>ENA-UESU01000008-UESU01000008.1-human-gut-metagenome-genome-assembly--contig:-NODE-8-length-190739-cov-16.712885_pt1 | contig 190739 bp, 155 predicted proteins | sample MGYA00243007_ERZ508008 | MGnify/ENA primary metagenome ERZ508008 (study PRJEB26167, sample SAMN06115399) | human gut metagenome | host: Homo sapiens | place: China:Henan | collected 2016-06-23...
CGAATGAATGGAATTACTTATTTTATTATGGGTGGAACAGCTTTAGGTGCAATTCGCCACAGAGGTTTTATTCCATGGGATGACGATCTTGATATTTTCATGACACCGGACCAATATAAAAAATTCAAGTCTGTTTTCTATTTATTGCACGACAACCAATATGTCCTCCAAGAATGGAAAACAACACCGAATTATCTTGAATATGCCAAAGTGCGAATGAACGGCACTACATTTATCGAACACTGTTTTGCAGATCGAAAAGATATGCACCATGGAATATACGTAGATATCATGATTCTGCATAAAGTTCCTAATAATAAGATACTTCAAAAAATAATTTATTACGAAAGTAAATACATCACTCTATACGCTTTATCCCAACGTAACTGGAAACCTAAAAGTCGCATACAGTCATTGGCCTTAAGAATTTTGAAAATTCTTCCTAATAAAAAGTTGGTCAGCAGATGTTACCACCGAATTTATAAATATGATACCCTTACGAAAGATTTCTGTTGGTGTTATTGGATTACTCCTGCAAAATTCAAACAAGGACTTTTCGAAATGGAGTATTTTATGGATGTAATCGATATTCCCTTTGAAGATACAAAACTTCTAGGTTCGAAGTCAATCAAAAAATATCTATCTGTTCGCTATGGTAATTATATGAAATTACCCTCTCAGAAGCAACAAATAGCTGCCGTTCATGCTGAAATATTTGATACAGAAAAGGATTACCTACAATATTTCAATAACTAATAATTTATAATGAAATGCCTCTTTGACCGGGTAGCTTCGCTGCTCGGGCTATTGGTTCTTTGGCCTGTATTGATCATTATCGCCCTTTTGATCAAAGTGAGAATGCCGGGAGGTCCCGTGATTTTCAAACAGCAACGCGTAGGCCGGAATGGGGAACTTTTTACTATGTACAAATTCCGGTCGATGACCGTCAGCCATTCGGGAAGTTCTGTATCCGTGGCCGGAGAAAGTCGAATCACACCATTGGGAAGTATTTTAAGAAAGTATAAACTAGACGAACTTCCGGAACTTTGGAATGTTCTGAAAGGCGACATGAGTTTTGTCGGGCCCCGTCCCGATGTCCCGGGATATGCGGATCGACTTCAGGGCGAAAATCGTCTCATTCTGAAGCTTCGCCCCGGAATCACAGGTCCGGCCTCGCTGAAATATGCCAATGAAGAAGAAATCTTGGCTCAAGTTTCCAATCCAGTGAAATATAACGATGAGGTGATTTTTCCGGATAAAGTACGAATCAACCTCAATTACTACCATAACCATACATTCTGGGGAGATATTCGATTGATTTTTCAAACGATATTCCGATCCTATGAATTAGCAGAGATACCTAAATAAAATGGCACAAAACAGAATCTATCTCTGCTTGGCTCATATGTCAGGCAGGGAACAGCAATTTATCAAAGAGGCATTCGATACGAACTGGGTAGTTCCCTTAGGTCCGAATGTCAATGCTTTCGAAGAGGATCTAAAACAATTCACCGGCGGAGATAAAGAGGTCGTCGTACTCGCGTCCGGAACAGCCGCTGTACATCTGGCTTTGTTAGTTTGCGGAGTAGGGCCGGGCGATGAGGTAATAGTACAGAGTTTTACATTCTGTGCTTCTTCTCACCCCGTGACTTACCTTGGCGCCACTCCGGTTTTCGTCGACTCCGAAGCTGAAACATGGAACATGGACCCAGCTTTGCTTGAAAAGGCTATCGAAGAACGTATCGCAAAGACCGGTAAGAAACCGAAGGCGATCGTACCGGTTGCACTATACGGTATGCCTTACAAAATCGACGAGATTATGGCGATTGCCGATAAATACGACATTCCCGTCATTGAAGATGCAGCTGAAGGTTTCGGTTCAAAGTTCGACGGACGAGTTCTCGGGACATTCGGCCGATATGGCGTACTGTCATTCAATGGCAACAAAATGATCACCACATCGGGCGGCGGGGCACTGATTTGCCCGGATACCGAGGTGAAAAAAGAGATCATGTTTTATGCAACACAGGCTCGTGAAGCATATCCTTATTATCAGCACGAATATATCGGCTACAACTATCGGATGTCAAACATATGCGCCGGAATCGGTCGTGGCCAGATGACCGTTGCCGATGACCACATCGCCCATCACAAACACGTCTGCCAACTCTATAAAGAGCTATTGGCCGGAGTGGAAGGGATTGAACTCCATGAGAATCCGTCACCTCGTTATGACAGCAACTATTGGCTCTGTACAATTCTGCTTGCACACACACTGCACGTCAAAGGCGAAGAGCATACTTACAAAACAGCTATACAAGGAGCTGTGGGCGGAGCGGCCGGAGTTACGCACAAGGCAAAGACACTGCATACCGACTGCGAGCCGAACACGAACGTCGAAGCGATGCGTATGGCATTGGATGCCGCAGGAATCGAATCACGCCCCTTATGGAAACCGATGCATTTACAGCCGGTTTATGCAAAGAACCCTGCTTATGCAAACGGCGTGAGCGAATCCCTGTTCAAACAGGGACTGTGCTTACCCAGCGGACCCTATGTGTCGGATGAGGATGTACATTATATCGTCAACCAGATCAAGGAAAACATTGTCAGATAACTATCGACAAAAACTCGAATATAGGACTGATTTTTCCCTCAAATCAACTGTTGGAAATCTCAAAAATAATTCGTATTTGATATCATGGCATAGAGTGTAATGAGATGCAAAACGACCGCTACAATCTCCTGGCCTCAAAAACAAAGATCTGCTTAACATACTGATACACAAAGAACAAAGACAACAGATCCGCTTTCGGCAAACGAGTGATAATCAATGAATTATCGCTCGTTTTTCTTTTGCGGATGTGAAATGAAACTCCCTGTAATGCCTTTTTCGCGCCGTTTTCCGAAGATTGTTTTACCATTTGTTTAACCATGTTTTACGGCGGTAAAACACCGCTCGCGTCTGTCTGCATAATGCCGCAACATTATGAGTGTCAGCATCAATTCCTTTTACAGAAAAGCCCGCATCAATCAAAACCGCACCACGAAATATTTACCAGCGTTTTACCGTCGATCGCCGCAGCCGCTATGTAAGTACGGGAATCAGCATCCCCGCCGACGATCGGGATTTCGACATCCCAACGCTTAAAATACAGAATCCCGCCGTTCAGCTGCGGATCTACGAACGAATCGAGAAATACGGCAAGCGCATCGAACGGCTCGAAGCGTTGGAGATTCCCGCGCAACGCTCGGCAACGTGCCGGAAACCGACGGCCGGAGGGTTTATTGCATGATTGCCGAATATTTCCATTGTACGACCGCACTGTCGGAATCGGTGGGAAAAATCGGCTCGGCGTCGAAACACCAAGTCTCGTTTTCAATCCCGCAACAATTCCGCTCGACCAATATCCGTTTCGACGAAATTACGGTCGGCTACCTGCATGATCTCGAATGCTCCTGCCCCCGAATGGAAACAAGAGCAACTCGACAGCCCGAAATTCGACGTGCTGAAAGCCGTTCGCAACAAAGCGTTCACCGAGGGGATTTCACCACGCCGTACACATTCAAAAGTCGGCGGAGAGGTCATACTCCAATAAAATTACGAACCTTCGCAAAAGGAGGTAACCGCGAGGCCGTCGGATCAGACTTTTCGAACGGTATTTCCATTGTTTTCGTCTCCCGCAGATACCATGCTTGCTTCGTCCGGCTACCGTACAATTCCGTTCGCATCCTCTCTGACGCAGCGGACAGCGAGGGCGAAACTCCGGGCATAGGGTCCTTCGTAGACGAACTCCGGCCGATAGCCTGTGCTACTGTACCCGGTAACCGTCAAATCGTCCGAATTGCAGGAGGTGCCGACGGAGATCTCCTGCACGAATTCCAGCGTGGCGCTCCAAATCGATGCCGCATAACTGAATTGGTAAAGCCCCGAAGCCCCCTCCGTATATCCCAGAATACCGATCTGTTTACCCGAAGCGTCCATTTTCGAGAAACGCGAACCCGCATAGGGATACCAAGCTTTCACCGAACGCTGCGAATCGATGTAGAGCCACACGCCCTCTGTCGTATACGATTCGACATCGTTTCCCGTGAACTTCAAAGGAGCGATCAGGGGGATGCGGTACCCAGCCGGACAGGGATCGAAGGCGCTTTTCGAGAGCAGAACGGTCGCGGCGCCCACGGCCTCCTTCTCGAAATAGGTACCCCAGAGACGGTCGTTCTGATGCCCCGGAACATCGCTGCGCAGCCATGTCTGATTGGGGTTCGATATATCCTTCTCATCGGCATAGGAGATGTAGGTCGCCGGATGCGAGAGCGTGAACTCCACGGTGCCGTTGTAGAGATAATCCCCCGACTTGCGGCCGATCTGGGCATTCCATACCGGATCGATGGTATACCCCTCACAACTGGGCCACGAGTGCATGTCCAGCGTATTGCCCTCGGGGCCGTACACGGTCGTAGCGTTCGAGAAGGGGTCCTTGCGCCCCCACTGGTAGAGACACGAACGGGACTTGTCGCCGGAACCCGTCGGATCATTCGCACCCAGATTCCGGTCCATCATGCGGTAGATAAGCGTCTGCTCTCCCTCCTGCCGTTCGTAGTCCTGATCCTTGGCGAAGAGTTCGTCGGTCACCACCCAGATATGCCAGCTCCATTTCACGAGACCCGTCGCCGGATCGAGATACCCGATGACCGCGTTGCCTCCCGTCCGGGCCATCGTCTTGTCGACGGTGAAAACCATGTAGTCGTTCGTGTCGAGCAGCAGGTCGTCCCAATAGACCGTTCCCGACTGGACGGGCGATTTGGCCGGAAAGCAGAAGAGTCCGTCGGGATGCGCCGCCAGCATCGACGGAGTGATCACATAGCAATTGGCGAGATTGGCATCGCTGCCGCCCGTCAGATCGTACCCGCTCGGGGATTCGGCCTGACGGTTCGCATGCAGGAGCAGCCTCGGCGTGTCCTGCCAGATCAGGGCGTTGTCGGCGATGTATTCGAACACTTTCTCCCCGCCGCCGGCGCGGAAGGTTACGAACTGCGCCCGCGCCGCGTTGAAGGGTTTCGAAGTCAGGGTGCCCATGTACCGGTTGCGAGTATCTATGAAGGTCAGTTTGCACCCCTTCGCGAAATTCTGCGGAGGCAGGGCAATGTAGAACTCCGTGAATTCGCTCTGCGAGAGCAGACTGCCGTTCGTCTCGCCCTCCGGCTGGTCGGGGTCGGTCAGATCGAGCGCCACGGCCGAATAGGTCTGTTCCGAAGCATCGACGCTCAGAACAGGGTCGCCGGTACGGATATTCAGCGACGCATCGTCCGCCGCGGCGACCGCAACCCGGATGCCTTCGCCGGCGAGCACCTCGCCGTCGTTGCCTTGCAGAATGACCGATTTGAGATAGGTATCTCCCGCAAGGGTTGCGGAGGCGCGTACCCGTACCCGGATGTAGGCACACATCTGTCTGAATGAGAGACTGTGCGCGCCCGTCGGAGAGTATGCGAGCATAGGGAAGAAATCCGGCTGGATGCCGATCCGGTTCTCGCCGTATCCGGGCGAACTATAACGTTGCAGGAAATTCATCTTCCCCGAGAGGGACGTTCCCTCGCGTCCCAACAATTCGCTGTAAGGATAGAAAGCGAGATAGGAGGCTGCGTCCGCAATCGTCTCGCCTTCGAATACGGCGTTCGTACCGTCAAGTTCCTTGACGGTGAAAACGGCCGCCTGCGTTTCGTCGCCGGCGAAGACGCCGATCCGGTCGGAGGATTCCCATTCGGCGAGAATACCGTCGGTACCCCACTCTCCGACGACGCGTGTCCCCTCCCGTTCCGAAATGGAAGCGTCGAACAGACAAACGCCGTACTGCCCCTGCGAGGTCGAAAGTTCCTCTTGTATACTGTCGGCGACGCAGGAGACGAAAAATGCAGCGACGGGGAGTAAATATAAGATTTTTCTCATAGCTGTGTTTTTTAAATTACCAATCCACCTCTTCTCCGGGGGTGATCTCCTCGGTCGAGGTATCCATCGATGCCGCGAATCCTCGCTCTATGGCCGTGTCGCAAAGCGACAGTTCCGGTGTTTCGTAAATTCGTTTTTCTTCCATGTTTATTTCGATTTAAGCAGTCAGTTCGAGGTCGTCCAAACCCCGAGGTATTCGAGTAGCAATAAAAAAGCCAAAATCTCCGCTTCGCACATCATGCAGAGATTTTGGCCAGAATATCCGCAATGGCCCCTCCGAACAGCACATCGTTCGTGATCGGTTACCGGAGCATTTTCGTAAAGATACGGATTATTTTTCGAATACATGCATTTTGTCGGACAAATTCGTTTTTTCCACCGAAATACCCGTTTCCAAGCGCTCTGCGGTCTGAGCTCGCAGACGTCGGATCGGGAATGCGCTCCTACGTCCGTTTCCTGCAAGTCAGTATAGCCGACATACCAAAGACAAGGGCGAAACCGGCCAGCGCCGCATAATCGCCCCACAGTTCCCCGAGCGCCGTACCTTTGAGATAGACCGCACGCATGATCCCGATGAAATAACGGGGCGGGAGAAGCCGCGTGATCGCCTGCGCCCATCCGGGCATCGACGCGATCGGGGTAATCAGTCCGCTCATCAGCACGAAGATCATCACGAAGAAAAACATCACGAACATCGTCTGCTGCATCGTATCGGATCGATTGGCGATCGCCACGCCCAGTCCCGACATCGTGACGATGAAGAGCGCGGCGGCCAGATAGACCGCACCGACCGCGCCGACGGGCGTCAGTCCGTAGACGAGCCATGCCAGCGACATGGCGACCGTCAGCACGGCCAGACCGATGATCCAATAGGGAATCAGTTTGACCAGCGTGAAGGTCAGGCGGCCGACGGGCGTAACGTTGATCTGCTCGATCGTCCCGCGCTCCTTCTCTCCCACCAGATTGAGTGCAGGCAGGAAGCCGCACAGCATGATAAGCAGCATGATCATCAGCGCAGGGATCATGTAGGCACGGTAGTCGAGCGTCGGATTGTAGCGGTTCTGCACCGTAATCAGGTCGGGCGACGGTGCGACACCCTCTTCTGCGAGCAGTTCGGCGAGGGTTCCCATGACGGTCTGCACCATATACTGCGAACCGAGACTCCCCTTCAACGCATTCACGCCGTTGGCCGTGATGCTCACCCTGCGGGGCGACCGTTCCGCGATCGAACGTTCGAAATCGTCGGGAATCTCGACGATCACGTCGACATCGCCCCGCTCCAGCGCTGCCAGCGAAGCGCCGTAATGTTCCGTGACACTGTAGAGCCGGAAATAGTCCGAGGCTCCGATCTTCCCGACGAGCCGCCGCGAAGCGGTCGAGCGGTCGTTGTCGACCACCGAGACGCCGACATGACGGACATCCATCGTCGTGATCCACGGAATGACGAGCATCACCATCATCGGAAAGGCGACCGCCATTTTCGGCAGGAACGGATTGCGGAAGAACTGCCGGAACTCCTTGTCGAGTAAAACGAGTAGTGTTCGCATCGTTATTCGAGTTTATCGTTGAACTTTCCGAGCGCCACGCCGATCAGCGCACCGGTCATGACGGCCAGGACGGCGAACTCTTTCAGCACGGCAGCGAAGGGCAACCCCTCGACCATCAGTTTGCGCACGGCCTCGATATACCAGCGGGCGGGAACGATACAGGAGATTCCCTGCAAAACGCCGGGCATGTTCTCGATCGGGAAGACCATCCCCGAGAGCATGATGAGCGGCAGGATCAGCAACATGCCCGAAATGAGCATCGCCGTCACCTGGCTGTCGGCCATCGTCGAGATGAAGAGCCCCAGCGCGAGCGCCAGGACGAGATAGAGCAGCGACAGCCCCACCAGTCCCACGACGCTGCCCGACATCGGCACGCCCAGCACGAAACGCGCCAGCAGCAGGATCGTCGCCAGGTTGACGCACGACAGCAGAAAGTAGGGAATCATCTTGGCCACGACGATCCGCAGCGGCCGCACGGGCGACACGAGCAGCACCTCCATGGTTCCGGTCTCCTTCTCTCGAACGATCGACACGGAGGTCATCATGGCGCAGATCAACATGAATATCAATCCCATGAGTCCCGGCACGAAGTTGTAGGAACTCTTCATCTGCGGATTGTAAAGCAGATGCAGTTCGGGCGTCGGCGCGCCGCCCGTCCCCTCCGCCAGCAGGACGCTTCGCAGGTACCCTGCGCCGGAGGAGGCGTCGTTGGGATTCGAGGCATCGAAAATCAACTGGATCGCCGCACCGTCCGGCTCGCCGGAACCGGCCGTCCGCCGGTCGTAGTCGTCGGCGAAGACGACCACGGCCCCGACTTCTCCCGTGCGCAGTACTTCGTCCGCCTCGTCCTGGCGGATGTACCCTCCGAAAGTGAAATAGGGATTGGCCGCAATGCGCTCCACCTGCCGGCGCACCGCTTCGGTCGGATGGGACGCGACGACGGCGAAGTCGATGTTGTTGACCTCGACCGAAATGGCGAAGCCGAACAGCAGCAGCTGCACCACGGGCATCAGCAGCACGATGAGCATCGTGCGCCGGTCGCGCAGGATGTGCAGCGTCTCCTTTCGGACGAACGAGAAGAATCCTTTCATCTTATTCCGAGCGTTTGGCCGTGCGGGCCAGGATGCGGAATACCTCGTCCATCGACCCTGCGGCATATTGTTCTTTCAATTCGGCCGGAGTTCCCAGCGCGCGGATCCGCCCGTCGACCATGATCGACACCCGCGAGCAGTACTCCGCCTCGTCCATGTAGTGCGTGGTAACGAAGACCGTCGTCCCCGCGGCGGCCGTCTCGTAGATCATCTCCCAGAATTGACGGCGCGTCAGCGGATCGACACCGCCCGTCGGTTCGTCGAGGAAGACTATTTCGGGACGGTGGAGCGTCGCCACCGAGAAGGCGAGCTTCTGCTTCCAGCCCAGCGGCAGGGAACCTACCGGCGTATCGGCCTCCGAGCGGAAATCGAGGCGATGCAGCAGCTCGACGGTGCGGCGCAGCGTCTGCATCCGCCGAAGACCGTAGATTCCGGCAAAAAGCCGGATATTTTCCCGCACCGTGAGGTCGTCGTAGAGCGAGAAGCGCTGGCTCATGTAGCCGATGCGGCGTTTGATCCGCTCTCCTTCGCGCATCACGTCGTAACCGGCGACCGTACCGCTTCCCGACGTGGGATAGCTCAATCCGCACAACATCCGCATGGCGGTGGTCTTTCCGGCACCGTTGGCGCCGAGGAATCCGAAGATTTCGCCCCGCGCCACATCGAACGAAATGCGGTCTACGGCGGTAAAGTCGCCGAACCGCTTGCTCAGTTCCCTGACGGATATGATCGGTTCACGCATGGCGCATCAGTTTTATGAACACGTCCTCGATTCCCGCCCCGACCGGTCGGAGCGTCACACGGCGGAATCCCCGCGCGGTGGTCTCGCGGACGAAGCGTCCGGCGTCGAACCCCTCGCCCGCGATCAGGTGGTGCGTCTGGCCGAAGGGGTAACACTCCTTCACGTCGGCATGGCGGCGCGCTTCGAGCAGCAGGCCGTACATATCGTCGCCCGCAAGCGCGTAGAGCGGCTCGTCGAACCGCCCGACGACGCCCTGCGGCGTGTCGACGGCCAGGATCTTCCCGCCATCGCACAGCGCCACGCGGTCGCAGCGCACCGCTTCGTCCATGTAGGGCGTCGAAACGAGCATCGAAATCCCCTTGCCTTTCAACTCGGAGAGCATATCCCAGAACTCGCTGCGCGACACGGCGTCCACGCCCGTCGTCGGCTCGTCGAGAAGGAGCACCGCGGGCCGGTGGATCAGCGCGCAGCAGAGTGCGAGCTTCTGCTTCATACCGCCGGAAAGCTTTCCCGCACGGCGTGCGCGGAACGGTTCGATCTGGCGATAGATCGGCGCGACCAGATCGTAGTTCTCCGCGATCTCCACCCCGAACAGCGCCGCGAAGAAAGCGAGGTTCTCCCCCACCGACAAGTCGGGATAGAGCGAAAACCGTCCGGGCATGTAGCCTACCCGCTCGCGGATGCGCTTGTAGTCGGCCACGATATCCAGCCCGTCGACCGAGGCTGTGCCGCCGTCGGGTGCGACGAGCGTCGCAAGCAGCCGGAAAAGCGTCGTCTTGCCGGCTCCGTCGGGACCGATCAGGCCGAACAGCTCGCCCCGCCCGACCTCGAACGACACCTCGTCGAGCGCCGTGAGGGTACCGTAACGTTTGGTCAGGGCGTGAATCTCTATGGCATTCCGCATCGTCGTCGCACTTAGAGTTTCACCTCTCCGTAAAGGCCGATCTTCAACCGGCCGTCGTTCTCGACGGCGATCTTCGCCGCATAGACCAGTCCGGCCCGCGAATTTCGGGTCTGAACGGTTTTGGGAGTGAATTCGCTCTCGGAGGCGATCCACACGATGCGTCCCGGATAGTCGAGCTGCCGCTCCCCGCCGAAATCGGCCGTCACCGTTACCTCCTGGCCCAGACGCAGGTCGGCCAACTGATCCGACGTGAAATAGGCCCGCAAGTAGATGCGGTCGAGGTCGGCGACCTTCATCAACGGCCGACCGACGGAGGCCAGTTCGCCCGCCTCGGCATATTTGGCCAGCACCGTTCCCGTCACGGGCGACACGATGCGGCACTTGGCGAGCCGGTCTTCGACCTGCGCGATCTGCAACTCGATGGCCGACGAATTCTCGTCGATCGACACGGCATTGTTTTCCAGCGTCGACAACAGCGCGTCCAACTGCCCGCCGAGCACCTTCAACTGCGCATCGATGTCATCGAGCTGTTTGGTCGTGGCCGCACCGTCCTTCAACAGGTTCTCCACGCGGCGGCGTTCGGTCTGCTGTTTGGCGATCTGCTCGCGCAGCGACGCGGCCTGTTTCCCGATGTCGGGACGGCCGCTCCGCACCGAAGCGCGCTGACGTTCCAGCTGCAATTTCTGCAAATAGAGCTGTACGGTGTCGATGGCACCGACCTGCCTGCCGGCTCGGAGCACGTCACCCTCTTCGGCGTCGAAGCGGAGGATACGCCCGGCAGCTTCGGCCGACACGACGATCTCCGTGGCTTCGAACGTCCCCGTGGCATCGAAATCCCCGTCGCCCCCGCAGGAGGCTGCCAACAGCGGGATCGCACCGTAAATAATGAATCGTTTCATGGTCTTATCGGTTTATCGTATGTTTCAATTCATAGATCGTCTTCACCAACTCGATCTCCCGCGCCGACCGTGCCGTGGCGGCCGTCGCCTCCTCGGTGATCTTGCGCAGCAGGTCGTTGGTATCGATCACCCCGTTGCGGAGCTTCGATTCTGCGGCTTCGCGCACCGCACGGCGCAGCTGCACGATGCGGTCGTCGTCGGCCAGCGCGCGGCGCAGGCGGGCGATGTCGCCGCTCTCCTCGACGGTCTGCAACCGTGTGTTGAAGAGGAAGACGTCGCGCTGCACATCGAGCTGCCGCTGTGCCGTGCGGAGTTTGCCCAGCGAATTCTTCTTCGTGTAGAACGCCCCGAAATTCCACGACATCCGGAATCCGACGAGCGCATTCCACGACCAGTCGTTCGCCATCATGCTCTCGAAGTAGTCCATGCCCGGATACCCGTAATATCCCTGCGCGAAGAGTCCGAAACGGGGACGGGTCGCCGATTTCACCAGCCGTCGCTGCGCCGCGAGCTTCTCGGCCTGCGCATCGAACAGCGCCAGTTCGGGACGGGCGGCCTCGAACGAAGCGGGCTCCGCGACGTCCGGCCGCACGAGCGCCCGACCGGCCAGCTCCTCTCCGATGAAAAGTTCCAGCATCCGGCGGTAGCTCTCACGCGAGGCTTCGACCTGCGCGAGCTGCTGCTCGACGGTCAGCAGTTCGGCTTCGACGGCATCGGCATCGCTCTGCATCGCCGCACCGTTGCGTTGCAGCGAACGCACCTTGTCGAGGTTGTTCCGCAGCAGTCCGAGCGTCAGTTTCGTCTGCGCGACCCGTTCGTCGAGCAGCAGAATGCCGAAATAGAGGTCGTCCACCCGCCCCTCCAACGCATAGAGATCGACATCCGTCGCCTGCCGTTGTTCGGCGGCTTCGGCTTCGGCGATGCGTTTGTCGGCGGCCGACTTTCCGCCGTCCCAAATCGTCTGGGTCACTTCCAACTGCACTTTATATTGGTCCTTATTCATCCCCGGCATCCCTACGCCGTACTGGGTAAGCATACCGGTCAGCGCATCGGGGAACGCGGGCACGGCGGTCTGCCACGTGGCCTGCGCCGAAAGCGACAGCTGCGGCAGCCACTCCCGCCGTGCATTCGAAAGCGTGTACTCCTCCGTCTGCCGCACCAGGTCGTAGCGCCGGATTTCGGGGTAATGGTTCCGCGCCAGCAGACGGCACGAGTCGAGCGTCAGTTGGGCGCCGGCCGAACCCCAGACCAGCAGACACCCGCACAGTAAAACGATCCGTTTCATGAGTCGCATTTTTTAAGCCGCCGCAGGATCACCTCCGTGTTTTCCGCCCTGCGCCGTGCGAAAAAACGTTCGCGGTCGGCCGTGAGGTCCCCCAGAATCGGTTCGATGACAGGATAGGCGATGAACGGAAAGACGTTGAGCGAGATGATGTCGAGCAACAGCATCCGCACGTCGATCCTTTCCGTTTCGCCGCGGTCGGCCGAGGCGTCGAGCTCCCGCTGGATATCGCACATCAGGACGCCTGCGATCTCACGGATGCGCGCCTGCATCGTTTCATAACGTTCCGGCCGCGAAAAGACTTCGTTGACGATGAAGCGCGGCATGTCGGGATTGGCCATGATGAAATCGAAATGCCGCTCGATTCCGTCGCGCAGCCGCTCCGCCAGCGGCAATCCCGGCTGCCCGAAGGCTGCCAGCACCGATTCGCCCATCAACCGCATCTTCTCGTCGAGGATACGTTCGAACAGTTGTTCCTTCGTCCGGAAATAGTAGTGCAGCATGGCGTGCGTCACGCCGGCCGCTTCGGCGATCGAGGTCGTCCGCGCCCCCGCGAATCCCTTGACGATGAATTCGCGTTCGGCCGCTTCGAGAATCGCCTGCTCCTTGTTCCGCATCGGTTTCTCTCCCATTCTACCTTTGTTTAACATTTTGATTTAACAATTTTGTCAGTGCAAATATACGAAGAGTTTCGAAACATTCAACAATTTTGTTAATTTTTTTCCGAAATAATTTCACCCTTGCCCTCCGTTACGCCGTCCGGATCGGGCGGACGGATATGCGACGGGGCGGCCTGACCGGCAGGAACGCATCGCAATTCCGACCGGAAACACACACCACAACCGGACGGCAGGATTCCGCGACGGCCGCCGCAGGAGCATGTCGACAATTTCGAATTTTGTCGTACCTTTGCCGCAAAGAACGCGAACCGCAATGGCGAAAATTCTGATTATCGACGACGAACCCCAACTGCGTGCGCTGCTGGCGCGCATCATCGGACTGGAAGGATACGACGTGGAGCAGGCTCCGGACTGTACCACGGGCCTCCGGCTGCTCAGCCAATACGAACCCGACGTCGTGCTGTGCGACGTCAAACTCCCCGACGGCAACGGTGTGGAACTGGTCGGCAGGATCAAGGAGATCGCACCCGCCGCCGAAGTCATCCTGCTCACCGCCTACGGCAACATACCCGACGGCGTGCAGGCGATCAAGAACGGCGCATTCGACTACATCACCAAAGGCGACGACAACAACAAGATCCTGCCGCTGCTGAGCCGTGCGACGGAGAAGGCGCGGATGCAGCGCCGACTGGCGCGTTTCGAGGCGAAACTCTCCGACGAACATTCGTTCGACCGCATCATCGGTTCGTCGGAGGCGCTCCGACAGGCCGTGAACCTCGCGCGCAAAGTCGCTGCGACGGACACGTCGGTACTGCTCACCGGCGAGACCGGAACGGGCAAGGAGGTCTTCGCGCAGGCGATCCACCAGGCCGGGCCGCGCGCCAGAGAGGCATTCGTAGCGGTCAACTGCTCGGCCTTCTCCAAAGAGCTGCTCGAAAGCGAACTCTTCGGCCACCGCGCCGGCAGTTTCACGGGTGCGACGAAGGACAAAAAGGGGCTGTTCGAAGAGGCCGACAAGGGAACGCTGTTTCTCGACGAAATCGGAGAAATGCCCGTCGAATTGCAGGCCAAGCTGCTGCGCGTGCTCGAAAGCGGCGAATTCATCAAGATCGGCGAGACCCGCCCGACGAAAGTCGACCTGCGGATCATCGCCGCCACGAACCGCGACCTCGAAAAGGAGATCGCCGCCGGAAACTTCCGCGAAGACCTCTATTTCCGGCTCTCGGTCTTCCGCATCCAGCTGCCCGCCCTGAGCCAGCGGCGCGAAGACGTCGCGGAATACGCCCGCTACTTCGTCGGGCAGTTCGCCGCCAAGATGGGAAAACGCATCGAAACCATCGACGACGCATACATCGCCGCGCTGGAACGCCATACATGGCACGGCAACGTGCGCGAACTGCGCAACGTCGTCGAACGGAGCCTGATTATGGCCGACGGCGAACGGCTCTCCGCCGATACGCTGTCGCCCGAATTCCGCGCCGGCGCCGGCGCACCTCCCGATTCGCTGGCACTCGACGCGCTCGAACGGCATCATATTCTGAAAGTCCTCGAATACGCCAAGGGCAACAAAACCGAAGCCGCCCGCCTGCTGGGAATCGGCATCGCGACACTCTACCGCAAGTTGGAAAGTTACGGCGTCTAGTAGACACGCACCGTTTCATTCCGAGAAGGGCGTCTTATCATTTTGATAGGACGCCCTTCTTTTTCGGCGCATCGCGAAAGAGCGTAAACGCCTATTCCAAAGCGGATTGAATAAAAAGGCGTTTTTTTGGCACCGCCTTCGTATAGAAGTCGGCACGAACCAAACGGAGGATGCGAAATGCAGGTGATACCAATGATTCTGTTTTTTTGCGGCATCGGATGCCTGTTCGATCGCATGATGTGCGGTTTCGTGAAAAAGTTGTCTAACTCAAAAAAGCTGAAGCGATGAATGCAATCGTACTTTTCATCCTGCTCTGCGCCTTAGGGGCGTTGTGCTATTGGTTTTATTTCAAATGTGTGGATTGGTTCGAAAAAATTTAATGGAAAATGTTTACAGGATTGCTTATTCTGAGTATCATCGGATTCATCTACTTGATGTATGTGCTCGTTAAACCCGAAAAATTCTGATTGTCTGACCCGTAAAACGATAAATAAATGAATACGGAAATTTTAGGCGTAATTCTGCAATGGGTGGCTCTGGTGGTGCTCTGTTATCCGCTGGGCCGCTACATTGCCAAAGTCTACCGAGGCGAGCGCACGTGGCTCGACTTCATGGCTCCGCTCGAAAGGGGCATTTACAAGGTATGCAGCATCGATCCCGACGAGGATATGGACTGGAAGAAGTTCCTCAAAGCTCTGCTGATGGTCAACCTCTTCTGGTTCTTCTGGGGTATGGTGCTGCTCTGCTGCCAGAGCTGGCTGCCGCTCAACCCCGACGGCAACGCCAACCAGACCCCCGACTTGGCGTTCAACACCTGCATCTCGTTCATGGTCAACTGCAACTTGCAGCATTACAGCGGCGAGACGGGTCTCACCTATTTTACGCAGTTGTTCGTCATCATGCTCTTCCAGTTCATCACCGCAGCGTGCGGCATGGCCGCCATGGCCGGCATCATGAAGGCGCTGGCAGCGAAGACCACGAAGGCCATCGGCAACTTCTGGGTCTATCTGGTCAAGAGCACGACCCGTATCCTGATGCCCTTGTCGCTTCTGGTCGGTATCCTGCTGGTGATCAACGGCACCCCGATGTCGTTCGACGGCAAACAGACCATCACGACGCTCGAAGGCCAGGAGCAGGTCATCTCGCAGGGCCCCACGGCCGCTATCGTGCCAATCAAACAGCTGGGTACCAACGGCGGCGGTTATTTCGGCGTCAACTCTTCGCACCCGCTCGAAAATCCCAACGCCTTCACGAATATGTTGGAGTGCTGGTCGATTCTGATCATCCCGATGGCGATGGCTTGGGCTTTCGGCTTCTACGTCCGTCGCCGCAAGCTGGCCGCCTGGATCTTCGGTGTGATGCTCTTCGCCTTCACGGCCGGTATCTTCGTCTCCGTTCCGCAGGAGATGGGCGGCAACCCCAATATCGACGAAATGGGCATCGCGCAGGACCTCGGCTCGATGGAGGGCAAGGAGATCCGCATCGGTTCGGCCGCTTCAGCCATGTGGGGCATGGTGACGACCGTCACCTCGAACGGCTCGGTGAACTCGATGCACGATTCGCAGACCCCGCTGAGCGGTATGATGCAGATGCTCAACATGCAGATCAACTGCTGGTTCGGCGGTGTCGGCGTGGGCTGGATGAACTACTTCGCCTTCCTCATCATCGCCGTCTTCATCAGCGGACTGATGGTGGGCCGCACGCCCGAATTCCTCGGACATAAGGTCGAAGCGCGCGAAATGAAGATCGCCACGATGGTCGTACTGATGCACCCCTTCCTGATCCTCGTCGGTACGGGTATTTCCGCCGCCGTGGCCGCCGCGAACCCCGAAATCGGGTGGCTGAACAACCCCTCGTTCCACGGCCTGAGCGAAATGCTCTACGAGTACACCTCGGCTGCGGCAAACAACGGTTCGGGCTTCGAGGGACTCAGCGACAACACGCCGTTCTGGAATATCATGACCGGTATCGCCCTGATCATGGGCCGTTATTTCCCGATCGTGGGACAGGTGGCCATCGCCGGACTGCTCGCCTCGAAGAAATTCGTCCCCGAGAGCGCCGGTACGTTGAAGACCGACACGTTCACCTTCTCGCTGATGACCTTCGCCGTCATCATCATCGTGGCCGCCCTCTCGTTCTTCCCGGCACAGGCTCTGGGTCCCATCGCCGATTATTTAAGTTTCTAATCCGGATTTGAAAAATGAAAAATCGAGTAAATAATTCGTTGTTCAACAAACAGCTTGTAAACGCAAGCTTCGTTGAGTCGTTCCGCAAGCTCGATCCGCGTGTGATGATCAAGAATCCGATCATGTTCACCGTCGAGGTCGTAACGTTCGTCATGCTGCTGCTGATTGTCTGGATCGCCGTGACAGGAAACACGTCGCAGGGTTCGCTGGGCTACAATATCGTGATCTTCCTGGTCCTGCTGGCCACGGTGCTCTTCGCCAATTTCGCCGAGGCCATCGCCGAAGCACGCGGCAAGGCACAGGCCGATTCGCTGCGCAAGACCCGTGAGGAGACCCCTGCCAAACGGATCAAGAAGGACGGACAGTCGCATATCGTCAGCAGCTCGGCACTGCGCAAGGGCGACGTGTTCGAATGCGTCGCCGGAGATACCATTCCCGCCGACGGCGAGATTATCGAAGGTCTGGCGTCGATCGACGAGAGCGCCATCACGGGCGAATCGGCCCCGGTGATCCGCGAGGCGGGCGGCGACAAGAGTTCGGTCACGGGCGGTACGAAGGTTCTTTCCGACCGTATTCTGGTAAAAGTGACCGTACAGCCGGGCGAGAGTTTCCTTGACAAGATGATCGCCCTCGTGGAAGGTTCCTCGCGCCAGAAAACCCCGAACGAGATTGCGCTGACCATCCTGCTCGCAGGCTTCACGATCGTTTTCGTGATCGTTTGCGCCACGCTCAAACCGTTCGCCGATTACGTGGGTGCCAACATCACCGTCGCAGCGTTTATTTCGCTGTTCGTCTGCCTGATCCCGACCACTATCGGCGGTCTGCTGTCGGCTATCGGCATCGCCGGTATGGACCGCGCCCTGCAAGCCAACGTCATCACCAAGTCGGGCAAGGCCGTCGAAACCGCCGGCGACATCGATACGCTGCTGCTGGACAAGACCGGTACGATCACCATCGGCAATCGCAAAGCCACCAAGTTCTATCCTGTCAATGGAGTGAGCCCCAAGGATTTTCTCCGGCTCTGCGTCCTCTCCTCCGCGGCCGATGAGACCCCCGAAGGCAAATCCATCGTCGAACTGGGACGCGAACAGGGCTTCCGGTTCAGCCAGACCGATTTGGTGGGTGTACACATGGTGAAGTTCACGGCCGAGACCAAGTGTTCGGGCGTGGACATGCCCGACGGCACCCGCATCCGCAAGGGCGCTTCGGAGGCAATCCGTGCGATCGTCCGGAAAGCGGGCAACGGCTTCTCGCCGGAGGTGGAGAAGATCGTGCGCACGATCTCGGAGAACGGCGGTACGCCGCTCGTGGTCTCGGAAAACGAACAGATCAAAGGTGTAATCGAATTGCAGGACATCATCAAGACAGGTATCCGCGAACGTTTCGAGCGTCTGCGCAAGATGGGCGTGAAGACCGTGATGGTGACGGGCGACAATCCGCTGACGGCGAAATACATCGCCGAGCAGGCAGGCGTGGACGACTTCATCGCCGAGGCCAAGCCCGAGGACAAGATGGAGTACATCAAGCGCGAACAGCGCGCCGGCAAACTGGTGGCCATGATGGGCGACGGTACGAACGACGCTCCGGCGCTGGCTCAGGCCGACGTGGGCGTTGCGATGAACAGCGGTACGCAGGCCGCCAAGGAGGCGGGCAACATGGTCGACCTGGACAACGACCCCACGAAGTTGATCGAGATCGTCGAGATCGGCAAGCAGCTCCTGATGACGCGCGGCACGCTGACGACCTTCTCCATCGCCAACGACGTAGCCAAATACTTCGCCATTGTTCCGGCTCTGTTCATCACCTCGATTCCGGCTCTGCAAACGCTGAATATCATGCACCTGCATTCGCCCGAAAGCGCCATTCTCTCGGCGGTGATCTTCAACGCGATCATCATCCCGCTGCTGATTCCGCTGGCCCTGCGCGGCGTCGCTTACAAACCGATCGGAGCCTCGGCCCTGTTGCGCCGCAACCTCTTCATCTACGGTCTGGGCGGCATCATCGTTCCGTTCATCGGCATCAAACTGATCGACATGTTAGTAAGTGTGTTCTTTTAATTTATTGCTTGAATCATGAAAAATCTTTGGATTTCAATCAAGATAACGCTGGCGATGTGCGTCGTGCTGTTCGTCGGTTATGTATTGGTACTGCGCCTCGTGGCATGGGTGGCATCGCCCAACGACGGAGAGGCTCCCGTGGTGACCTATAACGGCAAGGTGGTCGGCGCTGCCAACGTAGGCCAGGTCTTTACGGACAGTGTCTATTTCTGGGGACGTCCGTCGAACGTGGATTACAACGGCGGAGGTTCGGGCGGCAGCAACAAGGGCACGAACAATCCCGAATATCTGGCCCAGGTGGAGGAGCGCATCGATGCGTTCCTCGCCGCCCACCCCTACCTCTCGCGCGAGGAGGTTCCCGCCGAGATGGTGACCGCGAGCGGTTCGGGCCTCGATCCCGACATCTCGATCCGCGGCGCCGAGGTTCAGATCCGCCGCGTCGCCGGGGCCCGCGGCATGTCCGAAGCCGAGGTGAAGAAGATTGTCGAGGAGAATATCCACAAACCGTGGCTCGGACTCTTCGGCACCTATAAGGTCAATGTTCTGAAACTGAATGTGGCGTTGGACGCCGCACAGAACAAATAGCGTGTGCGGAACTTATGAAAAAGTTGGATAAACCGACCAAACGGTGGCTGATCGTACTGATCGTTTTTCTGGTCGTATTTCTGATTACGGATTTGATCTGACCCCTGTCGGTCATCCTGCTTTCGCAAGTCAGACTGCGCAAACCCTCTATTTCCCGTCGCGTACGCCCGGGCCCGGAAACGGGTTCCGTGGCGCCACGGACGGAAAAACAAACCCGAATCATCAACAATCAACGAAGAAATCTTTTAAATTTATGAAACGTATTTTACTCGGAGTATTGGCTACGGCAGCCATGTTTGGAACGAATCACGTCGCCGCTCAAGACAAAGGGGTATCGTTCAGCGGCGGTTCCGATCTCGTAAGCTCGTATTACTGGCGCGGCGTCAAGGAGTCGGGCCCGGCCTTGCAGCCCACGCTGACCATGACGGCCGGAAACTTCTCGGTAACGGCATGGGGGTCGATCGATTTCAGCGACAGCGGCTACAAGGAGATGGATCTCACGCTGGCCTACCAGCTGGGGCCCGTGACGCTTTCGGTGGCCGACCTCTACTGGACCGGACATGACGACGACCGCTATTTCATATTCGACAGCCATTCCCCCCACCGCATCGAGGTAGGCGCGAGCTGGGTCGTATCGGAAAAACTGCCCTTCACGTTGTCGTGGTACACGATTCTGTTCGGCGCCGCCGACCGGAACGACAAAGGAGAACGCGCCTATGCCTCCTATTTCGAGGTGGCCTATCCTTTCACGGTGAAGACGGTCGACATGAAGGCCGGCGTGGGCATGGTGCCCTGGAATGCCGCCACGACCTACAACTGCGGCGATCGCGACTTCTACGTGCAGAACGTCTTCCTCAATGCCGGCAAGACCTGGGACATCAAGGGTGCCGACGGCATGAAAATCGGAATTTTCACCAATCTGATTTGGAATCCTGCTCTCGACGACGTTAACTTTGTCGGAGGATTTTCATTCAGAATGTAATAACTATGGATACACAGGACACCCGGCGAAGCGCCGAGCACTTTCTCGCCCTGATCAAAGCCTCGCACCGCGGGAAATTCAAGGTCTACATCGGCATGAGTGCCGGCGTGGGCAAGACCTACCGCATGTTGCAGGAGGCGCACCAACTGCTCGACGCAGGCGTGGACGTCCAGATCGGTTACATCGAGACGCACGGCCGTCCCGAAACGGAAGCCCTCACCGAAGGGCTTCCGTTCATTCCGCGCCGCAAGCTCTTCTACAAGGGCAAGGAGCTCGAAGAGATGGATATGCAGGCCATCATCAACCTCCACCCCGATATCGTCGTGGTCGACGAACTGGCGCACACCAACATCGAGGGCAGCGCAAATCCCAAACGGTGGCAGGACGTGATGCAGATCCTCGACGCGGGTATCAGCGTCATCTCGGCCGTCAACATCCAACACATCGAAGGGGTGAACGAACAAGTGCAGGAGATCACCGGCATCGAAGTCCACGAACGGGTGCCCGACAGCGTGCTGGCGACGGCCGACGAGGTGGTGAACATCGACCTGACGGCCGACGAACTGATCGAACGGCTCAAAGCGGGTAAAATCTACAAACCCGACAAGGTGCCGACCGCCCTGAGCAACTTCTTCCGGCAGGAGAACATCCTGCAACTGCGCGAACTCGCCTTAAAGGAGGTGGCGCTGCGCGTCGAGAAGAAGGTGGAAAACGAAGTGACGGAGAAACCCGCCCTGCTGCACGACAAGCTGTTGGCCGTGATCGACAGCAGCGAGAAACGCGCCCGCCGCCTGATCCGCAAAACCGCGCGTCTGGCCACGCATCTCAACAGTTCGTTCATCGTACTCTACGTCCAGAGCGACCGCGAGACCGCCGACCGCATCCCGCTGGCCAACCAGCGCTACCTGATCAACAACCTCAATCTGGCCACCGAACTCGGCGGTCAGATCCGGCAGGTGCACTCCAACCGTCCGGTCGAGACGATCGTGGAGATCTGCCGCGAACAAAAAATCAATATCGTCTGCGTCGGCCGACCCGAATTTTCACTATTTTCGCTGTTGAAAAACGTCGTCGGGATGCGCCGCCTCATCGGCAGACTGTCGCGCATGAACATCGACCTGTATATATTGTCATAACCATGAAAATACAACGAAGGCTCACATTGGGCATCGGCATTCTTTTCGCCATGATCGTGCTGCTCGGCATCCAGTCGGTCAGCTACGTGCGGCAGCTTTCGCGCGCCACGGGAACCATTCTGGCCGACAATTACAACTCGTTGCAATACGCCGCCGACATGCTGCGTTCGCTCAACGACATCGGCGAAGATTCCGTTTCGCGGCACGCCCTGCGGCAGAGTCTCGCCCTCCAACAACAAAATATCACCGAGATCAGCGAACGGGAGATGACATCGGAGCTCGGCCGCCATATCGCGGCGCTGAGCGACCCCGTCACCGAGGCCGAACTGCAAACGGTGCGCCAGGACCTGCTGCGCATCATGGAACTCAACATGGCGGCCATCCGTGCCAAAAGTTCGGCCGTCGAGGAACGCGCCGACTACGTGATGTGGTGGCTGATCGTCGTGGCGGCGCTCTGCGTCGTCAGTGCCGGCGCCATTCTGGTATGGTTTCCGCGGCTGGTGCTGCGTCCCATCGACGAACTGAAAAAGGGCATCCGCGAAATCGCCAACCACAACTACCAGCAACGGCTCGACTTCACGGGCAACCGCGAATTCGAATCCGTAGCCGAATCGTTCAACGACATGGCGGCCAAACTCGACGAATACCGCCGCAGTTCGCTCGACGACCTGATGACAGCCAAGAAACGCATCGAGGCGATCGTCGATACGCTCCACGAGCCGATCATCGGTCTCGGCCCCAACCGCAAGATCCTCTTCATGAACCGCGAAGCGCTCGCGGTGCTGAATCTGCAAGCGGAGGTCGTCGGCCGCAACGCCGCCGAGGTCGCCCTCTCCAACGACCTGCTGCGCCGTCTGACGCGCGAGCTTTACGGAGAAAAGCGATCGACCGGAGGAGAGCCACTGAAAATCTACGCCGACAACAAGGAGAGCTACTTCCAAATGGAGAACACGCCGCTCTACATCACACCTGTCGGCGGACGCGAACAACAGTTCGTCGGCAACCTGATTATCCTGAGCAATGTCACCAAATACAAGGAACTGGATTCGGCCAAGACCAATTTCATCTCGACCGTCTCGCATGAGATGAAGACCCCGATCTCGTCGATCCTGATGAGCCTGCAACTGCTCGGCGACGACCGGCTCGGCAAGCTCAACGACGAACAGAAGCAGCTGGTCGGGAGTATCCGCGACAGCAGCGACCGTCTTCTCTCGATCACGGGCGAATTGCTCAACATGACGCAGATCGAGACCGGCAAGCTCAAACTCATGCCCAAGATCACCAAGCCGATCGAACTGATCGACTACGCCGTCAAGGCGACGCAGGTATTGGCCGAGCGGTTCTGCTGTTTCGTCGAGGTGGAATACCCCGAAAAAATCTCGAAACTGTTCGTCGACAGCGAAAAGATCGCGTGGGTCATCACCAACCTGCTGTCGAACGCCATCCACCACTCGCCCGAAAAATCGCGCATCATCGTGGGCGCCGTACAGCACGAAAAGGCGGTCGAAATCTACGTGCGGGATTTCGGACGGGGCATCGACCCGCGTTACCACAAGAGCATTTTCGAACGCTATTTCCGCGTACCGGGCACCAAGGTACAGGGCAGCGGATTGGGGCTGGCCATCTCTAAGGAGTTCGTCGAGGCGCACGGCGGCACGATCGGCGTCGAAAGCGAGATCGGCAAGGGCAGCCGCTTCTCGATCCTGCTGCCCGTGTGAATTCCGCACGACGTACCGCGGACGGACTCCACACCCAGGGCCTTCGGCCGATGTCGAAATCGCTATAATTCGGTATTGCGTATCCGACGGAATTTCCTCTGCGTTGCGTCTCGAAAAGGTGCAAACATGCAAAGCGTAAAAAGAGGATAGGTGCCGAAATTCTGCGACAAGCCGCACGGATCTTTCGTATCAGAGGATTCGCGGGACGTCTCATCGCGAGATCGCCGACGCCGCAAACATCGGACCGAGCAATATCCGCAACTATTTTCCCGGCAAGGAGGGATCATTCCGTACCGTCGTACAGCCCGTCGTCGGGCCGGCCGCAGTTTCGGATGAAGGCCGGGAAATATCGCTCGGTTTTCCTGTGCCGTGTTACGGCGTCTTATATTTTACTTATTATCGTTCAGATGCGCGACGTATCCCGCACGCATCACCGGACATTTGAAAGCCCTCCGTCGGGAACAGCCGGCGCAATCCGTCATTTCGCCGTGCGCCACCGAACCCAAGACGTACAGGCGTCCGGCGCTTTTCAGCAGAGCAAACGGAGCGGAGCGGCGATCGCCGCTCCGCTCCGTTGTCGCATCGTCCGAATGACGGCACCCGCGTATTCAGCAATTCAACCCCGCATCGTAGGCCTGTTTCATGGCCGGACTACCCTCGATCTCACCGATTTTCCACGCCCCGACGCCGTAGATCGTACCGCATTCGCGGGAATCGTCGAGGCAGTCCAGAAAACCGCGGAAACCGTCGATCGTCCGTTCCATGGCAGCCTTGCTGTCGTCGGCCGCCGCCACGATAAAATAAAACTCCTTGCCCGTCATCTCGGTGTAACGTGCGCAGCAACGATCGATCAGCGTCTTCATCTGGGCGCTCATCGTATAGAAATAGACCGGCGTAGCCAGTACGATCACGTCGGCCGCGATCATCTTCCCGACGATCTGCGCCGCATCGTCCCGTTGCGGACAGGTTCGGGTATCGTAGCAGACGCCGCAACCGGTGCAGTAACCGATCCGGCAGTCGCGCAGCGAGATCTTCTCCGCGTCGTGCCCCGCCTCCCGCGCCCCGCGCAGGAACTCGTCGCACAGCCGGTCGGAATTCCCGTGCCGGCGTGGAGAAGACGAAAGTAGCAAAATTCGTTTTTTCATCTTTTTACCTAATTATCTATGATTCGGTCAATCAATCGATCCCTCGCCACCATGCCTCGTAACGCCTGACGGTGTCGGCCAGCGGCACGATCTCTCCGATCATCGGTTGCAACAGTACGAACCCGTCGCCTGCCGCCGCTTCGGCGGCGTTTTTCAGCGGTTCGTCCCACGCATGGCGGCTCAGCGCGAATTTCGAGTGATGCACCGTCAGCACACGTGCCGGGCGCAGGTCGCGGATCGCATCCGGCAATTTTTCGGGCATCAGATGAATGTAACGCCAGTCGGCGTTGTACTGCCCGTTCTCCACCACCGCCAGGTCGATCGGCGCGAACCGGTGGCCGATCTCGGCGAAGTGCGCATCGTAACCACCGTCGCCTGCAAGATAGACCCGCCGCGAAGGGCTCTCCACTAAAAACGAGGCCCAGAGCGAACGGTTGCGCTGCAACCCGCGCCCTGAAAAATGGCGCGCAGGCAGGCAGTGGATCCGGAACCCGTCCGACAAGCCGCAGCTCTCGTTCCAATCCAGTTCGACGATCCGGTCAGAATTGAATCCCCAATACTCGAAATGCTCCCCCACGCCCAGCGGACAGACTACCCTGCCGATACGCTCTTTCAACTGCATTACGGTACGGTAATCCAGATGATCCCAATGGTCGTGCGTGACGATCAGGCAGTCGACATCGGGCATGTCCTCCGGAGAAAAGACGTCCGTACCCTTGAAGGGAGAAAAGAACAGCGACATCGGCCACTTGTCGGTCAGCACAGGATCGACCAGAAGACGCACCCCGTCCAATTGCAGCAGATAGGACGAATGGCCGAACCACACCAACGCGTCCTCCGCCCGCTCCAAACGGTGCAGATCGGGTTTCAGCACCGGAAGCGCCGACGCCGGTTCGCGGCGCTCTTTACTCCCGAAGAGAATACCCCACATGCTGCCCGCAAACCCTTTGTCGGAAGTCATCTGCGGCGTAGGATGCAGGTTGCGGAACTGCCCGTCGCGGTAATTGGGCGAACGGCGGATACGCTCCAACCGCTCGCCGCGCGGCAAGCGGCCGAAACTCCGCTGATTGACGAATGCGATCCCCGCCGCAGCGAGCAACACGACGATCGACAAGAGGATTGCGGACATACGGCGAATCGTCTTTCTCATCTATTCGGGAATCACTTCGTTCAGACAGGCGATCGCATTGAGCGTGCGCGGGTAACCAATGTAGGGAAGCAGCTGCGTAACGACGGCCAGCAGTGTCGCCTTGCCGTTACCGACGTTCGCATTGCCCTGAATATGCCCTTTCACCTGCGCTTCGCAACCGCCCAGCGACACGAGCATCGAAAAAGTAAGCAGTTCACGAGTCTTCACATCCAACCCGCCGCGTGTGTAATAGTCGCCGAAACAATCGGCAGACAGATAGCGCTGGATATGCACCTGATTCTCCGGTGCTTCCTCGTGCATCCGATCGATCCGTTCGCCGAAGATCGATCGCTGTACGGCCAGTCCCTTTTCGAAGCGGTCATCGGACGAAACGGTCGACTGCCCCTCCAACGGCAACGCCACGCCCCGTCGCCGCAGCACATCGTTGGCTATGCCGATGAAATCGAAGGTCCTGGCCAAACCGACGTAAGGCACGGCCTGATACAAAATCTCCTTCACCTCGACGGGCGTCACGCCGCCGTCGAGCGCCGCGTCGAGCAGCGAGCGGTAGACCCCCTCCGCCTGCAAGGCGATCGCCGAAGCGAGAAGGGTCATTCTGCGCGTCCGCTCGTCGAGTTCTCCGTAACGCAACACCTCGTCGAAGGCGAAATTGCCGACGATCTCCGCCAGTTCGGGATCGCTCTGTTCCAACTCCGACTTGCATGCCGGCAACAACGCATCGAAATTGCGGAGCGCCGTCCGGGACATCCGGCTGCGGAATTCCTCCGTCCCGGCGGTCGCCGCTGCATACTGCGCGTCGTCCACCGGTTCGAGCCACCTATTCTTGTTGGTCTGCGGATTGGTCTCGACGGCCAGATGCGCAAACCAGCTGTCGGGTGCCGCTCCGTGCCAGTGCTCCACGTCGGGAGCGATCTCCACCACATCTCCCGGCAACAACAGCCGCGCCGGTTCACCCCGTTCCTGATAATAGCCCCGGCCGGCCGTGACAAGCAGCAGCTGCCCTCCGGTATGGCTATGCCAGTTGTTGCGGCATCCGGGACTGAAAGTCACGTTCGACACCGGACAGTTCAACGCCTCGTCGCGCACCAGCGGCGCACGGTAGGCCTGACCGATAAAATAGGCCGAAAATTCCTCCGGCAGCTTCTCGCCCTGCGGGAAGATCTGCCCAAAGATAGGATTCTCTCTCATCGTGTTTTCCTGTGCATGAATTGTTCCTGCCGAACCGATCAGCAGTGCAAAAACGACTGCCTGCCGACATGCGATTCTTCTCATCGTCTCTTCGTTTTTAGGTTCACGATGCAAAATTACGGAGATTCCGCACTGCACGACCTACACGGATTACGGATTTCGTTACCACTTTTACCGATTCGGCCTACTTCGCATTGCGGTAGGCAAGAGGCGAACTTCCCGTATGGCGTTTGAAGAAACGCCCCAGATAGGACTGGTCGGGGAAGTGCATCCGATCGGCGATCTGTTGCAGCGAAAGATCGGAAAACATGAGCATCAGTTTGATTTCGTGTACGATCCACTTGTCGATCATCTCCTTGGGGGTCTCGCCGGTCAGCGTGCGCGTCACGGAGGCCAGGTAACTCATCGAAATACAGAGTTTTCCGGCATAGAAGGCCACGTCGCGCCGCTCGATGAAATGCTCGGCGATCAACTTCACGAAGCGATCGTAAAGTTCCCGCTTGCGATGGGCGCCCTCCTCCTGATAACGGATGTAGTTCCGCCGGACCTTGTCGCAAACGTTCAGTAGGATATGACGCATCAGCAGGTACATGATCTGCGAACGGTAGATGTTCTCCATCTCCGCGCTGGCGGCCAATACCACGGAATAAAGGTTTTTCACCCCGCGGGCCGTCTCCCCGCGGTGCCGGATCGCCGGATGGGTTTCCAGATAGTGGAAACATTCGGTATCGAGCCGCTGCATCGCTCCGTCGAATACCTGGATGCTCGAAGCGTAAAAGATCACGCGGAAGTCGGCGCTCGCCTCGACGAGCATGAAGACCATGTCGGGCAGCAGCACCACCTCCGTATCGCACTCGATCGCATGTTCCTCGACATTGACCGATACGACCGCACGGCCGGCCGTGCACAGGAACACGGCGCCGCCGTTCACCCGAACGGGACGTTTCAGAAAAGCGGACAAATTCGTATCCTCCACTGAAAAAGATTGTTCGTCGGATAACAATAATTCGATCATATCCTCGTTTTTGACATAAATACGTCACAAAAATAGATAAAATTCGGCAAAAAAGCCCATGATAGTTCACGTTTTGAAAAATTCCGCCCATTTTTTGAAACCGGATGTTCTACGGCTTTTGCCTATCTTTGTCGCGATTAAAAAGGAAAAACGAAACATGAAGAAAAATTCGATCCGTGCAGCAGCACTCGCCTGCTGCTTTTTCATGCTCGGCTGTCGTCAGGCGCCGATGCAATCCCAGAGTTCGGAGTACGACGTCCTGACAGTGGCTACGACCGACCGTACCATTCCGGTGGATTACTCGGCGACGATCCGCGGTCGTCAGGATATCGCAATCTATGCGCAGGTATCGGGCAAGATCGCCCAGGTCTGCATAAACGAGGGGCAGCGCGTCCGCAACGGGCAGACGCTTTTCATCATCGACCAGGTTCCCTATAAGGCAGCTTTGCAGACGGCCGAAGCCAACGTCGCCGCCGCCAAGGCGAGTGTTGCGACCGCTCAGCTGACCTACGACAGCAAGAAGGAACTTTTCGCACGCAAGGTAGTTTCGCAGTTCGACCTTTCGACGGCCGAGAACAACCTGTTGACGGCCAAGGCGCAGTTCGCACAAGCCGAAGCACAGCGCGTGAACGCCGCCAACAACCTCTCCTATACGGTCGTGACCAGTCCCTCGGACGGAATCGTGGGTACACTGCCCTACAAGGTGGGCGCGCTGGTCGGTCCTTCGACGCCGCAGCCGCTGACTACCGTATCGGACAATTCGGAGATGTACGTCTATTTCTCGATGACCGAGAACCAACTGCTGAACCTCACGCGCGAGTACGGTTCGATCGACAACACGCTGAAAAACATGCCCGACGTGCAGTTGCGTCTCAACGACGGGTCGGTCTACGACGAGGCGGGCCGCATCGAGGCCATCAGCGGCGTCATCGATACCTCGACGGGCAGCGTGCAGCTCCGCGCGGCGTTCCCCAACCCGAACGGGCTGCTCCACAGCGGCGGGGCCGGCAACATCATCCTGCCGTACGTCCGCAAGCAGTGCGTCGTAATCCCTCAGGCCGCGACCTTCGAATTGCAGGACAAGGTATATGTATATAAGGTCGTCGACGGCAAAGCCACGTCGGCCGCGATCGCCGTAGACCGGATTTCGAACGGCAGGGAGTACATCGTCAACTCGGGTCTGGTGCCGGGCGACGTGATCGTCGCCGAGGGCGTGGGTCTGATGCGCGAAGGCACGCCCGTGCAGCCCAAGGCACAGAAGGCCGCCGCACCCTCCGCCGACCAGGCAGCCGCTCAACCCGAAACCGCAAAGGAGGAATAGGCCATGACACTCAAGCATTTTATCGAACGACCCGTATTGGCGTCGGTCATCTCCATCGTCATCGTCATCGCCGGTATCATCGGACTTGCGACGCTGCCCATCGAGCAGTATCCCGATATCGCACCTCCGACGGTCATGGTCCGCGCCAGCTACCCCGGCGCCAGTGCCGAAACGATCCAGAAGTCGGTCATCGTACCGCTCGAACAGGCCATCAACGGCGTGGAGAACATGACCTACATCACCTCCAGCGCAGCCGTCGGCAGCGCCTCGGTCACCGTCTATTTCCGTCAGGGCACCGATCCCGACATGGCGGCCGTGAACGTACAGAACAAAGTTTCCCGCGCCACCGGACAATTGCCCTCCGCCGTAACCCAGATCGGCGTTTCGACCATGAAGCGCCAGACCTCCATGGTAAAGATCTTCTCGCTGTACAGTCCCGACGACTCCTACGACGAGACGTTCCTCTCCAACTATTCGAAAATCAACATCGAACCGCGTATCCTGCGTATTCCGGGCGTCGGCGAAGCCTTCACGCTCGGCGCCGACTATTCGATGCGCGTCTGGCTGAAACCCGACGTGATGGCGCAGTACAAGCTCATCCCGTCGGACGTGACGGCCGCACTGTCCGAACAGAACATCGAGTCGGCCACGGGTACGCTGGGCGAAAACTCGGAGAACACGTTCCAGTATACGATGAAATACCGCGGACGTTACGAAACGCCCGAAGAGTTCGGCCAGATCGTCATCCGCTCGCTTCCCGACGGTGAGGTGCTGCGTCTGAAAGATGTCGCCGACATCGAGCTGGGCAGCGAATCCTATGCCTACAAGGGCTATACCAACGGCCACCCGGGCGTCAGCACGATGATCTTCCAGACCGCCGGTTCGAATGCCACGCAGGTCGTCGAGGATGTCGAAGCGCTGCTCGAAGAGGTACGTGCCGAACTGCCGAAAGGCATCGAAATCGCTCACCTGCAAAGTGTGAACGACTTCCTTTACGCCTCGATGAACGAGGTGCTCAAAACGCTGATCGAAGCCATCATCCTCGTGGTGCTGGTGGTCTACGTCTTCTTGCAGGACATCCGCTCGACGCTCGTCCCCACGATCTCGATTCTCGTGGCACTCGTCGGAACCTTCGCATTCCTGTCGGTGGCCGGTTTCTCGATCAACCTGCTGACGCTCTTCGCACTGGTGCTTGCGATCGGTACAGTCGTCGACGATGCCATCATCGTCGTCGAGGCGGTGCAGGCGCGATTCGACGTGGGATACAAGTCTTCCTACCATGCCACCATCGACGCCATGTCGGGCATCACGTCGGCCATCGTCACCTCGACGCTGGTCTTCATGGCCGTCTTCATTCCCGTGGCCATGATGGGCGGAACGTCGGGTATCTTCTACACCCAGTTCGGTATCACGATGGCCGTGGCCGTCGGTATCTCGGCCGTCAATGCCCTTACGCTCTCGCCGGCGCTCTGCGCCCTGCTGCTGAAACCCTACATGGACGAGAACGGACAGATGCGCGACAACTTCGCCGCCCGCTTCCGCAAGGCGTTCAACACCACGTTCGGTACGATGGTCAACAAGTACAAGCACGGCGTGCTGCTCTTCATCAAGCACAAGTGGCTGATGTGGTCGACGCTTGGACTCGCCCTCGTGGCGCTCGTCGTACTGATGGATACCACCAAGACGGGTCTGGTACCCGATGAAGACCAGGGTACGATCATGGTCAACGTGACGGCCGCTCCGGGTTCCGGACTCGCCGAGACGCACCTGATCATGGAGCAGGTTGCGGACCGCATCGAGGACATCCCCCAGATCCGCGACTTCATGCAGGTCGCCGGTTACGGCATGATCGCCGGACAGGGATCGTCCTACGGTATGTGTATCATCAAGCTCAAAGACTGGGCCGAGCGTCCCGAAAAGTCGGATGCCGTACAGGCTGTCATCGGACAGATCTACGCCCGGACGGCCGACATCAAGGATGCGCAGATCTTCGCCGTCGCACCGCCGATGATTTCGGGTTACGGAACCTCGACCGGCTTCTCGCTGAACTTGCAGGACAAGGCGGGCGGAGAGCTGACCGATTTCTACAACATCTACCTGAAATTCATCGGCGCGCTGAACCAGCGTCCCGAAATCGAACGCGCCTACTCGACATTCAACATCAACTTCCCGCAGTATCTGGTCGACATCGACGCCGCGAAAGCCAAACGTGCCGGCGTGTCGCCGAGCACGGTACTCTCGACGCTGGCGGGTTACTACGGCGGGCAGTACGTTTCGAACATCAACCGCTTCTCGAAGATGTACTACGTGACGTTGCAGGCTGATCCGAAGTACCGTCTCGACACGGAGTCGCTCAACAACGTCTACGTCCGCACGGACAGCGGCGAAATGGCGCCGCTGAGCCAGTTCGTGAACCTGACGCGCGTATACAGTTCCGAAGTGCTCAACCGCTTCAACCTCTACAACTCGATCGCCGTGAACGGTACGGCCGCCAGCGGTTATTCGTCGGGCGACGCCATCCAGGCGATCCGCGAAGTCGCCGCCGAGGTGCTGCCGAAGGGCTACGGATTCGAGTTCGACGGCATCACGCGCGAGGAGGCGCAGACCGGCAGCAACACGGCCATTATCTTCGGTATCTGTATTCTGCTGATCTACCTCATCCTGAGTGCGCTCTACGAGAGTTTCTTCGTTCCGTTCGCCGTCATCCTCGCCGTACCGTGCGGTCTGACAGGCTCGTTCCTCATGGCCAAGGCGATGGGACTCGAAAACAACATCTATCTCCAAACGGGTATCATCATGCTGATCGGTCTGCTGTCGAAAACGGCCATTCTGATCACCGAGTACGCCGCCGACCGCCGCGCCGGAGGCATGAGCCTCACGCAAGCCGCCGTGTCGGCCGCCAAAGCCCGTCTGCGCCCGATTCTGATGACCGTCCTTACGTGCGTGTTCGGTATGATCCCGCTGATGCTCTCGCACGGTGTCGGCGCCAACGGCAACTCCACGCTCGGTTCGGGCGTCGTGGGCGGCATGATCGTCGGTACGCTGGCGCTGCTGTTCCTGGTACCTACGCTCTTCATCGTCTTCCAGACCTTGCAGGAGAAGATCAAGCCGGTGGAGTTCACCTCTCCCGATTGGTGCATCCAGGCCGAGATCGAAGAGAATCAAAAAGAACCTATTGACGAAGAAGCAAAAACCGATGATGATACGAAATAGTTTATTCGCAGCCGTCGCCCTGCTTATGACGGGCTGCGGCATCTACAAACCCTACACGCGTCCCGAAGTCACGACCGACGGCATCTACCGCGAGCCCGTAACTCCGACCGACACGGCCTCGCTGGCCGACCTCGACTGGCGGGCGCTCTTCCCCGACGAGCGGTTGCAGCAGCTCATCGATACGGTGCTGGTACGCAACACCGATCTGCGCACGGCACAGTTGCAGGTCGAGGAGGCCGAAGCGACGCTCCGCACTGCACGGCTCTCGCTGCTCCCCTCCTTCACGCTCGCACCCCAGGGCGGCGTAAGCAGTTTCGACAATTCGAAGGGGACTTGGACTTACAACCTTCCCGTGACGGCCAGCTGGGAGATCGATATTTTCTCGCGGCTGCGCAACGGCAAACTCCGCAACAAGGCGCTCTACTACCAGAGCATCGAGTATCGCCAGGCCGTTCGCACGCAGTTGATCGCCACGACGGCCAACCTCTACTTCACGCTCTGCATGCTCGACGAACAATACGCCATCGCCAACGAGACCGCCTCGGCATGGCGTGAAGCAGTCGACGCCATCCGTGCGATGAAGGACGCGGGCATGGCGACCGAAGCAGCCGTCGCACAGAACGAAGCGGCCTATTACAGTGTCGAGACGTCGGTCAAGCAGCTCGCGCAGTCGATCAGCGAGACCGAAAACAGCCTATGTTCGCTGTTGGCGCAGACTCCGCACAAGATCGAGCGCGGCTCGCTCGAAAGCCAGCGGATGCCCGCCGACCTGCTCATCGGCGTCCCCGTGCAACTGCTCTCGCGCCGTCCCGACGTACGCAGCGCCGAGTACTCGCTCATGTCGGCCTACTACGCTACGGCCGAAGCACGATCGGCGCTCTATCCGCAGATTACGCTCAGCGGTACGGCCGGTTGGACGAACAGCGCAGGGTCGCAGATCGTCAACCCCGGCAAGCTGCTTCTGTCGGCCGCAGGACAATTGTTGCAGCCGATCTTCCAGGCCGGCGCCAACCGTGCGCGCGTGAAGATCGCCAAAGCGCAGCAGCAGGAGGCGATGCTCGCCTACGAGCAGACGATTCTCAATGCCGGACAAGAGGTCAACGATGCGCTGACCGCCTGCCAGACGGCACGCGAGTCGGCAACGCTCTACGACCAGCAGGTCGCATCGCTCCGTCGTGCCGTCGAGAGCACCGAGCTGCTGATGCAGCACGGCTCGACGACCTACCTCGAAGTGCTGACCGCACGGCAGTCGCTCCTCTCGGCGCAGTTGCAGCAGGTCGCCAACCGTTTCACCGAATTGCAGAGCGTGGTCACGCTCTACCACGCCCTCGGCGGCGGACGCGAAACGGAAACGGCGCAGTAGCGTTTTTCCTCCGACCGATATTTACGACCGGAAAATCCGAACAGGGTTTTCCGGTTTTTTCGTATCCTGCATCGGCGGGAACGACAAAATTTTCCGATTTTCACACCGACCGTTGGATTATCACCTGCAATTTCGTATTTTTGTTCGATCGGTCACGAAAACAAAAGAAAGAAAATCCGAAAAACAAAGGAAACACAATTCAAATTCATAACTATTAACCCGTTAACCACATGATTCTCAAAAGACTGATTCCCATTCTGCTGGTCGTGCCGCTGCTCGCGGCCTGCCCGTCGGGAAATCCGAACGGCAAGATGCCGGTCGATGTTTCCAAACTGCCCCGCCAGATCTATTCGGGCGAACAGGGCCCGTTCCACGTACAAGGCATCGCCGTCGATCTCGACCGCGGCTACATGTACTTCTCGTTCACCACCACGCTCCTGAAAACCGACATGCAGGGTAACCTGCTCGGCAGCGTCGAAGGCATGACCGGGCACTTGGGCTGCATGACGCTCAATCCCGACGACGGACGGCTCTACGCTTCGATCGAGTACAAGCACGACGCGATCGGAAAGGGCATTCTCAACAAACTGGAAGGCGTCCGGAACGACGAGCAGACGGGTTTCTACGTCGCAGTCTTCGACGTCGACCGCATCGACCGCATCGGGATGAATGCCGAAAAGGACGACGTGATGAAGACCGTCTACATCAAGGAGGCCGTCGACGACTACTACGCCAAAGTCTCCAACAACGGACAGGAGCTGGAACACCGTTTCGGCTGCTCGGGCATCGACGGCGTGACATTCGCACCCGCATTCGGCCAGAGCCGCGACGGCAAGAAGTACCTCTACGTCGCTTACGGCATCTACGGCGACACGCTGCGCACCGACAACGACTATCAGGTGATTCTGGCCTACGACACCCGGGACTGGAAGCAGTACGAGCAGCCGCTCACGCAGGAGAACCTGCACAAGAGCGGTCCCGAGAAACCGCTCCACAAATATTTCCTCTACACGGGCAACACCTCGTGGGGCATCCAGAACCTCGCCTACGACAAGGCCTCGGGCAACATGCACGCCGCTGTCTACAAGGGCAAGAAGTCGCACTATCCCAACTACTCCTACTTCGTCATCGACGGCAGCAAGGCTCCCGAGCGCAAGCAGCTGCAAGGGTTCGATCCCGCCGTCGAGGCAGAGGTACTCTCGCTGCTGCCCGAAGGACTGCATGATGCGCAAAGCGATACGTGGGGTTGGAATTTCAAATGGGGTACGACGGGACTCTGCCCCATCGGCGACGGTTATTTCTACATCTCGCACAACGCCAAGGACAAGCAGACGGGCAATCAGAGCAGTACCGTACAGCTTTATAAATGGACGGGCAATCCCGACAAAGCCTTCGAACCGGTGGAATAAATCCGCCGGACATGAAGAAACGATCCCCGCGACCGGATGGTCGCGGGGATCGTTTCTTCATCGGGCGCTCCCGGTCACTTCTTCTCCTTCAACAGGTCGCGGATCTCGGCGAGCAGCAGCTCCTCTTTCGTCGGAGCGGGCTCCGGTGCAGGCTGGGGCGCCTCCTCCTTTTTCTTCATCAGACGGTTCATCAGCTTGACCATCAGGAAAACGCAGAGAGCCAGAATCGTAAAGTCGATGCACTGCTGGATGAAAGCCCCGTAGTTCCAATAGACCGGTTCCAGTGTCTCAGCTGCCTTGCCGGCGATGTTCACACCGTCGGGCGTCACCTCGTTAACGACTTCGCCTACGGCCTGCGACATGTCGCGGATCTTCGAAATGTCGAGCCGCAGGTCGGTGAAGTTCACATTGCCGAGCAATGCTCCGATCGGCGGCATCAGGATGTCGTTGACCAGCGACGAGACGATCTTTCCGAACGCACCGCCGATGATAACGCCGACGGCCATGTCCATCACGTTGCCCTTCATGGCAAACTCCTTGAATTCCTTAAAAAATCCCATCTTGTTCGTGTTTTAGTGTATTATAAGGTAAGTGATTACTCCTTCTGCAACAACATTTCGCGCAACTGCGTGCAACTCGACTCCGGCTCACGGAAATGGAACGTCGCAATACCGAATGCCGCGGCGGCTTCGAGATTCGAGCGGCGGTCGTCAATGAAGAGCGTTTCGGCGGGATCGAGACCGAAACGGTCGAGCAGAATTTCATAGATGCGCGGTTCGGGCTTGACGACACCCTCCTCGCATGAAACCACCTCTCCGTCGAAGCACCCGTAAATCTCGGTCCGGCGCAGAAAATCGATGAACTCCCGCGACATGTTCGAGAGCACGTAAAGCCGGTATCCGGCCCGTTTCAGGTCGCGGATCAACGCCGCAGTCTGCGGAACCGCCTCCTGACGATCCAGCGCTTCGCGCAGATAATCTTCGGCCACGGCGCGGTCGCAGCCTTTCGACCGGCTCAGTTCGTCCAACACCTCGTCGAAGGTCAGCGTCCCCCGATCGTACTCCTCCCAGAAAAGGGGCATCTTCGCCGCGAAAATAAACGCGAAAAAATCGATCAACTCCTTGCGCACCTTTTTCGCATCGCGGTGAAACACCACCCCGCCCAAATCGAAAACTATGTTTTTCATCGCCTCAAAATTAATAAAATAGTCTGAAATACCCTATGCTGCCCCGACGCTTTTCCCGAATAATCGGATGCCGGTCGGGACGGAACGCTTCGGCGGCCAGAGGCGTCATGCCAAAAAGCAGGCTGCCGCAGCTCCACCCCGCACGGTTTCGACAGCGGAAAACATAGAAGAGGCCGCTTAATAATCAAGGTATTCCGCCGAAAAGCTTATTCCTACTAAAAAAACCGTAGAAACACTTGTTTATCTAAAAATTTAGTACTAAATTTGTCGTAACGAAAAAAAACGCCTCGCCATGAAAATACCCGCAATCGAACCGCTTACCGACGGCGAAGAACGCATCATGCAGATGCTCTGGTCGCTCGGCGAGGGAACGGTCAACGACATCCTCGCCGTCATCCCCGAACCCAAACCGAAGTACACCACGGTGGCCACCTTCATCAAGATTCTGGAAAATAAAGGCTACGTCGCCCACCGCAGCGAGGGAAAGAGCTATGTCTTCACACCGCTCGTCTCACGCGAAGAGGTCGCCGGCAGGCAGATGCAGTCGATGTTGCGCACCTATTTCGACGGATCGTTCGCGCAGATGGTCACCTTCTTCTCGAAACACGAGAACATCTCGATGAAGGAGATGGACGAGATCCTCTCCGTCATGCAACAGATCCGCAAAAAACGCTGACGCCATGAAAGAACTGCTGATCTACGCACTCGAAGTTCTCGTATGCAGCGCGGCATTGCTGCTAGCCTACTCGGTGCTGCTCGAACGCCGGACGGCGTTCCTCCACTGCCGGCTCTATCTGATCGGCGCGATGCTGCTGGCCGCCCTCATCCCTGCGCTCAGCATTCCCGTCTGGACAGGCGAAACACTCTATATGGCAGCCGATCCCGTCGCGGCCGCCGCACCAACCGCCGCACCGGCCGCCACCGATGCCGGTACTCCGTCGCTGCCTGTCGCCGTCACGCTGTTCCTGTACGCCCTCGGCGTGCTGCTCTCGTTCGGCGCGATGATCGCCCAGATCGTGCGAATCCGCCGTCTCCGGCACGGCGCACGGACGATCCGCCGCGCCGACTGCGACATCGTACTGACGCAGGCCGACATCTCCTCGTTCTCGTTCTTCCGCACGGTCTATCTGCACGATGCGATTCCCGAAAGCGACATGGCGGCCGTCGTCGCCCACGAACTGAGCCATATCCGCCACCGTCACTCCGCCGAGCGGATCGTCATGGAGTGCGTCAAGGCCCTGCTCTGGTGGAATCCTTTCGTCCGGATCGCCGCACGGCGTCTGGCCGAAGTCGAGGAGTACGAAGCCGACCGTGACGTACTGACGCAAGGGTACGATCCGTCCGAATACATCGCCACGATCTTCAAAACCCAGTTCGGTTATAGTCCGGACATAGCCAACGGGTTGCGGGATTCACTAACAAAAAAACGATTCCAGATGATGACCAAACACTCCGGCGACAGCCGCGCGCTGTTGCGTCTGGCGGGAAGTATTCCCGTCGTACTGCTCCTGCTGGCCTGTTTCTCGTTCACTTCGCAGGCCACCGAAATCCGAACCGACCCGCCGAACGGGCAGAACGACTCCGACATCGAGATCGTGTCGGTCGGGACTATCCGCAAAGCTCCGGATACCCAAGAACGCTACCGCAAAGCGAAAGGCGAAGCGGACGTCTATCTCGTCGCCGAAAAGATGCCGCTTTTCGAAGGCAAGGGAACGCTGCAAGATTTCCAGCATTGGGTCGACGCCCGTGCGGCCGAATACGACCACAGCGGTAAAGTTATCCTCACGTTCATCGTCGAAAAGAACGGCTCCGTCGCCGAGGTACAGGTTCTAGATACTCCCAATCCCGCTATGGGCGAAGCCGCCGCACGCATCGTCGCATCGTCACCGGCATGGAAGGCCGGCACGATCGACGGGGAACCGGTCCGCGTACGTTATACGCTGCCCGTCCGGTGCGGCAAACAAGTCGCAGCGGACGAAACCGACGACAGGGGAAAACGATCCGAAAACGGAGTCGTCGTAAAAGTCCGCAATGCTGATTTCAAAGCCAGCGAAGCGCTAATCTTTATTGACGACAAGGAGGCCACGCAGACCGATATGGAGAAGATCGATCCCGACAAGATCGAAAGGATCTCGGTATACAGAGACTCCTCGGCCGTCGTCCGATACGGCGAACGTGGCAAAAACGGCGTCATCCTTATCAAAATGAAGCAATAATCTTTCCTTCGCCCAATGAAGCTGCCGGTCTACCCGATCGGCAGCTTTTATTTTATCCGCGGGAAACTCTCCTCCATCCGCTCCGGAACGACTCCTACATCCGGACAATCTTCCAAAGAGCCGCAATTCGCAAACCTGCTCCTTCGGAATGCCCCCCTGAAACCCGATCCCGACATGGAAAAACGTCTAAACGACCCGTTGATACAATATTATATAAAATTTATATTGCCAAAATTTTGTAAAAGCGATAAAAAGTCTTACTTTTGGTAGAACATAATGAAGAGAAAATTATTCTCTCCGCCCGATAACCTGTTTATCCCATCCTAAAGCCTATAAAGTAACAGATAAACAGCTGAAACTGTATGTGCGCAGTTCTCAGCTATGTGTTACTATAGGCTAAAAGTAAGGATGCATCAGTTGGGACTGCGTATTTTTTGAAACAAACGGTTCAAAAAATATGCCGAAAATGAAAAAACTTCAACAAAACAGGTCACGAACCTGCACGGCGAATCCAGACGAGTATTCGCTCCATCGCTTGCATTTTCCGTCTTCAACCGGAAGCGCCCCATCCGATCCGGCGCACCGGCCGTCCGCGCCTTTCCGACACTACAAACGACGACGTTCGCGCTCCGGACAAGCGGACGATACCCCGCGGCTCACGATTTTCCACGTATCACACGACCGGCATCGCGACCTCCCGCCGAATCGACGCCGGACGGAGAAATCGCAGACGGATTGTCCCACACGTAACATCGGCACTCATGAAGGATAAACACTATCTCTACCGCGTGGCGGTCACCTGCTATGTAGACTCGCTGTTTTACGAAACCGGCAACGCGCGCAGATGCCACGACCGATGCCATTCGCTCATTACGCAAACTCTTTGCGGAATCGGAAAGAGCACATGCCGCAACTATCTGCGCTACGACCGGTCGGAACTCCTCGCGGAGGTACGGATACCGCCGGCTCTCAAAGAACTTCTGCATCTGTACGTCCTGCTGGTCACGAAATGTCCGCAGACGCAGACGGCAGCTCTTCTGCAAGAACTCCGCCGGCTGCTGGAAATCGCACTCCGTCATGCGGGCCGGCAGGGATCGGAGCTCACCGCCGACTTGCTGCTCGAATGTTTGTGCAAGGGGCCGAAGGAACGCTTCCCGCAGCAATAAGGCTCCGGCCTCCGATCCGCGGCACAGAACCGCAGCCGGCGGCACCCGATCCGTCCCGTCGTCCGGCCGCTCACACGAAAGCGAAGACCGCATAACCGCAAAAAATAAGACCCGTTGCCGGGTCTTATTTTTCTGTCTTACGCCGAACGTCAGGCGCCGAAGTTGTCGTAAAGGATATTTTCGGGCGGCACGCCCAGGTCGTCGAGCATCTTGACCACCGAGGCCGACATCATTGGAGGCCCGCACATCAGGTAGATGCAGTCCTCCGGTGCCTGGTGATTTTTCAGATAGTTCTCATAGAGCACGTTGTGCACGAACCCGGGCGTATACTTCACCCCTGCCGCATCGGCTTCGGGATCGGGACGGTCAAGCGCCAGATGGAACGAGAAGTTGGGGAAATCCTTCTCGATCTCGTGGAACTCCTTCAAGTAGGGAGCCTCTTTCAACGCACGGGCGCCGTACCAGAACGATACGGGACGTTTCGTCTTCTCGGTCTTGAACAGGTGCATGATGTGGCTACGCATCGGCGCCATACCGGCACCGCCGCCGATGAAGACCAGCTCCTGCGTATCGGGCAGGTTGTCCGGCAGGAAGAACTCGCCGTAGGGGCCCGAAATCGTCACCTTGTCGCCCGGTTTGCGCGAGAAGATGTACGACGAGCAGATACCCGGGTTGACCTTCATGAATCCGCCGTTCACGCGGTCGAACGGCGGCGTGGCGATACGGATGTTGAGCATGATGATGTTTCCTTCGGCCGGGTGGTTGGCCATCGAATAGGCGCGGAACGTAGGTTCGGGGTTGGTCGTCACCAGATCCCACATCTTGAACTTGTCCCAGTCGGCGCGGAACTGCGGGTCGACGTCCATGTCGGAGAACTTGATCGCATCGTACTTCGGGATGTCGATCTGGATGTAGCCGCCCGAACGGAAATTGAGGTTTTCACCCTCGGGCAGTTTCACGACGAACTCCTTGATAAAGGTCGAGATGTTGCGGTTCGAGATCACCTCGCACTCCCACTTCTTGACGCCGAGCACGGCTTCGGGAACGTGGATTTTCAGGTTCTCCTTCACCTTGACCTGACACCCCAGACGCCAATGATCCTTGGCCATTTTGCGCGAAATGAAGCCCGTTTCGGTCGGCAGGATGTCGCCGCCGCCTTCGAGCACCTGGCATTTGCACATGCCGCACGAACCGCCGCCGCCGCAGGCGGAAGGCAGAAAGACGTTGTTGTTGGCGAGCGTTACGAGCAGCGTCGAACCGCTCTCGGTGGTCAGCACCTTCTCGCCGTCGTTGATGTCGATCGTCACGTCGCCCGACGACGTGAGCTTCGCCTTCGCATAGAGAAGCAGCCCCACCAGAACGAGCGTCACCGCCAGAAAGGCTACGATCGCGACTATAATCGTTAATGTCATCTTACTTAATCTTTAACAGTTACAACTTGATGCCGCTGAAAATCATGAAGGCGATACCCATCAGACCCGTGATGATAAAGGCGATGCCGGGCCCTTTGAGTGCGGCGGGGATGTGCGAATAAGCGGTCTTTTCGCGGATGGCGGCCATCATGACGATGGCGAGCCACCAGCCCATGCCCGAACCCAGACCGTAGACGATCGACTGCCATACGTTGCCGATCGCACCGGCGTCGACCTTCTGCTGCATGAAGAGCGAACCGCCCATGATGGCGCAGTTCACGGCGATCAGCGGCAGGAAGATACCCAGCTGATTGTAGAGCGTCGGCGAGAACTTCTCGACGGCCATTTCCACTAACTGCGTGAACGATGCGATCGTGGCGATGAAGACGATGAAGGACAAGAAGCTCAGGTCGATCCCTTCGACCAGCGCGTTGGCTTTGAGGACGTACTCGTTGAGAAGATAGTTCAGCGGAACGGTCATCACCATCACGAAGGTAACGGCGGCACCCAGTCCCAATGCGGTCTTGACGCTCTTCGACACGGCGATGTAGGAACACATGCCGAAGAAGAAGGCGAAGACCATGTTGTCGATGAAGATCGACCGGATAAAAAGATTCAGAGTTTCCATACGCTACCTGCTACTTTTCCTGTAAATCCTTGTTGTAAGAGCGGTGAATCCAGATGATGCACCCCACGATGATGAGGGCCATGGGCGGGAAGAGCATCAGACCCATGTTCGAGTAGGCGCCGCCGTTTGCGATGTACCAGCTTTCGGGAACGATGCGGAATCCCAGCAGCGAACCCGATCCCAGCAACTCGCGGAAGAAGGCGACCGTCACCAGAATCATACCGTAGCCCAGACCGTTGCCGATACCGTCGAGGAACGACGGCCAGGGCTCGTTGCCCAGCGCGAAAGCCTCGACGCGGCCCATGATGATACAGTTGGTGATAATCAGGCCGACGTAGACCGACAGCTGTTTGGATACTTCGTAGACATACGCTTTGAGTACCTGATCGACGAGGATCACCAGCGCGGCGATCACTACCAGCTGGACGATGATGCGGATACGCGCCGGAATGCCCTTGCGCAGCAGCGACATCACCAGATTCGAGAATGCCGTCACGACCGTCACCGAAAGCGCCATGACGATGGCAGGTTTCAACTGGACGGTAACCGCCAGCGCCGAGCAGATACCGAGGATCTGTACGATCACCGGATTGTTCTTGCCGAACGGGCCGGTCAGGTACTTCATGTTCTTAGCCGAAAACAGAGGCTCTTTTTCCTTATTACTCATTGCTTTCTACTTTTTGATCGTTAGACTCCTCCGCACCGGCTGCCGAAGCGGCGGTCCGTGCCTTCTCGAAGAAGGGAAGATATTCGCTCAGGTTGTCGCGCAGCATGGCTGTCACGCCGTCCGAAGTTTTGGTACCGCCGGTCACGGCGTCCACCTCGTGGGCCGGATCTTTGGCGCCGCCTTTACGCAGGGTGATCGAGACGAAATCGCCCTTCTCGAAGAGCGTCTTGCCCTTGTAGAGCGCCTGATGCGCCGGCGTGGCGATCTCGGCCCCCAGGCCCGGCGTTTCGCTCTTGTGGGCCATCACGATGCCCGACACGGTATTCATATCCTTTTCGAGCGCGATATAGCCCCAGATGTCGTCCCACAGCCCCTTGCCGATGAGCGGGATGATCACGCGGCCGTCGGTGGCCTCGAAGAGGATCAGCGTCTTCCGTTCGTAATCGGCTCGCAGGTCCTTGTTCGTCTTCATCATGTCGAAGACCTCCTCGGCGGGCTTTTCCGTCTTGTTGCCGGCCGCGTCGACCACATAGGCCTTGACCATCGCGTCGAAGTCGCCGTCCGGAACACCCAGCGATTGCAGGATATTGTTCTTCTTCTCGCCCAATTCGTTTGCGTACTGGCGTTTCTGCAACGACAAGGCGGCCAGCGACAGCAAAACGGCGACGATGACGACCATCACGGTCGAGTAGAGGATGATATAGGCGTTGGAGTTCTTGTCCGAGAACAGCCCGCCCTTCTTCGCGCCCGCATCTCCGGCACCTGCCTCGACGATCTCTTCGAACTCCGAAGCCGGTGCGCCGCAAACGGGACATTTGACCGGTGCGGCATCGCCTTCGTGAATATAGCCGCAGACTTTACATTTGAATTTCTTGGTTGCCATAATTCACTCCCTATTTTGCAAGTTTGACACGGTTCTTACGACGCGCGATGTTCCGCTCGACCACGAAGTAGTCCACCAGCGGCGCCAGCGCGTTCATGAAGAGGATCGAAAGCATCATTCCCTCGGGATAAGCAGGGTTCACCACACGGATCATCACGGCCAGCGCACCCGTCATCAGGCCGACGATGTACTTGCCGGCGTTGGTCTGTGCCGAAGTGACGGGATCGGTGGCCATGAAGACGGCACCGAAGGCGAAACCACCCACGATCAGGTGCTGCCATGCGGGAATCTCGCAGTAAGCGTTGGCGCCCACCGCATTGAAGAGCAGGCCCATGAGCCAGCCGCCCGCGAAGACCGAGAGCATCGTGCGCCACGAAGCGATGCCCGTGAAGAGCAGGATCGCAGCGCCGATGAGAATCGCCAGCGTCGAGGTCTCGCCCACGCAGCCCGGGATGAAGCCGAGGAAGGCGTCCAGATTCGAATAGCTCATCGCACCCGTCGTCGAGAGCTGTTCGAGCGCCGTAGCCCCCGACACGCTGTCGACGGCGAACCACACCTTTTCACCCGACATCTGCGGGGTGTAGGCGAAGAAGACGAAGGCGCGCGCCAGCAGCGCGGGGTTGAATACGTTCATGCCCGTACCGCCGAAGACCTCCTTGCCGAAGACCACGGCGAAGGCCGTACCCAGCGCGATCATCCACAGCGGCGTCCCCACGGGCATCACCATCGGGATCAACAGGCCCGAAACGAGGAAGCCCTCGTTGACTTCGTGGCCGCGCGCCTGCGCGAAGGCGAACTCGATGCCCAGACCCACGACGTACGACACGACGATCATCGGCAGCACTTGCAGGAATCCGAACCAGAAAGCTGCCCAGCCCGTCATGCCCACCTGATAACCCGTGTTGTACATGCCGAACAGCAGGGCCGGAAGCAACGCGACGACCACGACGATCATCGTGCGCTTCATGTCGTTGCAGTCACGGATGTGCGCACCCTTCTGCGTCGTGGTGTTCGGTACGAAAAGGAACGTCTCGAACGCATCGAAGGTCGATGCGAGGAACGAGAGTTTGCCGCCTTCGGAGAAGGTCGGCTTCAACTTGTCTACTAAATTTCTTAATCCGCTCATCGTTAAGCCTCCTTGATCATTAAGTTAATACCGTCGCGGATGATCTGCTGCATCTCGGTCTTCGACGGATCGACGAACTCGCAGAGCGCGAAATCCTCCTCCACGACCTCGTAGATACCGAGGTTCTCCATCTTCTCGATGTCGCCCGCGAGCGTCGCTTTGAGCAGGTGCATCGGATAGATGTCCATCGGCAGGTACTGCTCGTAGAGGCCCGTCACGACGAACGGACGCTCGCCGCCGTTGAGATTGGTGTCGAGGTTGTAACGCTTCTTGGGGCAGAGCCACGAGAAATAGGCGCGCGACACGGAGAATTTGTTGCAGCGGGGCATCGCCCAACCCAGCAACTCGTACTTGTCGCCCTCGGGAATCAGCGTCAACTGATGCGCATAGTACCCGATATGACCGTCGAGCGAGGTCTTGACGCCCGTAAGCACATTGCCCGAAATGTAGCGGATGCTCTCCCCTTCGGCCTGCGGTTTGATGTTCCCGCCGACGATCGAACGGATCGAGGCGCCGTCGATGATGCGGCAGTACTGCGGCTGGGCCACTTCCGAACCGGTCACGGCGATCACCTTCGAGCGATCGACCTTGCCCGTCGAGAAGAAACGGCCGATCGTGGCCAGATCCTGCACGTTGACCGTCCAGACCACCTCGCCCTTGTTCACGGGATCGATGTGGTGGATCTGCACGCCGACGTTGCCCGCGGGATGTTTGCCGGCAAAGGCGTGCAACTCGACGCCTTCGAGCGTAGCGGCTTCGCCTTCGGCACCCGCACGGAACGAAACGTGCACTTTGCCTGCCGTGAGTTTCTTCAATACCTCCACGCCCCGCTGCAAGGCGGCCTTTTCGCCCGCGAGCGCGAAGTTGTAGTCCGGCGCCAGCGGCGCCGAGTCGAATGCCGAAACGAAAATCGCTTTGGGCGCATCGTCGGGATCGGCGATAATACCGTAGGGGCGCTGAATAATCATCGTCCACAGGCCGGCCTTCAACAAAAGTCCGACGATCTGGTCGCGGGTCGCACTCGATAGATCGGGAATCGCAAACTCCTCGTATTGCTGTTCGGCATCGGGCTTGACGGTCACGGAGAGCACCTTGCGCTTCTCGCCGCGATTGACCGCCTCGACCGTTCCGCTCACGGGAGAGGTGAACAGCACGCGCTCGTTGTACTTGTTGAAGAACAACGGAGTACCCGCTTTCACCTGATCTCCTGCTTTCACCAGCAACTTCGGAGTTACACCTTCAAAATCGAGCGGCGAAACGGCATACGTGTCGGCCAACGGGGCGTTGACCACCACGGAGGCCGCCTGACCTTCGAGTTTGATGTCGAGACCTTTGTTCAGTTTAATGATTTTCGACATGTGTAAAAGTGTTTGATTAGTGTGATAATTATGAAAAGTTTCTGTTAGTTTTATAACATTGATTTTCCGTGCGCGAAGATACGATTTTTTACCTATTTATTTAAGATTTTTTCAAATATTTTTCGGCCGTCCCGAAAAAAACGGAAAACAGCCCGAAAATTCCTACCTTTGCACCGATGGAAACACCGTTCGTCAATATCCACACCCACCGTCCGACCGGACACGGCATCGAGCCCGCGAGCGTCGGGATACATCCGTGGGAGGCTGCCGAAGGCGATCTTGCGACCGTGCGGGAGCATGTCGGCCCGGCACAGATCGTCGGCGAGATCGGTCTCGACTACCTGCGTCCCGACCGCGAGGCGCAACTGCGGATTTTCGAAGGGCAGCTGCGACTGGCCGAGGCGGCCGGAAAACCCGTCGTACTGCACTGCGTGAAGGCATTCGAGGAGACGATGCGGCTGCTCAAACAGTTCCGCCTGCGGGCCGTCATCTTCCACGGGTTCATCGGTTCGCCCGAACAGGCCGCACGCGCCGTCGCCGCAGGCTACTACCTCTCCTTCGGTTCCCGCTCGCTGCGTTCGCCGCGCACCGTACGGGCACTCGGGAGCATCCCGACGCAGCGGCTTTTCCTCGAAACCGACGACGCTCCCGCGACGATCGAGTCGGTCTACGCAACGGCGGCCCGATTGCTGGGAATGCCGCTCGACCGGCTCAAAGAGACGATTTACAACAACTACCTGCATATTTTCTCCTGAGCGATGGAACGATGGACGGAACGAACCCGGCTGCTGCTGGGCGACGAAAAACTCGGACGGTTGCGCAGTGCGCACGTACTGGTGGTGGGACTAGGCGGCGTGGGGGCCTACGCCGCCGAGATGATCGTACGCGCCGGTGCGGGCCGCCTCACGATCGCCGACGCCGACCATGTGGCCGAAACCAATATCAACCGGCAGCTGGTCGCACTGCATTCGACGGTCGGACGCCCCAAGGCCGAAGTTCTCGCCGAGCGGCTGCGCGACATCAACCCCGATTTGCAGCTCACCGTCATCGAGAAATACATCAGGGACGAAGAGACCGACCGGCTGCTCGACGCCGCGCCCTACGATTATGCGGTGGATGCGATCGACACCCTCTCGCCGAAGTTGGCGCTCATCAAGGGCTGCCTCGACCGCGGCATTCCGCTGGTCAGTTCGATGGGCGCCGGCGCGAAGACCGATCCCACGCGCATGGAGATCGCCGACATCGGCCGCACGCACCACTGTCCGCTGGCGCACATGCTGCGCAAACGTCTGCACAAACTCGGCATCCGCACCGGATTCCGCGCCGTCTTTTCGGCCGAACCTGCACGCGAAGGGGCGATGATCCTCTGCGAGGAGCAGAACAAGAAATCGAACGTGGGGACGATCTCCTACCTGCCCGCGCTCTTCGGCATCGGCTGCGCATCGGTCGTGGTACGCGACCTGCTGGGCGAAATGGAGGATTCCGGCAAACGGGAAAGCAACGATTAAACCGTTAAAGATATGAAACCGAAGATTGTTTTTCTGGACGAATATTCGCTCGCAGGGCGCGACCTCTCGACCGTGAAGGCTCTGGGCGACTACACCGGTTACGACATGACTGCGCCCGACGAAGTGGCCGTGCGTTGCGCCGACGCCGAAATCGTCGTCACCAACAAGGTGCGGCTCGACGCTGCAATGATTGCGCAACTGCCGCACCTGCGGCTGATCTGCGTAGCCGCGACGGGCGTGAACAACATCGATCTCGACGCCGCGGCCGAACACGGCGTCGAAGTACGCAATGCCGCAGGCTACTCGACGCATTCGGTGGCCGAAACGACGCTCGGCGCGGCGATCGCCCTGCTGCGCGAATCGGTCTACTACGACGAATTTTTCAAGAGCGGCCGTTACGCCCGCTCGCCGCGCCTGTTCTGTTTCGACCGTCCGATCCGGCAGCTGCACGGGCGCCGTTGGGGTGTCATCGGGTTGGGTGCGATCGGTCGTGAAGTGGCGCGGCTGGCTGCGGCTTTCGGCTGCGAGGTGAGCTACCACTCCACGTCGGGCGTCGCACGCGAGGAGGCCTACCCCGCCCTTCCGCTCGACGAACTGCTCGCATGGGCCGACGTGGTGTCGATCCACTGTCCGCTCAACGCTCACACGCGGGGGTTGATCGGCGCCGAGCAGCTCCGCCGGATGAAACCATCGGCCCTGCTCGTCAACGTCGCCCGCGGCGGCATCGTCGACGAAGCCGCGCTGGCCGAAGCGCTCGACGACGGCCGGATCGCCGGCGCCGCGCTCGACGTATTCTCGTCGGAGCCGGTCAAGGCCGACAACCCGCTGCTCGCCCTGCGCGACCCCTACCGTCTGCTCGCTTCGCCCCACAACGCATGGGCCACGGGCGAAGCGATCGACACGCTCGTGCGCTGCGTAGCCCGCAACATCGAAGCATACCTGAAAAAATAACCCCGTCAACAACAGACGGGAAGCGTCCGGATCGCAAATCGATCCGGACGCTTCCCGTTGCTGGATCATCCTCCGCCTATTTGCAGGCCTTCAACCCGCGGATCACGGCTGCCGAAAATCCGGCCTGCTCCATTTCGTTCAGACCGCGGACGGTGATCCCTCCCGGCGTGGTCACGCGGTCGATCTCGGTTTCGGGATGTTCGCCCCGCTGCAACAGCAGTTCGGCCGCACCGCGGAGCGTCGCGGCGACGATATGCGTCGCCTGCCCTGCCGGGCAACCCAGTTCCACTCCTCCTTCGACCGACGCCCGCACATAGCGCAGAGCGAAGGCGATTCCGCACGAGGCGAGGATCATTCCGGTCTCCAACATCGGCTCGTCGACGAGCATCGCCTCGCCCAGTTCGCGGAAGATTCCCAACACCCGCTCCGTACAAGCCTCGTCCGCCCCCCGTGCAGCGACGAAGGTCATGCTCTGCCGCACGGCGATCGCCGTGTTGGGAATCACGCGGAACAACGCCGGTCGCACCGCGCTGTCGGCCGTCATCCACTCGGCGAGCTGCGCCAGCGAAACACCGGCCGCCACCGAAACCACCGACTGCCGGTCGGGATCGATCTCCCGTCGGATTTCACGGATCAACGCTTCGGTAAGCCACGGCTTGACGGCCAGCATTACGACCGCGGCATCCCGCACGGCCGCAGCGTTGTCGGTCGTCGTCCGCACACCCGGGCACTGTGTGCGCAAACGTTCGAGCGTCGTCTCGGTACGTGCCGTACAAACGATCTCTTCGGCCTGGAACTTTCCGCTGCGAACCAACCCGCAGGCAATGGCGCTGCCCATGTTGCCTGCGCCCAAAATAGCGATCTTCATTTTCAATTCGTTTTAAAAAACAACGGCTCTTCGAAACAAAGATAGTGCAAGCCGAGCGCAAAAGCAAACTTGTTTGCATTTTGCCGAGGCGCAGCCTATCTAAGCGGAGGCTTGTCCTCCGCAAAGTGTGCAAGCCGAGAGCAAAAGCAAACTTGTTTGCATTTTGCCGAGGCGAAGCCTATCTAAGCGGAGGCTTGTCCTCCGCAAAGTGTGCAAGCCGAGCGCAAAAGCAAACTTGTTTGCATTTTGCCGAAGCGCAGCCTATCTAAGCGGAGGCTTGTCCTCCGCAAAGTGTGCAAGCCGAGGGCAGAACCAAATTTATTTGGGTTTTGCCGAGGCGAAGCCTATCTAAGCGGAGGCTTGTCCCCGCAAAGATGCAAGGCGAACGTAGAACCAAATTTATTAGCAGGTTGCGTAAATTCCGAGGAGTACCAGACGAACTTTCGGTCGGAAGGAACTGCGATGAAGGGTATCGGGACTTGCGGCCCGACATCACGCAAACGAAAAAGGGCCCGCTCCGGACGAGCAGGCCCTCATATCCTCCGCGAAGGAGGGCTATTTCAGCTCGACGAGCACCTTGCCCGTCATCTCGGCAGGCTGTTCGAGCCCCATGAGTTTGAGCACCGTAGGAGCTACGTCGGCCAGCACGCCGTCGTGTACGGTCTTCACGCGGTCCGATACCACGACGATGGGCACCGGATTGAGCGAGTGCGCCGTGTTGGGCGTACCGTCGGCATTGATCGCGTTGTCGGCATTGCCGTGGTCGGCGATCTGCACGACCTCGTAGCCGTTGCGCTTGGCGGCTTCGACCACCTCTCCCACGCACTCGTCGACAGCCTTCACGGCCTTGACGATCGCGTCGTAGACACCCGTATGCCCCACCATGTCGCCGTTGGCGAAGTTCAGGCAGATGAAATCGTATTTCTGCGAATCGAGCGCCTCGACCAGCTTGTCCTTCACCTCGTAGGCGCTCATCTCGGGTTGAAGGTCGTAGGTCGCCACCTTGGGCGAAGCGACCAGAATGCGGTCTTCGCCGGCGAATTTCTCCTCGCGGCCGCCGTTGAGGAAGAAGGTCACGTGCGCATACTTCTCCGTCTCGGCGATGCGCAGCTGCGAGAGGCCCAGCGATGAGACGTACTCGCCGATCGTATTCTGCACGTTCTCCTTGTCGAACAGGATGTGCAACCCCTGGAATTTGGCATCGTAAGGGGTCATGCAGCAGTAATAGAGCGGCAGCGTGTGCATCCCTTCGGCGGGCATGTCCTCCTGCGTGAGCACGACGGTCAGCTCCTTGGCGCGGTCGTTGCGGTAGTTGAAGAAGATCACCATGTCGCCGGGACGGATCGTCCCGACGGCTTTCCCCTCGGCGTCGACACGCACGATCGGCTTGACGAACTCGTCGGTCACGTCGGCGTCGTAGGACTTCTGCATGGCGGCGACCATGTCCGTCGCCGGCTCGCCGACACCGTTCACGAGTTGATCGTAGGCCACCTTCACACGCTCCCAGCGCTTGTCGCGATCCATCGCATAGTAACGGCCGATGATCGACGCGACGACGCCCGTCGACTGCGCCGTATGGCGCTCCAACGCCTCGATGAAACCCTTGCCGCTGTGCGGGTCGGTATCGCGGCCGTCCATGAAGCAGTGCACATAGGTATGCTCGATGCCGTAGGTCTTGGCTATGTCGCAGAGTTTGTAGAGGTGGTCGATCGACGAGTGCACGCCGCCGTCCGACACGAGGCCCATGAAGTGCACGTTCACGCCCTTCGCCTTGGCGTACTCGAAAGCCGCCTTCACCTCCGCGTTCTCCATGATCGAACCGTCCTTGCAGGCGCGGTTGATCTTCACCAAATCCTGATAGACCACGCGGCCCGCACCGATATTGAGGTGTCCCACCTCGGAGTTGCCCATCTGCCCGTCGGGCAACCCCACGTTCTCGCCGTCGGTATGCAGCTGCGCATGAGGATACTTTTCGGTCATCGCCGAAATATATGCGGGATGGACGGTCGAAATGACGTCGCCCTTGGATCGGTTGCCGATACCCCAACCGTCCAGAATCATAAGCAATACTTTCTGTTTCATTGTTTTATCTTAGTTTATTTCAATTCATCCATAATCAGTTCGACGGCCTTGTCGATCGCCGCCTGCAACTTGTCGGGATTCTTGCCCCCGGCCGTTGCGAAGAAGGGCTGACCGCCGCCGCCGCCGTTCATCTCCCTGGCCGCTTCGCGGATCACCTTGCCGGCGTTGACGCCCTTGGCGACCACGTCGTCGCCGAGCATGATCGTCAGGCTCGGTTTCCCCTCCTGACAGGTACCGACGACCATGACCAGATTGTGCACGCGCGCACGCAGGTTATAGGCCAGATCCTTGATGAAAGCCGGCATCCGCTCGGACTGCTTGGCCATGAGAATCACGCCGTTCTGCTCGGGAAGACTCTTCACGAGACGGTCGGCCCACTCGCGGACCTGCTCCTGACGCATCGCCTCGACCTCCTTCGAAAGGGCGTCGTTGCTCTCGACGATCTTCTTGATCGCCTGCACGACCTGCGTGTTGTTCAGGAACTCGGCGACGTTCTGCAACGTATCCTCCGCAGCGTAGAGCACCTTCTCGGCGCCTTCGCCCGTCACGGCCTCGATGCGCCGCACGCCGGCCGAAACGGCGCTCTCGCTCACGATCTTGAAAAATCCGATCGTACCCGTAGCACAGGTGTGCGTACCGCCGCACAACTCCACCGAATCGCCGAAACGCACCATGCGCACGCGGTCGCCGTACTTCTCGCCGAAGAGCATGATCGCCCCCTCGGCCTGTGCCTCGGCCAACGTCGCATCGCGCCGCTCCACGAGCGGATGGTTGGCACGTATCTCACGGTTGACCAGACGCTCCACCTCGCGCAGCTCCGCGGGCGTCACCTTCCGGAAGTGCGAAAAGTCGAAACGCAGGTAGTCGGGTGTCACGAACGAACCCTTCTGCTCGACATGCGTGCCCAGCACCTTGCGCAGCGCAGCGTCGAGCAGGTGCGTGGCCGTATGGTTGTTGGCCGCAGCCTGCCGCTTGGCGGGATCTACCACCGCCGTGAAATCGGCGGCGGGATTCTCCGGCAGTTTGTCGACGATATGGATAATCAGACCGTTCTCCTTGTCGGTGGCCACCACGTCGATCTTTTCGTCGGCATTCTCGATGAAGCCCACGTCGCCGATCTGACCGCCCGAATTGCCGTAGAAGGGCGTCCGGTCGAAGACCAACTGGTAGGTCGTCCGGTTCTTGGCCGAGACGCGACGGTAGCGCGCGATGCGCACCGGCGCGGTCAGCGTATCGTAACCGACGAACTCGCTCTGCGCGAGCGGGAACAACTCCTGCCAGTCGTCGGTAGCCACCGCGGCGGCGTTGCGCGAACGCTCCTTCTGCGCCTGCAACTCCGTCTCGAAAGCACTCAGGTCGACCTCCACGTCCTGCTCGCGGGCGATCAACTCCGTCAGGTCGATCGGGAAACCGTAGGTATCATAGAGCACGAAGGCGTCGTGCCCCGAAATCTTGCTCCCGCCCTGTTTCTTGACCTCGGCGATCACGCCGTCGAGCAGTGTGATACCCGTGGCCAGCGTCCGCAGGAACGAACTCTCCTCCTCCTCGATCACACGCTCGATGAGCGTCTGCTGCGCCCGCAGTTCGGGGAACTGGTCGCCCATCTGTGCCACCAGCCCCGCCACCAGCTTGCAGATGAATGGCTCGGTGAAACCTAAATAAGTGTAGCCGTAGCGCACGGCGCGGCGCAGGATGCGGCGGATGACATACCCCGCCTTGACATTCGACGGCAGCTGGCCGTCGGCGATCGAGAAGGCGATGGCGCGCAGATGGTCGGCCACCACGCGCATGGCCACGTCGCACTTGGCGTCCGCCCCGTAGCTCTTGCCCGACAGCGCGGCCAGACGGCCGATCGTGGGCTGGAACACATCGGTATCGTAGTTCGACTTCTTGCCCTGCATAATCATGCACAGACGCTCGAAGCCCATACCCGTATCGACGTTCTTCGCCGGCAGCGGTTCGAGCGTGCCGTTGGCCTTGCGGTTGAACTGCATGAAGACGAGGTTCCATATCTCGATCACCTGAGGATGGCCCGTGTTGACCATTTCGCGCCCCGGACGAGCAGCGATCTCCGCCTCGTCGCGCAGGTCGAAATGAATCTCCGAACAGGGGCCGCAGGGACCCGTCTCGCCCATCTCCCAGAAATTGTCGTGCTTGTTGCCGCGGATGATGTGATCCGCCGGCAGGAACCGCGCCCACACGTCGTAGGCCTCCGAATCGAAGGGCACGCCGTCCTCCTCCGATCCCTCGAAGACGGTGGCGTACATCCGCTCGGCAGGCAGTTTGTAGACCTCGGTCAGCAGCTCCCACGCCCATTCGATCGCCTCCCGCTTGAAGTAATCGCCGTAGGACCAGTTGCCCAGCATCTCGAACATGGTGTGGTGGTAGGTGTCGTGCCCCACCTCTTCCAGATCGTTGTGCTTGCCCGATACGCGCAGGCATTTCTGTGTGTCGGCCGCCCGCGGATACTTGCGCGGAGCGTTGCCCAGAAAGATGTCCTTGAACTGGTTCATGCCCGCATTGGTGAACATCAGCGTAGGATCGCCCTTGACTACCATCGGGGCCGAGGGAACGATCTCATGTCCCTTGCTCCGGAAAAAGTCCAGAAAGGCCTGGCGAATTTCATTCGATTCCATATATACTGTTTTATCCGATTCCTGCGTTTGCTTTTATCAGGTTGCAAAATTACACAATTTAACCTAAATTTGCGCGTTCCCGCTGAGTTTTTTCAGGCATGGCAAAAAAAGAACACCGATTCAATCCGCAGACCCTTACCTACGAAGTTATCACGGCTCCGTTCCGGCTGCGTACCTACCGCCTGCTGCGCAAAATACTCATCGGATTCATCCTCATCTCGGTGGCCAACGTCCTCTTTTCCTATTTCTTCTATACGCCGAAGATGTACCGCATCAACCGTGCGAACCGCGAGCTGGTGATGAAGTACCGCATCATGCAGGACCGGTTGAAGGCCTCCGAACGCAAGATCGCCGAGATCCGCCACCGCGACCAGTCGGTCTACCGCGCGCTCTTCTCGACCGACACGCTCTCGCTCGACGGCATCTACACGGAATACCCCAGCGAAAAGTACCGCCCCATGGCCGACGACAGCTACTCGTCGCTGATGATCGGCACATGGAAGCAGATGGATGCGCTGGCACGGCAGCTCTACTTGGAGTCCGTCTCGTTCGACCAGTTGCAGATCCTGGCCAAGAACAAGGAGAAACTCTCCTCGGCGATCCCTGCCACGTGGCCGATCGACCGCAACAAGCTGCGCAACGGTATCGGCGCCTTCGGCATGCGCCGCCACCCGATCTACGGCCGCTACATCATGCACAAGGGGATCGACCTGGCGTGCAACGTGGGCGACGCCGTCTACGCCACGGGCGACGGCGTGGTCGAAAAAGTCGACCTGAACCGCGCACGCCACGGATACGGCACCTTCGTCATCATCAATCACGAATTCGGGTACAAGACCCGCTATGCGCATCTGAACAAGGTCTTCGTCAAACCGGGCGATCCGGTCGTGCGCGGGCAGCTCATCGCCGAAGCGGGACGCACGGGCGGCGTGACCGGCCCGCACCTCCACTACGAGGTGATGTACATGGGGCAGGTGGTCAATCCGATCAACTACTTCAACAAGGACATGACGGCCGAAGAGTACAACAAGCTCATGGAGGAGATGCACGAAACAACCATGGAAACCGATTGACGCCATGCCCGACAGCCGATACATAGCCAAAGTCCGCCGCCGCAAGACATTCTGGAACAACGTCACGCGCGTCGTCATCCAGCTCTTCGTCTGGACGGGCGCCGCCGTGCTCTACTACTTCGCCTTCTCGATCTTCTTCGACACGCCGGTGGAGTACCGGCTCAAACACTCGACCGACCGGCTGCGGCGGGAGTACGCGACGCTCACCGGGCGGTACGACTCGCTGAACCGCGTCATGGAGAACGTCATCGCGCGCGACCGCAACGTCTTCCACATCCTCTTCGAAGCCGATCCCTACGATTTCGAGGAGGAGAACGCCGCCAACCGCTGGAATTTCTACGAAGGACTGCTGTCGCAGTCGACTATCGAGTTGCAGAAGCAGTTCGCCCGACGGCTCGACGCCACCGAGCGCGCCGTCGCCGATCTGGCGGACTCCTACGACCGCATGGCAGCGGCGATCGACAGCTGCGCCTACCGCAACCGGATACCGGCCATCCAGCCGATCATCAACAAGCAGCTGACGCTGCTCACCACCTCCTACGGCATGCGTATCAATCCGTTCCAGAAGGTGCTGCGCTCGCATCAGGGCGTCGACTACGCCATTCCCGAAGGTTCGCGCGTCTTCGCTACGGCCGACGGGACGGTCAAGGAAGTGTCGCTGCGCAACAGCACCTCCGGCCAGACGGTCGTCATCGACCACGGCGGCGGGTACGAAACCCTCTATTCGCATCTGGGCCGCATCGGCGTGCGACGCGGACAGCGGGTGCGGCGGGGCGACATCATCGCCTTGTCGGGCAACTCCGGACTGTCGCTGGCTCCGCATCTGCATTACGAGGTACGCTGCAACGGAATGCGCGTCGATCCGATCCACTACTTTTTCATGGAGCTCTCACCCGACGATTACCAGCGGATGATGCGCATCGCTCGTTCCGGTATGCAATCGTTCGACTAACGTTTGAGATCATGTCTCGCATTCGATTGATTCTTTTGGATTTCGACGGTACGCTCGTCGATACGCGCCGCGCCAATGCCCGCGCCTATGTCGAAACGTTGCGCGAAGTGGGCTACGCAATGACCGAAGAGGAGTACGCCGCCCGCCACTTCGGGGTGCGCTGCCCCGAATTCCTGCGGTCGATCGGCATCGACGATCCCGCGGAGATCGACCGGCTGCGGCGGCGCAAGATCGAACTCTACCCCCGCTACTTCGACCTCGTGGCACTCAACCGTCCGTTGTGGGAGTTCTGTCAGCAATTCCGGAAACAGGGCGGCCGCGTGTGGATCGTCTCGACGGGCCAGCGTGCCAACATCGACAACGTGATGCGCCACCTGCACCTCGAAGCGGGTGTCGACGGCATCATCTCGGCGCTCGACGCACCGCAGAGCAAACCCGATCCGGGCTGCTTCCTCAAAGCGATGGAGATCGAAGGGGCGACGCCCGACGAAACGCTCATCTTCGAGGATTCGGCCGTCGGCATCGAAGCGGCACGCCGCAGCGGAGCGGCCTATTTCGTCGTGAAGCTCTGAGCCGCAGAATCATCTTTTTCGGGAAGGTTCGCCCGCACCGGTCGGAGAGATATCCTCTCCTGCACCACACTGCCGCAGGCAATTCCCTGCAATACACAGAATCGCAGACATGCGGACGGGGCGGCAGCGGATCGTTCCGCCCATCGTTTTCAATCTTTATCGGGTAATTATCTCCGGCAGATCTGCCTGTAATCGCAATAACGGCACGTGTGCTCCGCATCGTCGGTCGCGCGGAACGGCACGGCGGGATCGAACAGTTCGGCGAGTTTCTCGCCGAGCAGCCGCTCGAAATCGACCGCATAGGCCGAATAGCCCTCCCCTACGCCGCCCGTGGAACGATCCACCAGTTCGGGGCTGTAATCGGGACGGTTCATCCGCCGCACGTAGTAGAGCGCCGGCACCGCCTCGCAACCTTCGGAGTGCGTCAGCATCATCGCGTAAAGCAACGTCTGCAAGACATTGGACTGCCGCTGTTTGGCTTCGCCGTTGAAAAGCGCTTCGACGCCCGCGAATTCGAGTTGCGACTCGCCCGTCTTGTAGTCCACCACCCGCAGGCGGCCGTCGTCCAGCCGATCGATCCGGTCGGCGATGCCGCCGAACCGGACGCGCAGTTCACGGCCGGCCGAGACGAAGGGGAAGGAGTCTTCGACGGGACGCTCCAACCCCTCGACGCGAAACCCGTCGTGCGCTGCATCGTAGGCGACGACGCCGTGACGCAGGTATTTGGAGACGATGCCGTGTACCAGCATCAGGTTTCCCGGATACTCCTTCACGTCGGCCGCCTCGTTTTGCAGGTACTCGCTGTTGATCGCCGCCGCGACGGCCCGTTCGACCGCCCCGCTTCCGACCAGCGCACGCAGCGTCCCGCCCGGATGTTCCTCCCCCGCGATCCGCTCGTAAAGCCGCTGCGCGGCGGCATGGAGAATCGTTCCGAACATCGGAGCGTCGACCTCCTCGGTCAGATCGTCGTCGGCCTTCAACCGCGCCACGGAGTAGAAATAGAAGCGCAGCGGACAGGCGACATAACGGAAAAAGGCCGTCGGAGAGAGCATCGCCGGCGATTCGGGGTCGACGAAACGCGAGAGCTTCTCCCAGACGTCGCCCTCCTTCGCCACTTCGATCGGCGGATTCTCCGCCAGATTGACGTCGACCCCCACCTCGACGCGCTTCAACCGGAAACCGGTTTCGAAATCGAGCTGGTAGATGTAATGGCTCTGTTCGCCGGTCGTCTTCTCGTCGGCATGGGCGCAATAAAGCATGTAGACACGTTCTGCCCGTTGGACGAGCCGGTAAAAATAGTAGGCGTAGACCCCTTCGTGATGGGCTGGGGTCGGCAGATCGAAAGCCGCCCGCAGGTTGTAGGGAATGAACGAAGCCTGCGCCACGCGGTTGCCCGGGAAATTGTCGTCGTTCATCGAGAGCAGCACCACGTTGCGGAAATCGAGGTTGCGGGTCTCCAAAATTCCCATCACCTGCAACCCTTCGAGCGGCTCGCCCTCGAAGGGAATCCGCACGGTTTGCAGGTGCCGCCGCAGAAGCGATGTATAGATCGAGGTAGTTATTTCTATATCACAAGCTTCGAGCGAATTGCGCAATCGAATCAACTGCTCGGAAATGACGGCCAGAAACTCCACCCGCTGCCGGGCGTCGTCGCCGTCGTAGGGCTCTCGGGCGACGGCCGCCACGGCCCGCAGCAGATAGTCCGACAACTCCCGCCACTCGGCTGCCGGAGTGAAAAGCGTCTTCAACAGCGGCGTCTGCCCCAGCTCGTCGGCGGTCATCCGGATACGGCGGTCGGCGAGCATCGTCCGGCGCAGTTGCTCAATCGTTTGCGGCGCACTCCGCGCAACATAGGGATGCGCGAGGATACCCGCCGCATCGACATGATAGAACGACGTCCCCTCCCGCCCTTCGCGCCGGTGCGCCTGCAACTCGACGAGCCGTTCCAGAAAGGCGTAGGCAAGGGTCGTCTTGATCGGGTATCCCATCGTCACGTTGATGCCGCCGGCCTCCTCCGGCAACGCATGGAGCAGCGGCAGCAACAGGTTTTCGTCGGTCAGCACGACGGCCGTCTCCTTGTCCAACGGCCGTTTCCGGCCGTCGGCACCGGTGCGCAGCGCATCGAGGATCCGGCCTGCATATTTGCACTGCACGGCGTTCGAAGGCGTGGATACGACCGTCAACTCCTTCTCTTTTCGAAAATTATCATGCGACAGCTCGACCACAGGTGGAAACGACGCATGGTTTTCACGCACGAACATTCCCGCCTCCTGGTCGGTGTTTTTCAGATAGTAGTCGTCGTAATCCCAATAGAAATCGGTTTCGGCGTTGTGTTGCAGAAAACGGAACAACACCTTCTCGCAGGCCGAAAGGGCATTGAATCCCGCCACGACATAGCGCCGCCGCTCGGCGAAAGCGAAATCGCCCGCCAGCAGCCGCTCGGCCGCGGCGCGCTGCATCATACCGCCGTAGGCGATCCCCTGACGTTGCAGCCGTGCGCGGAAACCGTGGTAGACGTCGCCCAGCGTCCGCCACACAGCCAAGAAACGGCGTTTCTCCTCCGAAAGCGTCGCTCCGTCGGTGAAATTGGCCCAGAACTGGCGGATCACCTCCAACTGTTCGGCGGTCAGGTAGGAGACGTCGGACTCCAACTCCTTCAACTCGTAGATATTGCGGAACAGCGCATCGGCGTCGACGCGGTACTTGTCGATCGTGTCGAAGTCGTTGAGCAGCATCTCGCCCCAGAAATAGAACTTGTCGAAAGGTTCGTCGTGGCAGGCCGAATAGACCTTGTACAACTCGGCGATCAATCGGATGCGTTCGCCCGAATGCAATCCCGAAACCTCCTGCATCAGGTCGTCGATCGTCAGCCAACGGGGCTGCCACATCGGCCGTTCGGCCAGATGCGAAAGGGCGTCGATGAAGAAATGGCGGGCACGACGGGTCGGGAAGAGAATGTGCAGCGACGAAACATCCTCTCCGTAGCGCCGGTAGAGATCGGCTGCAACCTCCTGCAAAAAACTCTGCATCGCCCGCTCGCCCCTATTTCGGATCGGTATTCAACCGCTCGAACGTACCGCTCAGCATGGAGGAGGTGTGCGAACGTTCGATCGACGGATTGCCCGCATAGCGGATCACAGCGCCCGTGGTAGACTTCATCACCACGCGCTCGGTGGCCTGCACCGTCACCTCGGCCTTGTTCGACGCATCGACCGTCACGGCCATCGCCTGCAACTGCGAAGCATCGACGACGGCCGTCGAAACGACAGCATCCATATAGCGAACTTTTCCTCTCAGTGTCACCTTGCTGCGACCCGTAACTTCAAGTTGAAGATCCGCCGCATCGAGCGTCGTCTCGAAGCGGGCACCGCCCGAAACCTTCACGTCCAGCAGATTCGTCTTCAACAGTCCGGCGAAATGAACGGCAGCGCCGGAAACCTTCACGGCGCTGAGGGTATTGTAGCGTACCGTCACCTGCAACGAATCGGCCTCTTTCGACCGCTGCATCCGCAGTTTCAATACGCCGTTTTCGACCTTGCTCACGTATTTGCCCGCCTTGAAATCGTTGGCATAATAACTGATGCCCACGGGATGCTCCGCATCCGCCGTTTCGAAACGTACCTTCATGGCGCCTTCGACCTCCACGGCGTGAAAGTCCGGCCAGAGCCGCTGCCCGGCGATCGTATCGGTTTGAACGACAGTTTGTCCGCCCGCACCATTCGAAGTCGAAGCGGAGATGCTGACCTGCGCCGATACGCTTTGAACAGTCACAAGCAGGAGGGCGATAATTCCGATTTTTCTCATAATTCTCTCTGTTTTATTTCTCAAAAATACGGAAAACCGAGCGCAGAAGCAAACGCAGGCAGCATTTTGCCGAGGCACAGCATCCGAACCAAGGTAAAGCCAAAGATACGAAAAGTCGAGTGCAGAAGCAAGCGCCAGCTTGATTATGCCGAGACAGAAGTATCTAAGACGAAGTCAAAGATATGAAAAGTCGAGCGCAGAAGCAAGCGCCAGCTTGATTATGCCGAGACAGAGTATCTAAGACGAAGTCAAAGGTACGAAAATTCCCGTTTCCCGCGTCGATTTGCGGGGAAATTCGTACCTTTGGTAGAAAACACGCGACGAATGTGAGAGCGAAAATACTGAACGCCAGCGCCGGATCGGGCAAAACCTACCAACTGGCCTACAAATACGTGCACGACGTCATCGAACGTCCCGAAAGTTACAGCGCGATTCTGGCGGTCACCTTCACCAACAAGGCGACCGAGGAGATGAAGACGCGCATCCTGAAGGAGATCAACACGCTGGCGTCGGGGCAGCGGAGCGGATACATGAGCCTGCTGCGGCGCGAGACGGGGCTCGACGAGACCGAAATCCGCCGCCGCGCCCGCACGGCCCGCACGCGCATTCTGCACAACTATTCGCGTTTTACGGTACTCACGATCGACCGCTTTTTCCAACGCATCCTGCGGGCCTTCATCAAGGAGCTGGGCATCGACCTGAACTACAACATCGAGTTGGAGACCGCATCGGTACTGACCAAGAGCGCCGACGCACTCGTCGAACAGATCACCTCCGACCCGGAGCTGCAACGCTGGCTGACCGATTTCGTACAGGAGCGCATCGACGACGGCGCCAAGTGGGACATCCGCGACGGCATCCTCGCGCTGGGCGACGAGTTGTTCAAGGAGCGCAACCGCGACGCACTGGCCGCAGCCGGCGACAAGGAGACGCTCGTGCGGCTGGTGAACGAGGCCACGACCCGAAGCTCCGCTTCAAAACAACATTTCCAAGCAATTGGTAAACAGGCGGTCGAACGAATGAATCAGACAGGCGTCACTCCCGAAAGTTTCAAGGGCGGGCGCAACAGTTTCGCCCAAATCTTCCGCAAGGTCGCCGCAGGCGAGATCGTCCCGCCGACGAAGACGGTACGCACCTGCGCACTGTCGACCGACGGCTGGTGCACGAAAACCGCATCGCCTGCGGTAGTCGCGGCCGCCGCACTGCTGCAACCCCTGCTCGCGGAGTTGTGCGCATTCTACGACGAACACGTCCGGCTGTGGAACACGGCGGAACTGCTGCGCGAAAATTACCGCAGTTTCGCACTGCTGACCGATCTCTACGCCAAGGTGCGCGAGTTGTGCGACGAGCAGAACGTGCTGTTCCTCTCCGAAACCAAGCAGATCCTCTCGAAATTCATCGGCCGCAACGACGCGCCGTTCATCTACGAAAAAGTCGGCAACCGCTTCGAGCGCTTCATGATCGACGAGTTCCAAGACACCTCGGTCAAGGAGTGGCAGAACTTCCTGCCGCTGCTGCACAACGCCATGGCGCAGAGCGAGCAGACGTCGGTGCTCCTGGTAGGCGACATCAAACAGTCGATCTACCGCTGGCGGGGCGGCGACTGGAAGATTCTCCACAGCGGCGCCGTCGAGGCGTTGGGGGCGGACAACGTCGAGGTGAAGCCGCTCGAAGAGAACTGGCGCAGCCTGCGCGGCATCGTCAATTTCAACAACCTGCTAATCGACCGAGTCGTGGAGATCGACAGCGCGGCCCTGTGCGGTACGCTCGACGAAGGTGTCGCGAAAGGCGCCATCGCCCAACCGCTCGCCGCGCAACTGGGACGTACGCTCGCCGAAGCCTACGCGTCGCACACACAGCGCCCCTGCAAACAGAGCCGCAACGAAGGGTACGTCCGCATCGAGACCTTCGCCGGGGATCCGCCGCTGATCGAACGGATCAAGGAGACGATCGACCGAGGGTTCCGTCCCAAGGAGATCGTCGTTCTCGTGCGAGGACGCAACGACGGCGCACGCGTGGCCGAACAGTTGCTCGATTTCAAACGGCGCAACGACGATCCGCGCTACCGGTTCGACATCATGACGCAGGAGGCGCTCGTCATCGGCCGTGCTCCCGTGAGCGGCTTCGTCGCGGCGGCACTCCGCCTGGCGGTCGAACAGCAGGATTCGGTTCGCAAAGCCGTCTACAACCGCTACCTGGGACGGGCGTTCGACGCGCAGCTGCCGCCGGAGGAGGCCGATTTCCTGCGCACGATCCGCCTGCTGTCGCCCGAAGAGGCTTTCGAGAAACTGGTCATGCGCTACGGGCTCGACCGCCGGAGCGGCGAAACGGCCTATCTGCAAGCCATTCACGAACAGATCATCGGCTTCTCGACGGGGCGCGTGGCCGACATTCCGCTCTTCCTCGACTGGTGGGAAGAGCAGGGGGCCGCACGCTCGCTCAGCGTCGACGAGAGCGAATCGACGATCGAGATCATGACCGTCCACAAGGCCAAAGGACTCGAAAAGAAGGTGGTGCTGATCCCCTACTGCAACTGGCCGCTCGACCCCAAGACGGGCGGCGGCGCCAACAATGTCGTATGGGCCGCACCGCGCACCGAACAGGCGGAGACCGCGCCGCTGGCGGCGCTCGGCGAATTTCCGGTGCGCTACAAGCGGACGATGGGCGAATCGCTCTTTTCGGAAGCCTACTACCGCGAGTTGGTCTACACGCACGTCGACAATATCAACCTGCTCTACGTGGCGCTGACGCGCGCCGTCGAGGTGCTCTGCATCTTCATCCCGCAGTCGCAGCGGGGCGCCAACGTCGGGTCGCTGCTGCTGCAAAGTCTCGGACACGACGGCGACGTCGCACGGCTCGGCAGCACGACGGGCCGTTATACGGCCGGCGAGGCGGGCGAGACCTTCGAGTTCGGCGTCGCGGCCGCACCCGAACCCGAGGAAGAGCAGTCGGCGGAACGACCGCTGCACGTCGTTCTGGACGACTACCCTACGACCGTCCCCGACCTGCGGCTGCGGCTCCCGTCGGACCGTTATTTCGAGCAGGGCGAGGAGGTGGAACTCGCCCCGCGCAATCTCGGCATTCTGATGCACCGCGCCTTTGAGAATGCAACCACGCGCGAGGAGATCGACGACAACATCCGCCGTGCGGTCGCCGACGCCGCACTGTCGCCCACCGATGCCGAAGCGCTGGCAGGCGCGATCGGTCGCCAGTTCGACGATCCGCTCGTCGCCGGATGGTTCGACAGCGGATGGAACATCGTGCGCAACGAGAACGAGATCATCGTCCCCCACCACACCCGCATCCGGCGGACACGCCGTGAGCAGACCGCCGAGCGGACGATCCGGCGGCCCGACCGCGTAATGGTGAAAGAGGGGCGCGCCGTAGTGGTCGACTACAAGTTCGGACTCCGCGAAAACCCCGACCACCGGCGGCAGCTCGGCGAATACATCGAACTGCTGCGCGAAATCGGATACACGCAGGTGGAAGGCTATCTGTGGTACGTGCGCATGGAACGGATCGTAAAGGTCGAAGAATACTGAATATAGGAAGCCCCGCTTAGATAGGCGGCGCCTCGGCAAAATCGCAAACTCCGTTTGCTTTTGCACTCGGCTTGCACTATCTTTGTATCCGATGAAACCGCCGTTTCTCGATATCATTCCGCACCGGTTCCGCCGGAGAAGTTTAGGGGTGACGCTCAGCGTCTTCACGCGCGCATTGCTCAACTTCGCGGGGCTGGCCGTGCTGATTCCCGTGCTCGTCATCATCCTCGACACGGAAGGCATCCGCTCCAACCGGTGGCTGGCGGCGCTCTACGACTTCGGCGGATTCACGAGCGACCGCACGTTCATCCTCACGGTATGCGCCTGTGTCGTGGCGGTGATCCTGTTCAAAAGCCTCGCCAATCTGGCCCTGTACAAAATCGAGCGTAACTTCATCTACGACCTCTATCGGGAACTTTCGCGCCGGCTTTACGTCGACTACCGCAACCGGGGGTTGGGATTCATCAAAAGCTCCAATTCGGCGGTTTTGGCGCGCAACGTCAATGTCGTGTGCCTCACCTTCGTCACGGGCGTGCTGATGCCCGTGGCTGCCATGACCAGCGAAGCGGTGCTCTTCGCCCTGCTATTCGGGTCGCTGGCGATTTACAATCCGCTCGTAGCGCTGCTGACGCTCGCGATCTTCGTACCTTCCGTAGCGCTCTACTACTGCCTGGTACGGCAACGCCTGAACCGCTACGGCGAGGAGGAGAACCGTGCGCAGCGGCGCAAGTCGCGCACCGTGATCGAGACCTTCCGCGGCTATGCCGACCTGGAAATCGCGGGCGCCTATCCCGCGATGCTGAGCGACTTCGACCGCTCGATGGATGAAATCATCCGCGTGCGGCAACGCAACGCCACGATCGCCGCGCTTCCCCCGATGTTCACCGAAGTGGGACTGGCCGTCGGCATGGCCGTCCTCGTGGCGTTCTGCGCCGGGACGGACAACACGCAAATGAAACTGCTGTTCGGCATCTTCGCCGTCGCTGCATTGCGCATCATGCCCTCGGTGCGCAGCATCATGGGGGCATGGACGTCGCTGCGTTACAACCGTTACACGATCGACGTGCTGCGCGATGCACGGCTCTACGATACGCCCGCAGGGATCGACACGACACAGGAACGGATGCCGTTCGAGCGGGAAATCCGCATCGAAGGGCTTTCGTTCCACTTCGACGACGCACCCGACCGCGACATACTGCATGATCTGTCACTCACGATCCGCAAAGGCGAGCGCATCGGCATACGGGGTGCGTCGGGCGTGGGAAAGACGACGCTGTTCAACATCCTGCTGGGCTTCTACCACCCCACGGCGGGCCGCATCACCATCGACGGCCGGCCGCTCGACGAAACGAATCTCCGCAAGTGGCAGAACACCATCGGATACGTTTCGCAGAGCGTCTTCATCGCCGACAGCTCCTTCATGCAGAACGTGGCGCTGGGCTGCGACCCCGACCGGATCGACCGCCGACGTGCGGCGCAGGCATTGGAAACGGCCAAACTCAAAGAGTTCATCGACACGCTGCCGCAGGGAATGGAGACCCCGATCGGCGAATGCGGCTGCCGGCTCTCGGGCGGGCAACGCCAGCGGCTCGGCATCGCCCGCGCACTCTACAAGCAGGCCGATATCCTCTTTTTCGACGAAGCGACCTCGGCGCTCGACAACCGCACCGAGGAGCGGATCAACCGCGCTATCAAGGAGTTGTCGAAGGCCAACCGCGAGTTGACGATCATCGTCGTCGCCCACCGCGAAAGCTCGTTGGACTACTGCGACCGCATCATCACCCTGGGAGAAAAAACAGCATAGATATGGACTATCTCGTAGCACAAGACCTGATCCGCAGCGAACACCTCGACCTCGTGCGCGAAGGCGGGCTGAACGGATTCAAGCCCTTCGAAACGACCTGCGGCGCGGCAACCGAGCCGCTTATAAGGCTGTCGCCGGCAGAACCGCTGACGCTCGACGACTTCGCCGGCTACCGCGAACTCGACCGATTCGATTTCGACGAGGCGGTCGCCGACTGCCACTTCGGGCGTTACGACGGCGGCCGGCTCTTCTACATGACCGCATCCGGGCAACGACCGGTGCTCTTCGCCAAGGCCGACGGCGACCCGCTCGTGCGGAGCAACGTCGCAGCCGACGGCCGCCCCGACCCCTCGCTGCTGCGATTCGGACTGTGGATGAGCTTCGGCATCGCCCACAACCCGCACAGCATCGCCATCCACTCGTCGGTAATCGTCCACTCGGGCCGCGCCGTTCTCTTCCTGGGTGAGTCGGGAACCGGGAAGAGCACCCATACGCGCCTGTGGAGAGAGCACATTTCCGGTGCGCAACTGCTCAACGACGACTCGCCGATCGTGCGCGTCGTCGAAGGCGTGCCGACCGTCTTCGGGTCGCCGTGGAGCGGGAAAACACCCTGTTACCGCAACGAGAGCTACCCCATCGCCGCATTCGTGCGATTGGCCCAGGCTCCGCACAACCGGATCGCCCGACTGCCGGTCGTCCGGGCGATCGGCGCGCTGCTCCCCTCGTGCCCGCCGGCATTCGCCTACGACGCACAATTGCAGGACAACATCTGCGACACGCTCTCGCAACTGATCGCCCGCGTGCCGGTCTACCAGTTGGAGTGCCTGCCCGACGCCGACGCCGCACGGCTCTCGTTCGAAACGACGATCGCCGACCGATGAAACGCACCGTTCCCAACCGTATGCTCTTTGCGGAAACCCGCGACCAGCTGCTCGCGGGACGCGAAGTCGTCGTCCGCGTATTGGGCCAGAGTATGCTGCCCTTCTTCCGAAGCGGCAGCCGCATCACGCTTCGCCCCCTGCGCGAAGGCGATCTGCGGCGCGGACACGTGGTGCTGGGCGAAACCGACAACGGCCATTTCGTCGTCCACCGCATCCTCACGGTCGGCGACGAGCGCGTGACCCTGCTGGGCGACGGCAACACCGTAGGAACCGAGACGATACCCCGCGAGCGAATCTACGGCATCGTCGACTGCGGACGGCTGCACCTCTGGCTGGCCGAGCGGTGGATGCGCCTCCGCCCGCTGCGCCGCTATCCGCTGGCGATCCTGCGCCGCATCTGCCGCAAATAAAAAGCGGAACCGATTGTCGGCCCCGCTTCTCTCTTACTCTTCGTCGGCGAACATCGGATCCCACGCCGGCAGACGGACAGGCTTCTGTTTCAGGACGTCGAGCACGCGCTGCGACACGTATTTTCGCTCGACCACCAGGCGGAACATATATTCATCGAACCAGCGGTCGGTCATGATCAGATGCCCTTTGTAACCGCTCGACGGCCCCCAGCTGTTCTCCACCATCCACTTCTTCGGCCGCCCGTCGGCATTGAGGTCGACGGCCACAAGCGTCATGGCATGGCTCGATCCGCTGGCGAAACTCTCCACGCGACGGCGTTTGTCCATGCCGAAGGTGGTGCCCATGAGCGATTCGTAGTCGAAATTATCCACGTCGAGCAGGCCGCGCCCCGAGTCGAGGAACTTGCCTACGTCGCACGAGAAATACATCATCGTGCTGTCGCGAATCGACGCAACGGCCATCCGCTTGATCTCCTCGATCGGCAGATTCACATAGGTCCAGTTGCGGCCGTCGTAGACATGACGGTCATAGTCGATTTCATAGCACTTGTAATAGTCGCGCGTGGGATCGTTCATCAGCATGACATAGTTGCCCGTGAGATCGTCGGCGACATAGGTTTCGAAAAACGACCTCGGCGTGTATTCGCGCGTATCGACCGGACGCCCCTCGGCATCGCGCCGCGTCCACGTGAAGCGCACGGGCGGCTCGCCCAGATTGAGCACGAGCATCCGGTAGATCACCCCCAGCATCTCCGTCTTGCGGCTTTCGAGTTCGGCCTTCTCCGCACCGTCGCGGGCGGCTTCACGCAACGAAAGCCCGTATTCGCGCAATTTGAGTTTCAGCAAGGAGACCATCTGGGCGGTGTGCTCGCTGCTGTACGTTTCGGGCATCGCCTCCTTAGGCACCAGCCCGTACTTGCCCACGATATCCGCAACCCCGGTAAACTGGCCGCCGTCGCTGAGCGGGTTCTTGAACAGCCACTCGACCGTCCGATCCTCGCGCGGTGCGTCGCGGGTGTCGATAACCCCTTGCAGGAAGAGGTTCGCCTTCTCCAGCTGATCCCAGAAAAAACAGTAGTTCTGCGAAAACTCGAAGGCCCCCAGCCCGTAGCGCGCAATCATGCGGGCGCGCAACACGTTCAGACCAGAGAAGAGCCAGCAACGGCCCGACTGCTGCTGGTCGGTGACGCCTTTCGACGGTACCCGATGCGAGAAATAGGTGTCGATTTCGCCCTGATTCGGCTGGTTGAGGACCAGCTTGCGAATATCGTTGTTGCAGATCGCATTGCGCAGCGCGCGGTCGGCAGGCGTATCCTCGTAGGAGGCACGTATCCGCTGCAACATCCCGTCGCTGATCCCGCCGTCGTTTTGCGCCCCGAGAGGCAACAAGGACGATACGGCAAAGGCCCCGATAAGTACGATTCGTTTCATAATTCGGTCTCGATCCGATTCTTACGAACCGAAGTGATACAAACGGTTCTCGGTTCGACAAAGATAGTGCAAGCCGAGGGCAAAAACAAACTCGTTTGCATTTTGCCGAGGCGCAGCCTATCTAAGCGGAGGCTTGTCCTCCGCAAAGTGTGCAAGCCGAGGGCAGATCCAAATTTATTTGAGATCTGCCGAGGTGCAGCCTATCCAAGCGGAAGATTGTTATCTCCCCGTACAGAACGAAAGCACAGAAGTACCGCAACGGCCACTCTCCCCGACCGATAACACTGAAAGAATCCCGCGACCCCGCCCCGGTCGATTCGGAAAACAATACCCGCACCGTATAAAAGGCCGTAACACCATGTGTGTGTAGACCAATACCGCCGCTGCCGCCGCACCGGATACACGAAAACGGCCGATCCAAATTGGATCGGCCGTCATTCTCGGAAAAAGAATCGTTTACGATTCGAGCGCGAAGCGCTTATAAGCGACAACGGTAGCCTCCTTGTCCGCTTCGTGGATATACTGGGCGATGGTCTTCTTTTCACCGACCAACTCCTGATTCAGCAGTGTGTTCTCCTCGAAGAACTTGCGCATCTTGCCTTCGGCGATCTTTTCGAGAATGGCCTCGGGCTTACCTGCGTTCTTCGGATCCTGCTTCATCGCCTCGATGGCGATCTGGCGCTCATGTGCGACTACGTCGGCCGGGCAATCGGCTACGTCGATCGCGATGGGAGCCATCGCCGTAGCCTGCATGGCTACCGCATGGGCCACCTCCTCCGGAACGACCTTGTTGAAGCCCAGAATCGTACCCAGCTTCTTGTTGAAGTGAACGTATGAGTGGCAATAGGGAGCCTCGATACGGGCGTAATAGGCCATTTCGACCTTCTCGCCGGTCTGTCCCGATTTCTCGGTCACCATCTCTTCGACGGTGCGTCCCTCTGCGTTCTTCACGGCCATCAGCGTATCCTTGTCGGCAGCATCGGCGGCAACGGCGATGTCGATCATCGCATTGGCCGAAGCAGCGAACTCGGCGTTCTGAGCAACGAAGTCGGTCTCGCAGGCGAGACACAGCATGTAGGCTTTCGTGCCCACGATGCGCGTTACGACGACACCCTCCGAAGCGTTGCGCTCGGCACGTTTGGCAACGACCAGCTTACCCTTCTCACGGATGATGTCCTGAGCGCGCGCAAAATCGCCTTCGGCCTCCATGAGTGCATTCTTGCAATCCATCATGCCGGCACCGGTCATCTTGCGGAGCTTCATTACATCAGCAGCTTTGATTTCCATAATTATCCTTTCTTTAATAAAGTGTGGTTACTGTATTCATCGGGCATTACTCGGCCTGCGCCTCAGCGGCAGCCTCGACCTTCTCGGCCGCTGCTTCGACGACCTCGGCAGCAGCGGTTGCAGCCTGCTCGGTGGCAGCCACGACCTCTGCTACGGCAGCCTCTTCGGCGTCGATCGTAGCCTTGACGGCCTTCTTGATGCGGGGTTTGCCCTCCTTCTTGGGTGCGCCCTCCTCTTCGGAGACGATACCCTCCTGAGCCTCCTTCTCCTTTTCGAGACGGCGCTCCTCCGTACCCTCGGCCACAGCGGCGCAGATGGCGGTCAGAATCACGGCGATTGAATTCGACGCATCGTCATTTGCAGGAATAACGTAATCGATGTCGGTTGGATCACAACAAGTATCTACTATTGCAAATACGGGGATATTCAATCGTTTAGCCTCTTTGACCGCATTGGACTCCTTCATCACGTCGACCACGAACAGGGCCGCCGGAAGACGGGTCAGGTCGGCGATGGAACCGAGGTTCTTCTCCAATTTCGCACGCTGACGCTCGATCTGAAGCTTCTCGCGCTTGGAGAAATTGTTGAATGTGCCGTCGGCGGTCATCTTGTCGATGGTCGCCATCTTCTTGACGGCTTTGCGTATCGTGGGGAAATTGGTAAGCATACCGCCTGCCCAACGTTCGGTAACGTAGGGCATACCGATAGCCGCCACCTTTTCGGCAACAATATCCTTGGCTTGTTTCTTGGTGGCTACGAACAGCACGCGGCGACCGCTCTTGGCGATCTGCTTGATAGCCGCAGCGGCCTCATCGATCTTGATCACGGTCTTGTGCAGGTCGATGATGTGAATGCCGTTCTTCTCCATGAAGATGTAGGGAGCCATTTTGGGGTTCCACTTACGCTTCAGGTGACCGAAGTGTGCGCCGGCCTCCAACAATGTATTAAAATCTGTACGTGACATTTCAATTCGTCTTTTTTAATTTTAATTCTCTTTGTATCAACTCCCCGGTAGTGGCACAAGCCAATCCGCGAAGTTTTCCGCGACGGGGCAATCTGCAAGTAGACATATATATAATAATTATGTGGTCTTGCGGATTTGGAACCCGCGTCGTGCATGCCGAAAATCCGTCCGGTAAGGATTAACGCTTACTGAACTGGAACTTGCGACGTGCGCCCGGCTGTCCCGGCTTCTTACGCTCAACCTCACGCGGGTCGCGGGTGAGGAATCCGGCCTTTTTCAGTACCGGACGCATCTCCGCGTCGATCTCGCACAATGCGCGTGCGATACCCAGACGAGCGGCCTCGGCCTGTCCCTTGATCCCGCCGCCATCGAGGTTGATGACGATGTCGTAGTTTTCGACGGTGTTGGTGGCCAGCAGGGGCTGCTTCACCTGAAATTGCAGGATATCGAGCGGGAAGTATGTTTCGAGCGCCTTACGGTTGATTGTAATCTGACCTTTGCCCGGCTTTACGAAAACGCGGGCGACAGCGGCTTTACGTCGGCCTACGGTGTTTACAATTTCCATACTCTTCTTACTTAATCTCGTTCAACTTAATTGCTTTGGGGTTCTGCGCGGCATGGGGATGCTCCGCACCGGCATACACCTTGAGGTTCTTGAAGATAGCCTCGCCCAGACGGGTTTTGGGAAGCATACCGCGAACGGCCTCTTCGATCACGAACTCAGGCTTCTTCTTCAGGTAGTCCTGAGCGGTCGCGAAACGCTGGCCGCCGGGATAACCCGTGTGTCGTACATAGACCTTTTCGGTCAGTTTGTCGCCCGTGAGCTTCACTTTCTCCGCATTGACGACGATGACGTAGTCACCGCAATCGACGTGGGGCGTGTAGCCGGGCTTGTTCTTGCCGCGGAGGATCTTGGCGATCTGCGAAGCAAGACGTCCCAACACCTCGTTCGTCGCATCTATCACCACCCACTCCTTGGTGACGGTAGCTGCATTCGCCGAGATTGTTTTGTAGCTTAATGAATCCACTTTGTTTACGTTTAATTAATACTTGTTGTTAAATTGATCCAATTCCCGCTTTTACGGGTGCGCAAAGTTAGTAATAATTTTCCAAAACGACAACATCGGTCTAAAAATAAACGGATTTATCCGCTTCGGGTCTGCAATTTCGGGAAGCGCTCTGCAAAAGACACCGCACAGCGGCTTCCGCCGGAGCTCCGCTACGCACGACGGACGGAACCGCCGCAGGCCGGAAATACCCTCACCTCGAACGGCCGAAAACAGCGCATCCGCCTCCTGAACGGGGCGGATGCGTCGGCGATCATTTCGGCTGCGGCAGCCGTGCGTCATTCCGCCTTTCCCCCGAAATAGAGGTCGAGCAGCCGCTTGGCGGCGATGAACGAACTGATCTTGTCGTCGAGCACCTGTCCTTCGAGCACGGAGATCTCGGCCTCGATGCGCGGGTCACGGTAGAAACTGTTTTTCAGCGTTTCGTCGATCGTCTCGTACATCCAGTACTTGTTTTGCCGATTGCGGTTGTGCCGGAAAAAACCGTTGCCCTGCGTATGGTCCAGAAACTCCTCGACACCCTTCCACACCTCTTCGAGTCCCGCACCCGAAACGGCCGAACAGGTATAGACTCGGGGGTGCCACTCCGACTCGGGAAGCGGGAAGAGCCGCAACGCACTCTCGAACTGCGTCTTCGCCAGCTCGGCCTTGTGGATATTCTCGCCGTCGGCTTTGGTAATCACCATGAGGTCGGCCATCTCCATGATCCCGCGCTTGATGCCCTGCAACTCGTCGCCGGCGCCCGAAATCTGCAACAGCATGAACAGATCGACCATCGAATGCACGGCCGTTTCCGACTGGCCCACGCCCACCGTCTCGATGAAGATCACGTCGAAGCCCGCCGCCTCGCACAACACGATCGTCTCGCGCGTCTTGCGTGCCACGCCGCCCAGCGAACCGGCCGACGGCGAAGGACGGATGAAGACGTCGGGATTGGCCGAGATGCTCTCCATACGCGTCTTATCACCCAGGATCGAACCGCCGCTGCGTTCCGAACTGGGATCGATAGCCAGCACGGCCAGCTTGTGGCGCAGCGAGGTGACCATGTTGCCGATCGCCTCGATGAAGGTCGACTTACCCGCGCCCGGCACGCCGGTGATGCCGATGCGCACCGATCGGCCGGCATGGGGCAGGCAGCGTTCGATGATCTCCTGCGCCTGCGCATAATGATCGGGGTTGCTGCTTTCGATGAGCGTGATGGCCTGCGACAGCGTAGTAATGTTACCCTCCAGAATGCCCTTCACATACTCCTCGGTCGAGAGACGGTGTTTCTTCTTACGAACGAAATACGGGTTGACGATCGGCTGATCGGCGACGCCTTCCGTTACGGAAAGAGCCGAATCGTGATGATGGTCGACATACTCTTTTTCGTAGTGGTCTATTTTCGTGAAACTCATGTTATTTTAAAGGTTTGAATCAAGTATCGCTTCGGTCAGTTGACGCGGATTTCCCATCCACAGCGCACGGCCTTTGGCCGAAACCAGCACCCCGAAAGGCAGGTATTGGACGTCGTAGGCGGCGAAACTGCGGCCGCTGTCGTCGAAAGCCACCGTCAGATTGCCCTCGGCATACGGGCGGACGATCCCGCCGACGGCCTCCGGACTCTCCCTGACGACGACCACGACGTTGACCCGATCGCCGAACTTCCGCCCCAACTCCTGCAAATGCGCGAGCGATTCGACAGCCGGCCGGCTCGTGGAGTGGAAAAAGACGAGCAAAAAAGTCCTCCCCGGTACAGGCATACGATCGTCCAGCCACGATTTGACTTTCAAATCGGGCGTCTTTTCACCCAGTGCGACATTCTGCGATGCGGCGCCCAGCGTCCACGACAGCAGAAACAATGCGAGGAAAATACGTTTCATAGCCGTTGTTTTGCAGCGAAGATAACGATTTTTTGCCTTTCGCGCTAATTTTTCACGGGGTTTTCGGCCCGAAGTCTGTCTACGGCAGCGAAGCGGTACGGGCCAAAGCGGGTTCCGACAGAGGAAAAGGCCGTCCCGAATAGCGGTAAAGGCCGTTCATGTAAGATTTTTCGAAGATATTTCGTTCAAATAATTATGTTTTTTAAAATATTAGGATTACTTTTGTGTGCGTCAAAAACGGACGCGGGCAAGATTTCAAATTCTAACAACCTAAATAAAAATTATTTGTTATGGAAGTATCTCACATTGAGCATCTTGGCATTGCAGTAAAGAGCCTCGATGAAGCGATTCCCTACTGGGAGAACGTACTGGGCCTGAAATGTTACGCGATCGAGGAAGTGCCCGACCAGAAGGTGCGCACGGCCTTCTTCAAACTGGGCCAGACCAAGATCGAACTGCTCGAACCGACGTCGGAGGATTCGACGATCGCAGGGTTCATCGAGAAGCGCGGCATCGGCATCCACCACATGGCACTCGCCGTCAAGAACATCGAGGAGCAGCTGGCCGACGCCGAAGCCAAGGGCATCCGCCTGATCGACAAGACCCCGCGCAAGGGCGCCGAAGGCATGACCATCGCGTTCCTGCACCCGAAATCGACGCAGGGCATCCTGACCGAACTTTGCGAGGACAAGAACAACTAATCAAATCATACGACAATCATGAGTGAAATTCAGAACAAGATAAACACGCTCATCGAAAACCGCGAGAAAGCCCGCATGGGCGGCGGTCAGAAACGGATCGACGCACAGCACGGCAAGGGCAAGTACACGGCCCGCGAGCGTATCCAGATGTTGCTTGACGAGGGATCGTTCGAAGAGTTCGACATGTTCGTCACGCACCGCTGCTACGACTTCGGCATGGACAAGAGCCATACCTTCGGCGACGGCGTGGTGACGGGCTACGGCACGATCGGCGGCCGTCTGGTCTACGTCTTCGCACAGGACTTCACGGTGACGGCCGGTTCGCTGTCGCTGTCGATGTCGGACAAGATCTGCAAGGTCATGGACATGGCCATGCGCAACGGCGCGCCCTGCATCGGCCTGAACGATTCGGGCGGCGCCCGAATCCAGGAGGGAATCAACGCGCTGGCCGGCTATGCCAACATCTTCCAGCGCAACGTGATGGCATCGGGCGTCATTCCTCAGATTTCGGCCATCTTCGGCCCCTGCGCGGGCGGTGCGGTCTATTCGCCGGCACTGACCGACTTCATCATCATGAAGAAGGAGACCTCGAACATGTTCCTCACCGGCCCGAAGGTCGTCAAGACCGTCACCGGCGAAGACGTTACGCAGGAGCAGTTGGGCGGCGCCATGATGCACACGACCAAGTCGGGCGTGGCGCAGTTCGCCGTCGACACCGAGGAGGAGGGCATCGAAATGATCAAGAAACTGCTCTCCTACATGCCGCAGAACAACATGGAGGATGCTCCGCTGGCCGTCTGCACCGACCGCATCGACCGCCTGGAAGACTCGCTCAACGAGATCATCCCCGACAACGCCAACAAGCCCTACGACATGGCCGAGGTCATCAAGGCCATCGTCGACAACGGCGAATACCTCGAATCGGCGGCGAGCTACGCGAAGAACGTCATCACCTGCTTCGCCCGTTTCAACGGCCAGTCGGTGGGCATCATCGCCAACCAGCCGAAGTTCATGGCCGGCGTGCTGGACATCAACGCCAGCCGCAAGGCGGCGCGGTTCGTGCGTTTCTGCGATGCCTTCAACATTCCGCTGGTCACGCTGGTAGACGTTCCGGGCTTCCTGCCGGGCACGACGCAGGAGTACGGCGGCGTCATCACCCACGGCGCGAAGCTGCTCTTCGCCTACTGCGAAGCGACGGTGCCGAAGATCACCGTCACGCTGCGCAAGGCCTACGGCGGCGCCTACATCGTCATGTCGTCGAAGCACATCCGCGGCGACATCAACTACGCATGGCCGACGGCCGAAATCGCCGTAATGGGCGCCAGCGGAGCCGTGGGCGTGCTTCACGCCAAGGAGGTGGCCGCGATCGAGAATCCCGAAGAGCGCGCCAAGTTCGTGGCCGAGAAGGAGCAGGAGTACAACGACAAGTTCTCGAACCCCTACAACGCCGCACGCTACGGTTACATCGACGACGTGATCGAACCGCGCAACACCCGCTTCCGGATCATCCGCGCTCTGCAAGCGCTTTCGACCAAGCGTTTGCAGAATCCGCCGAAGAAACACTCGAATATTCCCCTCTAACAATTGCACGCTATGACAATATTATCAGCAATCGATTGGGGATGGCCCGAGATGCTGTGGACGACGCTCATCAGCATCTGTCTGGTATTCGGCATTCTCGTGCTGCTGGTGTGGATCATGAAACTTTTCGGAATGATCTTCGTCAGCCGCCGCAAGGCGGCCGCGGCCGCGACTCAGAGCGGCAAACCCGTCGAGCAGGGCCAACTGCACGAAGAGGAGATCGCAGCCATCGCCACCGCACTCAAAATCTTCAACAGCGATCGGCACGACCGTGAGTCGGATGTGCTGACGATCATGAGTATCAAGCGCGCTTATTCGCCCTGGAACTCGAAAATTCATGGGCTAACCCAGATGCCCGACAAAAAATAAGTATTGGAACAATGAAAGATTACGCATTGAAAATCAACGGACATAATTACGACGTGCGCATCGACGACGTAAACGAATCCTCGACCCTGGCACACGTGGTGGTCAACGGCACGGCCTACGAGGTCGAGATCGCAGGCGCCAAAGGAGCCGCGACGAAACGTCCTCAGGTAGCTCCCGCCCCCCGCGAAGCCGACAGCGCGAAAATCACCCCCGCTACGGCGGCTCCCGCTCCCCGTATTGCGCCGGTAGCCCCCTCGACGGGTTACACGATCAAGTGTCCTCTGCCGGGTACCGTGCTCTCGATCAACGTCAAGGTCGGCGATACGATCGCGACCGGTCAGACGCTCGTGATCCTCGAAGCCATGAAAATGGAGAACAACATCGACGCCGACCGCGCCGGCGTCGTCAAGCAGATCTTCGTCCAGCAGGGCGCTACGGTCATGGAGGGCGATAACCTGATTCTCATCGAGTAGGCTTATGTGGACACTGCTGAGTTCAAGTTCCGACTTCGTCGGGGAGAGCCTGATCCGATTCGGCGAATCGACCGGTCTGGCCGGTTTTTTCAGCGCCATGGGTTGGGGAAACATCGTGATGATCGGCATCGCCTTCTTCCTGCTCTATCTGGCTATCCGGCATAAGTTCGAGCCGCTGCTGCTGCTGACCATCGCATTCGGCATGCTGCTGACGAACCTGCCCGGCGCCAATCTCTACCACACCGAGCTCTTCGCCGGAGGGCATGTCCATTGGGACATCTTCGTCGCGAAGGCGGGCTTGCTGGACTACCTTTACCTGGGCGTCAAGCTGGGCATCTACCCCTGCCTGATCTTTCTGGGCGTAGGCGCCATGACCGATTTCGGTCCGCTGATCGCCAATCCCAAGAGTTTCCTGCTGGGCGCTGCGGCGCAAATCGGCATCTTCGTGACGTTCCTCGGCGCCTATGCGATCGGATTCTCGCCCGAACAGAGCGGTTCGATCGGCATCATCGGCGGTGCGGACGGTCCCACGGCCATCTACCTCACCTCGATGCTGGCCCCCGAACTGCTGGGCCCGATCGCCGTAGCCGCCTACTCCTACATGGCGCTCGTGCCGGTCATCCAGCCGCCCATCATGCGACTGCTCACCAACAAGCACGAACGTGCGATCCGTATGCGCACGCTGCGTCCGGTATCGAAAACCGAGCGTATCCTCTTCCCGATCATCATCTCGGTCGTCATCGCCCTGCTGCTGCCGAGCGCAATGCCGCTCGTGGGCTGTCTGATGCTGGGTAACCTGATGAAGGAGTGCGGCGTGGTGGATCGCCTGAGCAAAACGGTGCAGAACGAACTGATGAACATCGTGGTGATCTTCCTCGGCCTGACCGTCGGCGCCACGGCGACCGCCGAAGCGTTCCTGAATTTCCGCACGCTGGGCATCCTCGTGCTGGGCGTCATCGCCTTCTGCCTGGGAACCGCCGGCGGCGTGCTGCTGGCCAAGTTCATGAACCTGTTCAGCAAAGAGGAGAACAAGATCAACCCGCTGATCGGTTCGGCCGGTGTGTCGGCCGTACCGATGGCCGCCCGCGTGTCGCAGATCGAAGGACAGCGCGAAAATCCGGGCAACTACCTGCTGATGCACGCCATGGGTCCCAACGTGGCCGGCGTGGTCGGTTCGGCCGTCGCCGCAGGTATCCTGCTGTCGTTCCTCGGCTAAGGGAACGCCCCGAAAAGAGAGGAGCGTGGATTTCGAAATCCACGCTCCTTTCTTTTTATTCCGGCTGCGACTCCCTGCGCAACCGTTCGGCCAGTTCGGGCATCCCGACGGCCGCCCGCTCGCGCAGATGCGTCAGCGGATTACGGATCGTCCGCACGTCGGGAGCGCCGGGGTCGACCAGATAGATCGGCACCCCGGGACGGACGTAATGCACCAGCGAAGCCGCCGGATAGACCGCCAGCGACGTTCCGACGACGATCAACACGTCGGCCGCCGCCGCAATCCGCGCCGCATGGTCGAACTGGGGAACCGCCTCACCGAAAAAGACGATATGCGGACGCAGCAGCACCCCGTCGGGGGCCGTGGCATCCAACGGCTGTTCCCACCCTTCGATCGGAACGATCAACGCGGGATCGCGCGAGGAGCGGAGTTTCCGCAGTTCGCCGTGCAGATGCGTCACACGGGTCGAACCGGCGCGTTCGTGCAGGTCGTCTACATTCTGGGTGATGACCTCGACGTCGAAATCCGCCTCCAATCCCGCGATGGCCAAATGAGCCGCATTGGGACGGGCCGCCAGCATCTCGCGGCGGCGTTTGTTGTAAAATTCGATTACCAGCCGGCGATTGCGCGCCAGCGCCTCGGGCGTACAGACATCCTCGATCCGGTAATCGGCCCACAATCCGTCGGCATCGCGGAAGGTGGACAGTCCGCTGTCGGCACTCACGCCGGCTCCGGTAAAGACTACGACTTTTTTCATCTCGAATGATCGATTCGGCGGCATCCGCCGCATTCCGTCCATAAAGGTAGGCAAAATCCGGAAACGATCCAATGCCGTACTCGAAAAAGAGGCGCATATTTCCGTCGTACGACAGCCGATTCCGACACTCCCGAACCGAACATCCGATTCCGCCGCGATCGATCCCCAGGGATGAATTTACACTCCGTTCCGTCAGGCGGACTCCGCATGCACGCTCCGCCGCCCCGATTCGTCGACGCGCTCCATCCTCTGCAAACGACATCTTTCCGGTGCGAAACCGCCGCCGCCACCGGACGCCTCCTCAGCCGACAACGGTACTCTTCCGGAAGCCCCTCCGCAACCCTCTTCCGGAAAAAAGAGGCTGCGAAAAACGAAGCGAATGATCAATATGTCTGAAAAAATCGTTATTTTCGCTTATCATATTCATTCCACTTAATTCAGTTTTCATGATGAAAAGTCATCTCATTTTGCGGTTGCATCGGATAATTCTGATCGCCGCGCTGTTTTTGGCTGCATCTTGCAAAGAGGACGATACCTCCGTGCAACTGAAAGCCCCTCAAACCCTTACGGCAATCCCTTCCGAAACATCGCTCCTGATCGAATGGGGGGGGGTGGACGAAGCTGCCGCCTATGAACTGGAAGCCCGCAGCGACGACTACGCCTTCTCCACCCGTGTCGAAGACACCCGTTACGAGTTGACCGGACTCGAAGCATACACCGAATACGAGGTACGCATCCGCGCGCTGGTCGTTTCGGGCAACTACCTCGATTCGGAATGGAGCGCATGGGAGCGGTTCAAAACCCTCGACAAGACGATCGCCGACGAATTCGACGGAGGCAGCGGCACGGAAGAAGATCCCTACTTAATCGCACGGCCGTCGCAACTGGCCCTGCTGGCACAATGCGTCAACGAACAGACGGCCGGCTATTTCGAACCGGACGTCCACTACCTGCTGACGGCCGATCTCGATCTTTCCGGCTATGAAAACTGGACGCCGATCGGTATCGGCCCGCAAGACGGACGGTATCCCTACGAGAATCCCGAGAAGGCATTCCAAGGCGTTTTCGACGGAGGCGGCCACACCGTGAACAAGCTAAACGTCGCTTACACGGGTGCGACGACCTTCACGAGCGTCGGACTCTTCGGAGTGAACGACGGCACGATCAGGAATCTTCACGTCGCGGGCACAGTCTCCGCGACGACATCCTGCACCGACAAAAGCTATGTGATCGCCGGCGGCATCGTCGGTTTCAATATCATCGCCTACGAGGACGCCATGAACACCCGTCCGGGTTCGGGAGCCATCGAACACTGCTCCTTCACGGGTTCGGTATCGGCATCGTGCGGCAACGACCCGACGGGCACGGCCGACGCAGGCGGCATCTGCGGCATGGCCGAGTCGGGAAACATCGACTTCTGCGAAACGACGCTCGACGCGGCACACACGATCAGAACCGAGGGCGGCGAAATCTCGATGACCGGCGGCATCGCCGGATCCATGAACGGCGGACGCATCTCCGCCTGCACCTTCACCGGTACGGGAGTTCTCGAAGCCGCCTTCAACACCGTCCCCGAAGGCTATTACGTCTATGCCCAAGCGGGCGGCATCGTCGGTTCGACCGCCGAGGCCTCGATCGAAAGCTGTACGGCGGATTTCGGCGGCTCGCTGCTCGTTCCGAAAGGCGGGGAAGCAACTTGCAACGCGGGCATCGTCTGCGGCAATTCCGGAAGTTCCATCACCGACTGTACCGCGAAATTTACGGGCGACGCCTCAATCGAGAGCAACGGCACCATCAGCTTCGGCGGCGCTGTCGGATCGCTCTCCGGCGTCGGTGAATGCGCCGTCTCGCTCGTTTCGACCGAAATGGGTGGAACGGTGAAGATCGCCCAGGGCGACGAATATTCCGACGTACATGTCGGCGGTGTCTTCGGATCGGCTTCGAACGCTACGGCATCGGCTTGCGACGCTCTCCTATCGGGCGACATCGAAATCTCTTCGAATGTCGCCGACGGCACGACCAACGTCAACGTGGGCGGTGTATGCGGCAAAAGCGGTATGCTGACTGCCGGCTGCCACGCCGAATGGACGGAGAGCGCACACGTGAAAATCGCCTCCGACCGGAGCAATTTCGGCGGCGTGACAGGCCTGACACAGGCTGAAAGCAACTATGCCTTCCTCGTCGGATGCTATGCCCTCTGCAACGGCCGCGTAGAGATCGAGCCCAAGAACGGCACGGACTACACGGCCAACGCAGGCGGTATCGCCGGAACCTTCTCAGGCTACTCCATGATCTACCCCGTCGTCATGGAAATCCCTGCCTATATGGACGGTTGCTACGCCCTCGTCGAAACCGACTTTTCGCTCTCCGGCGGCACGGCCCGCGGCGTGGCCGGCGCATCGGAGGCCGCTCTGCTCAACGGCGTGTTCTGGGGGTCGACGCAAGACGGCGTCTCGGAGACGCTGCCCGACAGCAAGGCTTTCGCAAGTCTCGATCAGAGCGGTTTCGAAGCGGCAATCGCCGAGATGAACGACGCGATCGCCGCTTCGATGATGGCCCAACTCGTGCAGGTCGGCTACACGTACGATACGTCTCTGGGACATCCCGTCCTGACAGGCGCCCGCTGACCGGAGCATCCCCGACCTCCATTTATAAGTTCACCCCTGCCGGAAAATCCGACAGGGGTGAGCCCTTTTCAGAAACCATCGGGCGGTTCCCTTTCAAATCGCACGCTCGTCCCGAAAAACGGAACATTCCGCGCATCAGTGCGTGAAGACACGCCCCTTCTGCTTGACCTTGGCTTCGTAATCCAGACGCGACTGCGTGGGATATTTCAGCTTTTCGAAGCCGGCGACGGCGTTGCCGATGTCGCTCAGCAGCATGTCGGCCATATCGCGCGACATTCCCTGACGAACGACCACGCGCATGACGACCAGCGAATCGATGTTCTTCGGCATCGTGTAGGCGGGAACCATCCAGCCGCTCTGTTGGAGTACGGCCTGCAAATCGTAGAGCGTCCATTTAGCCGTCTTGTCGTACTCGGGATTCATGTACCAGATGAAGAGCGGATTTTGCAGCTCCTTCGAATAATTTTCGAAACACTTCATCTTGCCGATCTGTTCATGGCAGTAGCAGGCTACGTCCATCGAATTCTGCTGCACCTCCTTGTAACCGTCGAAGCCCAGGCGGATGAAGTTGTAGTACTGACCCAGAATCTGCGCCGCAGGACGCGAGAAGTTGAGCCCTACCTGCGTGATGTTGGCACCCAGATAGTTGACGCTGAACGACATCTCTTCGGGCAGATACTTCTTGTCCTTCCAGACGACCCAGCCCAGGCCCGGATAGACCAGTCCGTACTTGTGGCCCGACGTGGAGATCGACCACACCCATTTGAGGCGGAAGTCCCACTTCACCTCCGGATTGAGGAACGGCAGGATGAAACCTCCCGACGCCGCATCGACGTGGATCGGAATATCGTATCCCGTCTTCTTGTTGTAGGCGTCCAGCTCGCGGTCGAGCGCCTCGATGTCGTCGTTGAGTCCCGTCCACGTCACCCCGGCGATCGGCACGATGCAAATGGTGTTCTCGTCGCACATCGCCAGAGCGTCCTTCGGATCGAGCGTCGGCTTTTCGAGCGTGAGGGGCACCGTGCGCATCTCGATCTGCCACAACTGGCAGAACTTCTCCCAGACCACCTGGAAGGCGGAGCTCATCACCAGATTGGGTTTGTCGAAGGGTTTGCCCTCGGCCTTGCGTTTCGCGCGCCAGCGCAGCCAGGCCGCGACGCCGCCCAGCATACAAGCCTCCGACGAGCCGATTCCCAGCGCGCCGGTCTTCCACTCGGCCTTTTCGGGCGAATTCCACATGTTGGCGATGATGTTGATGCACCGTCCGCACATCACCGCCACACGCGGATACTCGGTCTCGTCGATGTAGTTGACGTTGATCGCCTCGTTCATCAGGCGCGTAGCGTATTCGTCCATGTAGGTGGTGACGAAAGTCGCCAGATTCAGACGCGGCTGCGTCTGGGGATAGGTCTCGTCCTTCACCATTTGGTAGGCGATCTCAGGTGTGGTTTTGTGCTGCGGAATGTTCTGCGTCGGAGCGGGAGTGAGCATCTTTTCCGATCCGAAGACAGCCGTCGTAGCATTGGCCCGTGTCTCTTGTTTCGTGTTCATAGCGGTAATGTGTTTAAAAATTACAAGGTGCGTAAATCCATAAACTATGCCACTCGGAGGCCATTTCCGAAGACCGGAGGGACCTCGTCGCCGAAAACACCTCTCTTCGGCTGCACCTTAAACACTTCGCCCCGACAGAATCGAACATGCGTTTGCTTCTGCGCTCGACTTTTCGTACTTTGGCTTGCGCCGTAGATACTCCGTCTCGGCAGAATCAAACATACGTTTGCTTCTGCGCTCGACTTTTCGTACTTTGGCTTGCGCCGTAGATACTCCGTCTCGGCAGAAACAAACATGCGTTTGCTTCTGCGCTCGACTTTTCGTATCTTTGACTGCGCCGAAGATAGGTCGCTCCGCAAAAACGCAAATAAATCTGCCTTCGCATCCGGCTTATTCGTACCTTTGGCTAACGTTATGAACGAAACATTCTCTCTTTTCCTCTGGGCGATGACCGTACTCGCACTCGCGGTGTTCGTCGCACTCCATTTCGTCGAAGCGGGATACGGCTACCTCTTCAACCGAAAATTCGGGCCGGGCATCCCCAACCGTATCGGATGGATGGCGATGGAGTCGCCCGTCTTCATCGCCATGTGCATCCTGTGGCTCTGCTCCGACCGTGCACTCGAAGCGGGACCGCTGGCACTTTTCATCCTCTTCCAGAGCCACTACCTGCAACGGTCCTTCGTCTTCCCACTGCTGATCCGCGGGAGGTCGCAGATGCCGCTGGGAATCGTTCTGATGGGGATGGTATTCAATACGCTCAACGCCCTGATGCAGGGCGGCTGGATCTTCTACGTCTCCCCCGCCGGCTACTACGACGGTTGGTTCGCACGTCCCTACATCTGGGTCGGCGGTGCGCTGTTCATCGCCGGCATGGTCATCAATCTCCGCTCCGACCGCATCATCCGCCACCTGCGCCGGCCGGGCGATACGCGCCACTACATCCCCTACGGCGGAATGTTCCGCTATGTCTCGTCGGCCAACTACTTCGGCGAACTGCTCGAATGGATCGGTTTCGCCGTCGCGTCGTGGTCATGGGCCGGCGCGGTATTCGTCGTCTGGACGTTCGCCAATCTGGCGCCGCGATCGGCCTCGCTCTACAAACGCTACGAGCAGGAGTTCGGCGAGGAGTTCACCTCGCTGCACCGCAAACGCATCCTTCCTTTCATCTATTGATTCCATGGAAAAAGAGTCGCTGTTGTTCACACCCTACAAATTAGGTCCCGTCACGCTGCGCAACCGCACGATCCGTTCGGCGGCATTCGAATCGATGGGCCGCGCCTACGGCCCCACCGAACAACTGAAAAACTACCACGTGAGCGTCGCCCGCGGCGGCGTGGGAATGACCACACTGGCCTACGCCGCCGTCTGTCGTAGCGGGCTGTCGTTCGAAAAACAGCTGTGGCTGCGACCCGAAATCGTCCCGGGACTGCGCGACATCACCGAAGCCGTCCACCGCGAAGGAGCCGCCGCATCGATCCAGATCGGCCATTGCGGCAACATGACGCACTACACCACGGCCGGACAGATTCCGATCGGTGCATCGTCGGGCTTCAACCTCTATGCCTACACCCCCGTGCGCGCCATGCGGCGCGACGAAATCCGACAGGTGGCCGCCGACTTCGGCCGTGCGGTGGATACGGCGTACGAAGCGGGATTCGACTGCGTGGAAGTACACGCAGGCCACGGCTACCTCATCTCGCAGTTCCTCTCGCCCTACACCAACCGCCGCCGCGACGAGTACGGCGGCTCGCTCCCGAACCGGATGCGCTTTCTCAGGATGTGTCTGGACGAAGTAATGGAAACGGCCGCCCGCCGGAACATGGCCGTACTGGTGAAACACAACATGGAGGACGGTTTCAAGGGCGGCATCGAAATCCCCGAAAGCCTCGAAATCGCCCGCGCGATCGAAACCTACGGCGTCGACGGCATCGTCCTCTCGTCGGGTTTCGTGAGCAAGGCGCCGATGGCCGTCATGCGGGGCATCATTCCGCTCTACACGATGAGTTACTACATGCAGTGGTGGCTGCGCATCTTCGTGCGGCTCTTCGGACGGTATATGATTAAACAATACCCTTTCGAAGAGTGCTTCTTCCTGGAAAACGCCAAAAAGTTCCGCGCCGAGCTGAAACTGCCACTGGTCTACGTGGGCGGGCTGGTGAGCCGCGAAGGAATCGAACGTGCGCTCGACAGCGGGTTCGAACTGGTGCAGATGGCCCGCGCGCTGGTCAACGATCCGGCTTTCGTCGACAAACTGCGCGAGGGCGACCGCTCGACACGCAGCGCGTGCGACCATCGCAACTACTGCATCGCCCGCATGTATTCGCTCGACATGCAGTGCTGCAAACACTGCCCCGACCTGCCGCGCAAGATCCGCGAAGAACTGGCAAAACTCCCGTAACGATGAAAAAGCACACGATCGCAACCGATTCGAAGACGGCGCTCGTGACGGGCGCCGCCCACGGCATCGGCCGCTGCTATGCCGAACGGCTGGCGGCAGCGGGCTACCGGCTGATTCTCGTCGACCGCGACGGCGGCACGCTCGACACCGCACGGCAGGAGTTGGCGGCGGCGCACGGCGTCACGATTGATACCCTTGTCATGGACATGGCGCGCATGGAGGCGTCGGAGGAGCTGTACGCCGCCGTCGCACGGCTGGGCGCCGAGGTGGAGGTACTCGTCAACAACGCGGGCGTCTTCTCCTATCTCGACATCCTCGCCACCCCCGTCGAACGGATCGAACGGATGATCCTGCTGCACGACCTGACGCTCTCGAAAAACTGCCGCGCCTTCGGGGCCGACATGGCGCAGCGCGGCAGCGGATACATCCTAAACATGTCCTCCTACTCGGTCTGGATGCCCTTCCCGGGCATGGCGCTCTACACCGCCACCAAGGCCTACGTGCGCTGTTTCTCGAAAGCCTTCGCCAAAGAGGTCGCCGAGCGAGGCGTCCGCGTGACGGCCGTGTGTCCCGCCGGCGTGGCGACCGACCTCTACGGGCTCTCGCCCAAATGGCAGCATATCGGCCGGCGGCTGGGCGTGCTGATTTCACCCGACAGCTGTGCGCGGCGGGGGCTGCGCGCGCTATGGCGCGGCCGCCGCTGCATCGTCCCCGACTGGTGGAACCGCCTGTTCGTACCGCTGTTCTTCTACATGCCCGACTTCGTGACGCGCCGTATCCGCCGCTTCACGATCCGCTTCCAGCGTTGAACGGTCTCGGAGCGGGGCTTCGCCCGGCAGGAGTACGGAGCCGACGACGATAGGCGATTCCGTACCGCACGGCGGCGGCATCCGACCGGGAGAACGATTTTTCTTGCCGAAAAGTTTGTAATAACCAAAAAAGCGTGTATCTTTGCACACCGAAATCGATTGGGAAATTGGTTTCGAACGACCTCGGGGTGTGGCGCAGTCCGGTTAGCGCACCTGCTTTGGGAGCAGGGGGTCACAAGTTCGAATCTTGTTACCCCGACGATCAGAAAAAGGAAGTTCTTTCACGGGCGGAGTTCCCGTTCGATGCTTCGGCACGATCTCCGTTCGACAAGTTTTCGGGATGTAGCGCAGCCCGGTTAGCGCGCCAGCTTCGGGAGTTGGAGGTCCCGAGTTCGAATCTCGGTATCCCGACAAACTTCCTTTCAGAGCCACTGAGCGATCAGTGGCTTTTTTGTTTGCTTTTCTTTCACCGGATAATACGACGATTCTATCGACAAATCGGATATTTTCCATCTGAAAATTTGGAAAAGTCACGGGGGGGGGTAAATTTGTCCGCTTCAATTCCGAAGCAGGCAAACCGGAAAGCCGAAAGACCGGAGCAACAATCATTTTCTATGGAAAAAGCATCTCTTCTAACCTGTTTCGCAACCGCCGCTTTGTTCTCGCTTCATTTCCTCGCTGCGACTGCCGCCACAAACAATGCGAATGCACCGGCATCGCTCACGTCGGTCCTTCCGAGCGACAACGCCTCGGCGGAGATGGTGCACAAAAGACACACGACCGCATACTATTTCAACCAGGTCTCCTGGTTCGATTGCAATGCGGAAATTTTCGAAGACACCAGCACCGGAGATTCCTGGATCAAGATTTTCCACAACGGCTACAAAAAAGGCCGAGTCGTATCCAATCCCGATTACAATCCGCGCAAACTGACCGGAGTACTCAACAGACGCCTTTCGTCACGCTATATGACGACGGCCGACAACGGGATGACCTATTATTTCAACTGAAAATGGGGTATTTTTTTCGGAAACGAAACGAAGAAATGTCCCGAATGCGGAATGATCATCCCCTCGGAGGCCCGCAAATGTCCCTACTGCCGTACCGAATTCGGCGAGCCGAGCCTGTCGGACGACTTGAACCGTCTCGGATATTTGGGTTATCCGTCGGTCATTCTGACGATCCTGCTATTGCTGCACACTTGCAGTTAGACAATCCGGATCGAAAATCACGAGGTGCTGTCTGAAAAAGAATCAGACAGCACCTCGTCAAAAAGCGGAGGGATCAATACACCTGCGTAATAGTGCCGGAGTACTGTACGGGATTGTACCAGACCGACGAAATGGTGAGGTTGGCGCCTCCCGACGACGAGTAGATGTCGAAGGTGAAGGTGTAATCGTTGGCCGAGAAGAGCGTGGTGGAGAAGGTCACGATCCAGCCTTCGTTGGTCTGTTCGGCACGGTACCCCTCGACCGACGGAAGCACGTAGTTGAGCACCGTGTAGTAATAGGGAGGAACATAGCCCTTGATGTAGGGAAGGCAGACGTCCACCGTGCCGTCCCAGAACCCGACCGTGAAGTTGGGATTGATCAACTGGCGCACGGGACCCGCCGGCTGACGCTGCATACTCGAAGGGTTGAACTGGAAATTGCGCGACAGGATGATCGAGTCCATGTGCTTTTCGAAGGCGGCCAGCCGTTCGGCGCGCCGCTTCACACGCTCTTCGTGGCGCTGCTCGCGCACCTCCGTGCGTTGAGATTTGGTTTGGGCCCGCTGAGACTTCGACTGCTGTTGGGCCGTAACTGCGACAGCCGATACCACTACGGCAGCGGCAGCCATCCATACGATAATACATTTCATAGGCAAAAGAGTTTGCATTTGACCGATGTCAACGCAAACTCCTTGCCACAACATATTGCAAACCCGTCCGTTCGATAGGATTTCCGGCTGCACGCCCGTTCCGTCCGGCGGTAGCTCCACGGCGGCACGCCGTGATGACCGACCATACCCCACCCTAAATCCCTCCTTCGGGGAGGGACTTCGCGGGAAACCCGACTCGCTACCGACGTACCGGCAGCGCAATCCTGCCGGAAAGACAATAGAAGTGATTTTCTTCGAGACACAGCGAATCGTTCGTCGGAAAAATTCACGACAATGCATTCGTCCCACATACAACCAGCAAATCGGTTACGACCGGTTAGTCGCCCGAAAACGTCTGTCACAGTCCCGTTAAAGCCCCATTTGCCGCAGAAAATGTCCCGTATAACTCTGCTCGACGGCGGCCACCTCATGCGGCGTACCCGCCGCGAGCACCCGTCCGCCCGCCGCACCGCCTTCGGGACCGATATCGATGATCCAGTCGGCGACCTTCACCACGTCGAGGTTGTGTTCGATGACAACGACCGTGTTTCCGCGGTCGACCAGCTTGTTCAGCACGTCGATCAACTGGCGGATATCCTCGAAATGGAGCCCCGTAGTCGGCTCGTCGAGGATATAGAGCGTGCTGCCCGTATCGCGTTTCGAGAGTTCGGCGGCCAGCTTGATGCGCTGCGACTCGCCGCCCGAGAGCGTCGTGCAGGGCTGGCCGAGCGTCAGGTAGCCCAACCCCACCTCCTGAATGGCACGCAGCTTCTGGTAGATCGACGGGATGTTTTCGAAAAACTCCACGGCCATGTTGACCGTCATGTTCAACACGTCGTCGATATTCTTGCCCTTGTATTTCACTTCGAGCGTCTCGCGGTTGTAGCGGTGGCCGCCGCAACTCTTGCAGGTGACATAGACGTCGGGCAGGAAGTTCATCTCGATGGTCTGCACTCCCGCACCGCGGCACGTCTCGCAGCGGCCGCCCTTGACGTTGAAGGAGAAGCGTCCCGCTTTGAAGCCGCGCACCTGCGCGTCGGGCGTCATCTCGAAGAGTTTGCGGATGTCGGCGAAGACGTTGGAGTAGGTCGCCGGATTGCTGCGCGGCGTGCGGCCGATCGGCGACTGGTCGACCACGACCAGCTTGTCGACGTGTTCGATTCCCTCGATCGAATCGTAGGGCAGCGGGCGGTCGAGCGACCGGTAGAGTTTGCGGCTCAGAATAGGGCGCAGCGTTTCGTTGACGAGCGTCGACTTGCCCGAACCGCTGACACCCGTGACGAGGATCAGTTTGCCCAGCGGGAAATCGACGTCGATATGTTTGAGGTTATTGCCCGACGCTCCCCGCAGGACGATATGACGGCCGTTGCCCTCGCGCAGCGTCGCCGGAACCTCGATCCGCCGGCGGCCGGTCAGATAGTCGGCCGTCACGGAGTCGGAGCGGAGGATGTCGTCGAACGTACCCGACGCAACGACGTGGCCGCCCTTGCGCCCCGCCTTGGGGCCTACGTCGACGATCCAGTCGGCCGAGCGCATCATCTCCTCGTCGTGCTCGACGACGATCACCGAGTTGCCGGCGTCGCGCAACTCCTGCAAGCTGCGGATCAGCCGCCGGTTGTCGCGCTGGTGCAGGCCGATCGACGGCTCGTCGAGGATGTAGAGCACATTCACCAGTTTCGATCCGACCTGCGTCGCCAGCCGGATGCGCTGTGACTCGCCGCCCGAAAGCGAGCGCGACGAGCGGCTCAGCGAGAGGTAGCCCAACCCCACTTCGATCAGGAACCGGAGCCGTTCGCGGATCTCCTTGACGACCTCCTGCGCGATCTTGCGCTCCTTCTCGGTGAAATGCTCCTCGATGCGGGACATCCAGTCGGCGAAATCGGAGATCGACATGGCCGACACCTCGGCGATGTTCCGTCCGCCGATGCGGAACTGCAATGCCTCGTTGCGCAACCGCGATCCTCCGCAGACGCTGCACGGCTTGTAGACGAGAAACTGCTCGCGCCACTTCTCGCCGCGCTTGGAATCCTCGTCGAAATTGCGGCCGATCCACTCGGCCATGCCGTCCCACGACACCAGACGCTTGCCGCCGGCGTTGGCGAATTCCGTCAGATCGACCGTCAGCGGCTCGGAATCGCCGTAGAGGATGGCGTTCATCCCCTCCTCCGAAATGCTCTGCACCGGATCGTCGAGCGTGAAATCGTAGCGGCGCCCCAGCATCTCCAACAGCGCGAAAAGCATGTTGTTGCGGTACGGCCCGAAGGGTTCGATCCCTCCGGCGCGCAGCGACTTCTTCGGATCGGGAATGATCTTGCTGCGGTCGAAGACCGCCTCGACGCCCAGCCCGTTGCATCGGGGGCAGGCCCCCTTGGGCGAGTTGAACGAAAAGGTGTGCGGCGCAGGATCTTCGAACGCGACGCCCGTGGTGGGGCACATCAGATGCCGCGAATAGTAGCGCATCGTCTCCGTATCGTAGTCGTAGAGCGCCATCGTCCCCTTGCCCTGCCGCATCGACTCCTTGAGCGAAGTCATCAGCCGGTCGTGCGACTCCTCGCTCACGCGCAGGCGGTCGACCACCAGGTCGATCGTGTGGATCTTGTAGCGGTCGAGCTTCATGCCCGTCGAGAACTCGCACATCTGGCCGTCGATACGGGCGTGGAGATAGCCCTTCTTCACCAGCGACTCGAACAGCTCGCGGTAGTGTCCCTTGCGGCCCTTGACGATCGGTGCGAGCAGCGCGATGCGACGGCCTGCGAAATCGCGCAGGATCAGGTCGAGAATCTGTTCGTCGGAGTAATGCACCATCTCCTCGCCCGTAGCCGGCGAATAGGCGCGCGAAGCGCGCGCATAGAGCAGACGCAGGAAGTCGTTGATCTCGGTGACGGTACCCACCGTCGACCTCGGATTTTTGTTGGTCGTCTTCTGCTCGATGGCCACCACGGGGCTCAGTCCCGTGATCTTGTCCACATCGGGACGCTCCATCGTCCCCACGAACTGACGCGCGTAGGTCGACAGGGTCTCCATATACCGCCGCTGCCCCTCGGCATAGATCGTATCGAATGCCAGCGACGATTTGCCCGACCCCGACAGGCCGGTGACAACCACCAGCTTGTGGCGCGGAATCGTTACGTCTATATTTTTCAGATTGTGTACCCGTGCGCCGAGTACCTCGATTGTCTCCTCTCGTTTCATCTTACTTAAATCGCATCCTGCATCCGAAATATTGTGCAAAGGCAATGCAAACCGAGCGTTAGGCCTAACCCCGCCGGGCTCTGCCGGGACGCTGCCCGTCCGGACCGGAATAAATTCCCGGCAAAGGTAGCGATTTTTCCGCAAACCGCATTCCGCGCACAGTCATCGCAGCAGGAAATCGTCGGCGTCGCGCCATGCGGGAAATTTCGTCCGGAACCGATCGAGCGCTTCCCTGTCGAGCCGGGCCGTGAAGACCCCCTCCGAAGCGTCCGCCTCGCAGAGCGGCGTCCCCTTGAAATCGACGACCGCCGAATCGCCGGCATAATGGTTCCACGGATCGTCGCCCGTGCGGTTGACGCCGACGACATAACACTGGTTCTCGATCGCCCGGGCCCGCAGCAGGGTCCGCCACACCTCCCGACGCGGCGCCGGCCACGAGGCCACGCAGAGAATCGCGTCGTAATCGCTGCGACAACGACACCAGACCGGAAAACGCAGGTCGTAACAGACGAGCGGCAAAAACCGCAGTCCGCCGTATTCGACCACTACGCGCCGCCGGCCCGCCACAAAATGCGCATCTTCGCCGCCGATAGAAAAAAGATGCCGCTTGTCGTATCGCTCCGCACCGCCCGCCGGCCGCACGAAGAAAAAGCGATTGGCGAAACGGTCGCCGCTGCGGACGACGGCGCTGCCGGCCAACGCCGTCGCATAACGTCGTGCGGTGCGGCGCATCCACGCGAGGAGTTCCTCCTCGTCCGGCAGCGCCGTTCGCCACGGTTCGGTGACGAACCCCGTGGCGAACATCTCGGGCAGGAGGGCCAGATCGGCACCGGCCTGCGCGACGAGCTCTTCGGCACGGCGGAGGTTGCGGGCTGCGGCCTCCCACTCCATCGAGAACTGACACAGGGCGACTTTCATATCGACAAAATTACGAATAAAACGGGAAATCCGGCCTGCGTTCGGCAAATCTTTCGTACCTTTGTACGGTACGAATCCCGACAGCCGACCGGACTGCATCCCGGCAAACAGGCCCCGTCTGTTTTGCATCCTGCCTGCGCCGTTTCCGCCGTCGAACCGTTTTAACTATGAAAGCCGGACAAAACCATACGCTCACCGTGACCCGTATCTCGGACTACGGTCTCTATCTCGCCGATCAGGAGGGGCAGGAGGTACTGCTGCCCAACCGTTACGTTTCGCTCGCCGACAAGGTGGGCGACGCGGTCGACGTCTTCGTCTATCACGACTCCGAAGACCGGCTCGTGGCCACGCGCGAAACACCGCTGGCCCGCGCCGGCGAGGCCGCATTCCTGAAAGTGGTCGACAAGAACCTCCACGGAGCGTTCCTCGACTGGGGGCTTGCGGGCAAAGACCTCTTTCTGCCCAACCGCAACCAGCAGGGCGGGATCTTCGCCGGACGTTCCTATGTGGTCTACGTCTATGTCGACGATGTGACGGGACGCTGCGTGGCGACGAACAAACTCAAAAGTTTCGTCAACAACGAGACGCTCACCGTCCGTCCCCGCGAGGAGGTCGATCTGCTGGTGGCTTCGGAGTCGGAGATCGGTTACCGCGTAGTGATCGACAACCGCCATTGGGGAATGCTCTACCGCAACCAGCTTTTCCGACCCGTGCAGGTGGGCGACCGCCTGCGCGGCTACGTGACCAAAATCACCGACGACCACCGCATCGACGTGTCGCTCCGACAGCCGGGCTATGCCGGCGTGCAGGACGGTGCCGACCAGCTGCTCGGCATGTTGCGCGAAGCGGGCGGGCGGCTGCCGCTCGGCGACGACAGCTCGCCGGAAGAGATTCACCGCCGCACGCAGCTCAGCAAGAAGGCGTTCAAACGTTCGCTGGGCGTCCTGCTCAAACGCGGCATCGTCGCGGCCGACGCAGAGGGGATCAAACTGACGAAACAGTAGCGATATGGGCAAACTCGCAACCGCCGAGCGCGTATCGCGCGACGCATCCGACAACTTCGTCTTCCAGCGGTCGCTGCTGGCCTACGACCGCGCGGCAGAGATCGTATCGGGCGATGTGTTGGAGATCGGGACAGGAACGGGATACGGCATCGAACTCGTCGCGCCGCATTGCGACCGTTTCGTCACGGTGGACAAATACGCCGCCGCCGGAGACCGCCACGCAGCCAACGTCGAATTCCGACGGATGTGCGTGCCTCCGCTCGGCTTCGGGGACGAATCGTTCGATTTCGTCATTACCTTCCAGGTGATCGAACACATCGACGACGACGCAGCGTTCGTGCGTGAAATCGCCCGTGTGCTGCGGCCGGGCGGACGGATGATCCTCACCACGCCCAACGCTCCGATGTCGCTCACACGCAACCCGTGGCACGTGCGTGAATACCGGATCGACGAACTGCGGCGATTGCTTTCCGAAGCATTTTCCGCCGTCGAGACCCACGGCGTCTTCGGCAACGAGCGCGTGATGGAGTACTACGAACACAACCGCCGCAGCGTGGAGCGCATCGCCCGCTTCGACCTGTTCGACCTCCAGCACCGCCTGCCGCGCCGGCTGCTGCAACTCCCCTACGACCTGCTCAACCGCATCAACCGACGTCGGCTGCTGCGGCAGAACGAGGCGCTGACCACTTCGATCCGCATGGACGACTACCGCATCGCACCGGCGGCCGAAGGATGTTTCGACCTCTTCTTCATCGCGACGAAATAGCCCGTCCGCAACCTGATAAAAACTCGACGGCCGGAGAGGGATCGCCTTCTCCGGCCGTCGGCATTCGATGCGCGATCGGCTATTTCTGCAAATCGGTCGTATCGGCCACGACCATGTTCTTGTCGACACGCAGCGTCACGTTGCCGTCGACCTCGATCAGCAGCGTGCGCTCCTTGATCTCCTTGACCGTACCGTAAATACCGCCGGCGGTAATGACCTTGTCGCCTTTTTTGAGACCTTCGCGGAATTTCTGCATCTCCTTGCGGCGCTTCGATTCGGGACGCCACATGAAGAGCCACAACACGAGGATCATCAATCCGATCATAATATAGAAGCCCCACGGAGACGGCTGCTGCGGCTGACCGGCAGCCGCCTGTAACAGATTCATCATATTTTCAAAAATTAAAGTTTGAACTTCTCTCTTCGTTTTCCCGCCTCGGCAAAGCCCGAACGAGTTCAGCTCTGCATTCGGCTTATCGAAAACGGCGGCCTTCGGCCTTCGTTCGCCCCGACCGCCCCGGCAACCGACGCCACCCGCAGACGGTTCGGCTCCGTTTGCCGGCAACAATCCGGTTTACGACAGCAAATATAACGATTATTTCGGATTTTCCAACATCACTGCACGTCGGCCTCGACGTAGAGCCGCAGCGGACGCTCGCCGCCGGAAAAATAGACGCGCAGTACCTTGAAAAGCCAGCCCCGCTGGCCGCTCGTATCGAAACGCACGGCCACACGCAGCGTATCTCCGGGCATAATCGGCTGAGCGTCATATTCCAACGAGGTACATCCGCACGACGATTCGCTCCGGACGACTACGAGCGGCTCCCCGCCCCGATTGCAGAAACCCGCTTCGAGCCGCGCCGTTTCGCCGCTGTGGAGACGTCCGAAACGCAGGGTATCCGACATGTCCGTATGCAGCGATTCGGCCGAAACTGCGATAACGGGGCCCGAAAATGTCCGATGCCCGCTGCGAGAGCCGCAGCCGCAAAGCAGCACGAGCGCCACGCCGACGGCCGCGCAGCCAGCCCCAAAAGCACTCCGCAACCTCCGCATGGCTAAATGAGGCCCCGCCCCGTTTTCTGGATTTTCCCCTCCTCGGTCAGCGCGGCGACCAGTTTGTCGAGCACGCCGTTGATGAAGACGCTGCTGCCCGGCCCCGAGTAATATTTCGAAATCTCGATATACTCGTCGAGCGTCACTTTCACCGGAATTTCGGGACACGAAGTCAGTTCGGCAACAGCCGTCGCCAGAATCAGATAGTCCATGAAGGCGATGCGCTCGATGTCCCAGTTGCTCGTGAAGCGTTCGATATAGCGCTGCGTCTGGTCGTAGTTCACCAAAACCTTCTCGAACAGCGTCTTGACGAAGGCCAGATCGTCGTCGCTCTTGAACTTGGGCAGCACCTTCACGTCGGTCGACGAGGCGCGCAGATTCGAGAGCGTCCGCACGACCATCGTCAGCGCGAAACCCAGATCGTCGCTCCACAGGATCGACTGCTCTTCCAAAGCGGCTTCCAGCTCCTCGCAATCCTCCAATTCGTTGCGGTAAAACTCCTCGACGAGCTGCTTGTCCTCCGAGAAGGTCCGCGTCGGATTTTGCATGTAACGACGATAGTAGTCCGACGCCAGCAGCCGGGTATAAAGCAATTTGATGAGTTCAGGATAACGCGCCCAGTTGAGTTTGTGCGACGAGAGATAGTCGTTGACCGTCTGGCTCGACGCCAACAGGGCGATGGCCTTGTTCTCGACGAATTTGGTATTGGGATTCAGATCCTCGTAGGTCGGCAGTTTCTTCCGGCGGGCCGTTTCGAGCCGCGACTCCGCATGGCGGCGGACTTCGACGATCAGCTCCATCAACTGAAAATAGAGATCGTAGGTCTTGTCGATCGATGCGAGCAGTGTTTTCTCGGAGGCGATCATATTGGTCGAATCCGATTTCAGGTGTCCGAAAAGGGCTTTGACGACCTTGACTCGGAGTAATCTGCGGCTTAACATATTTTGAGAACTGGTTGCGTTTCGTTTTGACGCGGCAAAGATACGAATAAGTGAGTACAATGTCAAATTTATTTGAACATTGCCGAACGGGAGTATCTAAGACGCAGTCAAAGATATGAATTAAGTAAGGGCAAAAGCAAACAATGTTTGCAATTACCCTCGCTTAATCGTATCTTTGGCAGACAAAAAACGACAGAGAAGTGTACGACGTAATCATCATAGGCGCCGGCGCCGCAGGCATGATGGCCGCAGGAACGGCCGCACAGAACGGCAAGAAGGTGCTCGTAATCGAAAAGATGGAGAAGGCGGGCCGCAAGATCCGCATCACGGGCAAGGGGCGCTGCAACCTGACCAACGCCCGCCCGCCGGAGGAGTTCGCCGAGCAAGTGCGCACCAACGCCGATTTCTTCGCGACGGCATTCGCCGAATTCAACAACCGCGCGACCATCCGCTTCTTCGAACGGCGGGGCCTGAAACTCGACTTCGAACGCGGCGACCGCGTATTTCCCCGCAGCGGCAAGGCGTGGGACGTGGCCAACACGCTGGAAGAGTGGTGCCGCGACAACGGCGTGGAATTCTGGTTCCACACGCGCGTGACAGGGCTGATGACGCTCGGCGGCAAGATCTTCGGCGTACGTTACATGAACCGCCGCGGCTTCGAACGCAAGGAAGAGGCCGCACGGGTGATCGTCGCCACGGGCGGCGTCTCCTACCCCGCCACCGGCTCGACGGGCGACGGCTACACGTTCGCCAGCGAGGCGGGGCACGACATCGAACCGCTGCGTCCGTCGCTCACGCCGCTCGTCTCGCCGCACCCGCAGTTGAGAGAGTTGCACAAGTTGCTGCTGCGCAACATCCGCGCGACGCTCTTCATCGACGGCGAAGCCGTACGCGAGGAGTTCGGCGAGATCGGATTCTCGGAACGCGGCATCGAAGGCGCCGTGGCGCTGCGGATGAGCCGCGACGCCGTCGACGCACTCATCGACGGCCGGCGCGTGAAACTCTCGCTCGACCTGAAACCGGCACTTACGGTCGAAATCCTGCAAGAACGCATCCGCCGCGAAATCGCCGAGATGCCCGAAGAGGAGTTTTTCGCCGAACTGCTCCGCAAGTTGTTGCCCAAGCCCCTGGTGATGCCCGTCTGCAAAGAGTTGGACATTCAGTCGAAGACCTACGTCAAGAAGATCGGCGACAAGGAGATCGACCGCCTGATCGCACTGCTCAAAGGATTCGTGCTGCCGATCTCGGACTATGCACCGTTCGAATACGCCGTCGTGACGGCCGGCGGCGTCCGCTGCGACGAAGTGAACCGCTACACGATGGAATCGCTCAAAGTCAAGGGTCTCTATTTTGCCGGCGAGGTGCTCGATCTGGACGCCAACACCGGCGGCTACAACCTCCAGATCGCATTCTCGACCGGACGGCTGGCCGGACAGCTCAAACAATGAAACTCGCCGTCCGATACCGTTTCCGCCGCAACGCCGAACGACTCCGCAGCCACTTGGCGCGCGCACGGTTTTTCAGGGGACACGGCGTGCACTCGCCGTTCGTCTACGCGATCGTGCGGCAGGTATTCATGAAAACCGAACTGGCCGAAGGCGACCGTTCGCTCTACGCCGCCCTGCGCGAACGGGACGTGAACGAACGCCGCGCCGTGCAGTTGCAGAACCTCTTTATTCATTGCGGATACAACCGGTTCGGCATGAACCGTGCAACCGAAGCCGATCTGTGCATCGCAACCGCCGACACGCCGACCGACCGGCTGCCTCAGTTGGCGGAGGCCGCCCGACGAGAGGGGGCGACGCTCTGCATCATGGAGCCGTATGCCGACGTCGAACGCCGCAACTGTTGCAGGCATCTGGCGGCGGAACACCCTTCGACGTCGATCGACAACAGGGGTTATCTGCTGCTTTTCAACGGAACACTGCCGAAACAACATTTCAAACTATGACGAAAGTATATACGAAAACAGGAGACAAGGGAACGACGTCGCTCGTCGGCGGCGAGCGCGTGTCGAAGATCGACGAGCGGGTCGAAGCCTACGGAACGGTGGACGAGCTGGGCAGTTTCACGGCCTATCTGAGCGACCATCTGCGCTCGGACGAGGGGCTGGCCGAATACCTCGGCGACCTCGACCGCGTCGCATCGCAACTGATGAGCGTCGCCGCACTGCTGGCCGTAGGGCACGGCGGCGAAGGGAAACTGCCCGACATAAGTCCCGAGGCGATCGGGTATCTGGAAGAGCGCATCGACGCGATGCAGTCCCGCGTGCGGCCGATCACCAAATTCACGATTCCCGGCGGCCATCCAACTGTCTCGCTGTGCCACGTCTGCCGCACGGTCTGCCGCCGCGCGGAACGCGCCAGCCTGCGCGCAGCAGCACTTCACCCCACGATCAGTGCCAACACGCTGGCCTACCTCAACCGGCTGTCGGATTACTTCTACCTGCTGGGACGCGCGCTCACGGAGTATTACAAGGTCGAAGAGACACTCTGGCGCCCGTAACGTACCGCCGGACGCCATGTAAGGCCGGTCGGCAGCGAAACTTCCGCCGTGCCGTCATCGTTTCCTACGAAAAAAGGGCCCGACAGAACATTTTCATACCCGCGCGAAGATTTTTCGAGGATTTGTTTGCAGGTTCGATTTTTTTTATATTTTTGCACTTTCGAACAGCTGGGGACGTCTTTCGGACGTTTCCGGCCGCAGAACTAAAAACTTGATACCGTTATGTACTGGACACTTGAACTCGCATCGAAATTGGAAGATGCACCTTGGCCCGCGACCAAAGAGGAGCTGATCGATTACGCAGTTCGTTCGGGAGCGCCGTTGGAAGTGCTTGAAAACCTGCAAGAAATAGAGGACGAAGGCGATATTTACGAATCGATCGAAGACATCTGGCCCGATTACCCCTCGAAGGACGATTTCTTCTTCAACGAGGAGGAGTATTGACATTCTTCGAATAGACTAAACAATTAAATATCAGCGCGATAAACAAATTTTCATTGTTTATCGCGCTGGTGTTTTATGGTCTCATATAGTCGGAGTTTGTTTGTCTAAAATACATTACCTTTATTCATCCTCGGGAATATTAAAACAGGAGGAAAAACATATGGGAAGACCGAAAAGACGATACCCGCTTGGCAGATACCGGCTCCGTATCCCCAAAGATACGGAGCCGGACAAAGCCTCCCCTGTCGGATTGGAATATACCTAAAACCGGCAGATTATCCGAAAAACGACGAACGTCTTTGCAAAAATTGCCGACTGGAACCAGAACGGGAGTCAAGGATGTGGCTAGCTGCGTGTCAGTTACGGCAGCGAGTACAAACTCTTAACCAGCTTCTGTCGGCCCGTGTCGAACGGATCGACAGCCAGCTTGGTCTTTCGCAGAAAGTTGCAGCCATACGTTGACTGGGGTGGAGTACGAGCACTTCAAAGCATCAGACGAAATCGCGGCTTTGAATAATCGTCCAACCTTGTTAATCTTCGTCTAATCTATGTCCATGTTTATCTACACTATCAAGCAAGTGGTCATCCTGCAATCTGGCGAATGATGAATTGAATATTAGAATGATATTTTGCAGTCCGGGAGGACGGAATGTTCAATAAGATCGTTTATGCCTATGTTTGTGTTCGCCAAGTGAGATGTTTGCTGTCGGCTTCCTCAGATTTCATCTCACAATGAATACCTTGCCCTAGGCTATGTAATTCCCGCTATTAGAGCTTACCCGGACTTTCCACCCGTTAACAATGCTCATGCCGAGCATACAAAGAACGGGCTATAACTCGTGTTACAGCCCGTTTGTCGTTTGCGTCCGGCAAATCAGTACATATACTCAGTTTTGGATGGGTTGCCACCCTGCTGCGACCACGATGCGGCGCAGCCCTCGGCTGCACCCTTCACCGCGAAGACGGTGGGTTTGTCGTCCTTCATGCCGTTAACGTAGATCGTACCGTCGTAGGAGATCGTCGGCGACGAGCGCAACTCGTCGGCCAGCTTGATCTCCGCCACGCGCGAACCGTCCTCCGGGCGGAGTTTCACCAGCTTGCCCGTGGTTCGGTCGTTGTAATAGACGAAACCTTGGTCGTCAACGGCCGGAACACCGTTGATGTCGCCGTCGGCAGCGTGCTCCCAACGTTTCACACCCTGCGCGGAGATAGCCGTGACGTGGGCAGCCTCACTGCCGGTCTTCTGCGTCGCGGCGTAGACCGTACCGTCCTCGCCCAGCGCCACGCCCATACCTGACTGGGCGCAGTCTCCCTTGACGGGACAGTACCAGTCCGGCTCGGGCGTCTGCCCGTAGACGGTCTTTGCCGGATCATAACAGTAGACGATACCCCCGCCCAGGCTCTTGTCCGCACGCACGCCCTGGTTCTGGAACAGAATGTAGACCTTGCCGCCGGGACCTGAAGCGGGCTGGGTTCCGTTCGGGGCTTCGCAGGTCTTATCTTCGCCCGTACCGCCGTAGTTGTGCTCGCGACCGTTCGATTTCACACAGGAAAATTTCCACTTCCCCGTGCCGTCGGGGAAATAGACGCGCATGCCGTGACTACCGCCCGTACCGGCGATCACCATACCGTTTTTGAGCGGTAATACGCCACCATAGGAGCCGCTGTTGACATGCCGCTCGTCCACCAGATTGCCCGACGATTTGTCATAGACCTGGAAATTCTGGTGTCCCGAAGGTACGTTGCGCGCCACGATGAAGAGGTATTTCTCGGTAACAGCCGGCGAAAGGAACCGGAAACTGGTGTTTACGCCCGTGTTGACGTACCAGAGCTGCGATCCGCCCGCAGCACCGCCCGAGATGGCGTAGAAAGCACTGCCTCCGGCACCCTTGTTGGGTTCGTTGAAGCCTGCCAGCGCGTAGACCGTGCCGTCCCCGCCGACCGAAGGCGTCGGCGACTGAACCTTGATCGAGCCGCTGTTGTTCTCAGCCGACGCGCCATCCTTGCCGATATCGAAGGCCCAGAGACGCTCGCCCGCCTTCGTAAAGCAGACCAACGAATAGCCCGTCGAGGTCACATAAACGTATTCGCCGTCGGGACTGACCGCGGGTGACGTACCGAACACATAGGCATCCTTCGTATCATCGTAGGGGTACGACCAGAGCAGGTCGAGGTTGATGGTGCCGCGCCCCACGTCGATGGTCACCGTCTTGGTGTTCTTGCCTTTCTTGTCATCGGTCACGGTGAGCGAAACCTCAGTGGGTCCTTGCGCCGCGAAAGTGAACTCGGGATTCTGCTTGTCGGAGGTCGTGGTTCCGAACTTCCACTCCCAGGCCACCACCTCGCCGTCCTCGTCGGTCGAACGGTCGGTGAATTGCACCGGTTCGCCCGCCACGACCTTCTCGGGTGACCACGAGAAGTCAGCCACGGGCCGGATGTTGTTGTCTACGACCAGAATGGTCTTCTCGAACGACGACTTCTTCGCCCCGCGGTCGGAGGTGACGGTCAGCTTGATGACGTACTCCCCGGCTTGGTCGTAGGAGATGTTCTCCGGAGTGGTTTCGTAGGAAACGACGCCCTTGCCCAACTCCCACTTGCAGATGGCGATGAGGGCGTTTTCGGCCGTCGAAGTATTGGTGAGCACTACCGGATCGCCCACGTCGTAGGACTCTTTGTCGGTGGTGAACGAGGCGTGAACCGCCACCTCCTCGTCCGGCTGGCAGGAGGCAGCCCCCATGAGGGCGAAAACGGCTATCATATATATATATCGTTTCATTTCAATCGGTTTTGAGTTTTGGTTGCAGGATTACTTGAACTCCAACACGGCCGCAATGGGATAGTGATCCGAAATATAGGGTACCTTCTCGTAACGCTGGTCGACGGTAGTGAAGCGCAGGGGCGTAAAGCCCGAACTGAAGATATGGTCGATGCGCGGATAGTTGGTCGCGCCGCCGAAGTTGTTGAACGACGCCTTGCTGTCGGTCACGGGAGCGGTCGTACGCGCGTCGACCATGAACTTCTTCACGCCGTCGAAAATCGGGCTGTCGAGCATCTTGTTGAAGTCGGCGGTCAGCAGCGTCGGCAGGTTGTCGGGATTGAGCGACCTGATCTTCGCCTCGATCAGTTCCATCGATTTCTGGGCCGCCACCTGTCCCACGTGGTCGATGTGGGTGTTGACGTAGAAGAACTTGCGGCCCGACTTGTAGTGAGTGAACACGGCCCACGTGGCCGTGCGGTAGGTCGAGGCGTCCCAGCCAATCGACGGGGTGTCGGGGGTGTCGGAGAGCCAGAATGTCCCCCACTTTTCGAGCTTCACTGCATCGTCGAGGTAATAGATGGCCATGAACTCACCGGCATTCTGACCGTCGGTGCGGCCCACGCCGATGCTCTTGTAGCCCGCGCAGTTTTCGTCCATGTAGGTCTTCTGGTCGAGCCGCGCCTCCTGCACGCCGAGCACCGTCGGCTGCTGGTCGGCGAACATCGCCGGAACGGCCTGCTTGCGGTTGTCCCAGCTGTTCGCTCCGTCGTCGCCAGAGCTGTAACGGATATTGAACGACATGACTTTCAACTGATTGTCATCAAGGCCGGGATTGACCGGCTCTTCCGGCTCGTCGCCGGGCTGGGGTTTGTAGAATTCTGAGTAATCGGGCTTCGAATCGCTGCATCCGGCGACGAAAACGAAGGAGAAACTCAGCGTAAACGTCAGTAAATAACGAAATATTCTCATGGTCTTTCTATTTTTATTCGTTGTCCCAGTAGGGGTTCTGCGAGATCGTATAGCCCGCGTTCTTATAATCCCGGATCACCTTGGCGGGAATCGGATAGAGGTACTGGCGGCCGTCGGGATACCAATAACGATCGCCCGCACCGGTCTTGTAGACCAGATCATAACCTGCCACAGCATTCGCCTCGGCATAAAGCCCCACCCCGTCCTGGTTGACGCGGATGGCAATGTTCCGGTACGCCGCCGGAGCCGCCGTGACCTCGCCCTCGGTGAAATAATAGTCGTCCACACCGTCGCCGTTGACATCGACGGGTTGTTCCAATCCGGGTATGTGAATGCCGCTCCACGGCAGGGTTTCCATCAGTGACCCGCATTTCCAGCGGCGCAAATCATCGAAGCGCATGCCTTCGGCGACGAGTTCGATGGCCCGCTCGCGGCGGATTTCAAGCAGCACGGGGCTGGTCACGTCCGGATAAAAGGTGCGCTGCAAGTAGCCGTCGACGGTCGTGGGCAACGTTTCCGTGCCGCCCGTGATGCCGGCGCGTTTGCGCAGCGCGCCGACCGTAAGCGCCCATTCGGAATCGATGATTATGCCCAACTCTGCCTGCGCCTCGGCGTAGTTGAGCAGCACCTCGGCATAGCGGATCAGCGGAATGCTGTTGATGTTCTTCGCTCCGCCGTCGTATTTCGATTCGTCGAGCGTGTACTTGATCACCTGGTAGCCCGTGAGCGAAAGGTTTTTGATGTCGGCGACTGCTGTCTTGCCGTCCCACAGGAAATTGCGCCCGCGCACGGTTTGCTCCAAACGCAGGTCACGCCCCTCCATCTCCTCGGTAAAAGATTTCACGGCATAGTCGGCGGCGTCGGTGAAAGGCGTACCGTCCAGCTTGAGGTAGGTGTGGACGAACGAGCGGACGAGGCTCCAACATAGTCCGTACGAACGGGCGTTGAACCACCAGTTCTGCTCGCCGAAGATACCGGATTTCTCGTTGGCGCAGACGGCGAGGATCACCTCCTGCGTCAGCGGCGTTTCGTTGTAGAATAAATCGCGGTAAGCGCCCTTCTTGCCCGTGGCGGTATTGAGCGAACAGCCGCTGTTATCGATCACCAGTTTAGCGGCCTTGGCGGCCTCGCGATATAGCTCCTCGGGGGTTATTTCAAGCTCCGTGAGATTATGGTAACGGCGGTAAGCCGCTTCGAAGAGGCAGACGCGCGACTTGAGCGCGGCAGCAGCCCAGCGTGTGAGCGTCGAGCTTCCGGTCGACGAGGTGGCCTGGATATGCTCGTAAGCGAAATCGAGATCGGCGATCAGATTGCGGATGATCACGTCGCGACTGTCGCGATCCTTGTACATCACGTCGTTCTGGTAGGACTGGATGTCGTGGGGGAACCAGGGCACTTCGCCATAGGTGGTCAGCTTATCGTAGTAAAACCACGCACGGAACCAGCGGGCGATGCCGAGGTAGTTGTCGCGCGTATTGTCGTCGACGGTGCAGTATTTCGGGTCGTTGCAGCCGTCGATGAAATAGTTGATATTCTTCAAAGCGCCCCAGCTCCAACTGGTCGCAGTCTCGGTGTTGTAGGCTCCCTGCTTGATGAAAGTGTCGGTATTGCTGACGGCTCCCACATCGCACATCTTGTCCTGCATGAAACCGTTTTTGAGTGTCGGAAGAGCCTTGTAAAACGAATTGGAGTAGAGTTCGAGACCCGATTTCGATCCGAAAATCATCGATTTGTCGGCTTTCACCTGCACGTTCTCCGTCAGGTCGCACGATGTGGCAAGCGCAACGCAGCCCACGAACATACTCCATAATATAAGTTGATTTTTCATAGTACGGAAACAGTTTAATAGGTGATCGAGATGCCGAAGCTGAAACTCCGCATCACGGGATAATTATGTCCGTCGCCCTTGCTGTCGGAGATATCCGAGTCGGACTTCTTGTTGGCCACCGTCACATCGAAGTCCTTCGTGTGGCGGTAGAGCGGCGACCAGCTCCAGAGGTTCTCTCCCGAGAAGTAGACCGAAACCTTCGAAAGGCCGATCTTCGAGATCCACCGTTTGGGGAGGTCGTAACCGAATTGCAGGTTCTTCAACCGGATGTACGACACGTCCTGCAAATAGCGCGTGTTGATGTTGGCCGTACCGGCGTTCATCGGACCGTAGTAGCCCACGTAGCGCGGCAGATAGGCATTCGGGCGCTCCTCGGTCCAATAGTTTTGCAGATGCCACGTCGGAACCTGGTTGTAGGGACGGTTGTACATGCCCCAGAAAAGGCTCTCGTCGCTGGGGAACCACTGTTGCCGGCCCACGCCGTCGAACAGCGCCGAGAGGAAAAAGCCGTTCCAGTCGGCATTGAGCGAAATGGTATAGATGTAACGCGGCTCGGAATTGCCGATAATCTTCCTATCGCCCGGATCGTCGACCGTGCTGCTGCCACGGTCGATGGCGTCGTTACCGTTCAGATCCTCGAAGCGCATGTCACCCGGATAGGTGATGTACTTCTCGGAGGTCTGCATGATGTCGTTCTTGTAGCCCTTGCCCCCGAACGCCGCGTCGATCTCGGCCTGATTCTGAAACAGCCCGTTGCAGACGAAACCCCAGATCTCGCCCAGGCGTTGCCCCTCGTAGTAATCGGAAAGTTTGCGCGAGGCGTTGTTATAGCGGTCGATCACGGAATAATAGTCGGCCAACGTCGTCTTGATCCCGAAATTGAAAGGTTTGCCCGCCAGCCTGAACGAGTCGTTGTAGCTCAACGAGATCTCATAGCCGTAGGTGCTCATATCGGCGTAGTTGCCCTTGGGAGCCGTTGCTCCGAAGGTATCGGGAAGCGTCGGCCCGACGGTGTACATGTCGACCGTTTTGCGGACGTAGTAGTCGGCCGTGAGGTTCAGCCGGCCGTTCAGGAAACCGGCGTCCAGTCCTACGTCGAAGGTTTTGGAGGTTTCCCAGCCGATGTTGTCGGGGATCTGCCCCGGGAGGCTCGTGTAGCGCAACTTGGCCTGCCCGAAGAGGTAGCGGGCCGCATCGCCCGAACCGGTACCGAAGGTCGACAGACCGAACGTTTCGAGATAGGTGTAGGGATCGACGTTGCTGTTGCCCAGCGCACCGTACGAAGCGCGCACTTTGAGGTTCGAAACAGCCATAGGGCTGACATTCCAAAACTTCTCCTGCGAAACGCGCCAGGCGGCCGAAGCCGAAGGGAAGAAACCCCACTGCGAGTTATTGGGGAATTTCGAGGAACCGTCGTAGCGGCCGTTGACTTCGAGCAGATAGCGGTCGTCGTAGGCATAGTTGAAACGGAAGAAGGCTCCCACATAACGCCAGCGGCTACCGCCGCCGGTGATCGACATGACGTCGCCCAGCGCGAAGTTGATGTTGCCGGCGTCGGGCATCAGCAGACCGTTGCGCTCAGAGTAGGTCGACTTGTAGTCCTGCTGCTCGTAGTTGTAACCGGCCAACGCCTTGAAATAGTGTTTCTCGGCGAAGGTGTCCTCGAATTCGGCGTAGGCGTTGGTGGCCATATAGGTCGTCAGCTGCAACGACTCCTTCATCACGTCGTCGGTCTCGGGCGTGCCGAGATAGACAGTTTCGCCCTCGTAGGCACTGTAAGGAATGGCAGTGGTCTTCTTGGTTTCGGTGTAGTCCTTGGTGCGGAACGAGAAGTCGCCCGTCAGGTGCAGGCGGTTTTCCAGCATCGTGACGTTGAGTGTGGTGGTGTTTTTGAGCGTCTTGGTCGTACGGTCGAGCCAATTGTCGCCCGTCACCAGTCCGCCGATGGCATAGGCGCCCGACTTGGTCAGCGTACCGTCGGGATTGAAGATCGGCGACGAGGGATGCCCCTGATCGTTGACCGAACGCCACAGCACGCCGCCGCCCTCCTTCGAATAGCCCATCGGCTGACGATAGCGGTCGTGCGTATAGTCGAAGTTATTGCTTATTTTCAACCATTTGAACACCTGTGAGGAAACCTTCGAACGGAGGTTCATCGTGCGGTAAGTGTCGGGTGTGAAGTTGAACAGACCGTTGTAATCGTACAGACGCCCCGAAAGATAGTGGCTGATCTTGCCGTTCGAACCGCTGATCGAAACGTTGTGCGTCTGTGCGATCACCGTATCCTTGTAGAGCGCGTCGTAGTAGTCCGTATTGCCGTAGTAAACGTACTTACCGTCGGGATCGACGGTCGTTTCGAGCTTGTTACCCGCGAGTTTGCGCTGGCGGAAGGTGTCGAGCCACGCACGCGAAAAGTCCTGCGAGTTATTGAAGCCCGTCGGTTCGTTGAAACGGTAGTTATACCATGCGTCGTAGAAAAGGCGCGCATAGACATACCCGTCGTCCACGACGTCGGGAATGGCCGTCGGCTGCTGGATGGAAACGTTGCCCGTGTAGTTGATCGTGAACTTGTCAGGAAGCTTTCCCGGATCCTTGGTGGTGATGAGCACTACGCCGTAGGGTGCGCGCGAACCGTAGATGGCAGCCGAGGCAGCGTCTTTGAGCACCGAAACCGACTCGATGTCGTTAGGGTTGAGCATCGCGGGGTCGCCCTCGACACCGTCGATCAGCACCAGAGCCGATCCGCCCGCACCGATCGACGTCTTGCCGCGGATGTTGTACGACGCCGAACGGTTGGGTTTGCCGTCGGCCAGCGAGATATTGAGGTTGGGAACGGCACCCTGCAACATCTGCGTGACATTAGCCACTGGACGGTTTTCCAGAAGGTCCGAAGAAACCTGGTCGACAGCGCCTGTCAAGTTAGCCCTCTTCTGCGTGCCGTAGCCCACGACCACCACCTTGTCGACGAGTTTGGTGTCCTCTTTCAGTTCGACCGCGACGAACGAGCGGTTGCCGACCGGCACCTCAGAGGCCGCATACCCCAGCGCTGAAACCTGCAACACGGCATCGCCCGCCAGATCGTCGAAGGCAAACGAGCCGTCGGCTCCCGAACTCACACCCCTTGTCGTACCCTTGACGATCACCGCAGCGCCGACCACAGGCTGTCCCGCAGCGTCGCGGACAACGCCTTCAACGGATTGCTCCCTGGCAGCAGCCTGCAAGAGAAGGGGGGGGGAAAGATAGATCTTACCGTCACGGATCTCTATCTCGACCTTGTCGGCCGCCAGCAGTTGCTTCAGCGCCGCACGCACGTCGACATCCTTGACGGCAATGCTCACGATCTTGTCGGGATTGACCGTCGGACGCGCATAGTAGAACGTGTAGCCCGTCTGCTCGGTGATCCGCCCGAACACCTGTTCGAGTTTGGCATCCCGGAAGTTCAACGTCACTTTCTGCGCCCGAACCGTCGAGACAGTTCCGGCAGCACAAAGCAGCATCAGAAATAATAGTCTGATTCGTTTCATACAGATTAGTTTAGGTAGTAGTTTACTAAAAAGCCCGTTTGCGCGCTTTTCATACAATAGACACGCAAACGGGAAAAAACGATGAGCCGGAACTCTATTTTTTATCTGAAACTCACCCTGATTTCGGATCGGGAACGTTCGAAGCGCACCGGAGAGATCAGTTCCATCTCATGCAACACGTTATCCAATAGCGTATTGTCGGTGGTAAAAGTATAGGATATGGGTTGCGGAGGCAACTGCGTCATTTCGAAATGCACGTCGTACCACCGCGACAAGGTTTCGAGCACCTCCCCCAACGGTGTGTCGCGGAACAGGATCACGTCGTCCTTCCAGATCGAGTAACGCATGGCGTCGCCGACTCGAACAATGCGTCCCTCTCCTGAACGGCGATCGTAGAGCAGCTGTTCAGAAGGGGTCAGCTCGAAGCTGCCGCTGCGGCCGTCGAGCACCACGCGCCCCTCATCGAGCGTCACGGCAACGATGTCGTCACCGCGATAGGCCTTGACGTTGAACGAAGTACCGAGCACCCTGATCTCACCGCCCTCGAACTCCACGACAAACGGCCGTCGGGTGTTGTGCTCCACCTTGAAATAGGCTTCGCCTTCGAGCTGGATGCGGCGTTCGAAAAGCCCGAACTTCACGGGATAGATAATTTTCGACTCGGAATTGAGATAGGCAATCGAGCCGTCCTGGAACAAGCATTGCGTGCGCCGGCCTCTGTCGACGACAAATTCGTCGTACTCCGCAGCCGAAAAGATGCCCCCTACCTGACGGTCGAGGCGCAGGGCGACACCCAAGACCAACACGACGGGGATCACGACAGCAGCAACGCGGAAAAGAATGCGGCGTCGGCGTCCGCGCGTGAGTGTGGATTTGATCCGTGTAAAAATGCGTTCCGAATCGACCTCCGCCTGTTCGCAGTCGCCACAGGCCTCTTGGCGGTCGAAATCGCGGCCGATGTAACGACTGGCCCACGCCTGCCCCGAATCGGTGGCGAGCCACTCGGCGACCGAAGCGGCCTCGGCGGCGGTGGCGCGGTTTTCGAGCGTCTTATGCAAAAGTTCTTCCGAAGGTCTGTTCATAAAAATAAGGTTTGCAGGATGAAGATAAGCAGAACGATATGGCCGAAACGGCTTTTCAGGAGTTTGACACCCTCCTGGTAGTGCGAACGGACGGTATTGACCGAGAGATTGAGCATCTCGGCGATCTCGGGGTTCGAATAGCCTGCCTTGCGCAGATGCATGACCTGCCGCTTCTGGGGCGGAAGCCTTGCAATCACCGTGTCGAGCACCTGCGACAGATCCTCGCGCTCGATCTGAGCGTCGAGCGGGTCCGAAGCCTCGGGGACGAGCTGTGCCAGGCGGTAACTGTGCACCAGCTCGGTATTGCGGCTGCGCAGGTAATTGAGGATGTAGTTGCGGGTCATCGTGTAGAGGTAGTTCCGCAGGCTCAACATGACGGTCATGTCCTGCCGCCCGACCCAGAGTTTCACGAAGACGTACTGCACGGCATTCTCAGCCGCGGAACGATCCTTCAACATTTTCAGGGCCACGGCATAGAGAATCCGGTGGTACTTCCCGTAGACCTCCCGGAAAGCCTCCTCGCTCCCCTGTTTGATCTGTCGAAACAGCTCCCTGTCCTCGGGTTCCTGCGTGAAATCTTCGGTCATAGTTTCAGCAAAGACGGTATCGGCCAGAAACGGCGGCAAGCATTGGCATTGCACATCCGAACGGCAGACCATCTTCTGCAAAGATAATATTAATTTCAAATTTGCAAGATCCGTCTTCGAAAAACAGGAAACCGGCTGTCGTTCCCCTACCTCTACGATAAACCGTCATTCGATTTTATCGGCTGGCATGAAAACACCGATTCTCTTCCTTTTTCCGCACCCGACGACGTCTGCAAACACCGCGGCCTCCGCCAGCCGAAGACGCTGGCATAAAGGTTGCGACACAGACCAAGAAAACCAAACCCAGTCACCATGAAAATATCCACAGGCAAAGGCACGATCTCGCTTCCGGTGCTATTGGCGATCTGGTCGGTATCGGCCGTAACGTCGTTGCCCGGACTGGCCGTTTCACCGATTCTGGGCGACCTGAATACGATTTTCCCTTCGGCGAGCGACCTCGAAATCCAGATGCTCACGTCGCTGCCTTCGCTGCTCATCATCCCGTTCGTGCTGCTGTCGGGGAAACTGTCGGTCGGCCGCGACAAACTGCGGATTCTGGTCGTCGGACTCGTGATCTTCCTGCTGAGCGGCATCGCCTGCCTGTTCATCCGCAACATCACGGCGCTGATCCTCGTCAGCTGCATCCTCGGCATCGGAGCCGGTATGGTCATCCCGCTTTCCACGGGACTCGTCGTCGCCTACTTCACCGGAGAGTACCGCGTCCGGCAGTTGGGATACAGCTCCTCGATCAACAATCTGACGCTCGTACTCGCCACGGCGCTTTCGGGCTATCTCGCCAACATCGACTGGCATCTCTCGTTTCTGGTCTACACGCTGCCGGCCGTTTCGCTCGTCCTCTCGCCGTTCCTGCATCGGCAGCGTTCGACGCCCGAACCGGCCGCCAGCGACCAGATGCGCAACAAAACGATCGATCGCCCGAAGCTCGTCCGACTCATGGCGCTCTACTTTTTCATCACCTACGCCGCACTGACGATCACCTTCTACGCCGCGTTTCTGGTCGACGGATATCATCTGCCCAAAACCTTTTCGGGTGTGCTGATTTCGCTCTTCTTCCTCGCAATCATGGCTCCGGGACTGATTCTCGACCGCATCATCGGGATCTTCAAAGGCTATACGAACGTCGCCGCCATCGCCATGATCGGCGCAGGGCTGTTCTGCTTCGGAATTTTCCGGGACCGCGGGATGCTGGTCGTCGGAGCGTCGCTGGCGGGATTCGGCTACGGACTGATGCAGCCGCTCATCTACGACAAGACCGCCATCATCGCTCCGCCACGCGCAGCGACGCTGGCACTGTCGTTCGTCATGGCGGTCAACTACCTGGCCATCATGCTCTGCCCCTTCCTCATCGACACCTTCACCCGTCTCACCGCACTGCACGGCGACCGCGTACCCTTCCTGCTCAACGGCATGCTGACCGCAGGACTCGCCCTGTTGGCTTTCCGCCGCCGCGACGACTTCACGCTCGGTCTGGACGCATCCTATTACAAACGATAGCAAAACGAACGGACGATTTTCAGCGAAAAGCGCTATCTTTGCGGGTGACAAACCCCTGCAAAGAGTCGAATCATGGAGAAAAACCTCGTCTACACGACATGCGGAACCTGCTCGAAACTGCTCGACGTCACCGTTGAAAATGATCGTGTCAAGCGCGTGCAATTCATCGGCGGCTGCCACGGCAACTCGCAGGGCATCGCCGCACTGATCGCCGGCATGGAGGTGGACGAAGCGATCGCCCGCCTGAGCGGCATCGACTGCGGCGGCAGGGGCACCTCCTGCCCCGACCAGTTGGCGAAGGCGCTGACGCAGTTGAAAAACAGCCGGTAGCCGCCGAAAATCCGCCTTCCGTCCGCCGCGCCGCACGATAAATCTCCGCTCCGACATTCTGCACACCGCCGAAGGAAAGCTCCGTCGGTATGAGGCGAATACCCCGCAGAACGGAATGTTCTCGTCAGACCGAATGCAGAGCCGAACTCGTCCGGACTATGCCGAGGCGAGAAACCGGAGGTTGGAAACGGAACGTTTTTTGCAATCGGTCTACGAAACCAATCATTTTCGTACTATGTATTTTCTCTGGTATCTGCTTATCGGGCTCGTCGCCGGATGGCTGGCCAATCTTCTGGTCAAAGGACACGGTTCGGGGCTCGTCGTCAATCTGATCGTCGGCATCGTCGGCGGTATTCTGGGCGGCTGGATTCTGTCGCTGCTGGGGCTGGTCGCCATCGGGACGCTGGGCAGCCTGATCGCATCGGTCGTCGGCGCCGTCGTCCTGCTCTGGATCGCATCGCTTCTGGCACGTTCCTCAAAAAAACACTCCTCGCAATGAACAAGGAAAAGATCAACGCCGGCATCGACCGAATGGCCGAAGAGGCGAAAGAGACGATGAATCTGCTGTCGGACAAAATCGACCGGGCGACCCGCTGCGGAAACGAAAAGGCCGCACGAATCAAACGGTCGGCCAAGGCGGGGCTGCGCCGGACGACCGACGCCGTACAAGAGACCGTCGACCGTACCGCCGAGCGTATTCGGGACAAACTGTCCGAATAAACCGGCGCATACGAAACCGCACGGCCGCACCTTTCGGGGATGCGGCCGCCTGCATGAAACCTCAGGCCAAACAGCCCGCCACACGCCCCCTGCTTCTCGAACGGATTCTCCCGACGGCTGCCGGCGCAATCGATTCGCAGGCGACACGCGATGTCGGACAAAAAAATTTTGCAATATTGAAATCTTTACTATACCTTTGCACAGCTTTCGAGCGACGGATTGAGCTATGGTGTAATGGTAACACGTCAGATTTTGGTTCTGAAATTTTGGGTTCGAGTCCCGATAGCTCAACAAAAATGCGGATAAACGAATTCTTGTTTATCCGCATTTATTCATTTCCGATCGAACCTGACCGATCTGCCAGCTGAGAGTAAAAGCGCCGGAAATCATCCGGCCAGGCGGTACGCTTCGCACTACTTCCCTACCTTCTCCATGAACCGGCGCCGATCGACCGCATAACGAATGTGGATGCCCTCGCCGATCATTCCTTCGGCGTCGCGGGCACCGACGTTGAAGGTCAGCTTGCGCCCTTCCACTCCGGTCAGCACCGCCGTCGCCACGATCTCGGCGCCGAGCCCCGAAGGCTTGATGTGCGTCACGTTCATCTCGGCCCCCACGGTCGTCGAGCCTTCCGGCAGCGCATCGGCGACGGCCTTCATCGCGGCATTCTCCATCAACGCCACCATCGCCGGCGTGGCGAAAACATCCAGATCGCCCGAACCCATCGCAGCGGCCGTATTTCCGGCCGATACCGTCACCGAGCTCTGGGACGACAATCCCTTTTTCAGTTCCATTATTCCGTTTCGTTATTTCGTTAAACCAAAAAATCGTTACATTTGCAAAGGTAGAAATTTTTCGGGGCCTATGAAAAAGTACCTTCTCTTTCTGCTGGCGGCGATACTCCCGGCACTCCGGATCGGAGCGCAACAGCCTCCGGGCGTCGCCTGTCAGGAGTGGCAGGTCGTCGCGGGCGATACGATTCCCCACGTCCGCATTCGCCCGGTGTGGGTCTTCGCCCGCGGAGCCGACCTGCGCCGCTACCGCAAACTGGTCGCGGCCGTCAAAAAAGTCTATCCCGTCGCAAAGATCGCCAGGGCGCGCATGACCGAAATGGAGGCCGAGCTGCAACGCCTGCCGACCAAAAAGGCGCAAAAAGCCTACATCAGGGGCGTCTATCGCCAAATCAAGGAGGAGTACACGCTCGTCGTCAGACACATGACCCGCACGCAAGGCAAAGTACTGCTCAAACTCATCGACCGCGAGACGGACTACACCGCCTACGAAGTACTGCGGGAATTCCGCGGCGGATTCGTGGCCGGATTCTGGCAGACCTTGTCGCGCGTCTTCGGGCAGGACCTCAAATCGGAGTACGACGCCGAAGGGGACGACCGCCTGCTCGAACAGATCGTCCGCTACTACGAAGCGGGATTGCTCTGACCTGCCGTCCGTTCCGTTCCACGGGCGTCAGGACGAACCGTATTCCGAAAAATACAGACTTTTCAGCGACCGATCGGAATATTCTCGAATTTTTTCCGTAAATCTGTATAAGGAATATACCTCTTTGAAATCAAGAGAGTTAGAAGAATTACCTCGTTTTCGGGTAATGAGTTGGCAACCGTTCTAATTGCCGTGGTCTGCATCGCTTTGCTTGTTTGGGTAACTCTTACGGATGCAAAAATACAAAACTAAATTGAGAATACACCCTACTTGCACATGATTCTATTAAGTTGAATAAATACAGAGAGTTATTTTGCCTTTATTGCCGTTCTCATTTTGTACCTTTGCAAAAAGAATGAGTTTATGGAAAACATTATCAGAAAAATAAGAACGTATTATCCGGTTTCGGATGAAGCATTGGAGGCATTGACGTGTCTTTTTGAGAGACTTATATTTCCGCCCAAAACAATCATCATCCATGCCGGAAAGTTGGACCGGAAAGTTTATTTCATCGAAAAAGGCATCACACGCTCTTATGTTTTACATAGTGGGAAACAAATAACGACGTGGTTCTCAAAGGAAGGGGATGCCGCTTGTGGCTCATGGGACTTATATCGTAACAAAGCTGGCTTTGAATATGTAGAAACGTTGGAAGAAACTACAGCTTATTCTGTCTCAATAGGGCAATTAAATGAATTGTATCGGTCTTATATTGACCTTGCAAATTGGATGCGGGCGTTACAGCAAGAAAACTTTCTCCGTTTGCAAGACATGCATATCCGCCGATTAAACTGGTCTGCCCAAGAACGTTATGAACATCTGACAAAAGAATGCCCCGAACTTTTCCAAAGGGTGAACTTGGGATATATAGCTTCTTTCTTGGGTATCACACAACAATCGTTGAGCCGGATAAGAGCTAACGGGCGTTTTTTAACATAGGGTAAACGGGAAGTTATTTCTTCTTCCTAATTTTGTCAAATTAAACAATATGCAAAGATTATGGATAAGCAAGGGCAAGAATATCAATGGTTGGAATGGGCTAAAGAACTTCAGTTCATTGCGCAAGCGGGGCTGACTTATACAAAAGACCTTTTTGACAAGGAGCGTTTTGAGCGCATTCGGGAAATATCAGCAGAAATAATGAGTCAGCAAAGCAAACTCCCTTTGGCGGAAGTAAAAGATTTGTTTTGCAATGAGACGGGTTTTCAGACACCCAAACTTGATACCCGCGCGGCTATTTTTAAGGATAATAAAATTTTGTTGGTAGAAGAAAATGATGGGACTTGGTCCATGCCTGGCGGATGGGTGGATGTGATGGAGACCGTCAAATCGAATACCGTCAAAGAGGTGAAAGAAGAAGCCGGACTTGATGTAGAGGCCGTACGGGTTATCGCCTTACATGACCGCAATTTGCACAACCTGCCTCCTTACGCTTACAATGTCTGCAAGGTATTTGTGCTTTGCGAAGTGAAAGGCGGATGTTTTCATCCGAATATAGAAACCGTTGGGAGCGATTATTTCGGATTGGATGAACTACCTCCATTATCGGTGGACAAGAATAGTTATCAACAAATAGAAATGTGCTTTGACGCTTATTCGGACAAGAACTGGCAGGTGGAATTTGATTAAAAAACACAGGATTTATGAAAACAGAATACGAAAAATGCATGGCGGGCGAACCTTTCATTGGAGGGAAAGACCCGAAGATAGTAGAGACAATTTTGCGCACAAGGCGGCTGTTGGCACAGTTCAACGCCACAGATTATGCCGACACAGAGCGCAAACAAGCCCTGCTGCGCGAGATGTTCGGCAGCATGGGAAAGGGAGTGCATGTGGACATTGATTTCCATTGCGAATACGGAAAGCATATTTTCATCGGCGACAAGGTGATTATCAACATGAACTGCACTTTCGTGGACAACAACCGCATTGACATCGGCAGCAATGTGCTGATTGCTTCCAATGTGCAGATATATACAGCCACTCATTCTACCAAGGTCAATGAGCGCATGGTGCAGGATTGGTCGGAAGGCGAGGAAATCTGCCGCACCTACGCCTTGCCCGTTAAGATAGAGGACGGCGTATGGATTGGCGGAGGTGCCATCTTATTGCCGGGAGTCACTATCGGCAGGAACAGCGTCATCGGGGCAGGCAGTGTAGTGACCCGTTCTATCCCTGCCAACTGCGTGGCGGTGGGCAATCCTTGCCGTGTAATCAGACAAATAGGTGGCAATGAATAAATACAAGCATATCATATTCGATATAGACGGTACGCTGATTGATACGGAAGAAGCCATACTGCAAAGCCTGCAAGACACCGTGCGGGAAATGCTGCATAAGGACATCGAAAAGCCCGAACTGAAATTCGCACTTGGCATACCAGGCAGCGTAGCCTTGCGCACATTGGGTATAACGGACACGGAGCGTGCCAATGCCAGATGGAATGAACACCTGCTGAAATACAAATCTCGTATCCGGCTCTTCGACGGTATCCCGGAGTTATTGGGCAACTTGAAAATGAATGGCTATCGGTTAGGCATAGTCACGTCTAAGACCCGTGACGAATACATGGCTGATTTTGCAGTTCCTTTTGAATTATCTGATTATTTTGACACTGTAATCTGTGTGGAAAATGCGGCTCGCCCCAAACCTTCTCCCGACCCATTGTTAGCATACCTCAACGCATCTGATGCAAACGCCGAAGATGCGCTTTATATAGGCGACACCCTTTACGATAGTCTGTGCGCGCAAAATACCGGGGTTAATTTCGGGCTTGCCGTATGGGGAAATGCGACAGTTCAAGGAGTACCAGCAGACTACCTATTCAAAAGACCTGCGGATATATTGTTTTCCCTGAAAAGAGTGTATCATGGCAGAATTGTGCAAAGATAGTTTTCTCTTTATTGAAGAAATGACAGCAGGATTCAGCAAGCGGTTTTGGTCTGCCCAAAACACAAACTTGCTATCTTCCCGTATTGTTTATAATACCAAACCTTTGTCCTTTCTATGCGGTGCAACCGTTCTCCTAATGGATGAAAACAGCCTGTCGAACTGTTCCTTGAACCATTCGCCAATCACTTGCCCATTGATTGCAAGTGCGAGTTTGGATTTGTCCGCCGGGTCTTTCACCACTTGGAAACCAGCCCTTTCGGTCATGAACTTCCTCCTGTGTTCCTCCGAATAGAGTTCGCCTTCGTAGAACAACGGCTTGCCGCTGATGAGCGTGGCGGTCTGCCTCTCGTTGAAGCCGACTTTGAGGCAGAACTCCTCCATATACACCAACTCTTGGAACAACGGAAACCATTTCTTGGCTTTCTGGATGATAGATTTCAGGAATGACACTTCCTTTTGGTGTGCCGTTTCCTTGTCCGCCATTTCCCTGCGGTGCTTGGATTGCAGTTCCATAAGCTGGCGGCTGTGTTCCTCCTGCTGCCGCTCCATCTGTTGTTGCAACAACTCAATGCTCTCATCACGAGCGGCGACCTCGCCTTGCAAGGTGCGGTTGTCGGCTTCAAGCTCTTTCAATTTGCCGCTTCCCAAAAGAGAACCGACCTTTGCCACAAGTGCAGCTTTTGCCTCGGTCTTGGCGGCTTCCAGCTTCTCCGACTTGATTTCCTTCCGCACTTCGTCAAGTTGCCTTTCCGCCTGCTGTTGCTCGTCCTGCAACTGCCGCATGTTGGCTTCAAGCTCTCCCGTCTGCCGTTTCAAGTCACGGTAGTATTGGGCGGTGGTGGTGTGCCGTGCTTCTGAACCCCGTATGCCACGCTGCAAGCCGTACTTCGACATCGCTGCGGCATAGCTGTCGTGGTAGGCGGCAAGCCTTTCTCGGGTCAGGAGGTCATCGGCGCACAGGCGCACGGCGTCGGCTTTCTTGCGGTAGGTGCGTTTGCCCTCCGTCTGCTTCTTCCTTGCTTTCCTGCGCTCTCCCGTCACAATCGGCACGACCGTTGCGTGGATGTGCGGCGTGTGCTCGTCCATGTGCAGCACTGCCGAAACGGTGTTCTCCCTGCCGAATGTGCGGTGCAGCCATTGCAGGTTGTCATCGCACCATTCGGATAGTCTGCCCTCGTCCTGCACCCTCGCCATGTCCTCGTGCGTACCCGAAAGCACGATGCGGATTGCCCTCACTTGGTCGGGCGTTATCTTCCGTTTGATGCCCGCCGTGCGAATGCGGTGGCTTATCGCTTCGGTACGGTCTGCCACGCCGTCGGGGAACTGCACCAGCTCACGGTTGAGGTGGGTGCGTGTGGGGTCTGCGTTCTTGGGCGTAGTCTTGCGTTCGATATGGTCGGATGCGCCCGTGTCAGCCGACCCTTTCGCCTTGTTGATTTGGATGCTGATATATCCCATGTTCGTTTCTTGTTTTTGAGGTTGTACAAACTTGTTTGTCGGTGTCCGCCTGTCTGCGGTCATAGCCGCACGGGGCAAGCGGGGGTGTCCAGAGGGGTGCAACCCCGCTGGCTCATTGGGGTGTTTTTAGCATTAGCGTCAGCGGTGCGTGAAGAAAACGCCCTAATGAGCTATGGCTTTTTGTTTCCCCAAAAGCCTGCGATGGTGTCGGCGGTGATGTCGGTGGACATTGGTCGCCTTTTTCTTTTTGCCAGCCTTGCATGATATTCGGTGCCGTTATGCCGGCATAATTGCCTGTCGGCACACGGGCATACAGGCAAGGATGGTGCTGCCGTTTCCTCGATGGACTTGTTGAGGGGTGAAATTCCGATGAATTGATGATTGGATAGTCTAATACACTGACAGCTAATAGAATAACCTTTCATCAGCGTTTCATCAAACCGCTCGCCAAAAGGAAAGTGATGTGTAAGGTTGTATCCGTTTTCTCTTTTCATCAGCCCAATCCTTTTGTTGAGCGTTTGATGAGAATGTAAGTCGCTGTCATTCTTTATGTTTATATATGCTTTCATCATTTCATCAAAATATCAGAGTGTTTCCAACTGTTCCTTACTTACCGTATAGTAGCGTCCAATCCTCCTTACGGGTGAGTAACGGCACTCGCGGTTGTAGTCGTATTGGTAGGTGGTGTAGGAAAGCGAATTGGATGCAGGAGCCAGCTTCCAACACTCCTGCACCACTTTCCGAACCTGTGATTTCTCCACCTTGACTTGTGAGCAGACAAGCAACGGGATGATGTCATTGAGGCAAAAAGAAACAGACTCAACATTCACGCTTGCCATGATGTCGAGCAACAGTTCTCCCATCTCTATCTCCAAACGGTTACGGTTGCTTCGAATAATCTTCCGCAGGGCATCCGTCTCCAGCAGCTTCGGATTGAACCACATACGGCTTTCCTTCTTGGTGGATGGCTGTCTGTGTTGCAGGAAATGGAGAAAAGCGGGTATCTCCGCTTTCAGTTTTTGCAGGAAGTCGGTATCGTCATTCCGTAACGGAACAATCTTCCGTACCCAATAGCGTGTTTCCCCAGCGTCAATGATGACGGGCAGGTGTTCGTTGTTGGAGCAAAGCACGAACTTGGCGAAGAAGCCTATCTCGTCACGGTCTTTGCCTTTCGCCTCCACCTTGTAGGAAAGCGTGGTGCTTAGGTTCTTCAACCTCTCGCTGTCCTCACGGCGGTTGAGCAGCACCTCGTCCACCATGATGAGCAACTTGCCCGCCCAGTCGGAATTGAACTGGCTGCGGAAGTCCTCGTTGGTGTTGAAAGTCACGTTGTTTTGGAATACGGCTTTCAGGAAGTTCAGGAACGTGCTTTTGCCCGTATTCCTCTCTTCGGACACGAGCAGGAGGATGGGCAGTTTCTGAACGGGATAGAGGTAGAGCAGCTGCAAGTAGTCCATGCCCAACTCGTACTGTTCGCCGAAGATGTGTTCCACCAACGAACGGATGCAGGGGAAGTCGCCCTCCTGCGGCTGGTGGCTTATCGGCTCGTAGAGGTTGAGGAACTTGCCGACAACGGGCTGGTAGCCCACATGGTCGGGAACGGTGCAGAAGCCGTCATACTTGGGAACGCTCGCCATATAGTCCTTGCCGTAGTCCTGCCGCAGGGTCTCGGAGTTCCATGCGATGCGTTTCCTCACATAGCCGCCGTCAATACGGGGCTGGTTTACAATCTTGTAGAGCGCGGTGCCTACTCGGATGAATGTTTCTTTCTTTTCCATGTCTTTAATACAGATTTAGTGCCGCCGACACCTTGTCGGCAGGCGGATTAAACATGGCTGCAAAGCTACGACAGGGCGGCTAAAGCCTTGATACGTAAAACTATGCAGAACGACGCAAAAGAAACCGATGGATAAGAAAATACAGCAGGATGGGCAATACCAACCTTAAAATGGCGAAAAGAAAAAGCCCGAAGAAGCGAAAAATGATACTTCTTCGGGCAGATGGCATTGTGTGAATGCACGGGCGTATTGATACGTAACTACACCCGCTAACACTTACATGTTGTACTATTGCCTAACGAAAGCCAAAGCATTTGTCTGTCTTTTCGCAAGCACAGCCTTTCCAACAGGACGTTGCGTACCCTTGCGGCATTGGGTGTATTGATACGGAAGGCAAGTGCCACGACCATCGGTAGGGCATACGTTGCCGCATAATAACCGTTGGGCAGCCTCATACGCTTTTCAACATCGTAAGGTTGCAACACTTCGCTTTTGTACACGGCTCGGATAGCAGCACGGAGTGTCGGGGCGATTACGTCGAACAGTCTTACCAATTCCATTTCGCTCATCCAAACATTAGTGGCATCGGACGGCACGGCAACCCTGCCGTACCCGTCCATCGTGATTGTTGTCCGTTTCATATCCCTGCCACTTTGATGTTACCGAAAGTCTGGTTCAGTTGGTTACCGAAAGCCGTCAAATCGTTACCTAACTTCTGCGTGGTTATCTTTGCGTAAATCTGTGTGGTCTTGATGTTTGTGTGTCCTAAAACACGGCTCACGCTTTCAATCGGCATACCCTTGCAGAGGGCCAGGGTTGCGAATCCATGACGTGAGCAATGGAAGCTGATGTCCTTATTCACACCGCATTCCCGTATCATTTTCTTCAACGGCTTGCAGATTGACCAATAGTTCAGGTTGGGAAATACGAAGTTGTTTTCTTGGAACGGACGGTAACGCTCGATTATCTGTAAGGGGATGTCCAGCAGCTTCACTTGGAACGGTACGCCCGTCTTGTGCCGCTTGGAGATAATCCACTTCTCGCCGTTCATTTCCACAATGCGGTCGCTGGTCAGTTCCTTGATGTCCACGAAAGAAAGGGCGGTGAAGCTCGCAAACACGAACAGGTCACGGATGTATGCCAGCTTCGGGTCTGTGAACTCGTGTGTCATCACCGCTTTCAACTCGTCCTCCGTCAGAAACTCACGCTCCTTGACATTCGGGCTGATGTGGAACTGCGCAAACGGGTTTCTCGGTATCAGCCCGTTGAAGTGCGCCCTCATCACCACGCCTTTCAGCCACATGCACTTTTCCCATATCGTGCCGTTGCGTAATCCCGCCTCCGTGGAGAGATAGACGGCAAATTCCTTGATGAAGTCGGGTGTAAGTTCCAGCATCGACATGTCGTTGCGCTTGTAGAACGACTTAATGAATGCCGCCACGTAGTTCCTCGCCACAACTCGTGAGCGGTAGGTCGCCAATTTCCTGTCCTTGCCAACACGTTTCTTGAACACCTCGTTCTCACGGTCAAGGGCTTTGAGCAGCGTCTCATACTCGCCGCCAATGCCTTGATAGGCGTTGCGCACCATTTCCGCCGTGACATACGCCTCACGGTCGGATATGCGCTGGTAGTGCTTGATGATTTGCGCCTTGATGTTGTCAAGCGCAAGGTTCGTCTCCCTCGCTTCTCGGCTCTTGCCCTTGACACGGTTGCCCTTTGCGTCCCAAAGTTCCTTTGCGATGCTTCGTTTGCAACTGAACTGCGCCACCGTCCCGTTGATTGTAACCCGTCCCATGATGGGGACAATTCCATTCTTCTCCTTGCTGCCGTTCGCATAGAACAGCACGCGAAATGTGCTTCTTGTCATACTCGTCATTTTTTTGAGTGCAAAACTATAAATCAACGAGTTAAACCTTGACAAGCAAACCTACGCAGAACGACGCAAATAAAACGGAGACTGTTAAATCTGCATTTTTGTCGGGTAACGATTAGGAAACCGTTCTCTTTCTCCAATCCGCTTTGAAACGCTTTTCAGCCCTCTGCCCAACTTCCGCGTTTTTCTCCTAACTGCTTAATTCCCAATTTCAAATTCGCATTTCTGCCGAATTTCGGCGGATATTCCATAGATTTTCCGTAAATTTGTAAATGAACCGGCCGGAATCCGCCTGCCGTTCGACGAATAACCCTCAACCGCTCCGCCATGCCGACCCTGCCGAACAACGGGACTCTGCGCCCGACCACTCCTTTATATTATCCACTCCTTAAATTACATTCTATGAAACACGAAAAAGAGAAAGCCGTCTATGTGCTTCCGCGAATCGAGGCGACGGACGTCGCCGTGGAACGGGGATTCGAAGGCTCCTGGGCCGGAGAGAGCGACAATGAAGAGTACGACATCGAAAAAGAGATCTGGGGATAACCCGCAACCGCACGAAACCATGAGAAAAACCTACCTCGCATTGGCAGCGGCAGGATTGATCCTCGCCTCTTGTCAGAAAGACAACGAACCCTCGGCACAACTTCCGCCGACCGCTCCGCGATCGGCGATGACCCTCCTGGGTACGATCGACGCTTCGACGCCCGAATCCCGCACGCACCTCGACGAAGAAGCCGGAGGGGGGGGGAATTCGAGCCTCGTTAAATGGAATCTTTACGACGCTGTAGCCCTCTACATGACCGGCGCCTTCGATCGGCGGGTGCAGGAACTCGCCGACAGCGTCGCACAAGGTCTGCAACCCTCCGTCCAGTTCATCACGCCCGAATTCTATGTGGTCAAAAGCGCAGAATCGATCGACAACACCACGGCGACCTTCACCGGCACCAGCGCGGTCACGCCGCTCGCCTCGGATACCTACGTCGCCGTCTATCCCTACCGCAGCGTCAGCACGGACGCATGGCAGATCGGCCGCACCCACATACGGATGACGCTGCCCGAACAGCAAAGCCACCCCTTCCAGTTCAAGGATCTGGGCATGATGATCGCCAAAACGCCCGATTCGGGCTCCGAACAGGTGCGGCTCTCTTTCAAGAATATTTTCCCCATCCTCAAATTCTCGCTCACGGGCAGTCGGACGCTGGCCGCGATCCGGTTTCGCGGAAATGACGGCGAACCCGTCGCAGGCGACTTCCGGCTCGACATCTCGGGCGATGCCTACATGGAGGCCGACTTCTCGGAATCGACAGTCGAAGAGGTCTCGCTCACCTGCGGCGTACGACTCTCGGCCACGCCCCAGACATTCTACCTGGTCGTTCCGCCCCGAACCTACGCCAAAGGCTACACGATCGATTTCGTCGCCGACGACGGCAGCGTGATGACGCAGGTCGTCAGCAAAGACGCCCCGAAAACGCTGCTGCGCAGCAAGATTTACGAATACCCGACCCTTGCCTTCACCCCGCAGTCGACTGCCGAAGCCGCCTGCGACTGGCTGTGGCAGGACGAAACGGGAGTGGTGTCGAACGTCGGCTTCGACGAACTTCCCGACGCCGTCGACCTGGGTGCGGCAGCCAACTGTTTCATCGTCAGCGCCCCCGGCAACTACAAATTCAAGGCCGTCAAGGGTGACGGCTCGGCTGTCGACGGTGTCGACGGCTATGTCTATTTCACGGCAGGCGCCGCCAAGGGCAACGCCGTGATAGCCGCCCTCGTCAACCGGCAGGTCGCATGGAGCTGGCATATCTGGCGTACCGACGCGCCGGCCGAGAAGGAAGCCGCCGCAGGCTGCACGATCCTCGACCGCAACCTCGGCGCCACCTCCGTCACTCCGGGAGACGTCTCCTCCTACGGTCTTTACTACCAATGGGGACGCAAAGACCCGTTCGTCGGGGCGAAAGACACCGGCAAAGACGCCCCGATAGGCGGCGCCAGCGAAACCGCGGCCTTCGGAACTCAAACGGCCGCCTACGAGAAGAATACGATCGACCAGACGGCCTACGCATTCGACGTAATCGGCAACGACGACAACACCATTACCGACTGCGTCGCATACGCCGTGCAGCATCCGACGACTTTTATCAAATATGTAGTTTCCGTAGGTAACAGTGGTGTTTCCACGTGGTTCAACAGCGATCTGAGCAATTTCAGCGATCTGTGGGGTGCCGTCTCCGGTCGGAAATCAGTCTACGATCCGTGTCCGGCAGGGTATAAAGTCCCCGTCGACAGCGCCGAGGCATGGGGAGGGTTCGCCAAAGCCGACGTAACGTCGTCCGCAGGCTCCTTCGGCGTCACGCTGAACGAAGCGTTCTATCCCTGCTCCGGCTGGCGCGATGTGAGCGGCATGCTCAAACAGGTAGGAACCTATGCCAAAGCCGCAAGCGCCACGGCGCCGACGAACCAGGCCAATATTCTCCAAATCATGTATTACAAGGCTACGGCCGCCGCTACGACCTATACGACCATGTTCTCTAATTCCGGAAAGAGTTTCATCGCAGGCGGAATACCCGTCCGCTGTGTGAAAGAGTAACCGTTTCCAGTAAATAAAAATGACCGGAATCTTTTGAAGGATTCCGGTCATTTTTATTTACCACGGCACCCGTACGCCCGCTCGGTCGCCGGCAAATCCCTCAGCGTTTCACGATGATCAGATCGACTCCGGCCTCCTCGATCAGCCTGCGGTACTGCTCTGAAATACCGTCGTCGGTAACGATGCAGTCGATCCGCTCCATCGAACATATCCGGCCGAAACCGCGCCGCCCGAATTTCGACGAGTCGGCCAGCACGACGCTCTTGGCCGAAGCCCGCATCATCTTCTGCGTCAGCGTGGCCTCCTCGGCCGTGGCGCAGGTGATGCCGAAATTGGAATCGATGCCGTCCGCGCCGAAGAAGAGTTTCGAACAGATCACATTCTCGAATCCCTGCGCCGCATATTCGCCCCGCACCGACAGCGACTTCTTGTAGAGCACGCCTCCGAGCACGGTCACCGTCGTCTCCTCCGACTCGTTCATCAGCATCGCCACGCGCAGCGACGGCGTCACTACATTGAGATGCCCGACCGGCCGTATCCGTTCGGCAAAGGCATAGACGGTCGACCCCGAAGCGATGAAGACCGAATCGTCGGGACAAATCAGCCCGGCCGCCTCCACGGCGATCTTCTGTTTGATTTCGCTGTTGACGGCGCTCTTGACATGCACGCTGACATCCTGCACCAACGGATTGACCGGACTGGCGCTGCCGTGCGTGCGGTAGAGCAGGTTCCTGCTCTCCAAAAACTCCATATCCTTGCGGACGGTCGCCTTGGTCACGTTCATCTCGGCGGCCATATCGGCCACACGAACGAATCCGTGACGATTCAGCGAATCGAGAATATACTTACGGCGTTCGGCAATACTCAGCATGATCTCATCTTTTCAATTCCCCGACAAAGATAGTGCAAGCCGAGGGCAGAACCAAATTTATTCGAACTCCGCCGAGGCGCAGCACGTCCGAACGAAAACTTGCCTTTCGCAAAACGTGCCGGACGCGGAATCCAATTCACGCGAAGCCCCCCCGACAGCCTCAGTCCGAAACGCAGTTCCTCCCCGACCGACGATCCGGATAATCCGGACAACCGCAGCGGACTTCCTTGCAACAGTCTGCGATCTCTTTCGTTTAGACGACATCCGCATCCAAAACCGAAGAAAATCATCACTATAAACAAAATTTATCATCCGAAAAGAAAATACCTATTTAACGAAACGAAAATATGTATATATTTGTGACACGATTCGTACCGAATCCGGACATCCGCCGGAAAACGGACACGGATTCCGACCGGACAAGGTCCGTTTTCGACCGAACGTAAAAGACCGAATAAACGCAACCGTATGAAAAAATTATTTTTGACAATCGGATTCGCCGCGGGCACGCTGATGCTCGCCGCCCAGCCCCAAGTGGTCGCACACCGCGGATTCCACGCCGCAGAAGGATCGTGGGAAAATACCGTATCGAGCCTGCGCAACGCCCAGAAGCTGGGAGTCTACGGCGTGGAGTTCGACGTCAACATGACGGCCGACGACTCGCTGATCGTCTATCACGGGCCGAAGATTCTCGACACGAAACTCCATGCGCAGAAGAACCGCTTCGCCGAAATCCGCGCCGTGAAGCTGCCGGGCGGCCTCGAAATCCCCACCCTCCGGGAGTTCTTCGCACAGGGACAGAAAGACCCGTCGACCAAACTGATCCTCGAAATCAAGAAACACGCGACGCCGCAACGCGAGACGCAGGTCGTGGAGGCGATCCTCCGTCTGGCGCGCGAAATGCGGCTCGTGCCGCAGATCGAATTCATCTCGTTCAGCCGGCACGCCTGCGACGAAGTGCTCCGCCTGCAACCCGACGCCGTCGTCGTCTACGTCAGCAGCGACATGGCGGCCATGAGTCCCGCCGAAGCGAAAAAGCGGGGATACGGAGGTCTCTCCTACCAGCTCAACGTCCTGATGAACCGTCCCGAACTGGTCGACGAAGCCAACCGTCTCGGCATCGCTACCACGCTCTGGATGGTCAACGACTGCGAACTGATCGACTGGGCGGCGCGCCACGGCATCACCTACGTTTCGACCGACTGTCCCGACAAGGCCGAAGCCTATCTGGAAGCCGTCGCAGCCTACAAGAACAAGAACAAGAAATAATACGTCTGCCGCACTTCCGCGCAACGCACCGGCAGTTCGCCTCCGGCGGCAGAAACGGTACGAGCTGCGACCTCCGCACGGAACAGAAGATTTCCCCGCCGGCATCGTCGATCGACCGGGAATCGGATTGCGGGGTAAAATCGCAGACGAGCCATAAAACACAGTGCCGGAAGGACAGTAAACGAATAATCCTGAAAACAAAAACAAACGTTTTCGTTACGCCGATAGCCGAATCCGACCCGTCGGACTAAGCCGAGGCGGGAAAACGACCGAATAAAACGCAAACGATGCTGGAAAATCTGAAAGAAGAGGTTCTCGAAGCGAACCTCGATTTGGTACGTCACGGTCTGGTTATCTTCACGTGGGGCAATGTCTCGGCCATCGACCGCGCGAGCGGACGGATCGTCATCAAGCCGAGCGGCGTGGAGTACGAAGCCCTGAAAGCGGAAGACATGGTGGTGGTCGATCTCGACGGCAACGTCGTCGAAGGATCGCTCCGCCCTTCATCCGACACCCCGACCCACTTGGCGCTCTACCGCGCCTTCGAGGGGATCGGCGGCGTGGTACACACCCACTCGACCTACGCTACGGCATGGGCGCAGGCGGGACTCGACATCCCCTCGCTGGGAACGACCCATGCCGATTATTTCCACCGCGCCGTCCCCTGTACGGGCGATATGACGCACGCGCAGATCGACGGCGACTACGAAGCCGAAACGGGCGCCGTGATCGTCGAGCGGTTCCGTGGCCTCGACCCGCTCCACACGCCGGGCGTACTGGTCAAGAACCACGGCCCCTTCGCATGGGGCCGCGACGCACACGAAGCGGTCTACAACGCGACGGTACTGGAACAGGTCGCCAAAATGGCCTTCGTCACCAAACTGCTCAACCCGACGGCCGGCATCGACCCCCTGCTCGTCGAGAAACATTTCCGGCGCAAACACGGCCCCGACGCCTACTACGGGCAGAAATGAACCATTTCGTTAAGCCGAGCGCAAAGCCGAACGCAGTTCGAGCTATGCCGAGGCGAGAAATGGACGAAAGAAATTCAATCTTTTCGTTAGGCCGAGCGCAATCGAGTTCACTCGAATTGCCGAGGCGAGAAAAGGAACACGAAAGTGAATTTTTCTCCGCTCCTGCGGACGGCACCGGTTTTCGGCGCCGTCCGTTTTTTCTTCGCCCACTCGGAGGAGGGGCTTCTCCGAACGAAACGGCCTCCGCCGCGAACACTCCGGCGGTAGACCGGATGCGGCGGCTCGAAAACCGATGAGGTGTAAAGTCGTATATAGCTGCCTAAATTTGTTTCTATGCCCCGCTTGTACTATCTTTGCGGGGATAAAACCGCCGCGAACGCCGTACCGTCCCGCCGGAGCGATCCATACCGGCCCGCCGACGTTCCCGGTCCGTAAAAAGCCATACACCATGTTTGAAAACCTGACAGATAAACTCGAACGGTCGTTCAAGATCCTCAAAGGCGAAGGCCGCATCACAGAGATCAACATCGCCGAGACGCTCAAAGAGATCCGCCGTGCGCTGATCGACGCCGACGTCAACTACAAGGTCGCCAAGTCGTTCACCGACGAGGTGAAGCAGAAAGCGCTGGGTCAGAACGTGCTGACGGCTGTCAAGCCGGGGCAGATGATGACCAAGATCGTGCGCGACGAGCTGGCGCAGCTCATGGGCGGCACGGCCACCGACATCCGCTTGGAAGGCACTCCGGCCGTCATCCTGATCGCCGGTCTGCAAGGTTCGGGCAAGACGACCTTCTCGGGCAAGCTGGCCGCCTTCCTCAAAGAGAAGAAGGGGCGCCATGTGCTGCTCGTCGCCGGCGACGTCTACCGTCCGGCCGCCATCGACCAATTGAAGGTGCTGGGCGGTCAGATCGGCGTGGAGGTCTACACCGAAGAGGGAAACACGCACCCCGTGGAGATCGCGCAGAACGCGATCAAATACGCCCGCCAGAAGGGCTGCAATGTCGTAATCGTCGATACGGCGGGCCGTCTGGCCGTCGACGAGGCGATGATGCAGGAGATCACGGCGATCAAGGCCGCCGTCGATCCCGGCGAGACGCTCTTCGTGGTCGACGCCATGACGGGCCAGGATGCCGTGAACACGGCCAAGGAGTTCAACGACCGGCTCGATTTCGACGGCGTGGTGCTCACCAAGCTCGACGGCGACACGCGCGGCGGCGCCGCCATCTCGATCCGTTCGGTGGTCGACAAACCGCTGAAATTCATTTCGAGCGGCGAAAAGATGGACGCCCTGCAAGTCTTCCACCCCGAGCGTATGGCCGACCGCATTCTCGGCATGGGCGACGTGGTGTCGCTCGTGGAGCGCGCACAGGAGCAGTTCGACGAGGCCGAGGCGCGCAAACTGAAAAAGAAGCTCGTCAAGGATCAGTTCAACTTCAACGATTTCCTGGCGCAGATCAACCAGATCAAGAAGATGGGCAACCTCAAAGACCTCGCTTCGATGATCCCCGGCATGGGCAAGGCGCTCAAAGGCGTCGAGATTTCGGACGACGTCTTCAAGCAGACCGAGGCGATCATCGGCTCGATGACCCCCGCCGAACGCGAGCGCCCCGAAATCCTCAACGCGCGCCGCCGCGAACGCATCGCCAAAGGCAGCGGCACGACGATGGCCGACGTAAACCGCCTGCTGAAACAGTTCGACGACACGCGCAAAATGATGAAGATGGTCGCCGGCGGCGGTAAGATGAAGCTGCCCCAGATGCCGCGCGGTTTCCGTCGGTAACCCACGTCTTTCGGATCGAATTAAAGAATCCGGCTTCATGCGGAAGCCGGATTCTTCCGTTACGGATTCTTTCACCGGCATCCCATCTGCTCATCCCATCGCGATACGAGCGAACGCAATCGACATGCCGCTCCACCGTTACAGTCGGCGCACTCTGATAAAATCCAAATCATACCCATAACTATATGTTTCGGCCGTTCTCTTCTTGCTATTGGCCGGTATTACAATAGTCCCACTCTTCACATCGCCATACGAATACCAATGGCTGAATTTATCGCTCGATATGCTTGCCTGCCAATTCACGGTAACAGGGAAAGAGTGGTAATTCTCAAACTCGAAATAGTACCATTTTTTTCGATCGGAAGGTATACGGCGGAACTCTACGCCTCCGATATCGTCGTTCGAAGACGATGCGTTATTCGAATCTCCCGACACGATAACCGTTTGATTAATTACATTTTGAGCAAATGAATGCATCCCAATGGCACATAGCACCATATATGCGCAAAGGGCAAAAAAAATTTCATGACTTATTTTTCTTTTTTAACATGTATTCAAGATAACACAAAAACGCGGGCAAACTCCGTTCACCCACATTCAAGGCCTTGGACTGCCCACAAAGAAAGATGAAAGAAATGCCCGCGCCGAAAAACAGCACGAGCATCAACTTTAATTCCTCTTTGTGATTCAAAAGTGTCCAAGTTCTGAATGTAAGAAGAAAAGCCGATGCGCTTTTATATGTTTTGTGCCGGCGCTTTTCGTGCGGTGACGGCACATGAAAATCGATTCGATTCGACCGTCCGCCCGCGACTTCCGCAAAAAAGAACGCCGGCAGCCGGATATATCCCCCGTTATTTCTCCATAGGCAATACGATTTAAGCGAGTAACTTTTGCAAACATAAGGAATTTTCTCGAATTTATCTTAACTTTGGACCCTAATAAACCGCATTTCATGCACAAATCGGGCTTTGTCAATATCATCGGAAATCCCAACGTCGGGAAGTCGACGCTGATGAACGCATTGGTGGGCGAGAAACTCTCCATCATCACCTCCAAGGCGCAGACCACGCGCCACCGCATTCTGGGCATCGTCAACGGCGACGATTTCCAGATCGTCTTCTCCGATACGCCGGGCATCCTGAAACCCTGTTACAAGTTGCAGGAGTCGATGATGAATTTCGTGCGCGGCGCCCTGTCGGACGCCGACGTGCTGCTCTACGTGACCGACACCGTCGAGCGGGACGACGAACGTGCGGCCGAGATCATCGACCGCATCCGCCAGAGCGGAGTGCCGACGCTGGTGGTGGTCAACAAGATCGACCTCTCGACGCAGGAGGCGCTCGAAGCGCTCGTCGAGAAGTGGCGCGCGACGCTGCCCGACGCCGAAATCATACCGATCTCGGCCAGGGAAGGATTCAACATCGCCGGCCTGTTCGACCGGATTCTGGCGCTGCTACCCGAAGGCGAACCCTTCTACCCGAAGGATACGCTCACGGACAAGACGCTGCGTTTCTTCGCCTCGGAGATCATCCGCGAAAAGATCCTGCGCAACTACGACAAGGAGATCCCTTACAGCTGCGAAATCGAGATCGAGGAGTACCGCGAGGAGCCCGGCATCGACCGCATTTCGGCCGTGATCTACGTGGCGCGCAACTCGCAGAAGGGAATCCTCATCGGGCACAAGGGCGAGAAGCTCAAAAAGGTCGGACGGCAGGCCCGCGAGGAGTTGGAGGAGTTCCTCCGGAAGAAGGTCTTCCTGCAACTCTTCGTCAAAGTCAGCGAAGACTGGCGCAACGACCAGCGGCAATTGCGGCGGTTCGGCTACGATCCCCAATAACGGCAATAAACCGGCGGCAAAGAGCGTTACGCAAACAATGAAGAGATTTACGATGCGAAAAGGAATTACGGGCGTATTGCTGGCCCTCGCGCTGACGATCGGCGCCGGCAGCCGTGCGCAGTACGACAGGGACTATTTCTACTACGTCGGCCGCTCGTTCATGATAGACAACAACTTCGAGGACGCGATCCGCACGCTCAACATCCTGCTGCGTTTCGACGACGACGCCTACGAAGGTTATTTCCTGCGCGGCATCGCCAAATACAACCTCGACGACCTGCTGGGCGCCGAGGCCGATTTCACCACCGCCATCGAGAAGAATCCGGTCTTCACCACGGCCTTCACCTACCGCGCCATCACCCGCTCGCGGCTGGGCAACTACGACGACGCGCTCTCCGACTTCGCCGAAGCGATCGAGCTGCGCCCCGACCTGCCCAACGCCTATTACAGCCGGGGCGTCACGCGGCTGCTGAACCAGCAGTTCCGCGAAGCGATCGACGACTTCGACAAATTCATCCGGCAGGAGAACAAGGTTTCGGACGCCTATCTCAACCGCGGCGTCTGCTACCTCTACCTCAAAGATACGACGCAGGCCTACGCCGATTTCGAAACGGCGATCCGCACCAACCGCGAGAATCCGATGAGCTACAACCGCCGCGGCGAGTTGGAGATGAAACAACAGCGCTACAAGGAGGCCGAAGCCGATTTCGACATGGCGATCCGCTGCGATTCGAACTACCTGCTCTCCTACTTCAACCGCGCCATCGTCTATTCGAGCACCAACCGGCCGATGCAGTCGCTCGCCGACTTCGACCGCGTGCTGCAACTCGACTCGACCAATTCGCTCACCTACTTCAACCGCGCCATCGTCCGCTCGCAGATCGGCGACTACAACCGTGCGCTGGAAGACTACGACAAAGTGGCCTTCTACTCGCCGGAAAACGTGCTCGTCTACTACAACCGCGCGGGCATACAAGCCCAGCTGGGGAATATCGAAAGCGCCGTCGAGGACTACTCGAAAGCCATCGAGCTTTACCCCGATTTCGCCAACGCCTACCTCAACCGCAGCCGTCTGCGCTATCTGCTCAAAGACGAGAGCGGTTCGCGCCGCGACCGCGACATCGCACAGCGCAAGATCGCCGAATACAAGACCCGCCTGAGCGACAGCACCTACTCGATCTACGCCGACACGACGCACCGCTTCGACCGCCTGCTGTCGTTCGATGCCAACGTCGCCGGCAGCACCTTCGGACGCATCGCCTCCAAGAGCGCCGACAACCGCCTTGCGCTGCTGCCGCTCTTCCGCTTCACGCTCCGCACGCCCGACAGCCTCTCCACCGTCACGGCGGGACGCTACCACTCGCAGCGCGAGGCCGATTTCCGCCGCCGCATCGACAACCGGTACCTGACGCTCACCGCCCGCGAGAGCAACGTGCCCGCCGACTCGCTCGTCATGCTGGACAAGCGTTACGCCCGCGAGCTGATGGCCGAACCCGCATCGTGGGAGCTGCTGTTCCAGCGAGGCATCACCCAGACGCTCATCAAGCAGTACACCAATGCCGTCGGGACGTTCACGTCGGCCATCGACCAGTATCCGGCCAACCCGTTCCTCTATCTGAACCGGTCGACCACGCGGGCGGAGATGATCGACTTCATCTCGTCGATCGACAACTCCTACCAGCGCATCACCATCGAGTCCGATCCGGCCAAGCGGTTGCAGAACTCGCAGTCGCGCACCTACAACTACGACGAGGCGATCGCCGACCTGAATAAGGCCGCGAAGCTATACCCAGACTTCCCCTACACCTATTACAATCGCGCGAACCTCATGGCGCTGTCGGGAAAACTGCCCGAAGCCTACAACGACTACACGAAAGCGATCGAGCTGAACCCCGCCTTCGCCGAAGCGTACTACAACCGCGGGCTGGTGCAGATTTTCATGAAGGACACGCGCAAGGGCTGTCTCGACATGTCGAAAGCCGGCGAACTGGGTATTCCGGAAGCCTACGAAATCCTGAAACAATACACCGCACTCGACCGATGATCCGCTCGACGCATTCCATTACCGCTCCGACGGCCCCCGCAACGGCCGTCGGCCGCGTTCATACCCTGCACAACGGCGACGCTGCGGAAACCGTTCTACGCAAACTATCACCCAAATTCAATAATCAATGACAGAAACAATCAAACGCAAACTGAGCGATTCGTCGGCCGCCCGCTGGACGGCGATGCTGATCGTCTCGTTCACGATGATGTGCGGGTATTTCATCACCGACGTGATGTCGCCGCTGGGCGACATGCTCACCCGCAGCGTCGTCGACGGCGGCATGGGCTGGACACCGACCGAATACGGCTGGTTCTCCGGAGCATACAGCTGGCTCAACATCTTCCTGCTGATGCTGCTCTTCGGCGGCATCATCCTCGACAAGATGGGCGTCCGCTTCACGGGCGTCATGGCCTGCGGACTGATGGTCGGCGGTGCGCTTCTGAAAGCCTACGCCGTTTCGCCGCTCTTTCCCGAAGGAGGGATGCTCTTCGGATTCAAGACGCAGATGTGGATGGCCGGACTGGGTTTCGCCATCTTCGGCATGGGGGCCGAAATCTGCGGAATCACCGTATCGAAAGTGATCGTCAAATGGTTCACCGGCCACGAACTGGCGCTGGCGCTCGGCTTGCAGGTGGCCATGGCGCGTCTGGGAACGGCCGCCGCACTCTTTTTCAGCCCCCGCATCGCCGCGGCATGGGGTGGAATCTCCTATCCCGTATTTTTCGGCGCGCTGGCGCTCTGCATCGGACTGCTGGCCTATCTGGTCTACTGCGTAATGGACCGACGGCTCGACAAATCGATCGCCGCCGCACAGGGCGAAGAGGAGGAGGGATTCAAACTCAGCGACATCAAATTCGTAGTCACCAACAAGGGGTTCTGGCTCATCGCACTGCTCTGTCTGATGTTCTATGCAGGCGTCTTCCCCTTCCTGAAATTCGCCGCGCAGCTGATGATCTACAAATACGGCGTCGATCCCGTCATGGCCGGCGACATACCGGCGATCCTGCCCTTCGGCACAATCCTGCTCACGCCGCTGTTCGGTTCGCTCTACGACCGTATCGGCAAGGGCGCCACGCTCATGGTCGTCGGCGCCATGATGCTCGTAGCCGTGCACGTGCTCTTCGCGCTGCCGATTCTCAACGAGTGGTGGTTCGCGCTGATCGTCATGGTGCTGCTGGGCATCGCCTTCTCGCTCGTTCCGTCGGCCATGTGGCCTTCGGTGCCGAAGATCATCCCGCAGAAACAACTGGGCACGGCCTATGCGCTGATCTTTTACGTGCAGAACATCGGCCTGATGTGCGTGCCGATGCTCATCGGCTGGGTGATCGACCGCTATGCGAAATTCACGCTGCCCGACGGCAACGTCTCCTATGATTTCACCGCCCCGATGTGGATTTTCGCCCTGTTCGGCATCGTCGCCGTAGCACTGGCTTTCATGCTCAAAGCCGAAGACCGCCGCAAAGGCTACGGACTCGAAGAGGCCAATATCCGGAAATAGTCTCCTCTTCCGAAGCGAAGGCCGCATCCTGTACAGGATGCGGCCTTCGCTTTCCGACGAAAAGGCGTCAGCGGATCGACTCGTACAACTCGGTGATCCGGTCGCACATCTCCTCCCACGAAAAACGCCGTTTCTCCTCGCGCATGGCCGAACGGAACCGCGCGAGCGTATCGCCTTCGCAGATCCGGACGAGGGCATCGGCGACGCCCGCGGCATCGGGGCGGCAGACATACCCCACACGGCCGTCGGGTACGATCTCTGGCAGACCGCCCACGTCGGTGACGATCATCGGCAGTTCGAAATTGTAGGCGATCTGCGTCACGCCGCTCTGCGTGGCGGTCTTGTAGGGCTGCACCAGCACGTCGGCCGCCGAGAAATAATACTTCACGTCGGCGTCGGGCACGAAGAAATCGTGCAGGATCACCTCCTCGCCGAGGTGCAGCTCCTCGATCTGCCGCACGTATCGCTCCCGCGAGGCATAGAACTCCCCCGCCACGATCAGCCGGTGCCCCGGACGGCGGAACCGCGCCCATGCGTCCAACAGAATATCCAGCCCCTTGTAGTCGCGGATCAATCCGAAGAAGAGTGCATAGCGCTGCGCAGGATCGAGCCTCAGCCGACGGCACGCCTCGTCGCGCGCGACGGCCGCACCGAAATTCTCGAACAACGGATGCGGCGAAAAGAGCGCCGGAGCGGAGGTATAGGCCTTCAACTCCTCGTGCACCTGTTCCGACATGTAGATGAACCCGTCGATCGACGAGAGGAAATAGCGGTTGAACGGACGGTCGACGAGGTGGTGTTCGTGCGGCTCGACGTTGTCGATCTGGCAGATCGTGCGCGTGTGGCCGTTGCCGCGCGCCAGACGGGCGATCGTCCCGAAGCAGGGTGCCATGAAGGGCGTCCAATACTTCATCAGCACGAAATCGGGCCGTTCGCGGCGAATGGCGCGCCCCACGCGCCACCAGTTGAAGGGATCGACCGTATTGACGCAGCGTTCGATGTGCAGATCGGCGGGCGGCGGCGCGGAGACCGTCTGGCTCTTGCCTGGAAAAAGGAACGAAGGATACTGCACCGTGAAGGTCTTGATCCCGACGTCGTGGCCTCGCGAAGCGAACGTGCGGGCCATGATCTCCATGATCGAGGCCAACCCTCCCCGGTAGGGATGCGCAGGGCCTACGATGCAGATCTTCATGGCTGCGTGCGGGCTTTATAGGCGGCGACGCCCCGTTCCAGAAAATCGACGAATCCCTCGACGCTCAGGTCATAGCCGCGCGGCGGCAGCAGGGCCGCACCTGCGGCGTCGGCCACGATATAGTTGGGCTGGGCGTTGACGTTGAAACGCGCGCGGGCGATGTAGGAGTTGATGCGGCCGATCTCTTTGAGTGTCGTACCGCCTTCGGTGGTCACCCAATCCTCTCCGGCTGCACGTGCCTTGTCGTCGGTATACAGCGCCACGACGATGTAGTCGTCGCGCAGAATTTGCTGCACACGCTCGTCGGAGAGTACCTTCTGCTCCATTTCGCGGCAGTTGACGCAGCCGTGCCCCGTCACGTCGACGAAGAGCGGCTTACCCGCGGCACGAGCGGCCGCCAGCGCCTCGTTCCATTCGAAATAACCCGTGATGCCGTGCGGCATCGAGAGGAAATCGCCGTACTTGACCTGCGCGGCGCCGACACGGATCAAAGTCGGCCCGTCGGCGCCCCCGATCACGGGTAGAGGACTCTGTCCGAGGATGAAATCCTGTGTCTGCAACGGCGGCAGGTACCCCGACAGCGCTTTGAGCGGCGCGCCCCACATGCCCGGAATCATATAGACCACGAAGGCGAAATCGACGATCGCCAGCGCGAGCCGGCCGACCGAAAGCGTCTTCACCTCGCTGTCATGGGCGAAGCGCAGCTTGCCCAGCAGATAGAAACCCAACAGTGCGAACGTGACGATCCAGATCGCCAGATAGACCTCGCGGTCGAGCAGCCCCCAATGGTAGGTCTGGTCGGCCACGCTGAGGAACTTGAAGCCCAGCGCCACCTCGATGAAGCCCAGCACCACCTTCACCGAGTTGAGCCAGCCGCTGCTTTTGGGCAGGTTCTTCAACAGCGAGGGAAACATCGCAAAGAGCGTGAAGGGCAGTGCGAAAGTGATCGAGAAGACCAGCATCGTGAGGATCGGAGCCCAGAAGTCGCCCGCCGTCGCGCCGATGATCGCCGAGCCAACGATCGGGCCCGTGCACGAAAACGACACCAGCACCAGCGTCAGGGCCATGAAGAAGACGCCCAGCAGACCGCCCCGGTCGGCGTTGCGGTCGCTCTTGTTGACCATCCAGCCGGGCAACGTGATCTCAAACGCGCCGAAGAACGACGCGGCGAAGACCATGAAGACGATGAAGAAGATCAGGTTGGGCAGCCAATGCGTCGCCAGCCAGTTGAAGATGTCGGCCGTTACGGCATCGCCGCCCAACAGCCGCGTCAGCAGAATGATCGCCGCAATGGGAACCGTATAGAGGAGCACGATGAACAGACCGTACATCGACGCCTTGAACCGTCCGGCCGAAGCCGACTCGCTCCCTTTGAGGAAGAACGATACGGTCATCGGAATCATCGGGAAGACGCAGGGGGTCAGCAGCGCCAGCAGTCCCCAGCCGATCGCCACCAGAATCAGTCCCAACAGCCCCTCCCCCGCCGGATCGGCCGCGTCGCCGAGCGGCGACTGGTGAAGGGCGTCGCCCGCCGTGTCCTGCCCGGCCGATCCGGCGGGGAGCCGGATTTCGAAGGGCCAGTCTTCGGGCATGTTGCAGTTGTCGCCCTGGCACGAACGCCAGTTGATATTCCCCCTGAGCACCCCTTCGGCCGCCGTCAGGCGTACACGCTGGCCGAGGACGATCTCGCCCTCGTACTCACCGATCTCCTCGCCGAAGATTTCGTCGAAACGGCGTTCGGCTGCCACCTTCTCGAAGGGATCGCCCATGAGTTCGACCCCTTCGGAGGGTTCGAACGCGATCACCGTCGACGAGAAGCCCGAATGGAGGTCGTAGGTGTGCCACCCGTCGAGAATACGCCCCGTGAAGGTGATTTCATACACGCCGTCGCCGACAGCTGCCGTCGAGTCGCTCCACTGTACGGTCGCGGTCGGCTGCGCCAGCACGCAGAGCGCCAGCAAAAGAGCGGCTGCGGTCGCCGCGAATCGTTTTATCCGTAATTTCATATTTCCTTATATTCTATTTGCGGCATAAAAGTATAAAAATAATCGGGAGAGGCCAAATACCCTGCCGCTCCCGATCATTCCGAATCCCCCGTAATCAGAAGAGGTGCCAGGCTACCGTCAGGCCGGCCATGACGATCGAAACCATCGACATCAGCTTGATGAGGATATTGAGCGACGGACCCGACGTGTCCTTGAAGGGGTCGCCCACGGTATCGCCCACGACCGTCGCCTTGTGGCACTCGGAACCCTTACCGCCGAAGTTGCCCTCCTCGATCAACTTCTTGGCGTTGTCCCACGCGCCACCCGAATTGGCCATGAAGACCGCCAGCACGAAGCCGGAACTCAGCCCGCCGACGAGCAGGCCCATGACACCCGCCACGCCGAAAAGAAGCCCCACCGCCACCGGCACGACGATCGCCAGCAGACTGGGCAGCAACATTTCGCGCTGCGCGCCGCGCGTCGAGATCGCGACGCAGCGCGCATAGTCGGGCGTCGCCTCGCCCGTGAGAATGCCTTTGATTTCGCGGAACTGGCGCCGCACCTCCTCGACCATGCTCTCGGCGGCACGCCCTACGGCATTCATCGTCAGACCGCAGAAGAGGAACGACATCATCGCGCCGATGAAAACGCCGACGAGCACCAGCGGATTCATCAGGTTGATCTGATAGAATTCCATGAAATCGACGATCGAAGCCTCCTGCACCAACCGCTCCGCACCGTCGGGAAGCGTGATGGCCGTCTGGCCGATGTGCAGCAGCCCGATCTTGATCTCCTCGATGTAGGAGGCCAGCAGCGCAAGCGCCGTCAGCGCGGCCGAACCGATCGCGAAGCCCTTGCCCGTGGCGGCCGTCGTATTGCCCAGCGCATCGAGCGCATCGGTGCGGCGACGTACTTCGGGACCGAGTTTGCTCATCTCGGCGTTGCCGCCCGCATTGTCCGCGATCGGACCGTAGGCGTCGGTAGCCAGCGTAATGCCCAGCGTCGAGAGCATCCCCACCGCGGCGATGCCGATACCGTAAAGCCCCAGCGACAGGTTGTGCGCCGACATCAGGTGCGCCATGTCGAACCCCGTGGCGCACAGATAGGCCAGGATGATCGCCACGCCGATCGTGATGACCGGCACGGCCGTCGAGATCATCCCCACGCCGATGCCCGAAATGATGACCGTCGCAGGGCCGGTCTGGCCGCTGCGGGCGATCTTCTGCGTCGGTCGGTAGGAGTGCGACGTGTAGTATTCGGTCACCTGGCCGATGATGATGCCGGCCGCGAGTCCCGTGATGACCGAGAACGACAGCCCCAGCCAGTTCTGAATGTCGAGCAGATAGAGGATGATGAAGGTCGCGGCAGCGATCAGCACAGAACTGACGTTGACGCCTACGCCCAGCGCACGCAGCAGCTGACGCATCGTGGCACCCTCTTTCGTCCGCACGAGGAAGATTCCGATGATCGACAGGAGGATACCGACAGCGGCGATCAGCATCGGCGCCAGCACGGCGCGCGTCTGCATCTCCACGTCGCCCGTAGCGGCGAAAGCAGCCGCGCCGAGCGCCGCCGTGGCGAGCACCGAGCCGCAATAGCTCTCGTAGAGGTCGGCGCCCATGCCGGCCACGTCGCCCACGTTGTCGCCCACGTTGTCGGCAATGGTGGCGGGATTGCGCGGGTCGTCCTCCGGAATGCCCGCTTCGACCTTACCGACCAGATCGGCCCCCACATCGGCCGCCTTGGTGTAGATGCCGCCGCCCACGCGGGCGAAGAGCGCCTGCGTCGAGGCACCCATGCCGAAGGTCAGCATCGTGGTGGTGATGATGACCAGTTTCTGCGCGCCGGAGGCGTCGACGAAGCAGTTCAGGACGATATACCAGAGCGAAATATCGAGCAGCCCCAGCCCCACGACGACCAGCCCCATCACGGCTCCGCTGCGGAATGCGACACGCAGCCCGCGGTCGAGCGACTGTTGCGCCGCATGTGCCGTCCGCGCCGAGGCATAGGTGGCGGTCTTCATGCCGAAGAAACCCGCCAGTCCCGAAAAGAACCCGCCCGTGAGGAAAGCGAAGGGAACCCACGGGTTCTGCACGCCGGCGACGTAGGCCAGATAGGCGAAAAAAAGCGCCAGCACGACGAAGACGACCGTGACGACCTTGTATTGCTGGCGCAGATAGGCCATTGCGCCCGCACGGACATGGCCGGCGATCTCGCGCATTCGCTCCGTGCCTTCGCTCTGACGTTTCATCTTCCGATAAAACGCATAGGCGAAACCGAGCGCGACGACCGACGCCGCGGGCACGAGCCAGAAAATCGAAGGAATGTTCATTTTTCAGTTGTTTTTTGTTGACACTGAATCAAAGATAACATTTTTTTCGATCCGTTGTCCCCCGAAACTGCTGAAAAACGAACATCCTCCCCATTTTTTTAACAACGCCTCGCCGGAGCCGGTTATTTTTTAGTAATTTCCTTGCTGTGGGCGATCGATTGCAGGGCGAGGTATTGCTCGCCGTAGTTGAGCATGTTCTCCATCTCGGTACGGAACATGTCGAGATGTTCCTCCTCCTCTTTGGCGAGATCCTGGAAAAGCTTGTGCGTGATCTGGTCGTCCTCGGCAGCACACAGACGCGCCCACTCGTTGTAGGAATCGACCGTGCGCTGTTCGAGCGTCATCGAGAACTCCAACGCCTCCTTGACGTCGCGGATCTTGCGCGGCTCGAACGAGGGCATCATCTCGACCTCGCCTTGCAGGAAGAGGATGCGGTCGGCGATCTTGTCGGTGTGGAACATCTCCGTGATCGAGGTCTGCTTCATCATTTTCGAGAAATACTCGTAGCCGTCGTCCTCGAAATGGACGTGGAAATAGAGATACTGCAACGTGGTGGCGATCTCCTTGCCGATGGCCTGATTCAGGCGGTCGATACTCTTCTGATACTTGTTTTCGGTAGCCATAATGGAAATGAATTAAAGGATTTATGCACACCCCTCCTCCGCAAACGATGTACCACACTCCAAGATCGCGCACCGAAATTCGGAGCCGGAACCGCCGGCTCCGCACAAAAGAGACGGAGCCGCATCCCGCAGGATACGGCCCCGACATGATTATGCAACGGGGCTACCGCCATTCGAACGCCCCGCGGCAGAGGGCCGCGCCGGCATCGCTGCGAATCTCGACGAGCGTCTGCGAACCGCGCTCTTCGAGCGCCACCGAGAGCGTCTGGCCGTAACGCGCCTCTTTGAGGAAATTGATGTCCAGCCGCAGCGGGCGCTCCTCCGCGAAGCGTTCGATCGGCAGCACGTCGAGCATCATCTCGATGTAGCGCATCGTATTGACATGGCGGTTGAAATCGATGTCCGAATAGGCGACCTTGTGGGTCAGCACCGGTTCCGCATCGGGTGCGGGCACCTTGCGCGGCTTTTCGGCCGGCGACGGGCACTCCACGATCGCGTCGTTATGACTCTCGGCCACCGCCCGCAGGTCGACGGCCGTCCGCTTCGACAAGTCGAGCATACACCATTGCGACACCACGCGGCCGAAACACACGCCCGTCTGGTCGGTCAGTTCGAAATTACGCGTCGAGAGCATCCGGCCGTAGTCGCTGATCCACGTCGCAATCTCGTACTTCACGTACTCCTCGGGACGGTAATCGAACTCGAAGGCGATGCGCGAAAGCACCCACGAGAAGTTGTCCTTGTTCAGGGCGTCCACCCCGAACCCCTTGGTATGGGCGTCGATACCCGCGATGTTGAGGATGTTTCCGCCCAGCGCCACGAGGGTGATGCGCAGCGAGAAATCGACCTCCTGCGGTTCCACCCGAAAAGGATATGCAGTTTTAGTTGCCATGGCTTTTACTGTTTTTACATTTTGCAGTCTCGAAGATACGATTTATTTTCGAATCGCACGCACCGCACGACGTCAAAAACACGATATTCCGGTCGCCGCGCATCCGCACGAAACGAAAAAACATTATATTTGTGGGTATTTCCATACCAACCTCATTCAATAACCTTTTAACCCCGGCAGGCTCTCCGGTCAAAAGACGCCGACTTAATGAAACTACTTACCATCACCCTTCTCATGACCTGCACCCTCCTTTGCGGGTGCTGCGGCTCCGACTGCGGAACCGCCGACGCTTCGCTCGACTACGCGGCCATCAACGCGCAGGCGGCCGAACAGTACCTCCGCCCGATCCGCCCTGGCTACGAGGGACGCAACCCCTTCTGGAACGGATTCGCCAAAAAGTTCATCTACGCCCCGGCGTTCGATTTCGACGAGGTGGCCGGCGCCGCGAACTACCGGTTCACCGTCGTCCCGCTCGGCGAAGAAACGCAAGCGTCGTGGAGTTTCACCGCCGACTCGCCGAAAGCCGCCCTTACGCCGGTCTGGGGCGAGATTCCGGTCGGTCGAGTCCGCCTCACGGTCGAGGGCCTCGACGCTTCGGGAAAGGTGCTCGGCAAGGCAGGCGAACGCGAGTTCCTCCGCGACTATCCCTTCACGGGCCCCTATACGCCGGCGGTGCGCGACTACCGCCAGGCCGCGCTCATGGGCCTGCTCTACATCCACCGGATGCCGGAGATCCAGTACTGGGCCGAGCACACCGAACCCGATATGAACTACCGCCACAACACCTACCCCTGCAAGATCATCGGCGCGACGATCCGTGCGGAGGCGCTGCTCGCACGCCTGCTTCCCGCCCATAAGGAGCAGGCGACGCGCATCGCCCGCAACGCCGCGCAGTTCCTGATCGACCAGAGCCGCCCCGCAGGCGATCCGCTCGCCTTCTTCCCGCCTACTTATTACAAGGATCTGATCGCCTCCAAACGCACCGAGAACCAGAACAAGACGATGACGATGGAGGCCGCTTCGGCCGGCCACGCCTTCCTGGATCTCTACGACCTGACGGGCGACAAGACCTATTACGATCGTGCGCTCGGCATCGCCGACACCTACGTGCGGTTGCAGCGCGAAGACGGTTCGCTGCCGATCAAGGTCGATTTCGTCACCGGCGAACCGGTCAACGACGCCTGCGCCATGCTGCACCCCCTGCTGCGTTATTTCCAGCGTCTCAAAGCCGACTACGGCGTGGAAACCTACGCCGAAGCGCAGGCCGAAGGCGAGCGGTGGATGCGCGACGTGGCGATCCGCAATTTCGACATGACGGGACAGTTCGAAGACGTGACGGTCCTGGGCCTGCAACCCTACGAAAACCTGACCAACTGCACGGCGGCGCCCTACGCCGCCTACCTGCTCTCGAAGGAAGCGCCTTCGGCCGAAGATCTGGCCGATGCCGTCGATCTCGCCCGTTTCAGCGAGGATCAGTTCACCTTCTGGGACACGCCGCTCACCGAGAACGGGATCAAGGACAAGGCAACGCCCTGCGTCTACGAGCAGTACAAATACCAGAAACCGGTCGACAACAGCGCCTGCAACGTCGCGGACGCGATGCTCAGCCTCTACGAGGCTACCGGCGAGGAAATCTACCTGGCCAAGGGCAAAGCGCTCATCGACAACATCACCGTCGTGCAGAACGCGGTCAACGGGCAGATTCCCACCACATGGGACTTCCGCCCCACGAAGAGCGACCGCAACCGCACGTACTGGATCAACTGCTCCTACTCCTCCATCTCCTCGCTGCTGCGACTGGAAAAGCTCCTCGCCGAGAGACAAAAATAACCTTCCGACACCCCGCACCGCAGATGCGTATGGCAGAATCCGTCCGCCATACGCATCTTTCGTTCGACCGCAGCCCGCTGCCGCATACGACACGACGCCGGCGATCCGGCGGCCCGGCCGGCAAATAATGGCGTAAATATTTTGCACGGCGGACAAAATAAGTTATTTTTGTCCGGAGTTCCGACCCGACGCCCGTCCGCAAGCCCGGAATCGGGCCGGAACGCACCCGATCCCGATCTCAGGCACGAACCGCGCCTACCCTCTCCCGCCGCACGGAAATTCCGCAGCGGAAAGAACGGCCGCTGTCGTGCGCTGCGGATGCGGAAAACCGAAATGCTCCGAATAATCGCTCTCAAAAAACAAACGCTTATGAACAAAGTATCTTTCCGACTCACCTTCGCCGAAGCGCTGGAAATCGGTGTCAAGAATGCGCCGTCGATCATCGGCTGCGTGGTGTTGTGGCTGCTCACGATCTGGGTGCCCTACATCAACGTCGGCACCACGATCGCCATCAACATGCTGCCGATCGAACTGGCCAAAGGCGGCGTCATCTCGCCGCTCGGCATCTTCGACGCGAAGTATCGCAAATACATGGGCGATTTTCTCATCACGACCGGCCTGATGATCATTCCGGTCTTCATCGCCTCGCTCTTCATGATCGTACCGGGCATCGTGCTCTCGATCGCATGGAGTCTCGCCTACTTCTTCCTCTTCGAGAAGAAAAAGAATCCGATGCAGGCGATCTCGGCCAGCAACGAGGCGACCTACGGCAGCAAGTGGACGATGTTCTTCGTCCTGCTGGCGTTCGTCGTCGCAGCCTACGTCATAGCAGGCATCTTCGCCTGGATCTGCGCGGCGATCGATGCGGGATTCATCACCTTCGTCGTCATGCTGGCGCTCGTTGCCGTCATCATGTCGATCTCGCTGGCGATCAACGCCTCGTTCTGGCGACAACTCAAAGACAACGTACAATAACCGACAGACGTTTTTCGATCATGCCCGAAACGGACTGCGGTCCGTTTCGGGCATTCTCAGGCTCATTCTTCATAACCCCATGTCTCAAAATCTCAAGCGTTTTTTCAGAATCTACCTGCGGCTGGCAGCGCTGACGCTCGTCGTCTGCACGCTGTTGCGCATCGTTCTGCTGTTCAACGAACAGACCTCCGAGCTGGGCTTCGGCTTCCTCCAATGGGTCGCCGTCTTCGGACTGGGCGCCCTGAACGACCTCTGCGCCCTGACGCTCGGCTATGTCTTCCTGTGGCTCTTCCTGCTCACGCTCTCGAAGCGGAAATACGACCGCCCGACGGGATACGTCCTGTTCGGCGTATTGACGGCGGCGTTTTGCTACGTCGCCTTCTGCAACACGATCTTCGACGAATACGGCAGCGCAGCGCCGCTCGTCGCCACGATCGTGCTGGGCTACTGGGCCGGCAGCTTCGCCCTGCGGCTCTTCGTGCCGCGGCTGCAACCGCTGTGGTCGAAGGGATGGCTGGCCGCGCTGCTCGCGATCTACGTCGGCGCGATCCTCTTCAACGCCGTCAGCGAATACTATTTCTGGAACGAATTCGGCGTGCGCTACAACTTCATCGCCGTGGACTATCTGGTCTACACGAACGAGGTGGTGGGCAACATCATGGAGTCCTACCCGATCGTCCCGCTGGCGACGCTGATCGTCGCGCTGACCGTCGCCGTCACGTGGTGGCTCTTCCGCCGCGACATCCGCGCCGCCGAGGCGTTCAAAACCGGCAGGTGGAAACTCGTCGCCTCGCCGATCTATCTGGCCATGGCGGGCGTCGCCCTGTGGATGCTGCCCTTCAACACGCGGTTCCAGACGAGCGACAACGTCTACTACAACGAATTGCAGGCCAACGGACTCTATAAGTTCTACGAGGCGTTCCTCAAAAACGAACTCGACTACATGCAATTCTACCGCACGCTGCCCGAAGACCGGGCCGCGGCACTCGTCCACGACGAATACCGGAGCGAAGGGCAGAATCACCGTTACATCACCTCGCCGAACGAGGAACGACACCCCAACATCGTGCTCGTAACGCTCGAAAGCATGAGCGCATCGTTCATGGCGCGCTACGGAAGTTCCGACGGCCTCACGCCCCGCCTCGATTCGCTCTGCGGCAAGGCGCTGGTCTTCGACCGGCTCTTCGCCACGGGCAACCGCACGGTACGCGGACTGGAAGCCGTGACGCTCTCGCTGCCGCCCTGTCCCGGACAGAGCATCATCAAACGCCCCCGCAACGCCGGCATGCACTCCACGGGCGCCATGCTGCGCGACAAGGGCTACGACGTACTCTACTTCTACGGCGGCAACAGCTATTTCGACAACATGGAGACCTTCTTCGGCGGCAACGGCTACGAAATCGTCGATCAAAAGCAGTACGCACCCGACGAGATCACCTTCCAGAACATCTGGGGCGTCTCGGACGAAGATTCCTACGCCAAGGCCATCCGCACGCTCGGCCAGCGCGCCCGCAGCGGCCGCCCCTTCTTCGCCCACATCATGAGCGTGAGCAACCACCGCCCCTACACCTATCCCGCAGGACGCATCCCGATCCCCAACGACGCCAAATCGCGCGCCGGCGGCGTGATGTACAGCGACTATGCGCTGGGCGGGTTCCTCGATGCGGCGAGCCGCGAACCGTGGTTCGACAATACGGTCTTCGTCATCACGGCCGACCACTGCGCGTCGAGCGCCGGCAAAACCGAGATCCCGCTCGAAAAGTACCATATTCCGGCGATGATCTACGCCCCCGCCTTCGTCGCACCGGGCAGCGTCGGCAAGACCGCGTCGCAGATCGACCTGATGCCGACGCTCTTCTCGCTGCTGGGTATGGACTACGACTCGTGGTTCTACGGACGCGACATCCTCGCAGACGACTTCCGCGAACGGGCGTTCGTGGCGACCTACCAGGACTTGGGCTACCTCGAAGGCGACCGCTTCACGGTGCTCTCGCCCGTCGACCGTGCGGAACAATTCCTGCTGCGGCCGACGGACGACGATCCCTACGCGCTGGAACGCACCGAGGCGATCGACAGCACGCACCTCAATCGTGCCATTTCGCTCTATCAGACCTCCTCGCAATGGAACAAACGATAAGCAAGTTCCCGAATCCGTTCGGTAGCGTCGCTCCTCATAAGCTGTTCGCATGGGGCCTGTCGGCAACGGTGGGCTACGGCTTCGCCATCTGGGGTGTGCGGATCTACCAGAACCAGACGGTCGAATTGGGCGGGCAATTGCTGGTCGTGCTGATGCAGGCATTCGTTCTGCCCGCACTGCTCTACGGTGCCGACCGGCTCCGCCGCCGGTTTCCGGCCGACGCGACGGCGCTCTTCGGCGGCTTGCTCTTCGCACAGATTCCGCGTCTTGCGGCGAGTGCCGGCAGCGCATGGCTCTACGCATGGCTGCTGCCGCTCGGCAACGGCTCGGTTTCGCCGCTGCAAGAGACGATGCGGGCGGGAGGTTCGGCCGTTTTGGGCAGCGTCACCGTTTTGTGCGGCATTTGGAGCATGATCTGGGGTTGGCAGGCATTCTGCCGTGCGACGCACGCGAAGGGCCTCCGCAGCATCGCCGTCTACGCCGGATGCTATGTCCTCGCGGCCATCCTGCTCGCAATCATTCTTCAAACGCTGCGGCACGGCTGGCACTTGAACTGGTAGCGAAAACGACGAAAGGGAATACCGGAGGATCGGGACAGTCGTTCAGATTGTCCCGATCCGCTCGTTTTATCGGACAATCCGGAAGGTTTTGCCGCTCTTACAGACTCCGCAGACGAAGTATTTCAAAAAGGGATTTGCAGCGGAATCGCAGCCGCACAGCGACGGTCGCTGCGCCCGCAGGGCGATAAAAAATGGGTAAGCTACTTATATCGCACCGCTACAACCGTATACCCTTGCTCAATTCCTTGCCTGGGGGATTCTACAGGAGCTGGTCGTATAAGACTTACCCGAGTGCAAAAGTAACTCTTTTTTCCAAAAGCGCAAAAAGAAAACGGAAAATTCGCAAAAAAGAGTCGCCGTGCGGCGCATCTGCGTACCGGAACAGAGGAAACGACAAGGGAAAGCAGCCGGATTCCCGCTCCCCACGACGTTCCGAGCGGAACGGGAGCGTTCGTATCTCGCCCGCCATTCGGGTGTCCCCGACAACCGCACGGCGCTTCGAGCGGGCCGAAGCCCCGCCCAGACAGGCGCCGCCTCGGCAAAACCGCAAACTTCGTTTGCTTTTGCGCTCGGCTTGCACGCTTTGCGGGAACAAGCCCCGCTTAGATAGGCGGCGCCTCGGCAAAACCGCAAACTTCGTTTGCTTTTGCGCTCGGCTTGCACGCTTTGCGGGCCGAAGCCCCGCCCAGATAGGCGGCGCCTCGGCAAAACCGCAAACTTCGTTTGCTTTTGCGCTCGGCTTGCACTATCTTTGTTCGAAAATTCCCGGCAATGCGTCGCAAACTCATCATCGGCCTCTGCATCCTCGTCGTGCTGCTCGCAGGCATCGGCATCTACCTCCGCAACGGTTTTTACGGAAACTGCGTACTGGAACGACGGTCGCTCTACGTGCGGTCGGGATCGGAGTACCGCACGCTCGAAGATTCGCTCGACGCCGCGATCGCACACACCGCCTTCTTCCGGTTCTACGCCCGCCATATCGAACTCGACCGGTCGTTCAAACCCGGGCACTACGTGCTGGAACCGGGAATGAACATCGTACAAGTGGCACGTATGCTCAAACTGGGATTGCAGACGCCCGTGCGGGTGACGATCAATAACGTCCGCACCCCCGCACAGCTTGCCGGCAAGCTGGCGCGGCAGATCGAGGCCGACTCAGCGACGATCGTCGGCGCGCTGACCGATCCCGCGACGGCGAGAAAAGCAGGCTTCGATTCGGTGACGCTCTTTTCCATGTTCATCCCCGACACCTACGAATTCTATTGGACGGTTTCGCCGGCGCAGTTCATCGAACGGATGCGGCGCGAATACGACCGCTTCTGGACGCCGCAACGCGACGCGAAGCGCCAGCGCAGCGGATTGTCGCGCCTCGAAGTGATGACGCTCGCCTCGATCGTCTACGAGGAGACCCGCCAGAGCGACGAAATGCCCCGTATCGCGGGCGTCTACATCAACCGCCTGCGCAAAGGCTGGCCCTTGCAGGCCGACCCGACGGTCAAATACGCCTTGCAGGAGTTCGGACTGCGGCGCATCCTGCACCGGCACCTGAAATATCCGTCGCCCTATAACACTTATATAAATAAAGGCCTGCCGCCGTCGCCGATCTGTATGCCGGGACGCAACGCCATCGACGCCGTACTCGATTTCGAACGACACGATTACATGTTCTTCTGCGCACGCCCCACGTTCGACGGCTACCACGACTTCGCACGCACGCTCCGCGAACACAACGCCAACGCCCGCGCCTATTCGGCCGAGCTGAACCGCCGGAAGATAAGGTAATTCCTTCGAAAACAAGAAGACGGCACGCATCCGCCTCCGACCGGGAAACCGTTTTTTCGACCGCATCCCAACCTCCGCCTCGGCAAAATGCGGACAAGTTTGCTTTTGCCCTCGCTTATTCGTATCTTTGGCGTCTTAGATACTCCGTCTCGGCATAATCAAGCTAACGCTTGCTTCTGCGCTCGACTTTTCGTATCTTTGCCGACGTATGATCCTACGCATCTATCCTCAGAATCCCGCCGAACGGGAGATACGGCGTGTCGTCGAAGCCTTGGAGCGCGACGGCGTGGTCGTCTACCCCACCGATTCGGTCTACGCCTACGGCTGTTCGCTCCGCTCGGCACGCGGCCTGGAACGACTGCGCCAACTCAGCGGCAAACAGACCGGTGAGTTGAGCATCATCTGCGACGGCATCTCGCGGGCGGCGGAATACTGCCGGGTGGACAACGCCGCGTTCAAGATTCTCAAACGCAATCTGCCGGGAGCGATCACCTTCCTGCTCGACGCATCGTCGCGGATGCCCGACAAGGCGTTGCAACGCCGCAAGACGATCGGCGTGCGCATCCCCGACAATGCGATTCCGCGGGCGATCGTCGAACAGCTGGGGTGCCCGCTCATCACCGCATCGCTCAAAAGCGACGACGACGCGGAGTACATGACCGACCCCGAACTGATCCACGAACGTTACGGCCGCGAAGTGGCGCTGGTCGTGGACGGGGGATACGGTTCGATCGTGCCCACCACGGTGGTCGACCTCACGCAGGAAGAGCCCGAAATCGTGCGGCAGGGTGCGGCGGAACTCAACTGACGGACATAATGACACGATCCAATTCAATATGAACCAGACGAATTTTTGGAACGACGCCGCGAAGTACGGTGCCGTCATCGGCGGCGCATCGGCCGTCTGCTCGTTGCTGGGAGACGCCACGGGAGCGGGATTTTTCGGACTCATCGGACTGGCCCTCTACATCGGGCTGCTCTTATACTACACACGCAAACGGGCGACATCCCGCTCGACACGCGAGGAGGAGTACGGATACGGCAGGCGGTTGGGATTCATCGTCGCCATGGCGCTCTTCGTGGGCGTTATCAACGCCGCCTATACGATCTTGGCCAGCCGCATCCTCTTCACGGACAAATATGCCGAACTCTACGAACAATCGTTCGCGCTTCTCTCGAAAACGGGGTTGTATACCGGCGAAATGATCTCCCAAATGGCCCTGATGGTGCAGTCGCCTCTTTGGATCACCTTCTCATCGGTCACCGGACAAGCCCTGCTCGGCCTGCTGTTCGGACTGGTGCTCGCCGCCCTCGCACAGCCCCGGCAACGATTCGACAACAATACGGAGGAGTAACCGGATGGAGAAGCGATTGGACATCTCGGTGGTCGTGCCGCTCTACAACGAGGAGGAGTCGCTCCCCGAACTGACGGCCTGGATCGACCGCGTAGCACGCGAAAACGGCCTCTCTTACGAAATCGTCTTCGTCGACGACGGCTCGACCGACGGCTCGTGGGAGACGCTCGAACGCCTCAAAGAACACTATCCCGCCCTGCGGGCGATCGGGTTCGCCCGCAACTACGGCAAGTCGGCCGCACTCTACTGCGGATTCGCTGCCGCCGAAGGCGACGTGGTCTTCACGATGGACGCCGACTTGCAGGACTCGCCCGACGAAATTCCCGACATGCGCCGCATGATCCTCGAAGAGGGCTACGACATGGTTTCGGGATGGAAACTCAAACGTCACGACCCGATCGGCAAACGCTGGCCCAGCAAATTCTTCAACTGGACGGCGCGCACCGTCTCGGGCATCAAACTCCACGACTTCAACTGCGGACTGAAAGCCTACCGCCGCAAGGTGGTCAAGTCGATCGAAGTCTACGGCGAGATGCACCGCTACATCCCGATCCTGGCCAAGGAGGCCGGATTCCGCCGCATCGGCGAGAAGGTAGTCTGCCACAGGGCGCGCAAATACGGCTCCTCGAAGTTCGGCATGGAACGCATGGTCAAGGGCTACCTGGACCTGATTACGGTCTCGTTCCTTTCGCATTTCGGCCGGTCGCCGATGTACTTTTTCGGCGGGTTGGGGACGCTCATGTTCCTGCTGGGCGGCTGCTCGACGATCTGGATCATCGCCGCCAAGCTCTACAAGCAGGCGCACGGCCTGCCGCTGCGGGCCGTCACCGAGCAGCCGCTCTTCTACCTTTCGATGCTTCTGGTCATCCTCGGCGTGCAGTTTTTCCTGGCCGGTTTCCTGGGCGAGCTGATCGACCGCAACGCCTCCGACCGCAACAAATACCTGATCGACAAGAATATCTGACAAACAGACGATTATGATACAACGTATTCAGACACTCTATCTGCTTCTGGCCGCAGGACTGGTAGCCTGCGCCGCGTTCCTGCCCCTGGCCTCGTTCGCCAGCGGCGGCGAAGAGTTCCGCCTTTACGCCTTCGGACTGCGGACGGCGGACGGCGAAACCGTGCAATCGACCCTCTACATGGGCATCCTGCTGGCATTGGCGTTGGTGCTGCCGCTGACGACGATCTTCCTGTTCAAGCGCCGTATGCTGCAATTCCGGCTCGGCGTGGTGGAGATGATCCTGCTGCTGGGCGCACAGATCGTAATGGGCATCTACTATTTTCTCAGCTATCGCCTCTTCTCTTCGTTCGAATTCCACGCCCAGAGCGTCAAACTGCCACTGGTGCTGCCGCTCATCGCCATGATCTTCACCTATCTGGCCGTCCGTGCCATTTTCCGGGACGAACTGATGATCCGTTCGATGGACCGCATCCGCTAAGAAAATATACGACCGTCTGCGATGCCGACCCCTTTCCCGACGGGTCGGCATCCGCTTTGTTTCCGCCTGAAAAGAAAAATCCGTCCGGAAAGAGCCAAAAAACATTACACTTTTTCATACTTTCAGCTAAAAATATATCGATTTTTAATTGGTTATTCCGATAAAAGACCATAACTTTGATTGAAAATCCACTTTATAAAACGGATACGAAAAGCCATAAAATCATATTCACACTTAATTCAAATTCATTATGAAGCAATTAAACATTTGGAAAACATCGTTTTACACGATGCTGGCGATCGCCGCCGGGGCGTTCACGGCATGTGTGGACGACGATGTCGACAAACAGGCTCCCACGCTGGAACTATCGGAGGAGGCCGTCGCCTTCACCGGAACGGCTACCGAAGACGCGACCGTTACGGTGAGGAGCAACCGTCAATGGACGGTCGCCTACGAGGACGAAGAGACCCAAAAGGAGTGGATGTATTTCAAAGTCTCCGGCAACGAGGTCTCCGAGGGCATCTACAACGGCGACGGTACGGTCAAGATCACCGTCGGCGAATCGGCGCAGCCCCACATGGGCCGTCTGATTTTCACGCTGAGCAACAGCTACGGCGAACTCTACCGGAAATACCTGACCGTCACGCAGGGCAACTACGTTCCCCCGACGGTCGGCGCCGTCGGCAAACTGGTCGAGTACATTCTGGGCAACAGCGACCTGAGCGGCGCCGTCGGCTCGGACAAGGCCATGCCGCTCCAATACAGCGAGTCGACGATCGAGGCGGTCATCCTGGCCAACGACGCGGCGGGCAACAACAACCGCAAACTCTACGTGGGCGACAACAACGGCCTCGAACGGTCGGCCATCGTTCTCTACGGTGCCGATTTCGCCATGGCCAACGACCCCGTAACGAAGTATCCCGCAGGCCGTAAGGTCACGCTCAATCTCGAAAACGCGAAATACTACGCATTCAACAACGTGCGCCAGCTGACCGACGTCGTCGTCACCGTAGGCGACGAAGAGGTCGAGCTGGTCGTTCCGTCGCTTTCGGTCGAAAAATTCAATACGGGCGACTATCAGGCGCAGTACGTGAAACTGAACAACATGACGCCCGCCCAGTCGTTCGTCGGCAAGCCGTGGACGGCAACCGAAAGCCAGTCGGTAACGCTCAACGACGCTTCGGGCAAGACACTGACCGTCTACATGAACAAGGCGCAGTTCGCCACCGGATTCGCCGACATGTACGTGGCCGACAAGACCGGCACGATCTACGGCGTGGCCGAAACCTATCGCGAAAACGCACAGCTCATCCCGACCAAAAAGGCCGATATCGCGGCTCTAAGCACGGATCAGGGGGGGGGTACGGATCCCGACCCGACGCCGGGCGACGCGATCTACTATGAATCCTTCGGTACGGCCGACGTATCGGACAAACCGCTTATCGCCGACTATACGGGCTGGGCGAAAACCGGTTCGGGTGCAGGCGAAGTCTCCTACACCGGCGAGGGCAATATGTCGATCCGCACCAGCGGAAAACTCAGCGCCGGCTACGACGGTGCTTCGGGCAAGAACAAAGCGTTCTTCGGAACGAACAATCCCGCCTTAATCATCAACAAGATCAAACTCGACGGAGCACAGGATCTGCAACTCACCTTCGGTGCACAATATTCGAAAACGATCGACTATGATGCCGGTCTCTACGACAACGAGTTCAAACCGGAGAAATTCCACCTCGCTCTGAGTGCCGACGGCACCAGCTGGACGACAGTCGAGTACACCTATGCACAGGCCGACGAGTTCTGGGTATTCGCCACCTCGAAATTCAAGCTGAAAAACAAAGCGGCCTATCTCTACGTGAAATATGCAGTCGATGAAGCATCGGTATTCGCTATCGACGACGTGACGCTCGCCGAAGGCGAAGGCGGCACCGAAGTCGATCTGGGCGAAGGCAGCGAAGAACCCGAACCCACGCCGGGCGAAGCGATCACGGTGAACGAACTCTACCGGCTCGCCGAAACGGTTACGGGCAAGGACAAGCTCGTGATCGACGCCGAAAACAATCGCACGCTCGAAGCGGTCGTCGTAACCGACGTCGACGGCGGCAATGTTTCGGCCAATAACCTGATGGTAATGACCGAAGGCGCGACACAAGCCAAGAACGGTATCCTGCTGTTCAGCAGCGGCCAATACACCAATCCCAAAGATCCCGCATTCCCGTTCAAGTCGGGCGACAAGGTTCGTTTCACGCTTGTGAAAGGATTGGCCAAAGTGGCTAATTTCTCGAACTGCTACGAGGTAACCTGCGAATCGAGCGATGCAGCCACGTGGCTGACGGCCGAAGTAATCGGCAAGGCGCAACTCACCCCTGTCCCGCTCACATCGATCGACAATCTGATCGATTATCAGGGCATGCTCGTCACGGTCAAGAACGTCACTTCGCCCGCAACGGCCGGTAATTGGGCTGTGGGTACCACCACGTTCAAGGTCGGTTCGTCCGATCTGACCGTCTACGTGACACAGGACGCCGCCGGATTCGCAGGCAAGCAATACGCGGCTTCGAAAACGGGCGATCTGACCGGTTATGTCTCCCTCTATAAAGGCGCCGTACAGCTTTGTCCGCGCAACATGACCGATGCAGCCGCCTTCGCCGAGGGCGGCACGGATCCCGAACCCGCGGATCCGGCGCACATCGTGCTCGATTTCAGTGTCGGAGCATCGATCTTTACGCCGGCATTACCCGACAAGGAAGCTCAATCCAAGACAGGCAGCTATCTGTTCGACGGAAACTATGCCTTCAACATCTCCGCAAGCAACATCTTCTATTGGTTCCAGAATCCGTACGAAGACAGTCCGGGTTATGGCACGAAGAGCCTCTTCATCGGTAAAGCGGGTTCGTACATCGAACTACCCGCTATCGCCGACAAAGCGCTGACAAAAATTATCATATCCGCAGCAAAGGGTGCTGGCGCTTATTCGATAGCTATTACTGACGCCGCAGGAACCCCCGTTCAGGGCGGCCAGGCACAGGAAGTCACCAAGCAAGAAGGAGGTGAATATACCTACACGCTGAGCAATACGGCAAACGCCACGGCCTACCGCATCGCAGTCACAACCGCAGGAAATGCCCAACTCGCCAAGATCGAACTCTTCTACGGCGAGGGAGGCGGCAGCACGCCCGTGCAGCCCACGCTGAGCGTCAATCCGACCTCGCTGTCGTTCGCGGCGAAGGATCAGGCCAAGACGATCGCCTGCACCGTGGCTAACGCCGACGGTTACACGGTAGGCGCCTCGTCCTCCGACCCGGCCAACTTCGCCGCATCGGCAGCGGGCACGACCGTCACGGTCACCCCGACCGAGAACACCGGCAGCGCACGCAACGCCACGGTCACGGTCTATCTGACCAACGACGGCGGCGCGACCAAAGTCGCAGCGAAGACCGTCGCCGTCACGCAGGCTGCCGCCGGCGGTTCGGAACCAGCAGGCGATACCTACGACAAGATCACGAAAGTGGCCGAGCTCGTCAACGGCATGACGGGTTTCATCGGCTGCGAGCCGGGCGGAACTTACGGTCTTCAACTGGTTACGGGATTCGCCGCTTACGGTCAAGGATTCACCGCCGCTTACACGTATGACGAAACCAAAAAGACACTGTCGCTGACAAGCGGTAATTATACAGCTATCGAATTCACGTTCGAAGCCGTAGCCGACGGATTCAACATCAAGCAGGGCGACAAATACTTGATCGGTACGGGCATTATCGACAACGGAAAGCCCAAACAGGGACTCGTTTTGGCCGATGCTCCGGCACAGCCCTGGACATTCACGGAGGATGCCAGTGGCGTAATCGCCACGACGAGCGCATCGGGAACGGTAGACGGACAGGCATTCAACTATCCCGCCATCTATATGATGTGCGCAAACAGCGCATCGAGCCGGTTCCTGCGCCCTTATGTACAAGCATCCTACGGCAAAGGATTCTGCTTCTTCAAGAAAAACTGAGTTGACAACGATCGCCGGCGGGTAACGCCGCCGGCGATTCCTATCCGTTTCGAATGACTATGCAGACACACCTCCTCCGACAGTGGCTCCGACTCGCGGTCGCGGCCGTCGCAGTATTTTTCGCCGCCTGCGGCGACAGCGACGGCGATGCGGCGACAGCCCGTGTGGAGGCGTGCGAACTGGAACGGTCGTCGATCGTCGGCGGCCAGATCGCAAGCGGCGAGGAGACAGCTTCGCTGCGCGTGATCGTCGAGGTCTCCGGCAGCGGACAGCTGAACTACACGGCTACGATCACCAGCGGCGACTGGCTTTCGCTGAGCGCCCGCGACTTTTCGGCCGCAGGCCGGCAACGGCAAGGGACGGTCGACAGCGGCGAAAATCTGCTGTTCTTCTACTACAAGGCCAACGCCTCGGCGCAAAGCCGCATAGCGACCTTCACGATCGCTTTCGACGACGGTTCGGCACCCTACGACTTCGAGCTGACGCAGCTGGCGCCCAATGCGACCGACAATCCCTACGACACGCCGAAACAGTGGCCCGAGCTGCCTGCCGGCAAGGAGGAGGCAGACTATATCTATGCGGCCCACTATGCCAAGATGAACCTGAAAACCGTGCGCAACTACTCGCTCTGCTTCGACAAGAAACTGCGCGTGGCGCATTGGGTGGCCTATCCGCTGCACGCTTCGTACATCGGATCGCTGGATCGCAGCGAAGCATGGGCGCCCGATCCGAAGATTCCGCAGCAGTACCAGCCTGCGCTCTGGCTGGGCGGTTATCAGAACGGCAACGTCTACAACCGCGGTCACCAGATTCCGTCGAAAGACCGCACGACCGTCGAGGAGATGAACAAGCAGACGTTCTACGCATCGAACATGACGCCGCAGCGCGGCCAGTTCAACCAAAACATGTGGGCAGCGCTCGAAGCAAAAGTCCGCAGTTACGTCTGCCCGGATACGCTCTACGTCGTCACGGGATGTTATTTCGCCAACCTTGACGAATCGACGAAAGACAAGGCCGGAAACGTCTGTCCGGTTCCCACGAACTACTTCAAGGTGCTGTTGCGCACGCGCGACGGCGCGACCGGCAAGCGGATCGCCGACTGCAAGGCCTCGGAACTGAAAGCCATCGGATTCTGGGTCGCCAACGAAAACGGGCAGCAGCTCGGCAGGCAACTTTGCCGCAGCGTGGCGGAGATCGAGAAAGAGACGGGATTTACCTTCTTCCCCGACGCCGACACCTCGGTCAAGGCACAGAACAGCCCCGAACAATGGGGATTTTAACCGCGTTTTCGACAAGCCGAGCGCAGCACCGGACGCCGTCCGAGCCATGCCGGGACGAGAAAACGAAGAATGAAATTCAACAATTCGAATCATGAGAAAGAAACTGATAATCACAGCGGTGCTGGCGTCGGTCATGGTGATGTGCTTCGCGCAGAAGCCCCACAAGATCATGTTCTACAACATGGAGAACTTCTTCGACACCATCGACGATCCCGAAACCAACGACGAAGAGTTCCTTCCCGACGGTGCGAAGCGGTGGAATACGGCCAAGTACGACAAGAAACTCCGCAACATGGAGCGCGTGTTGTTCGACATCGCCGCCATCGACCGCAACTATCCGGCGGTGATCGGCGTCTCGGAGATCGAGAACCGCTCGATCCTGGAAGACATCGCATCGACGCGCAAGCTCCTTCCGGCACGTTATGCGATCTGCCACTACGACTCGCCCGACCTGCGCGGCGTGGACGTGGCGTTCCTCTACCGTCCGGATGTCTTCAAACTCGAAGGCAGCGCCGACATCCCCGTGCGGATCGCCTCGCTGCCCAACTGGCGCACGCGCGGCATCGTGACGATGTGGGGAACGATCGACGACGAGCCCTTCCTCTTCATGGTCGCGCACTGGCCCTCGCGGCTGGGCGGGCAGGCGGCATCGGCCTTCAAGCGCAACGCCGCGGCCGACCAGATGCGTGCGATCGCCGACTCGGTGCTCAAAGTCAACCCCGCCACCAAGATCGTGGCCATGGGCGACTTCAACGACGATCCGACCGACGAGAGCGTCGAAGTCCATCTGGGCGCCAAGGCCAAGATCAAGGAGTTGCAGCCGGGCGATTTCTACACGCCCTTCGCCGACATGCTCAAAGCCGGTCTGGGAACGCTCGCCTACCGCGACGCATGGAACCTCTTCGACAATATCGTCGTTTCGGAGAACCTCGCTACCGGCTCCGCCGGCAAACTGAAACTCATCAAGGACCCGTACAAAAAGACCAAATTCTACGGCAATATCTTCAAACCCTCCTACCTCATCCAGCAGGAGGGGCAGTATAAGGGTTATCCGCTGCGGACCTTCGTAGGCAACAATTTCCAGGGCGGATTCTCGGACCACCTGCCGGTATTCATCTACATTGCCAAATAAATCGATTCATTATGAAAATAAAGCATTTACTCACATTGCTTCTGACGATGGCGACGCTCCCTGCCCTCGCACAAGGCAGCGGCATCAAGGGAAAAGTCGTCTCTCGCGGCGACCGCGCAGCCATCGAGCAGGTGAAGATCACCCTCACCCCCGGCGAACGACAGGCGACCTCCGACGCCGAGGGGCGGTTCCGGTTCGACAACGTGGCTTCGGGCGACTACACCCTCACGTTCGAAGCCGACGACTACGAACCGCTCGAAATCAAGGTTCGCGTGGACAAGCTCACGAAAGACGTCCGTTCGATCGCGCTGGTACCCGTCTATACCGAGGCGTTCGACGACTCGATCTTCGCGGAGTTCGACACCGAGACGGCCAACGACACGCAGTCGCTGCCCTCGTCGCTCTCCTCGTCGAAAGACGTCTTCAACAACATCGCCTCCTACAAGTTCGGCGAGATGCGTTTCAACCTGCGCGGTTACGATTCGCAGTACACCAACGTCTATTTCAACGGCATCCGCCTCAACGACGCCCTGACGGGCTACACGCCGTGGTCGCTGTGGAGCGGTCTGAACGACGCCACGCGCAATCAGGAGAATACCACCGGTTTGCAGGCCGCCGACTACGGACTGGGCGGCATCGGCGGGACGACCAACATCAACGCCACGGCCTCGCAGATCCGCAAGGGCCTGCGCGTGAGCCTGGTCAACGGCAATTCGATGTACCGTTTCCGTGCGATGGTCTCCTACGCCTCCGGTCTGCTCGACAACGGCTGGTCGTATGCCTTCTCCGTATCGACGCGACAGGGCGGCAACGACTGGGTCAACGGCATCTATTACAACTGCTTCGGCTACTACGGATCGGTGGAGAAACGCTTCAACGAGCGCAACCGGCTGGCGTTCACGATCCTCGGCGCTCCGACCGAGCGCGGCGCGCAGCAGGCTTCGACACAGGAGGTCTACGACCTGGTCGGCAACAACTACTACAATCCCAACTGGGGTTATCAGGACGGCAAGAAACGCAACGCCCGCGTGCGTAACAACCACGAGCCGCTGATGGTCGTCAACTACACCAACACGCCCGACGACCGCACGAAGATCGACGCAGCAGCCTCGTTCCGCTTCGGTACGAACGGTTACTCGGCCCTCACGTGGAAGGGCGGTGCCGACCCGCGTCCCGACTACTACCGCAACCTGCCCAGCTACTACATGGCCAACAACCAGTTCTCGAATGCGGCCCAGATCGCCGAGTTGTGGCGTACGAGCTACGACACCCGTCAGATCAACTGGGACCGGCTCTACGACACCAACTACCGCGGCGAGATCGACGAAGGGACCTACGGCGCCGGACACCGCTCGAACTACATGATCGAGGAGCGCCACACCGACCAGCTCGACCTGAACCTCACGGCACAGATCGCCCGCACGTTCCGCGACAATTCGCGCCTCGTCGCAGGCATCCTCTACCGCTGGAACCGCACCGAATACTACGACAAGGTGAAAGACCTGCTGGGCGGCGACTACTGGGTGGACATCGACAAGTTCGCCGAGCGCGACTTCGTGGGTGAGGAAGAGAAGCAGAACGACCTCCACTACTACTACGAGCACGGCCACGCCCGCCGCGTGGAGGAGGGCGACAAGTTCGGTTACGACTACTACGCCAACATCCGTCAGGCCAAACTATGGGCGATGTACAACTTCAACATCGCCGGACTGGACGGCACGATCGGCGGCGAAGTGGGCCAGGTGACGATGTGGCGCGACGGCCGCTACATGAAGGGCACCTACCCCTCCAACTCGTTCGGCAACTCCGAGGCGCTCGACTACTTCACCTATCAGGCCAAACTGAACCTCGCCTACCGCTTCTCGGCGGCGCATTCCGTGGAATTCAATGCCGTGGCGTTGCAGAATGCCCCCACGTTCCAGAACTCCTTCATCTCGCCGCGTACGCGCAACGAGGTGACGCCGGGTCTCAAAGCCGAGAAAATCTGGGGCGTCGACGCATCGTACAACCTCAGCTACCGCGGCATCAAGGCGCGTCTGTCGGGTTACTACACCATGATCCACGACCAGACCGACATCATCTCCTACTACGACGACCTGCAATCGACGTTCGTCAACTTCGCCATCAGCGGCATCGACAAGAAGTTCTTCGGTCTGGAATTCGGTATGACCGTTCCGCTCTACATGGGTCTCAGCCTGAACGGGGCGGTAAGCGTCGGGCAGTACACCTACGACTCGAACCCCACGTTCGTACAGCTGGCCGACAACAGTTCGAAAATCCTCTCGGACGTCGACAGCAGCATCGTCTACTGGAAGGACATGCGCGTGGAGAGCACGCCGCAGACGGCCGTCAACGTCGGCCTGTCGTACCGCAGCGACAACAACTGGTTCGCATCGGCCGACCTGAATTTCTACGACAACAACTACCTGTCGATGAACCCGCTGTTCCGCACCGACGAGGTACTGCGCGCCGGAGCGACCAACGCCGAGACTGCCGAGATGATCCGCACGATGCGCGCACAGGAGAAATTCGACTCGGCCTTCGTACTCAACGCCAGCCTCGGCAAGAACTGGTACATCAAGCGCAACTACACGCTCGGTTTCAGCCTCGAAGTGAAGAACATCCTCAACAATCAGGATATCAAGACGGGCGGCTACGAGCAGATGCGTCTGAACAAGATCAAGGCCGACGAGTCGAACACCAGTCTGGTGACCTCCTACGAACGGTTCGATCCGAAATATTTCTACATGTTCGGGACGACCTATTACCTGAACGTCTATTTCCGTTTCTAACGGCTGACCATTTCGTCAAACCGAGCGCAGAGCCGAACGAAGTCCGGGATATGCCGAGGCGGGAAATGGCACATGAAAACAAACGAATTAAAGAGCAAGAATTATGAACAACATCCTGAAAATAGCCCTGACGCTCGCCGTCGGAATCGTTCTGGCCGGTTGCTACAACGATTTCGACAATCCGGCGCCGGCAAAGGTCTACACGGACAAGGACTTCACGGAGACGGGCGCCGAGATCATTTCGATCAAGGACCTGAAAGCGAAATTCTACGAGAAATGGGGCCATGACGCCAACGGTCTCGGCCGCCGCGTGGTGATCGAGGACGACGTCGTCATCAAGGGCAAGGTCATCTCGTCCGACGCCGAGGGCAACGTCTACAAGTCGCTCTACATCTACGACGGCGAACAGGCCATCGAGCTGCGCCTCATGAACGACAACTACGTCAACTATCCGCTGGGACAGATCGTCTACGTCAAGGCGCAGGGGCTTTCGCTGGCCAGCTACCGCTATATGCTGAGTCTGGGTGCCGCGCCCGCGCTCGAACCGGACGGCACCTTCCCCAACGACACTCCAAGCGAGCACGATTTCTCGGCTTCGGGCAACTCGAACATCCCCACCACGGAGATGGTTCAGCAGTATGTCTACCGCGGCGAACTCGACACGATCACGGAGGCCGACGTCACGGTCGTCGACAAGGACAACTACAAGACCGTACTCAACGACGACCTGCTGGGCTGTCTGATCCGTTTCGAGGGGCTTCGCAGCAGCTACACGACCGTCGACAGCAACACCTACCCCAACTATCTGGAAAACGTCAACGGCGTCTACACCAACAAGTACTACCAGGACGAGGGGCTGCCGATCACGTGGGCCTACAATTACGACAACACCAAGTACTACGGCTCGTCGCTCTTCACCTACGAGACGACACCCACGTCGCTCGAATCGGGCAGCTACGTCGTCCGCGTCAGCGGCTATGCACGGTTCGCCCTCAAAGAACTGCCCGCCGACAACGCCATGGTGAACATTACGGCCATTTACACGAAATACTCGTCCCGCACGGGCGGGTTCATCACCTACCAGCTGCTCGTCAGCAGCTACAAGGACATCGAGGAGCTGTAACTCCCGACGTCCGCTGTCAACCGAACCGGAAGCTTTCCAGCTTCCGGTTTTTTCGTTTTTCGGCCGAGAAGACCGTTCATCCCCATAGATTTTTAACAATCAGTACGGTTTTCGAAGCATTCGACAAGAAAAAAGTCGAAATTCGGAGCGAACGAAACGACTTTTTCAGTAACTTCGCAGTCGTATACAACACTTTAATTTCTACACACATGACTACTAATAATTACAAAACCCCGTTTCAGCAGGGGGGGGGAAATTACGAAGCCCCGGAGCTGACAATCGCAACCGTATCGATTGAAAAAGGATTCGCGGCCACGGAACCCAACTCCAACGCGCCGCTCGAAGACGAATCTTACGAGTAACCGAAAAAAGTTTCCCGTCATGAAAAGATTCGTCCAATTTCTGGGAGCCGCGACTCTGCTGCTCTCCTTTACCCAATGTTCGGAAGACGCGACGACCGACTCCGCACCTTCCGTACAAGGTTCCGTCAAACTGACCGCATCCATCAACGAAACCCGAACCGAACTCTCCGGCAACGACGTCCTCTGGAAATCGAACGACCGCCTCGGACTGTTCTGCGGTACGAAATTCGTCAACGCACCCTTCACGACGGCGGCCGGCGGCACCACTTCGGCCGATTTCACGGGCGATCCGACCGATCCCTCGGGTTCCGAGGCCGAGGTATTCTACGCCTACTATCCCTATTCCGCCCATGCGGTGCTGGAAGGCAGCGTCGTATCGGGACTCTCGATCCCCGCTGTGCAGACCTTCGCTACGAAAAGCTTCGCCACCGAACTCTGCCCGATGGCCACGTCGGGCGCCGATTACAGCCGTCTGGCATTCCGCACGATAGGCACCGTACTCAAATTCCAGGTGACGGGGCAGAAGAACGTGACGAAAATCGAACTGACCGGCAACGACGGCGAAGCGCTGGCCGGCGATTACACGATCGATTTCGTCGGAGAGACCCCCGAAATGAAGTTCTCCGGTACGGAGACGACGCTTACGCTCACCTGCTCCGAACCGGTTGCGCTGAACGACGCCTCGGCGACGGAGTTTTATTTCGTGCTGCCGGCCGGCATCGAGTTCACGAAGGGTATCACCGTAAAGGTATACACCGACGACAACGCCGAACCGATGGTCAAAGAGTACGCCTCACCGCTCACGACACGCCCCAACAAGCTCGTAACGGTCAAAGCGTTCACCTATTCGGTTCCCGTCACTTCGATCGAGGAAGCCAACGAAGCGTTGTCTAAGGGAACGTCGGGAGTGACGATCACCTCCACGACCGACCTGACGGCACCTTCGACCCTCGAAATTCCCAATGCGTTCGGACACGGAACCTCCACGTCGGTCGAGATCGAACAACCCGTTTCGACCGACCTGACGATCTCGGAGAAGACGACTTCGGACAAGGAGCTTCCCGAGACGCTCTCGGTGGAGATGGAGACCACGGCTTCGCTGATCGTCGACACGCCCAACCTGACCGTTTCGCTCGAAGGCACCTATACGACCGTCGAAGCCACCACGGCCGAAAACACGCTGATCGTAGCCAAAAATACGGTCATCGAGACGCTGACCGTCAAAAAGGGAAACGTCAAGATCTACGGAACCGTCGGGGAGATCGTCAATGAAGGGACGGGCAAGATCATCCGCTGCATCGACGCCCAGGATGAGGTCGAACGCACGCTTGCCGACACCCGCTGCGACCATATCCTGATCGAGAAACCTGCCGGAACGCTCGATTTCGGCGGAGGAACGACGACCAAGCAGGTCTGCGTCGAAGCCAGCGTGACGATCGCCAACCTGATCGTATCGCCCGAAAAGGAGCACCCCGTAATGGTCTCCGGCGACAACGTCAAACTGACGCTCGACGGCGTGAAACTCGTCTGCAACGCAGCGAAAACCTATGCCGTAAACTGCCTGGACGGAGCAAATCCCGACGTAACCCTTTCGAACTCCGAAATCATCGCACTGGGTACCGACTGCCGTGCCGTCAGCGTCGTCAACACCCGTGCGACGAGCGACACGTCCTACATCACGTTCGACAACACGCAGGCACGCACGTCGCAGACGGCGATCGGAAACCGCGAATACACGGCCGATGAAATCAAATATTTCACCTCGCGCGTGGCCGACGGCAACTATTATCCGCGCGGCATCTCCGTCGGCTCGACGGGCGGCAAAGTGAACATCGCCCTGCGGAACAACTCCTGCATCGAAGGATTCTTCTACGGCATCAATATCGCCGGAATCACCGAACCGGTCGACGTCACGATCGACGACTCGCGGCTCGACGGCCGCGCCGCCCTCAACGTCCACGGCCAGAAATGCATCTTCCGCGTCAACCGTTCGACGCTCGTGGGCCGCAACTATTTCGGCGGCCCGACGGAGGACTTCGCCACGGTCGTTCTGGATCGTGCCGTCGCAACGTCCCACAGCAATACGGTGACGGTCGCCGACTCCGAAATCTACTCCTACAACAAACCGCAGACGGCGACCAACCACCAGTATTCCATCGACATCCGCTCGCTGCACAACACCGTCGAGCTGAAAGGCTCCACCCGGCTGATCGAAGTTGGATCGACGGAATACCCCGCCCGCCTGAACTTCATGGTTTGCTACGATAATTCGACGGACAACGTCGTCAACGTCGATCCGGGTGTAACCGTATCGGGAAAAGAGGGGGCCAAAGTGCTTCCGGCAACGGTCTGGGACGGCAGCTCAGTTTACGCACCGGCCGCCGATGCCGACGGCGACTACCCCATTTACGAAGCGGCCGAGTTGAAGTGGATCGCCGACCAGATCAACAGCGGCAATTACCTCTACCTCGAAGCCAAGGGGCGCTATGCACAGGTTTACCTGATGAACGACATCGACCTGAACAACAAGCCGTGGACACCGATGGGCTGCCAGAACCACTCCTATACACTGAGCGGCGTCGACAAATGCGCCTTCTACGGCGAATTCCACGGAACGGGCCACACCGTCTCCAACCTCAACGTCGACATCGTTGCCGACGCCAAAGGATTCATCGGCAAGACGTTGGGCAAGGAGGCGTCGATCAAGGAGCTGACGCTGAAAAACGTAGCGATCCCATTGAACGACGATGCCGAGATTCAGGGAAAATGGGTCGGAGCGCTGGTCGGCTGCATGGGCGGCGATACCAATGTCTCGGACTGCCATGTCGAAAACGTGACGATCCACGCCCCGGGCATGTATCGCATAGGCGGGCTGGTCGGCGTATGGACGAATACCTCGCGGCAGAATGCGACGGCGACGGTCGAGAACTGTTCGGTAAAGGACGCCACGCTCACGGCAGGATACGCCATCGGCGGTTTCATGGGTACGATTCAACCCCAGAAGCCTGCGGCGGGCTACAATACGATCCGAAATTGCAGCGTCGAGAATATCTCGATCACGCATAAAGACCAGTATTGCTGGGGAGACGACCCGAACTATGCCGCATACTATCCCGAGACCGGTCATTATTGTTACAGCTCGGCACCCTTCGCCGGCGACGTGAACAACGTCAATTTGGAAAAATGTACCGTCGGCGGCTCCTGCACCATCGCCGATGCCGACGGCCACAACACCTACATGTCGGCAACGTGGACCAAACTGCCCTACATGGGCGAAGTCGGCGGAAACGCCTGCATCGACGGCGTGAAAGTTTCGGCCGACCCGACGCCGGACGAAGGCTACTTCACGAAGTAAATCCTTCCGGCGAATCGATCGAAAATCCCGCATGGACGATTCCATGCGGGATTTTCATATCCAAAAGACAACCGCTGTCCGGCAAACGGCACTCCTGCCCTTGCGGACGTTCCGTCGCCGATTGCCGCCCCGAATCACAACGCAGACCGTCGGGGTATCCGGGAAACCGCCCGTTGCCAAACGTCACCGCCGGTTTTACGCCCTCTCCGGCCCCGTGCAGGCACCGCTTTCCGCCGCCGCTCAGAACTGCAACTTCACGCCGGCGGTAAAGCCCACGCCGTAATCGCGGTAATAGGCCCAGTCGTAGAGCTTCGCATCGCAGAGATTGCGACCCTCGGCGAAGAGCGTCACCTTGCGCGAAAGGAACCAGTTGAACCGCGCCGCAAGGTCGACCGTGACGGGGACTTTGAAATCGTAGAGGCCGATAACGCGACGACCGAGGTTCAACCCTGAATCCGAATCCGGCTCCGAGGGTTTCTCGTTGACGGATGTATAAGTCGTCCAATGGCGCACGCTCTGCATCTGCGCCTCCACCTCCAACGACACCTTACGTGCACGATACTCGCCGCGCAGACGCGCCGTCAGTTGCGGACGACCGTATGCCAGCGTATAGGGCTGATTATTATTGTAGTAGACATCCTCCGCCCCCTTGAACGAATGCATATGCAGCTCACCGTCGAACGTAAAGCGGCTCGACGGCCGCCATGCGAATTCAGCATTGAGCGAAAGATCCTTCAAGGTCATCGTATAGGGGATGTAAAACGACATATAACCGACATCGGCCCGTTCGTCGCGAACGTTATTCGGGATGAAACGGGCAACCCACTGCAATGCATTCTTTTCGTGCGTATAACCGACATAGAGATTATAGGAGAAGCGGCCGTGTCCCGCTGCACCCTTGATACCACCCGCCACGCGATGCTCCTCGGTATTGGGGACGATCGACGCCGGATTGACATAGGGATTCAACCGGCTCAGCGTCCGCATATCGTTGCGGCGCACCCGACCCGTCAGCTCGGCATAGAGCATGAACTTGCCGTCGGCCGGATCGTAGGCGATCGAAGCGGCAGGCAGGAACCGGTTCTCATGTTCGGTCTGCGATTCCTTGTACACCGCGTGAGGATCGGAGAGATCGCTTCCGACGACCTTCTCCTGCTCCGCTCCGTCGCGCACATAATCCAACCCGACAGACCAGCGGAGTTTATCGTGCCGGTAGGCGTAATGCAGTCCGAAAAGCAACTGTGTCGAACCGTAACCGAGCATATTGCGCCATGCACCGTCGAAATCGGCTTTGAACTCGAACTCGTGCAGACCGAACGCCCTGGCCAATCGGATACCGCCGCCGCCCGACAGTTCATGATAACGGTCTCGATCGACTCCCCAGTCATAGTAAACCGGCTGCATCTGCAATACGTTCAGAAAATATCCGCCGCGCAGTTCGACGTTGAAGTTGAAGCGGCTCAGGTCGGTGAAATCATCGCCGATGCGCACATGGAGCATGGCGTTGTCGTAATGCTGCCGGTCGTTGGACACCTTGGTGAAGGGATAATAAGACGCCGCACCGTCGTTCCCGTAACGAGTACACAACGCCTCCGCCCCGTCGAACCCATAGTTATGGTAGACGCGGTTCGTCAGGTCGAGTTTGCCTTCGAGCAGACGGCGGCCGAGGTATTTGCCCGCCGCGGCGCCCATGCGGTTGTGCATCCGCCACGAGACAGGGCGCACACCGAAATCGTTGCGGATCTCGGCCCAGTCGCCGGTGTGATTGAGGTAGCCGACGGCGTAGCCCGTACCGGGATTCTGCGTCGAGGCATAGAGATCGAGCACCGAGTTGAGCGGCGCTCCGGCGCCGACTTTCAGATAGAGCGGCCGCGGACGGTCGAACTCCCAGTAGGTCACCGTAGCCGGACGGAACGGCTCGGTCGAGAGGTTGGTCGCCAGCGCCGACGGCGTGACGGTATAGTCGATTTCGGGCCGCAGACGCACCGTGTCGGTCATATCAGGCACGATGGGCAGCTTGACGGCCTTCGACACCTCGGGAACGTAGGTCTTGGTCACCTCGACCTGCTTGGTGACCTGCGCCCGCAACGGCACACCGCAAAACAGCACGGCGGCAGAGAGGATAAGAACTCTTTTCATGACTATTTCTTCAATTTTTCGATCCGCGCCTTCGCCTCGGCGACGATGCCGTCGTCGGCCGGCGAATATCCATCGACGATACTCTGATAGGTAGCTCGCGCCTGGAACGAGTCGTCGCGTCCGGCGTAGATGTCGCCCAGGGCGATATAGGCTTTCGCCACCCAGTAGGCATGGGGCGAACCCTTCTCCGCGAAGGCGAAGATCAGCGTCTCCGCCGCGGCCGCATCGCCTCCGCCCAGCGTCGCCTCGATCACGCGGTAGGCCGACTCGGCACCCTCGGCCGTCTTGACCTCACGGCTTAGCTCGCGGTAGAGCGGCAATGCCTCGGCCTGCTTCCCGCCGCGCCGCAGGATCGTCGCACGGGCGAATTTCGCCTCGCGCTGCGCCGTCGTGCCGGCATCGGGCAGCGCCTCCACCTCCGCGGCGGCGGCCAGCGTCGCCGCATCGTCGCCTCCGGCCTCCACCGAGCGGAAGTAACCCGTCGCAGCGGCGGCCCGCTCGTCGGCGGTCTGCACGACGTCGTACAACGCACGGTAGGCCTTCGCGGCTTCGGCGTGACGGCCTGCCTCGGAGGTCAGCTTCGACAGCGTACCGAGCGTCCTGGCCGAGTACTGGTTGGTCGGGCGGGCGGCCAGCTCGCTCAGCGTCTCGATCGCCGCATCGGTCTGTTTCGCTTTAAGATGGCAATCGCTCAGATAGAAGAGCGCATCGTCGGTATAATACCCCTTCGGATAGTTCCGCAGATAGCTTCTCAACGACTTCTCGGCGGCAGCGGTATCGCCCGAAAGGTAGATCTTGCGCGCTGCGGCGAACGACAGCGAATCGCGCGCCATGACGCTCGTATCGCACTCCACGCCGGCCTTCTCGGCGTAGGCGAAGTAGCCGTCGACATTGCCGTCGGCCACGTAAATCTCGCGGATGCCCTGCAAGGCGTCGCGCGCCGTGGCCGAACCGGGCGCCGACTCGACGACGCGCTCGTAGCAGCGGCGCGACAGCTCCGGCTGACCCAGATTGAGGTAAGCCAATCCCAGATCGGAGAGCGCCGGCGTGAAGAAGGGCGAATGGGGATTCTCCTCGACGAACTTCGACAACACCTTCGCACCGTCGTCGTAGCGCTCCGCGGCAATATAGGTGCGTCCCAGTTCGTAGGTGGCGTCGTCGACGTAGTCGCCCCGGTCGGCGGCGATGATTCGTTGGAGCGCCTCGATCTTCTGCGGCCTGCGGTCGAGAATGCCCAGCGTCACGGCACGCTGGAAATCGGCGTAATATTTCTCGTTCGTGCCGACGGCCGCCGCCTTTTCGTAGGTCGCCAGCGCTGCGGGGAACTGCCGCAGCGAGTAACGCGCATCGGCCTCACGGTTGAGCGCATCGGCCTTATAACGGTCGGCCGCGGAATAGAGCTGGTTGAACCGAGCGAACGAGGCATAGGCGTTCGACATGTCGCCCCGATCGAAATAGCAATAACCCAAGTTGTAATGCGCCTTGGCGTATTCGTCCTCGGTGCGAGGCGCACGGTGCAGATACTCCTTGTAGCGGCGTTCGGCCTCGGCGTAGTCGCCGCGTGCGAAGGCGATCTCGCCCAGCCAGAACCGGGCCAGCGCCCCGTACTTGGGGCTGACGTTGATCGCGGCCGACTCCGTGAGGCTTTGCGCCGCGCCGTCCAGATCACCGCGCGAATAGGCTTCCAGTCCGCGGAAGTAGGCGATTTTCTGCAACGCCGCACGCAGGTTGCCGTCGGGCGAAGGATAGTGTTTGAGCGCCGTGTAGGCCGCTTCGTAATTGCGCGAATTGTAGTAGGCGGCAATCAGCAGCTCACGCGCCTGCACGGCGCGTTCCGACGTCGGATACTGCGCGATGTAACGGTTCAGCACGTGGATCGCCTCGTTGAAGAGGCCGCCGCCCAGTTCGTACTGCAACTTGCCGTAGTTGAACAGAGCGTCCTCGGCGATCGCGGCGTCGAACGCCTCGTTGGCCGCCATGGCGAACGACTGCATGGCGCGCTGCTTGTCGCCGCCGCGCAGATAGCAGTCGGCCAGATGATAGGAGGCGTTCTGCGTCAGCGCGTCGTCCGCTCCGCAGACCTGCTGCAAACAGGGCCGCGCCTCGTCGTAACGCGCCTGCCGATAGAGACTGTAACCCAGCAGGTAGTTTTCGTTGCGCCCCATCTCACCGCCGCTGCGCCGATAGGCGTCGAGGAACTCCTCCGTACGTCCGTAATCGCCCAGATGAAACCATCCCTCGGCCACGATACGCTCCAACTCGGTGCGGCGTTCGCCCGCCGCACGGTCGATGAGCGAGCCGCCCGTAGTGACCACATAGCGGTAATTCCCCTCGTTGAACTCGATTTGCAACAGATAGAAAGGCGCCACGGCGCCGTAGGCCGCCGAACGGCTCAACTCCGTAAATCCGGCTCTGGCCGTGGCGTTGTCGCCCCGGACATAGGCGATATAGGAGATGTAGTAGAGCGCATGATCCGAATATTCGCCCGGCGAGGGGATGCGGCGGAAATAGCGCAACGCATCGTCGTAATCGCCCTGCTGGAAACGGATGTACCCCATGCGGATGTCGTACTGCTGGCGGTGTTCGGGCGACAAGGTTGCGTAGTCGACCTTGCCGAAAGCCCGCTGCGCCTCGTCGTAACGCCCCGCCGTACACAGAAGCGACGCGAGGGCGAATTCCACGTCGTTGACATGAACCGATTCGGGATTCCGCCGCAGGAACTCGGCGAGCCGCGCCTCGGCCCCCGCCTCTTTCAACTCCATGGCGCACATCGCCATGTAATAGTCGGCCTCGACACACAGCGACGATTCCGTCTGCGGAACCGCACCGCAGACTGCGGCGAACTCCTCCCTGGCATCGGCCCAGCGCCCCAACGCATAGAGCTCGCGCCCCCGATCGAAATGGGCCCGGCCGCCGGACGTCAGCACCGACGCATCCGCCCCGCACCAGAGGCAGCCCAGCGCCGCGATCAACACTATCACTCCTTTACGCATCGTTCGATTTCATTGAACGGCATCCCCTTCCGCCGGCACCGGCCGGCGAGGCTCCGCCGGATAAAACAATAGGACAAAGATACGAATAAGCGAGGGCAATGTCAAATTTATTTGAACATTGCCGAGCGGGAGTATCTTCGGCGTCAGCCAAAGATACGAATAAGTGAGAGCAAATGCAAACACAGTTTGCGATTTGCCGAGCAGGAGTATCTTCGGCGAAGTCAAATAAGCTTCTTTGCAGAGAATCCCTAACGGAAACAACTCGAAAACAGAGCGGGGCCGGCAAAATATATGCCGGCCCCGCAATCGTATTTCAGTACACGCCGTCAACGGATGTCGCGGCAGTTGCGTTTCTCCACGATCGTGCCGTCGTCGAGCACGACCATTCCGTTGAAAGCGCGCAACATGGTTTTGAGCGTCGTCGCGTCGATATTATAACAGCGCACGGCCGCACTTCCGGCGAACGAACGATAGGTCACGCCGCGGAGCCGTTCGGGCGTGAGGCAGACCGCCAGAGCCCCTTCGGCCGCAGCTCGTTCCACCACGCCGCGGAAGCGGCGTTCACAGGGAGCGTCCAACCCCTCGGAATCGGTGACACAGAGCATGTAGACCCGCCCCGGGCGAGTCAGCAACGACTCGGTGGCGTCGCCCTCGGCATCACGCAGCGAGAACTCCGACAGCGTGGGATCGACCTTCGGCTCGTCTAGCTCTTCGGTACGAGTATCGACCCACTCCCAACGCCCGGCATCCTGCCACTCGGTATCGTCGAGCGAAAATTCGTGCAGACGCCCCGTCTGCCGGTCGCGATAGATCAGCACCGTCTTCCCCGCCTGCGGCCCGGGGTCCGCCGAATAGGCGTTCATCGCCTCGTAGATATTCACCCCCACCTTGAAGGGTCTGAAATCGATCAGCGGCAGATGCGCATAGCAGTAGATGCCCAGCCCCATGGCCAAGGAGAAGAAGAGCACGGTGCATCCCACCTCCGCCTTCGAGAAGGCGAAGATACGGTCGCGGCGGTAGCGCCACCAGACGACGACCGACAGCGGCAGCAACACCAGATTTTTGGCGAACGTCTCCCACGGCGTGAGCTTGACGGCATCGCCGAAACAGCCGCAGTCCTCGACCGGCAGCCACGTGGCGCTCAGGAAGGTCAGCACCGTGAAGAAGACCATCGAAGCCAGCGCGAAAATCGAGATCAGCCGGATGCGCACCTTGAAAAGCAGCATGAGCCCCATCATCAGCTCGGCGCCGCACAGCCAGATCGAAAAGCCGAAACGCAGACCGCTCAGCGATTCCAGCCCGTAGATCGAAAGGTACTCCTGTATCTTGATCGCCGTACCCCACGGATCGACGGTCTTGACGAATCCCGAAAAGATGAAGGTCACGCCCAGCACGATCCGGCAGGCATGGGACAACCATTTGAAAGCCCTGTTACGCATCGGCAGCAGCGTTTAGGAGCGGGGCGAGCGCCGCTTCGATTTTCGAAAAGATCCGTTCGGGCGTCTCCATCGAGCCGTCCGGCGCGCAGCAGTCGACGACGCGGAACGCCGCATCCTCGCGCGCGGCATCGAGGTAAACCCCGCGCACGCGCTGTTGCAGATCGAGCGACGCCTCGTGGATGTCGTGCGCCCCTTGCAGGTAGTCGCGGTCGCCGCCCTCGCGCGCCTGCGTCAGTTTGCGCTCGGTGAACGAAAAGGGAACGTCCAGAAACAGCGACACGTCGGGACGCGGGAGCCGGTAATAGCCGTACTCCGTATCGAGAATCCAGCGTTTGAGCGCACGGCGTTCCTCCTCCGACGAGAGTTTCGCGCACTGGAACGCCACGTTCGAATAGACGTAACGGTCCAGCACCACGGCTTCGCCCGACGCGAGCCACTGCCGGATCTCAGCCGCCGCATCGCCCCGGTCGCCGGCGAAGAGCAGCGCCACCAGATAGGGATCGACCGCCTCGACGGTACCCAGTTCGCCGCGCAGGAAACGGGCGATCAGATCGCCGAAAACCGGCGCGTCGAAACGCGGGAAATGGAGGTAACGGCACGCGACGCCGCGCCGTGCGAAAAGCTCCTGCAACATGCGGATCTGGGTCGACTTGCCCGCTCCGTCCAATCCTTCGAGTACGATAAACATAAATTCAGGCAGTAGATTTATCTTGAATTTTTTTCGTCCATTTCCCGCCTCGGCATAGCCCGAACAAGTTCGGCTCTGCACTCGGCTTAACGAAATGGTTGAATTTCTTTCTTCCATTTCTCGCCTCAGCATAGCCCGAACAAGTTCGGCTCTGCACTCGGCTTAACGAAATGGTTCTTTCGCGCTCAGCGCAACATCCTCACGGCACGTTCGACGCCGGCTGCAAGCGCATCGATCTCCCCGCGCGTGTTGTACATCGCAAGCGACGCCCGGCACATGCCCGGCACCCCGTAATGGGTCATCACCGGTTCGGCGCAATGCTGGCCCGTGCGCACGGCGATCCCCAGCTTGTCGAGGATCATCCCCACGTCGTAGGGGTGCGTCCCCTCGACCGTGAACGACACGATCGCGCATTTGTCGGGTGTCGCGCCGTAGATCCGCAACCCGTCGACGGCCGAAAGCCGTTCGGCGGCATAGCTCAGCAACTCCCGTTCGTAAGCCTCTATCTCGGCCGGATCGAACTGTTCCAGGTAACGGATCGCCTCGCCCAGCCCGATCGCCCCGACGAAATTGGCCGTGCCCGCTTCGAATTTCAGCGGAAGCGGCGCATAGGTCGTCCCCCCGAACGACACCCGATCCACCATATCGCCGCCGTAGAGGAACGGAGGCATCGCATCGAGCAGTTCGCGCCGCCCGTAGAGCACGCCGATACCGGTCGGGCCGTAGAGCTTGTGTCCCGAAAAGGCATAGAAGTCGCACCCCAGCGCCGCGACATCCGCGCCGCCGTGAACGATGCCCTGGCATCCGTCCACGCACACCAGTGCGCCCACGGCGTGCGCCGCCTCCACGATCGGACGCAGATCGGGCCGTGTGCCGAGCGTGTTGGATGCCTGCGTGACGGCTACCATGCGCGTGCGGCCGTCGATCAGTCCGTCGAGTCGTTCGGTCATCAACCGTCCCGCATCGTCGAAGGGCAGCATCCGCAATTCGGCCCCCTTGCGCAACGCGACCGCCTGCCACGGAACGAGGTTCGAGTGGTGCTCCATCTCGCTCACGACGATATTGTCGCCCGCCCGCAGGAACGTATCGCCCCATGCGTAGGCCACCGTGTTGAGCGATGCCGTCGCCCCCGCCGTGAAGACCACCTCCTCGCGGTGCGCGGCGCCGATAAAGGCGCGGATACGGTCGCGCGCCGCTTCGTAACGCTCCGTCGCCTCTTCGGCCAGACGATGTACGCCGCGGTGGATATTGGCGTTCAACTCCCGATGCAGGTAATCGACCGTATCGATCACGCAACGAGGCTTCTGCGCCGTAGCCCCGCTATCGAGGTAGACCAGCGGGCGGCCGTACACCTCGGTCGAGAGCAGCGGAAAATCCGCACGTATCTTTTCAACATCAAACATTCCTACATCCGTTCGAGTTTCGTCACGATCCTCCGATAAAGTTCCTCGCAAAGCGGTTCGACGGCACAATGCGCCGCGATCGCCGCGACGAATCCCTCCATCTGCAACCGCCGTGCCTGTTGTTCGCTCAGGCCGCGCTGCCGCATGTAGAGGATCGCCTCGTCGTCCATCTGCCCCACCGTGGCGCCGTGCGTACACTTCACGTCGTCGGCATAGATCTCCAACTGGGGCTTGGCGACGATGCGCGCGCCGGTCGAGAGTTCGACGTTGCGGCTCGTCTGCTGCGCGTCGGTACGCTGCGCGCCGGGCGCCACGTAGACCAAACCTTGAAAGGCGCCGGTCGCCTCGCCGCCCGCAACGCCTTTGACGAGCGAACGGCTGCTGCAATCGGGTACGTTGTGACTGACCCGCACGCCGACCTCGCAATGCTCCTTGTCCGCAGCCAGAAACAGACCGTCCAGTTCGCTGCGGGCGAACGCACCGTCGAGATCGATGCGGTAACTCACGTTGGCACTCGTCAGCTCGGCCATCGTCACCTCGCAGAGGCTTCCGCCTTGTTGACGGATCGAGCATTCGACGAAAGCCTCGTCAATAAACATCTCGACGATAGAAAGTTTTGCATTCTCACCTACATCGATGCTCAATGTCGCCGACTCAGGTTTCGTGTGGACGATGACCAACCGTGCCCGATCGCCCTCACCCACCGCGACGGCATATTCCGTCGGGTCGAGCAACGTATAGACCGGTCCGTCGACCAGCGCAGCGCGTTGGCCGCGCAACGCCTCGAACCCCTCGCCTTCGATCCAATCCAACCGCTCCATCACGCCTCCCTGTAATCGTTGATAAGCCAGTCGTAGCCCTCCTTTTCGAGTTTGAGCGCCAGCGACTTGTCGCCCGAATGGATGATGCGCCCCTTGTAGAGCACATGCACGTAGTCGGGAACGATATAGTCCAGCAGACGCTGGTAGTGCGTGATGACCACCGTAGCGTTTTCGGACGTGCGGAGCTTCGTCACACCCGTGGCGACGATGCGCAGTGCATCGATGTCCAGCCCCGAATCGGTCTCGTCGAGAATGGCCAGCTTCGGCGCGAGCACCGCCATCTGAAAGATCTCGTTCTTCTTCTTCTCGCCGCCCGAAAAACCTTCGTTCACCGAGCGCGACATCAGCTTCGGATCGAGCTCCACGACGGCGCTCTTCTCCTTCATCAAGCGCAGGAATTGAGAGGCCGTAAGAGGCTCTTCACCACGATATTTACGTTGTTCCTGAACGGCCATCTTCATAAAATTGGCCATCGACACGCCGGGAATCTCGACCGGATACTGGAAGCCGAGGAACAACCCCAGCCGCGCCCGATCCTCGATCGACATCGCCAGCAGGTCGTGCCCCTGAAAAGTCGCCGATCCTGCCGTCACGGTGAACTTCTCGTTTCCGGCCAGTACCGACGCCAGCGTGCTCTTGCCCGAACCGTTGGGCCCCATGATCGCATGTACCTCGCCGGCCTTCACGTCGAGGTCGATGCCCCGCAGGATCTCCTTGTCGTCGACCGAAGCGTGTAAATTCTTTACGGAAAGCATATTTCGTCTGTTTAAATTCTACTTTAACCTACCGAACCTTCAAGGCTGATAGATAATAATTTCTGGGCCTCGACAGCGAATTCCATCGGCAGCTTGGCCATCACCTCTTTGGCGAATCCGTTCACGATCAGTCCCACGGCGTCCTCGGTCGACAGGCCGCGCTGGTTGCAATAGAAAAGCTGTTCGTCGGAGATCTTCGAAGTCGTGGCCTCGTGCTCGACGATCGCCGTGCGGTTGCTGCACGCAATCTCGGGAAAGGTATGCGCCCCGCATGCGGAGCCGATCAGCAGCGAGTCGCACTGCGAATAGTTGCGCGCCCCCTCCGCGCTGCGCGCCACCTTGACCAGCCCGCGGTAGGAGTTCTCGCTCCGGCCGGCCGAAATACCCTTCGAGACGATCCGGCTGCGGGTGTTGCGGCCGATATGGATCATCTTGGTACCGGTGTCGGCCTGCTGGAAATGGTTGGTCATCGCCACCGAATAGAACTCCCCCACCGAATTGTCGCCCAGCAGCACGCAGCTGGGATATTTCCACGTGATCGCCGAGCCGGTCTCGACCTGCGTCCACGACAGGCGGGCGTTCTGGCGGCACAGTCCGCGCTTGGTGACGAAGTTGTAGATGCCGCCGCGCCCCTCCTTGTCGCCCGGATACCAGTTCTGGACGGTCGAGTATTTCACCTCGGCGTCGCGCTCGACGACGATCTCCACCACGGCGGCGTGCAACTGGTTCTCGTCGCGCCGCGGGGCGGTACACCCTTCCAGATAACTCACGTAGGCCCCTTCGTCGGCGACGATGAGCGTGCGTTCGAACTGTCCCGTACCCTCGGCGTTGATGCGGAAGTAGGTCGACAGCTCCATCGGACAGCGCACCCCTTTGGGAATGTAGCAGAACGATCCGTCGGAGAAGACCGCCGCGTTGAGCGCCGCATAGTAGTTGTCGGTGCAGGGCACCACGCTGCCCAGGTATTTCTTGATGAGATCGGGATAGTCGCGGATCGCCTCCGAGATCGAACAGAAGATGATTCCCTTCTCGGAGAGCGTCTCCTTGAAAGTGGTCTTGACCGACACGGAGTCCATGACGGCATCGACGGCCACGCCCGCCAGCTGCATCTGCTCCTCCAAAGGGATGCCCAGCTTGTCGAACGTGCGTTTGAGTTCGGGGTCGACCTCGTCCATGGAGCCCAGTTTGGGACGCACCCTGGGCGCAGCGTAATAGATGATGTCCTGGAAATCGATCTCCGGAATACGGAGGTGCGCCCACGTCGGCGGCTCCATCTTGAGCCAGTGGCGGTAGGCCCGCAGGCGCGACTCGGTCATCCACTCCGGTTCGCCCTTCTTGGCCGAGATCAGGCGCACGACCTCCTCGCTCAGGCCGCGCGGAATCGTCTCGGTCTCGATGTCGGAGGTGAAACCGTACTTGTACACCCGGCCTTCTATCTCTTTTATGATGTTATCCTGTTCTGACATACCTGTGGAAATATCATGCAAATGTACAAAAAAAATGCAGAACGTACAACGCCGCGCCGCCGGACGGCAAAAATCGCAGCGGCGCGGCCAGAACGTCCCGCATGGCGCGAAAAACAGGCACCCGCACGCAAAATCGCACCGGAGGATGCGGCGGAACCGGAAAACTTGCGTATCTTCGCGTCTCGAAATCATCCCGAAACATTATGGATACCATCGAACGGATCGCCCGCCGCAACCGGTTGCGGGCGGAAGAGGTCATCCGCGACTCGCGGCTCGCGGAGATATGGCGGTCGGTCGGCGCCGAGGTGCGACAGGTCGGATCGCTGCGGTCGGGCCTGCTGATGAAGCACCGCGACATCGACTTCCACATCTATTCGTCGCCGCTGCGCCTGGAAGAGAGCTTCGCGGCAATGGCGCAGCTGGCAGCCGATCCGGCCGTGGGTCGCATCGAGTGCCGCAACCTGCTCGCAACCGACGAGGCGTGCGTCGAATGGCACGCGACGTACCGCGATCGCGACGGCGACGAGTGGCAGCTCGACATGATCCACATCGTGCGGGATTCGCGCTACGACGGTTATTTCGAACGTGTGGCCGACCGGATCGCCGCCGCGCTGACACCCGTGACGCGGCGCGCCATCCTGCAACTCAAATACGACACGCCCGACGACGTGAAGATCGCCGGCATCGAATACTACGTGGCCGTGCTGCGCGACGGCGTGCGCACCTACGACGCCTTCGCCGAGTGGCGGCGTACACACCCGCTCACGGGCATCGTCGAGTGGATGCCTTGACCGGCCCATACAGTCGCAGACCGGCGCAGGACGCCCCGTACCGGTCTGCACACGGTATCCTGTCGTCCTTTCTTCGGGCGGTTCGACCGCGAAACGGAATGCAAAAAAATCCCTCAGAAGAAAAAGAAACCGATTTTATTTGGTAATTCCGCATTTTTGACTTACTTTTGCTCCGCGTTTGCTGAAAGTCAGCGGCACGCATCCACAGAATCGGAGAGGTGGGTGAGTGGCTGAAACCACCGGTTTGCTAAACCGACGTGCTGGGCAACCGGCACCACGAGTTCGAATCTCGTCCTCTCCGCCAAGTTCGGAGCCGACAGGCGGCAACAAAACGACAAATCCTGCAAGATCAAATACTTGCAGGATTTTTTCTTTTTCAGGGCATGACTGAAAACAGCCTAAAACCGGTTCCGGAACAAGTAGCTGAACCTGAAAACCTCCGATCCCGACAGGCAACGATTTGTCCGTAATTCTCTTACTAAATATAAAGATCCAGTAAGACAAACAGCGGAGTCAGTAGTTTTACAACCCAATCGGTTACCTACGAAAAGTACATTCAAAATTTTCTTCTACTTGAAGAAGGCCGCCCCTCGGGCAAACTTCCAAGACCTGAAACCGATTCCCATGAAATCGGAGGCGTCCGACGTCCGGTCACAGAACTTGTTCGCCACCACCCGACAAGGATTTCCGCCGTCGACACCGATGGCGACCCTGAGATTTTCGACCTCATAGACGGAGTTCGCTCCGTCGGCGAAGAAGCAATAGATCCCTGCATTCCGCGCCGACACACTCCCTGCACACAGCACGATGCACGCCGGCAAAACCAATTTTTCCATAGGCTTCGAAAAAGTTCCGTCCATACCCCGACGGCCCGAAAAAAAATAGAGAAGCGATGGCGCCGAAAGCTTATTTTAAGTACTGGAATCCGGAACAGTCTCGGGATAAAACAAACAACAGCCCACGCCCATATCCACGGATGGATACGACGCGAGAAGATATCGGCTTATTCTCTTCTCCCGTTGAATTTTCCCGATCGAACACCGAGAATAAACTTACACGTTCCGTGTTTTCAGTATGCCACTGCAAATGCAGAAAACATATCCGGAAAATGCAACCGTTCTCTTCCGTTGGGACTGTACTGCATACCCACAGCTTATTATAATCGTCGTCCGGTTTATAAAAAGCCAGCCGTCCTTCGACAGGACGGCCGGCTCGGAAAAAGAATATGCCTTTTGAAGACCTTATTCCCTATCGCTCATCGAATAGGGAGCGTCTTCGGATTTCGCGCCGCGGCTGTCGTTCGGTTCCGGCCGCATCTCGAAAGCGATCTTCGCTCCGTTCAGCAGCTCGCCGTATTTCAGGAAAGTTCGTTCGAGAGTCTTTCCGTCGAGTGTCATCTTTCCGACATAACGGTTCTCGGGGCTGTTCCCGGGAGCTTCGATCTCCACGGTCTCGCCGTTTTCGAGGTGGATGAGCGCTTTTTTGAAGAGCGGCGAACCCACCGCATATTCGTCCGATGCGGGACAGACGGGATAGAACCCGAGGGCCGAGAACACGTACCAGGCCGAGGTCTGTCCGTTGTCCTCGTCGCCGCAGTATCCGTCGGGCTCGGCGGAGTAGAGCCGGTCCATAACTTCTCGTACCCAATACTGCGCCTTCCAGGGTTGTCCGACATAATCGTAGAGGTAGATCATGTGCTGCGCAGGCTGGTTGCCGTGCGCGTAGTTGCCCATGTTGGCCACCTGCATTTCGGTGATCTCGTGGATGCGCACGCCGTAGTAGCTGTCGTCGTAGATCGGCGGGACGACGAATACCGAATCCAACATCTTCAAGAACTCCTTCCCGCCGCCCATCAGCTCGGCGAGCCCTTCGACGTCGTGGAAAACCGACCATGTGTAGTGCCAGGCGTTACCCTCCGTATATGCGTCGCCCCACTTGTATGGGCTGAACGGCGACTGGAACGTCCCGTCGGCATTGCGGCCGCGCATCAACTTGGTTTCAGGATCGAAGAGGTTTTTATAGTTCTGCGAGGCCTTTTCCAGCCGCTCCGCATCTTCGGTCCGGCCCAGCTTTTTCGCCACCTGCGCGATACACCAGTCGTCGTAGGCATATTCGAGCGTTCGTGCGACATTCTCGTTGATGCCTGCATCGTAGGGTACATAGCCCAGCGTGTTATAGTATTCGTGCCCGAGGCGTCCCGTGGAGCTTACCGTAGGATGGACTTTGTCGCGTCCCGCGAGCATCGCCCCGTAGAGGGTTGCTACATCCTCTTCGGGTGTCACGCCTTTGAGTATTGCATCCGCGACTACGGATGCGGAGTTGTTTCCGACCATGCAGCCGCGGTGTCCCGGCGAAGCCCATTCGGGCAGGAAGCCGCTCTCGCGGTAGGCATTGGCCAGCCCGGCCTGAATCTCGGCGTTGACCGACGGATAGACGAGGTTCAGCAGCGGGAACAGGCTCCGGAACGTGTCCCAGAATCCCGTGTCGGTATACATGTAGCCAGGCAGCACCTCGCCGTTGTAAGGGCTGTAATGCACAGGTTTGCCCGCAGCGTCGATCTCGTAGAATTTGCGCGGGAAAAGCGTCGAACGGTAGAGGCACGAGTAAAACGTGCGGTACTGATCCGTAGTTCCTCCCGTGACTTCGATACGTCCCAGCACGTCGTCCCAGCGTTCCTGTGCCCGGGCCTTCACCGTTTCGAAATCATCCGTTCCCAGCTCCGTTTCGAGGTTTCGCAGGGCCTGCTCCGCGGAGATGAACGACGAGGCCACGCGGGCCGTCACCTGCTCGCCACGCACCGTCGAAAAGTGTACCTTAGCCACGGCGTGGTCACCTTCGACCGCTTTGCCGCCTTCGGGATAGAGCTCTCGGCTACCCGCCTCGTAGGAGGCGGGGGCATCGGTCAGCTCGACGGCCGCGAAGGGCTTGTCGAAGCGGATGACGAACCAGTTGCGGAAATTCTCGGGCACGCCGCCGCTGTTACGTGTCGTATAGCCGGCAACGGTCTGCGCGTCGACGATCTCCACGCGCGAGCCGCGGTCGAAGGCGTCGATGACCACGCCCGATTCCGTCGATTCGGGGAACGTGAAGCGCATCACGGCGGCGCGCTCCGTCGGGGTCATTTCGGCCACGATGTCGTGGTCGGCCAAGTAAACCGAATAATAGTAGGGCTTCGCCGTCTCCGACTGGTGCGAGAACCAGCTCTGACGCGACTCCTCGCCGAGTTTGTCCCGGCCCCGCACGGGCATCAGCGAAAACTGCCCGTAGTCGTTGATCCACGGCGAGGGCTGGTGGGTCTGTTTGAAGCCCCGGATGGTATGCGCTCCGTAGGTGTAGGCCCACCCGTCGCCCATCGGGCCCGTCTGGGGCGTCCAGAAATTCATTCCCCACGGCAAAGCCACCGCCGGATAGGTATTGCCCGTCGAGAGCGCATAGTCCGACTGGGTGCCGACCAGCGTCGAGACGTATTCCGAGGGGCGAATCGCGGTTCCGGTGTCGTGAGGGACATGACCGCAGGCAGCAGCGAGGGCCGCCAGTACGATGAATGCGTATTTCTTCATTAGATGGATTTTTACATGCCGGAGTACATCCGCTGATTGCATGATGCGACCGCACTGTCTATTGTCAGAAAGACAGCGTTTTCCCGATACCCGAGGTCGTAGCGCTCGATGCGCCGCCTTTCGGTGCGTTCCTTACAAGGGGCCTTGAACCCACGAATTGCAAATGCAAACCCGAACAAGCAATATGAGAAGTCGTTTTCCATAGGACAGACCGTATTCCGGTCTGCAAAATCAAAAAAACGCCGGAAGAATCCGAAAACTCTCCCGGCGGCCCTCATCAACGAATCTAAAACGGATTTTTCATTCAGCGGTTGTACTCAGTGCGGAGTACATCCTACCGTCTTCGTCCATCGCAGCCCATGACCGACGACACCGCTGCCGAAGGCCGCTATCACGATGACTCGATTCGTGTATTCGATGCTCAATCGTCGATGTCTATAACGTTGAATTGATTGTCGAATTTGATCTCCAAACCGTTCGACAACTCCACCTCCCACGTGTAGGCGTTGCGGTCGATCTGACGGATGAACTGCCCGGGATAGTTGCTTCCGGAAACGAAGGTTTGGATAGGCTGCGGGACGATGGATGCAGGAACAGGGCTGTATTTGCGCCCGACGCTTTCCCACTGCCCGTCGCTGCGGAATTCGATCTCCGTACGGTCGGTGTAGACCACCTCGTACTCCTTGCCCGTGTATTTCTGCTCCTCGACGGCATATGCCACCGTGAGATCCTTGAAATGCGCGGAGAGGAACTCCTGCGCCGCCTGCGGGAGCTTGTCCACGCTCGTGGGCTTTTCGCGGCCGTCGGCATACGCCGCTCCAAACATCGTCGTCATAAGGAACAGGGTCAAAAATGTCTTTTTCATCGTTCTTTTTGTTTATTTAGTTAGACAATCTCTCGCTGCAAATATTGCCCCCGATTTTGAAAGGAATTTGAAATACGACAATTTATATAACCGTCTGCAAAAAAAACAATCGGCCGAAGGTCAGAAGCGGCCCCCGAAACAGCGTCTCAGGGAGGGGGGGGGAGACGTCGGGAAGGCCCCCGCGGTATAGGCGGACAACGGAAATGCCTGCCGGGAAGACTTCTTCTCCGGCAGGCATTTTCGCTACGTACGAGGCCGCATTACTTCTCGGAATGGCTGCGGAAATACACCTCTCAGGCGTCCTGACCTATGGTGCAGACCTCGATCCGCTGAATCGGCATATAGCTGCCCGGCACGCTGCTTTCGGTATACGTGCCTCCGTCTTCCAGACAGACGATCTCCATGTAGAGGAGGCCGATGTGCTCGCCGTCTGCCGTTCCGGAATGTTGACTGAAATCGTTCGGATTCACATAGTAGACTCCTTTGACATATCCCTCGTCGTCGTAGTCCGCACCCCAGACGACGTGCTGGTGTATTTTTCCTGCGGAGGCATGTCCAGTCCGATGGCCATATCTTCCTCGAAGGCTCTGGTGATGAACTCGGCGAAGGCCTCTCGGGAAACGGCCTGGCGTCCGCCGGTGGATACCTTTGAACTTTTCGCTGGCGCCGCCGACGTTTTCGTCCACGATATGCCAGACATATTTGCAGCCACCGGCGGACATCGGCTCACTCGGCTGGCTGAAAATAAAACCGTTCTTTTAGCAATTTCAGGCGTAAGCCTTTTATCGCGTCTTCAAAAATCGGGGTTTTCATAAAATTTAGGAATTATTTTACCATATCCAATTTTTTCGCCACATTTACGAAATACAGCGATCCGAAGCGGCTGTACGGTTCTTATCGCTATCTGCCGTATTCTTTTAAAGCCGATAAAGCCGAAATTGACGATTCCTTTCAAATCTGCATTTTTCAGTCAAGAACAGTTCAACAAATAAGCGGGGCCGGAATTTAACTTCCGGCCCCGCCTGTCTGAATTCGTCTATCCGATTCCTGTCCGTTACATGGAGATATCCCCGTCGACGGTTCCCTGATCTTCCCAGCCGCCGATCTGGGAGCCTTCCACGACGATACCGTCCTTGCCGAAAGTCAGGTTCAGCGTCAGGCACTTGCCGCCGTCGAGCGCGGCGGGAATCTCCTGCGTCGCATTCTTCAACACCTCGTTCAGTCCGGCGAGCGTGTGCTCTACGGTCTTGCCTCCGATCTCGATTTTGAGCGTTACCTCTTCCGAGGTCTGCGGCACGAGAAGGAAACGGACGGCCTTGCCCGCGACTTCGAATGCAGCCGTCTTGTCGGCGGTCTTGCTTACCGTCGCGGCAGCCATGTTCACCTCGCAGGAGGACTTCGCCGTGCAGGTGGTCTTCACCGCTTCGAGCTGCTCCTGCGTATAGGTGCCGTCCGAAGCGTAGTTGATCGCCAGCTTGTGCATAGCGTGCTTGAACGCCAGATTCACCTTCGTGTCGGCGCTCTTGGAGACCTTCATAGCCGGAGCCAGCAACAGGTCCTTGTCCGCGGCGGTCGAGAGGTCGAAGGTGAATGCGGTGCCTTCGGCCGACTCGGGTGCCGGATAGCAGCCGGCGAAGGAGGCTTCGGTCGTACCCGAAGGCAGGCCCAGGTCTTCCCAGTAAAGCGCGGCCCCGCCGATCGTGTACTCTTTCCGCACGGTCTTGTCGCCGCCCGAGACCGTCAGGGCGATCTTGTCGCCGTCCTGGAAATAACCCGAACCGTCCTCGTTCAGGTGCGGCGCACGCGTCAGTGCCTCGATACCCGCCGTAACGGTGATCTTCCCCTCGCCCGGCGCGGGCTTCGTCTGTTCTTTGTCGTCGTTGCAGCCTACCAAAACCAGCAGGACGGCTGCAGTGAAAAACGTCTTGTTCATAATCTCTCGTATTTATGAATCCAATCTATTGCTGTTTCCTTAAAATAATTCAATGCGGGTCAATCTTCGGGCTGGACGTCGGGGAACGCCTGCCGCCAGATGTCGCGATGCAGGTCTGCCACACCCAAAGCCGTAATTCGGATCGAAGTACCCAGATAAGTCTGATCGTTCAATCCCATTATATCGTCCTTTTGATAGGTAACTTCTTTACGGATACAGGCGGCTCCCAACGGATCCTGATCACCGAAGTTATTGTCTGCGTAATAAATATAACCGATATATCCTTCATCGTCGAACTCCGCGCCCCAGATCGTCATGGCATGGTTGCCGTCGGTCGTGAATTCAAGCGCCTGACGGTTTTTCAGAGCATGTTTGATGATGCTGTTGAAACGCGATTTCGACATGGCCCGGTTATCCGTATAAACGACATCGGTTTTCTTAAACACCCTGCCGAAATAACCCGGGCAGTCCAGCATGGTCGGATTGTCGATGCCAGACGTATTGGCATTGAGTCCGGTGATGAACCAGCTTACCCCCTCTCCGGCCCCGCGGTTCTGAAACGTGTCGATGAAGAGCCGAAATATCGCACTCTTCGATGCGGGAGAAAAGTCGGCCGAAGGACGCGGATACTTTTCGAACTCCGGCTCATTCCCGTATCTGGCATCGTAGGCTGCGACATACTCCTTGTTGCGGTCTATCCACCAGTGCAAAATATTGGAAGAAGCACCTGCCCAACACATGTATCCATCTTCGGCATCATCCTTCCAGTAGGTTTTGTTGACGTCGTACCAACCGCAGCCTTCGCCCCACGGCAGCTTCCAGGATTCTGTCGTCGTGCCGTCGCTCCAATGATACACATACTTGACCCATACGTTGGGTGTGTAGTTGTCAATAGGATTGCCCGGCGAAACCTCGATGACCGTTTCCGGGTCATACACGGGCGAATGAATGCCGTAGATCCACAGTTTCTTGTTGCGGAACTCCTCGTCCGGTTCAAGGCCCGGATCAGGCTCCGGACCGGGCTCCACATTCCCGTCCGTCAGGCGCAGGTCGAGCGTCGTAGTTTTGCCCGCTTCGAACGATTTCGAACCGCCGATTTCATTCGGAGCATCGAACGTTATCGTCTTGCCTCCGGCATGGATGCGCAGCCAGCCGTCGCCCGAAGTGTAAGGCGCGAGTTTCTGCGGAAAGAGAAGCGCCGTGAACTCCCCCACCTGCTCTCCGGCGTGCGGCGTAATCCAGACCTCGTCCGTCTCGGGGTCTTGCGGAGTGCCCGTGAAAAGCGAGAACGAACCTTCGTTGCGGTTGCGCACCTCGACCGAGAGGTCTTCGGGAAGTTCCCCGTCGGCACTCGTCAGACGGATTTTCAGACGGTGCATCCCGTGTGCAAACGGCAGTTCGATGCGATTCGACACCGTCGACAAGTCGATTTCCCGGTGCGCCCAAAGCATGTCCGACTCCGCGTAGCCCTCGCCGCTCTGGTCGGCCGCGACCGCATGGAAGTGCCGGTTCTCCTCCGGACGGACGTCCTCGCGGGCCGGATAGTAGGCCGAAATTTTGCCGTCGCCCAAGTCGCTCTTTTTCAGTTTCGGCCTCCACGCGCCGTTCTCACGTGTAAGAACGAAATGCTGCGAGGGCGAGCCGAATACATAGAGACCGATCCGGTCGCCGTCTTCGAACTCCCCGCTTCCGTCCTCGCCGATCGCGGCCCGCGCGGCGGACAGATCGAACACGAATTCCACCTCTCCGTCGGGAGCGGCGCCGAGACCCTCGGTCGCAGGATCGCTCTCGCTGCATCCGGCCATAAGAAGAGCCGCCCCCCCCAAAGGAGCAGGACGGTCTTTCGTAGGATGTCCTCAAACAATCTGCTCATGATATTATCCATAGAACTCTGCGACTAAAATCCCTCTCCCTTCCAAACGGATTGCTTCCGCAGCGAAGGGTCGATCTACACCATTTCTCAGATGTATTGCGTCTTCGTACCCCTAAAAGCACGTAATATCGTCATGCAAAGCGCACTGCAATTTACCGAGGCTCTCGACGAGGAACCGGTTCAAAAACAGAACTGCGACCTGAAAGGAATCCATCCGTTCCGGAATATGCCCGACCGCAGGGAACGCACGGTATTTACCAACGTCGTTCCTAAATCAGACAGAACGACAGTAAAACGCTCTCGCACCGAGCCCATATAAGATTACAGCAAGTCCGAAACTTTATGCCGGGGCCGGAGTTTACCCTCTTATTTCCGTCCGGGATTTTCAATCAAAAAACACTTCCGAAGCTCGCATTACCAATTGAATAGTACGGAGAGTATCCACGTATTGCGCAAGGGGGATGAACTTCCGGCCAACAGATAAGCGGCGTCCGCCGCGACGTATTTCCATCGAAGGCCGGCGCCGGCCGAGCCGTAGCGGTATTCTCCCGTACTGCGATCCCCCATGCGGTAACCTCCTCGCAGGGCGAGTATTCCGAAACAACAGTATTCGGCACCGAAACTTCCCGACCAGGCGCGGAGTTCCGAGGGCCGCAGGCGGTATTCGGTTTCGGCGGTCAGCGTCAGGCCGTGCGCTTCCGAAAGACCGAGTTCCGCGGCTGCGCCCGCCTTCAACACCCACGGCAGCTGACGGTTTCCTGCGCCGTAGTCGAGGGCGCCACCGACGTTGGCAGCCTGAAAACCGAACGTCACGCGGTGCGAAGCGGCCACTGCATGCCGGTAGAAGAGTCCGGCATCGACGGCGAACGTCTGTGCAACGTCGGCCGTTCCGGGCTCCGAACGGACGTAACGCGCCGTAAGGGCCACGGACAATCCTTCGGCAACCGTTCGGGAGTAGCCGACGTCGAAGGCCATGTCGTGCGGTTCCAGCCGTCCGAGCACGTTGCCCTCTTCGTCGGTTCGTTCCGAACCGTATTGCGAGAAATAGCGGAAGGAGGCTGAAACGGCCTGTTTGCCGTCGGGTTTGAAATAGACCGCCGCCGTGTGCAGAGCCGTTCGGGGCGTCAAGTCGCGCATCCACGGCAGATAACTGTAACCGGCGCCGAAGCGCTCCTCCGAGAAAGGCAGCTGCGCCGCGTTGCGGAGGGCCGAAAAAACATCGGCTGAGAGTGCGACGCCCGCACCGCCCATCGCCGCGCTGCGGGCGTCCGGAACGACGGACAGGAAAGCGGCGGCGTTTTGAGCCGTACCGGCGAGCGGTACCGCAAGCAGAGCCGCTGCGATGAGTATGTTGCGAAAAAAGGACTGCATCTTTTCAGGTTTTAGAGTTTGACGATGGAGCGCGTGAGCGAACCGCCTTCGTATCGCAGTTCGATCGTATAGGTTCCGCCCCCGAGCGACGAGAGATCGACTACGGCGGGAGCGGTCGGAGCGATCCGTACTTCGGCGGCGAACGCCCTGCGTCCCGCAGCATCGTACAGTGTGACGCGCAACGCCCCTTCGACGTCGCGCCCCATGCGGATCGACAACCGGTCGCGGACGGGATTGGGATAAAGATCGACCTCGCGCGAATCGTCGCGGCACATCACGGCGAAGGTGTCGCGTCCCGCGAGACCGCCTTCGTCGGTCGCAACGACGGTCACCTCCGAACGGCCGTAACGCAGCGGCATGATCCGGTAGCCCGAAGCGACCGGTTGGAGATAGAGCATCTCCTCGTCGTATTCGAGCGCATAGGCAACCGTCCCGGGCACCTCGTCGTCGAAACCCTGCGACGGCGTGAACTCCGCCGTCTCCTGCATCGAACCGAGATAGACCGGCCGGAATCCGCCGGTAGCCACCGGCGGCTGGTCGGGCAGCAGCGTGAAATCGAAATCGGCCGTATCGGAAGCGCCGAAACTGTCGCTTACCGAAACATGCGCCGTATAGTTCCCCGGGGTGCGTTTGTAATTGAAGATGTCGAGACAGAGGCGGTCGCCCTCCTTGCGGATCGCAACGGCGCCGGAAGGATCCTGCAACTCGCAGGTGAAACCGTGGCTGTCGGGATCCGAAACATGGTACCGCACCGTTTCGGTGCGGTTGTAACCGACCCGCACCTCCTCCGTGCTCTCGAGGATCAGCGCAGGCGGCGTGTTGGCCGGCGTGCCGAAGGAAATGACCGTCGTCTCAGAACGATTGCCCCAAGGATCGACGGCGACGATGGCCACCGTGTAGCGCGTCTGTTCGGCGATATCGGTCAGCACGTAGGTGATCTCGTCGCCCGCCTGCTTGTCGCGCACGGGGATGACGACCGATTCCGCCCCCTCGGGCAGATCGTCGGGATCGGGATTTTCCAATGTTCCCACGCGCCACATCAAAATGAACGAATCGGCGCGTCCGTCATCGCCGTCGGCCGGAACGCTCCACGTCAGTTCGACCTCGCCCGCCGTGTCGCTGTGCCGCAGATCGACAACGGGATCGGGATCGATGCCCCTGTCCATCGACACGGCCAGATAGGCGTCCACGAGTCCCGAACCCAGCCGTCCTTCGTAGTCGGGATTGTAACTGTCCACCTCGTGCACGCCCCTTTCCAGATAGGAACGCAGCTTGTCGGGCGTGAACCCTGGACCGCCATATTTCGCCACGGCCAGCGCCGCGATGCCCGAAACGTGGGGACAGGCCATCGACGTCCCCTGCATGTAGCCGTAGGCGTTGCCCGGAAGGGTGCTGTACACGGCGTATTCGTCGCCGTAACGACCCTCGTACTTGTAGGAACCGCCCGGAGCGGCCACGTCGATCCACTCCGAAAAGTTCGAGTAATAGCTCTTGCGATAGTCGGGCGCCAATGCCGACACGGAAAGCACCCGCTCGTAACAGGCGGGATAGCTGCGGTAGTCGCGCTCCTCGTTGCCGGCCGCGAAGATCACGATGCCGCCCTTCATCGGCCCGACCTGCACGCCGTTCTCGTCGAGACCGGCGTATTCGATGAAATAGTCGATGGCATCCTTGGTGATTTCGGGCATCTCGTAGACGTTGGTGTATCCCCAGCTGTTCTGACTGATGACGGCTCCCGCGTCGGCGCCGTATTTGAGCGCCACGATCTCGTCGCCGTTGTCGTTCCGGTTCTCGGTGAACATCTGGCAGCTGATTACCCGCACGCCGGAGTGCCCGCCGCGACCGCCGGCGACACCGCAAACGCCGATACCGTTGCCGTTCTCGGCAGCGATCGTTCCAGCGACGTGCGTGCCGTGTTCGACCGGCGTGATGCGGTTCGATCCCATCGGATAAGCAGAGGAATAGATGAAGTTCCAGCCGTAGATGTCGTCGACATAGCCGTTCCCGTCATCGTCCACGCCCTCTTCGCCGTAGAGCTCGGCCCAGTTGCCGACATTGCCGACGAGGTCTTCGTGCGCATAGTCGATGCCTCCGTCCACGACCGCCACGACCACGTCGTTCGATCCGGCGGTCACCTCCCACGCCCGAAACAGATTGATGTCGGCTCCGGCGACGGCATCGGGCATCGATCCGTCGTTGGAATAGTGCCACTGCTTCGCAAGCCCCGGATCGTCGAACGGCAGCGAGGCGGTTCTCGTCGCGGCAGGCAACGGAGCCGCGACGGCCCGCTCGGGCCCGATACTCCGGATCGCATAGACCGGCTCGACGCACTCGATCCCTTCGAGCCGCGACAGATCGAGCGTCGCCCGCGTCACGGAACGCAGCGAATCGAACCAGACGTCGTACCAGCGATCCAGTCCGGCACGGCGCGTGCGCGCCTCGAAGCGGCCCGCCGGCGGGAAGACGCGCTGCATCCGCGTGACGCCGAGCGCCGCGATGGTGCGGTCCAACGGCTCGGAACCCGTTTGCAGCCCGCTGCGGGTCTCGATGATCCGCTCCGGAACCTCTCCCTGTTCGAACTTGACGCGAAGGCGCCCCGTCGCCGCAGTTTCCTGCGACGGTTCCCCGACCGGCTGCGGCGCCTCCTCTCCGATCGGATCGGAGGCGCAGGCGGCCAGCAGAGACAACGCACAAAGGGCGATATGCAACCAGCTTTTCTTTTCGAATGAATGCATTTTATTATTTATTACGGTATAAAGGTCTGTCGATCGAAATCCATTGCAAAAATAGGAATCCTGCCCGTCGTATGCAGTCCCCATTTGTCGGGATTTATGCAGATCAAAATCCCTACATTTGACGATGGCGCATTCGGAGAGGTTGCCTTACCTTTGTCACACCGAATCGCAGAGGAGGGCCACAGCCCCTCCGCGTACCGAAAAACGATATGTCGCTTCGACCTCACATAACTTTTCTAACCCGCCTCGCAACGTTTCTGCCGCTCTTCGCAACGATCGCCGCATTCGGGCAGCAATCCGCAGGAACGTTCCGCATAGCGGGCAGCGTGACGGACTACGCCACGGGAGAGCCCGTCGTCGGAGCCAACGTCGTGGCTTACGACGCAGGCGGCCGTCCCCACGGCGCTGCGGTCGGGGCGGACGGACGTTTCGCATTCAACTGCCCGACGAAAGCCGCGACGCTGCGCGTCTCGATGCTGGGATATCGCAACGAGACGG
>ENA-UESU01000009-UESU01000009.1-human-gut-metagenome-genome-assembly--contig:-NODE-9-length-189952-cov-19.253251_pt1 | contig 189952 bp, 133 predicted proteins | sample MGYA00243007_ERZ508008 | MGnify/ENA primary metagenome ERZ508008 (study PRJEB26167, sample SAMN06115399) | human gut metagenome | host: Homo sapiens | place: China:Henan | collected 2016-06-23...
CGGTGTAACCAAGAACTTGTAAGTATGCCATCCTTTTGGATAATATTTCATGCTCATATTGTATTAGTTTCTAAGCGCATAATGTCCAGTGGATAATCGACCTTTCGGAGATTAATCTGCATGTTACTAACGCTGATTTTAATTTTCTCTTTATGAAATGGACTATGTGTCTAATGAAATACTATCCCAATTCTTATCCTTACAAATTAGCCATTCCAATGCTTTTCTCCGTTCCATTACCACTTCTTCATTGAGTTCACCACAATTTGTGTCAGGGTTTAAACGATTATCTACACAAGCCCAATGGTAATTATAATACAAATCAAGCATATCCATTATTTCTGAAGGCTGACGCAGATTGCATGATGCCTTGAAATCCTCAAAGTTATGAAACGGCTGGATGAACTGGAACAATCCATGATCCCCCTCCGGCTCGCCCGGCGCTTCCATTTCTTCAGTCGTGATAAGTCCGAGAACCCACGCCAGCGAATAGCTGCACTCAACCGTCCAACTCACATTTACGGCAACACGTTCGTCACATTCTACAAGCACCTTTTTCTCATCCGGGAACAGATAGTTTTTGAGTCCGAACTCTACTATGGCTTGTTCTGTGATCTTCTTTCCATCGGTTTTGTAAAAATCACGGTCTTGCAAATAGTCACACGCAAGCATTGAAGAAAAAAGGCTTGCGATAAAGCGTTTGCAAATTTGATCCTCACTTTTACACAATTTATAATCCTCTATTAGAGGAAGTCCTTTGCAATGGTCTATATTCCAAAAGCCAAGTTTCTTGAGTGTTGCTTCGCGACGATTGATTGCTATTTGTTTATTATCATCCATTTTATTCACAATTTTGCGTTAGTAACCTAATGCTAACAGCTGATTCGGCTGTTATTTTTCGTAAGTATATTCATATCCCGTCCTCCTCCAAAATGTCGTCCAACGGGCTTTTTACATGGCTCATGTAAGTGTCGGTTATGTGATATCAGACGAGAATTTTCCATTATGCTCGGTTTGAATGAAGGGACAGCCCTTCATTTACAAAGTTACTAAAAATCAGGCGATATGCCGTGGGAGATATGATGTTTTACAACACAAATCAATCCGGACGCGTGGATTTTTTGTAACTTTGAAGTCCATAAACTAATATCGCAATGAAATCTACAGTAATTTTTGTAATCAGTCTGCTCATGGCGTTTGGGCTAATGCATGCCGCCGACGCGAAGGGCTACGACATCGTTGTCGCTCAGGATGGCTCCGGCGACTTCACCACAATTCAGGAAGCGGTCAACTCCGTGCCCGATTTCCGCAAAAAAGCGCGCACCACCATCCTCGTCAAGAAAGGTGTCTACAAGGAAAAACTCATCATCGCCCCGTGCAAGATAAATCTCTCGATAATCGGCGAGGATGGCGCGGTAATCACCTACGACGATTACGCATCGAAGCTCAACCGCTTCGGCGACGAGAAATCCACCTCCGGCTCAGCATCGTGCTACATATACGCCCCCGATTTCATCGCCGAGAATATCACCTTTGAAAACTCATCAGGTCCTGTAGGTCAGGCTGTGGCATGCTTCGTCAGCGGCGACCGCGCCACGTTCCGCAACTGCCGCTTCCTCGGCTGCCAGGACACGCTCTATACCTACGGTGTGCCCTCACGCCAATATTACGAGAACTGCTACATCGAAGGGACAGTCGACTTCATATTCGGCAAATCGACAGCAGTCTTCAACCGATGCACCATCCACAGCAAGGGCCGCGGATATGTCACCGCTCCGGCTACGGAAAAGGGTGCTTCCTACGGATATGTGTTCCACGACTGCACACTGACCGGTGCCGACGGTGTGGAGGGTGTGTATCTGTCGCGTCCCTGGCGACCCTACGCGCAGGCGGTATATATCAACTGCAACCTCGGACGCCACATCGCTCCCGCCGGATGGGATCACTGGGGCAAGGAATCCAACAAGGAAACCGCCTTCTATGCCGAATACCGAAGCACGGGCGACGGTGCCAACCCGGCGGCACGTGTCCCCTACTCCCGGCAGCTCAACGACATCAGCCGCTACGACATCGCCACGGTGCTTGCAGGCGACGACGGCTGGAATCCGCTCGCCCGATGACCGCCGACGCTAAAGAATCGCGTAACGATTTGCCGTAACGGTCACTTTTGTGTAATTTTGCAGTCATAAATTCATCACAAGCGTATATATGAGTAAAATTGGATCAGTAATGACCCCGATAGCACGCAAAGCGTTGTTGCTCGGGAGTGGAGAACTCGGTAAGGAAGTGGCGATTGAACTGCAGCGCTACGGTGTGGAGGTGATAGCCTGTGACCGTTATCCCAATGCGCCCGCCATGCAGATAGCCCATCGCAGCCATGTGTTCAATATGCTTGACGGAAAGGCTCTCCGCGAAATCATAGAGCTGGAGCGTCCCGACCATATCATCCCCGAGGTCGAGGCTATCGCGACCGACACTTTGCGCGAGCTTGAAAAGGAGGGATACCACGTGACCCCGACTGCACGTGCCGCATGGCTCACAATGAACCGCGAGGGCATACGCCGTCTTGCAGCCGAAGAGCTCGGAGTGAAGACCTCACGCTACCGCTTCGCCTCCGATTATGAGGAATTTAAGAAAGCGGTCGAGGAAATCGGTCTTCCCTGTGTAATCAAGCCTATCATGAGTTCATCGGGTCATGGTCAGAGCGTGGCGCGCAAGCCCGAGGACATCGAGCGCTCATGGGCAATCTCGCAGGAAGGCGGCCGCGCCGGTGCCGGAAGGGTCATCGTCGAGGGATTTGTCGACTTTGACTACGAAATCACTCTCCTTACAGTGCGCAGTTGCTCCGGAACGACATATTGCCAGCCGATAGGTCATATCCAGATTGACGGCGACTACCGTTACTCATGGCAGCCGCAGCCTATGACCGACAGTGCCCTCGCAAAGGCGCAGGAAATCGCCAAGAAGGTGACCGATGCACTCGGCGGTTACGGCATATTCGGTGTCGAGCTGTTTGTTAAGGGCGATGAAGTCATATTCAGCGAGGTATCACCCCGTCCCCACGACACAGGTATGGTGACCATGATATCACAAGACTTGAGCGAGTTCGGACTCCATGCCCGCGCATTGCTCGGTCTCCCCGTTCCGTCAATCCGATTCTACGGTCCTTCAGCATCACGCGCTATCGTAGTTGAAGGCGACACCGACAAGGTAGAGTTTGACAACCTTGAGGAAGTGCTCAAAGAGCCGGGAACACAAATCAGAATATTCGGCAAACCCGAAATCAAGGGACATCGCCGCATGGGCGTGATACTTGCCACTGACGAAACAGTCGAGGCAGCCCGCGAGAAAGCCGAGCGCGCCTACAACGCATTGAAGGTAAACGTGCTTCCGCGCTAACCGATTATTTACAAACTTATATGTAGCGGGCGGCTTAAAGGTCGCCCCTGCTTTTTTTGCAGCTGTATGACCAGGCGAGCTTCCACTCAATGTCACTAACTTAAGCAGAAGATCCATAAATCCCCGAAAGGGGGATTCATCCTGTTATCCGCGGGTAATGCCGGAGGCATACCCGTGGCTCAAGCTCCTCTCTCCTTGACTCAACCCGGAGTGGGTTGCATAGCCGCTTGATTAGCATATATTTATGCAACCCGTTTCAGGGTTGAGTTGTTGTGGTGGTATCGCTTTCCACGGGTGCCCACTTCGGGGCTACCCGCGGCTAACTTTATCTTGCCCATTCCGGGCAAAATCCTTAAGTCAGTGACATTGCGGGGTATAAAGACCGACAAATGAGATGAAACTATTCTGTGGGGAGAAAAGAAAAGGGTTGAACTCAGCGATACTGTCGTTCAACCCTTTGTCTGTGGTCGGGGTGGCGGGATTCGAACTCGCGACCCCCTGCTCCCAAAGCAGGTGCGCTAACCGGACTGCGCTACGCCCCGATTGCTTAAAGCGAGGGCAAAGTTACCACATTTTTTATTTACATGCAAATTAATGACGTTAATATTCATCCCAACTACGGATTTCGATATCATCGAGGCTCAGACGGGTGAACGCATTGATAAATGCCGACGCAAGACGGGCATTGGTCAACAACGGGACATTCAAGTCGATTGCCGCGCGGCGAATGCGATAACCATTGGTGAGCTCAGTCTCCGAAAGATTCTTGGGGATATTCACCACGAGGTCAAGCTCCTTGTCGTGCAGCAGAGAAAGCGCCTGCGGCTCCATATCAGGCTGACTCGGCCAGTAAACCTTTATCGCCGGAATACCATTGTCGGTAAGGAACTGATGAGTACCGCCGGTAGCATACAGACGATACCCCGAATTGTGAAGTTCGTGAGCCGCGTCAAGCATCGCCGCTTTCTGTTTCGCAGTACCTGTCGACAGCAGCACACCCTTTCCCTTCGACGGAATACGCATGCCTACAGAGAGCATCGCCTTGAGTATCGCCTCGTCAGTGTCGGCACCGATGCAACCGACCTCACCGGTCGACGACATGTCAACACCAAGCACGGGATCGGCTCCCTGAAGACGCGAGAAAGAGAACTGGGATGCCTTTATGCCTACATAGTCAAGGTCAAACGCATTTTTATGAGGCTTCTCAACATCATGACCGAGCATGACACGCGTAGCTATATCAATAAAGTTGAGTTTCAATACCTTGCTAACAAACGGGAATGAACGTGACGCCCTCAGATTACACTCAATCACCTTGATATCATTGTTTTTGGCAAGAAACTGGATATTGAATGGACCTGAGATATTGAGTGCCTTGGCAATCTTCTGGCTTACCTTCTTTATACGGCGTATGGTCTCCACATAAAGCTTCTGTGGCGGGAACTGTATGGTCGCGTCACCCGAATGCACACCGGCAAACTCGATATGCTCCGAAATGGCATATACCTTTATCTCGCCATTCTGTGCAACGGCATCCATCTCGATCTCCTTGGCATTCTGAATAAATTCGGTGACCACGACAGGATGCTGCTTCGACACATTGGCGGCAAGACGCAGGAAGCGTTCAAGCTCCTCACTGTTGCTGCACACATTCATCGCCGCACCGGAAAGCACATAGCTCGGACGCACCAGCACCGGAAATCCTACCTCGTCGATAAACTTATTAATGTCGTCAAATGAAGTAAGCTCGCGCCATCTCGGCTGGTCGACACCTATGCGGTCAAGCATCGCCGAAAACTTATGACGATCCTCAGCGTTGTCAATCGACTTGGCTGAAGTACCGAGGATAGGCACACCGGCATCGTCAAGGCGTGTAGCAAGGTTGTTGGGTATCTGACCGCCGACCGACAATATCACACCGTGAGGCTGTTCCAGGTCAAGGATATCCATAACGCGCTCATAGGTAAGCTCGTCAAAATAAAGACGGTCACACATGTCATAGTCGGTCGACACGGTTTCCGGGTTATAGTTTATCATTACCGAACGCCAGCCCTCCCGCTTGACGGTCATGAGAGCGTTGACCGAACACCAGTCAAACTCCACAGAACTACCTATACGGTAAGCACCCGAGCCAAGCACCACTATCGAGCGATGATCGTGGAGATACTGCACATCATCAGCGGTGCCGTTGTAAGTAAGATAGAGGTAATTGGTCATTGCAGGATATTCGGCACCGAGGGTATCTATCTGCTTTACCACGGGCACGATGCCGAGCGACTTGCGGAGTGCCCTTATTTCGGCGACAGCGCCTTCCACATCGGTCAGCGCCTCTTTGTAAAGAGCACGGGCTATCTGGAAGTCGCTGAAACCCTGCTCTTTCGCCTGGCGCAACAAAGTCGCAGGCAACTGAGACGACTCGCTGTAAGTCTCCAACTCATCAGCCGTCATCACAATATTATATAGCTTATACAGGAACCAGCGGTCAATCTTGGTAAGCTCATGTATGCGTTCTACCGAGTAACCGCCGCGCATAGCCTTTGATATTACAAATATACGCTTGTCGGTAGGATCTTTGAGGGCATGATCGATGTCGGGAATCTTAATCTCCTTGTTTTCGACGAAACCATGCATGCCCTGCCCTATCATACGCAATCCCTTCTGAATAGCCTCTTCAAAAGTGCGACCGATAGACATCACTTCACCTACCGACTTCATCGACGAGCCTATTTCACGCTTCACACCGTGGAATTTACCCAAATCCCAACGTGGAATCTTGACTACGATATAATCAAGTGCCGGCTCGAAGAATGCCGATGTCTCTTTTGTCACAGAATTTTTCAAATCAAACAATCCGTAGCCGAGACCAAGCTTCGCCGCAACAAAAGCGAGCGGATAGCCCGTAGCCTTGGATGCAAGAGCCGATGAACGCGACAAACGCGCATTGACCTCGATGACACGATAATCCATCGATGCAGGGTCAAACGCATACTGCACATTACACTCCCCTACAATACCTATGTGACGGATAATCTTTATAGCAAGTTTGCGCAGATAGTGGTAATCCTCGTTGGAAAGTGTCTGCGAGGGAGCAACCACGATTGACTCACCGGTGTGGATGCCGAGCGGGTCGAAATTCTCCATATTACATACGGTGATGCAGTTGTCAAAACGGTCGCGCACCACCTCATATTCAACCTCTTTCCATCCTTTTAGCGATTTCTCTACAAGCACCTGCGGAGAAAACGCCAACGCCTTTTCCACAAGGGCGACGAGCTGCTGCTCGTCATCGCAGAAACCGCTGCCGAGTCCGCCGAGAGCATACGCAGCGCGCACGATTACAGGATATCCAAGAGCATTTGCCGCCGCAATGGCATCGTGAACCGTACTCACAGCCTCGCTTTTAATAGTCTTGACATTAATCTGGTCAAGCTTCTTTACGAAAAGCTCGCGGTCTTCCGTGTCCATGATTGCCCTTACAGGAGTACCGAGCACTTTCACATCATATTTTTCAAGCACACCGCTTTCATAGAGAGCGACACCGCAGTTGAGCGCCGTCTGACCGCCGAAAGCAAGCATGATGCCCTCCGGGCGTTCCTTCTCAATGACTTTCTCTACAAAATAAGGTGTTACGGGAAGGAAGTAAATCTTGTCGGCAAAACCGTCAGAAGTCTGAACAGTGGCGATATTAGGATTTATAAGCACAGTCTCTATCCCCTCCTCTTTCATAGCCTTAAGAGCCTGAGAACCGGAATAATCGAACTCGCCTGCCTCACCTATCTTCAACGCTCCACTACCAAGGAGCAAAACTTTCTTTATTGAATCTTGATTCATATCGTGCAGTATTGCCGGATGTTACAACATATTTATAAACTCATCAAACAGAAACTCGGTGTCTTTCGGTCCGGAAGAAGCCTCAGGATGAAACTGTGCCGAGAAAAACGGCTTTGTCTTATGGCGTATCCCTTCATTAGTACCGTCATTCATATTGATGAAAAGCGGTTCCCAATCGTCGGGAAGCGTAGCGTTATCCACCGCGAAACCATGATTCTGAGAGGTAATATAACACTTGTCTGTGCCAACACGGCGCACCGGCTGATTATGACTGCGGTGACCATAAGACAACTTGTAGGTCTTGGCACCTGCCGCCTTGGAGAGCAGTTGATTACCCATGCAGATACCACATATCGGCTTGCCGATCTCAAGTGCTTTCCTTATGTTTTCAACTGTCTTTTCAGCCATATCGGGGTTACCGGGACCGTTGGAAATAAACAATCCGTCGTAAGGTATGGAGGTAAAGTCGTAATCCCAGGGCACACGAATCACCTTGACACCACGGCGTGTGAGGCAACGGATGATGTTATGTTTCACGCCGCAGTCGACAAGCACGACAGTCTTAGGACCTTCACCATGTACCTCTACGCGCTTGCAGCTTACCTTAGCCACCAGATTTTCAGCATTGGGGTCATAGAAAGCCACATCTTCAGCACCATCAACTATTATTTTGCCAAGCATTGAGCCGTGCTCGCGAAGATGCTTCGTCAAGGCACGTGTATCTATACCGTAGACCCCGACAATCTTCTCTTCCTTCAGCCAGTCGGCGAGGGATCGGTCCGCCTGCCAGTGACTGTGATCCCAGGAATAATCCTGAGCCACGATAGCCTTGCAATGTATATGCTCGCTCTCGTAGTATTCGCTCACATCGTCTTTCTCCCGACAGGGAGGAACTCCATAATTACCAAGTATAGGATAGGTAGTGACCAGAATCTGTCCCTCATAGGAAGGGTCGGTAAGACTTTCCGGATATCCGGTCATCGCCGTGTTAAACACGACCTCGCCGGCTGTCGATGAATCATAGCCAAATGACTTTCCTTCAAAGACAGTGCCGTCTTCAAGAATCAGCCGGGCATTTTTTATTTCGCGCATACGATAGAAAATATGATGGTGGAATAACAATTATAACAATTCACAGGCTTTCTATCGTGAAAACCGTGCAAAGTTAGTAAATATTTCAATATTATCTATCACGATGCCACAAAAAATCTCAAAACAGCGGCATTTTAGCTTTTCTTGGCATTTATTTTATTTCATCCGATAAAAAATGACATCTCCGGCAATACCTAATCGACAGCACTATCAGTCATAAAATTCTTAAATACAACCGTATATCTCAGAAAATTGTTATATCTTTGCAATCAAAGCATTAACCCACCACAAATATGGCACGACCAATAAAAGAGACCCCATACTCTATGGAAAAGATGCGGAACGATTTGAAGAGCGCATGAAGAATCCGCCCAAAGAATCAATTTCCGAACGTCGGCGTCGTGAAGCAAATTATAATGCAGCAATGTCGATGTTTGTAAAACTATCGCATGACTCCTGACCAGATTGCACAATATTACCAAATCAGACGCCTCGGAAAAGGAGAATCAGTCTTTTCTTTTAACTGCGGGGATGAAGATTTAAATGATTTTATACTAAACGAATCAATCCAATACAGGTAGACTCGTTTAGCGGTCACATATATAATTGAAGTAAAAAACACCAACAATACCATCGGATTTTTCAGTCTCGCGAATGACAGGATTTCAATTTCCGATTTTGAGAACAAGACTGAATTCAATCGCTTTCGCAAGAAGCGTTTCGTAAACGAAAAAAGGCTTAAAAGCTATCCCGCGGTTAAAATATGTCGTCTCGGCATTGATATATCAGCAAAAGGACAATCTTTGGGTACCTTTATACTTGATTTTATCAAGTCATATTTCGTAATTGACAATAAAACAGGTTGTCGCTTCATTACAGTTGACGCATATAATGATGCAGTACCTTTCTATCTCAAAAACCGATTCTTGCCTTTAAGTTCCTAAGGAGACACTGACACGACAAAGTTACTATTCTTTGACCTCGAAGAAATTGAAGAGTAATAGCATCAAAAACACTACGCTTTTGTTACCTTAAAATATTTAACAGAGAAAGAATTTATCGGATTGGCAGCCGCAAGTGACCGTCCCTGTCTTTAACGCCACATTCCAATCCTGCGACAGAAACTCCTCACGGCTGCTGCACCGACATCAGGCATCGCCATCGGTCAAAATGTCATATCACTTTTCCTTAATCAAACCGATGGAGGTGTCAGCCATGCATCAAATCAACAAAACACTATTATAGCTACTTCTCCACTTATCATTTTATCACAAATTTAATTATAAACGCGCTGAAAATGCGCAATATTGAATAGACAAGTGAATAGACAACAAATAATCCACCTGTTTTAATGGACTTTTTCATTAAATTTGCTAATATTTTACAATCTATTATGAGAGTTATCAGCCTAATCCTAATTACTGCTTTTATTGCTTGTGGATGTACCGGTCATACAGAATACTCACCGGCACCAATGACCGACTCCCTGTCGCATCACGAACTGGCATCCAAGATGTTGTACCACCAACCACTATTAGAATGTATAGCCGAGCAACAGAAAGCGGTCGACGATGCGCGCGAGCACCGCAGCAAGGAGCCGGCTTATGAGGTACTCTCGCAGATGGGATATATGCAATGCCGTGCCGGAAACTACCTGAAGGGACTCGAATATCTTCTGGAGGCAAATGACTCCTTGAAAAAAATCACGAACCCGGACAGCACACGCACAGAGGGCGCGGTAATGCTATTAGGAAACCTCTCCAACCTTTACACCCGTCTTGCCCTATACGACGAGGCTAAGGAGAAAAACACCGAGGCAATAAATCTATGTAAGACAATCAACAGATCACGCATTGCGGACTTATTAAGAATGAGAGCAATCATCTATGAGCATGAAAACATGCTCGATTCGGCAAATTTTTATTATGACGAAGCTCTTGCTGAATGTGCCAACATTGAAAATGAGAACCACAGAAGAAATCACACCATAGTCAACGAAAACTCTCGTGCATACTTCTATATCGAACATCCCGATTACGCCCCCGATTCAATCAGAAATGCAGTCGACGCACTTGAAAGAAATCTTGATAAATATCCCCACAGCTATTCCACCAACCTCCTCCTTAGCGGCAGAGGGCATGTACTGCTTGGCAATACCGACAAAGGATTGCAGCAGATGGAGAAAGCGGTCGAGCTGTATCGTAATGAAAGAGGAGATGAAGACCTGGAGTTCGGATTACGTATGCTCGCAATATCATACGCCACAGCAGGCAGCCACAAACTGAACAAACTATATCCGGAGGTGACAGCCCTGCACGACTCAATCATGAACCGGCAGAAAGCCAACGCATTACTCGGTAAGGATTTTCAATACCGCACAATCGAGCTTAACAATGAAATAGAGCTGATGCACTCAAAATTGCAGACAACACGACAACATATCATCTATATTATAACAATATGCGTGTTGCTGATTTCATCGACTATAATATTTCTTTTCTTCCGCAGAAAACAGCAGAAACAGTTGCTGCAACAAAAAGAGCAAAGTATCAATATGCTTATAGCCGACCGCATATCGCTCAACGCGCAGATTGACAAACTAAACAGCGAACTTAGCCAGCGGTCGACCGACGACACACCCCAAACTCTTGTCAACCCGCTATTGCTTGAAAAAGACAATGAAATACGCTTCCGTAAGATTTTCTATGAGCTTCACCCGGGATTTGTCGAGAAACTTCGCGATGACTTCCCCAATTTGACAGCGGGCAACGAACTTCTATGTATGCTTATAAAGCTGCGCAAGAGCAACGATGATATCGCCCTTGCACTCGGCATTTCACGCGAAAGCGTTGCCACAGCGCGTTATCGCCTGCGTACACGGTTCAAACTTCCGAAAGATGTTGATTTGAACGAGTTTATCCAAAACAGATGAAAACTCACGGAAATCAGTCAAGCAACGGGAATATAAATATAAACTTGCTTCCTGTCGTATAATCCGGATCTATAGTCACCGTGGCATCGATACGCTTTGCCACGGCACGACATATTGCCAGCCCCAGTCCGCCACCCTGCTTGAATTCATCAAGCTTTGTAAACCGCTCAAAGATTACCTCATGCTTGTCAGCAGGTATGCCATAACCGGTGTCAGTCACCGATACACGCATTTTCTTTTCTCCTGGCAACACATCGCAATGAAGCGTGACAGTGCCACTGATAGTAAATTTAAACGCATTATGCAGTAAATTCACTACCACCAGTTCCACCATGTGACGGTACATCAATCTCGGACGGTCATCCACCGGAGGAATCAGCACAAACTCTACGTCATCGTTAATCTTTGATTCTACCTGACGCAAAGCCACACGGCACAGCTCCGACATGACCACCGGCTGCGGCGTATCCTTGAAGTCACCTGCATCAAGATTGGAAAGCTCGACCACATCACCGATAAGCTTCAGCAAGTCGTTACTGTTACGTTCAATTATCGAGGCATATTTTTTCATAGGACCGGTGTTTGCATTGGCAAATACCTGTGCAAACCCAACGATAGCATTCAGCGGCGTACGTATCTCATGATTTATATTCTGTATGAAGTTAGTCTTCATCGCACTCGCCTGCTCGGCGGCATCCTTTGCCTTGGCAAGCTCACGGCTTTGCTCTTCAAGCATATTACGATATTTTCTTATGCGCCGTATGTATATCGCAGACACGACAAGACTTCCGAGAAGACATAGTATCACCAACCCTACTGCTATAATTTCATTCTCGTATTCATCCCATAAAGTAGGTGTACGGTTGATAATCTCGGTTCCTTCCGGCAATAGCGACTCGTCAACCTCAAGCATATCGATACGCTGGCTGTCAAACACATACTTGTTACCCACCAACCTTAGCCCGATGGCAGCCTTGCCGCCGGATTGCAGATACTCGAGGCTCTGACGCGCGAGACCTTCTCCTAAATTATGGTAATCAGGGATGTATCCGCCTAAAGCCCAATGCCCCAGCCCGATTGATGACACGGAGAAGGCAGGAAGAACGGGATTGGCATCACGAAGCACATAAGTGGTACTTTTCAATACAAAATCGTCAGAAGGACCGACGCGCCAGGTACCGCACAACAGCACACAATGTGGTGACAGATTACTTATGCGGTGACTTACCTCGACAAGCGATTCGACCCTGCCGTCAAGAAAAGAGAATGAGTATTCAGGATATTTTTTCATCTCCGACTTGACCATAGCCTGCATACTGACACCTCCAAAACTATTGTCGGAAAGAAACACCAGCTCCCTCATAAACGGGAACAGTTTCTTTGCCAGGGCTATATTCTCAAAAAGACGATATTGATACACATATCCTCCAACAATGTTAAAATCAGGGAAATCCTTCATTACGTCCATCGAGACAGGCATCCATGTGTCCAACGATACAGAATCGGGAGGTGTAAGAATCGTGTTACGGCTTACCATGCCGCATAAGACCGGCAACTTCCTGAACTCAGGATTATCCTGCGACAGGAAAGCGCTCCATGCCTCCTGACCGAGCACAACCACAATACCGGGAGTGGCATCCCCCATATGCTTTGAAAGTATCGCCCCCATTCGTTCTTTCCATGTCTTAGCCTCGGAATAAGCAAGACAGTTAAGACTTTCCACGACAATAGCATCGGAATTGCCACCATGTTTTTCATACTCATCGACAAACGATGACAAGGTTGATGCCATCGACTGTGTGTCAGGATTATATGACGTTATGATCAGTACACCTTTACCACTGGCAGCGTTGGCTGTCAAAGAAGACACCACCAACAATATCGGTAAAAGCAAATACGAAATCAGGGATTTTACGCTCAATCTCATTCGCCAATTATTACGTATTTTAAGTGATAATGCACAAATTTAATATTTATTTCGCAATTAATGCACCTCCATACCTCTATTTTTTGATAATTAACATTCTATATCAATCGGGCGGCACAAGAACAATCCTGCGCCGCCCATTGTAATACCATCATAAACATTCACTAATACCGCATGTCAAATCCTCTACGGCGCAAGGCATCGAGAGTCTTGTAGGACATCGCCTCACGATAATAGCCTATGATATGCTCCGCCCAGTCATTGTCTGATTTCGTGCCTGCGCGGTTAGCATTATAATCTTTGATTTCCTCATCATAAGCCAATAAGTCGGGCTTCATGTCATCCTCGCGATAGCGATTTTTAAATATCAGCAAATCTTTAGGCTGCTTAGGCTTAAGATCAGGCATTTCACGTGGGATGCCGATTGCAAGTCCACACACCACAAATACACGCTGCGGCAACTTCATAAGCCGGGCTATGGCATCGGGTGCAGCCGTCCTTGCATATCCTATAGGACATGTCCCAAGCCCACAAGCCTCTGCAGCCGTCAGTGCATTCATCATGGCAAGAGTAGCATCGACCACCCCCACAATCACGCCATCAACAGTAAGTGGAAATTCAGGCATATCTATGAGCTTTGCTTCGGCTATTTCCGTGATTTTATTATAATCGGCGCAAAAAAGCAGGAAATGACGGCATGTCTTTATCTGCTTCTGACCGGTAAGCTCATAAATCTTTTCTTTTATCGCCTGGTCATCAACATCAATCACAGAAAATTGCTGACCGTTGTAACTTGTCGGTGTATTACGGATAGCCTCATAAATAAAATCCATCGACTCGGCAGGAATATCTTCTCTTTCATAGCGACGGATACTGCGACGCTCAAGTAATGTTGACTTTATATCTTTCATGTGTTAATGTGAATTAATTGATTGCGACAATTACAACACATGAACCGATGGTTTTGTTCGCACGAAAATCAAGAAAGTGAACCGATTTTCATGATATCCGCTTCAAAATTATCACGGTCGGCAGCACGATTTTTCAACCGGTTACGATAAGCATATATTGTATGGACAGAATAATTAAGCACCTGTGCGATGCGGGTGCTTTCCTCTACCCCAAGTCGCATAAAGGCAAGAATACGCAGGTCGGTATTGAGCAGTTCTCCTTCTTTAAGCACTATAGCCTCTTCAGGCTTAAGCAACGCATTTACTTCGGCGACAAAGGTAGGATATATATGAAGAAACGCCTTGTCAAACGTATCATAAAATTCCTGACTCTGCTCCTCTACGAAACGCCCTGATTTCGTCATCTTGTAAAGGTCGTCGGCATGACCGGTCGAAATTTTACGCTCGGCAATCTTACAGAACTGGTTAAGCTTGTTCATATAAATTGTACACAGGTTTAGGAACTGACTCATGTACATCTCCTTGACACGATTCGCATTGGCAAGCACCAGCTGAAGTTTCTCCATGTGGGTCATCTCCTTGCGCAATTTCACAAGTATCGTGATTACGGCGATTAGCAATAGAGCCATGGCTCCTATCGCAAAATAGAGCCGGTGACGGTTAAGGGCGAGGGAGTCGCGGTGGGCGGCGGTAATTACCGGCAGAGCCTCGGATGTCTGCAACATACGCATCGAGGCGTTACATTCCACCGCATAGGCAAGCGCCACCGACAGATATTCATAGGCACGTCCAATCTCCTGACGGCCATACAGCGCGATTCCCAGCTCCTGTAATGACACCATCTCACGCGTCGCACTCTGTATATCGGCGACAGCCGATTTTGCCAGATAATATAGATGCGACTCGGTGTCCCCGCGATTTTTCGATATGCTGCTTATTATATGCGATGCTCGCGCAGCCACATTTGTATTACTTGGAATAGAGTCAAGAAGGTCGAGCAGCATCGCTTTCGCCTCCGAAGGCTTGCCGGTAAGGAAAAAATACTCTCCCTGATTCAATAGAAATTTTTCCGACCCGGCAGGCAATTCATTGAGTAATTGACGCTGCGTCTCTACAGCCTTGTCAAGCCAACGGTCATATTCATCGCGGTAATTGACAAAAAAAGATGCCTGATAGCTATACATCTGACGCCCCGACTCAAGAGCCACAAGACGCAGATTACTATTCAACGAGTCAAGCGGTATTGCCTCAAACATATCCACCGCCATGGCTCCGAATCCGGCTACCGGCAGCACGGCTATCCGCTTTAGTTTGAATTCCATCGCCATGTCAAGTTCGCCAAGACGGCGCGCGAGACCCTCCCCGCGTTCATAATTGACTATCGCTGAATCGGTAAGATATCCCGTATAGCAGTCACCGAGCTGCATTATAAGGTCAAGTCGGCGCACATCTCGTCGCGGCAGCTCAGTGATCAGACGGTTCAATGAGTCAATCTGCGAACTACGGCGCTTCAGGTACATGTGGCGACGCGCAAGCTCTGTGTCGACACTCTCGAGTGCCGCTTCCACATCTGGAGTATTAACGTCAAGCGCTGCATCAAGCCTTAATCCCGACACAAAGAACAGCAACAATGCAGCGATAGCCAAACACTTCTTCACAATTCACCGGTTTATCATTCAGGGTGTAAATATAGCAATTTTTATCGAAATATTAAAAATCAATGTATATTTCGTATCTTTGTCATGCAATATATCGCGTGTTTCTCATGACTATAACCACAATAGACCACATACCTCAAACGTCTGAATTAGCTGCATATATCGACAATATCGCAGTAATCGACAGTCTTGACGACATAAAAGAGCTGAAGTTGCCGGCGAAAATAGACTTTATCCTTTCGATACTCTGTGAACGAGGCAATCTTACAATCGATTATGACTCGACATCCCGCCATCTGTCAGAGCGGATGCTCATGATTATGAAACCGGGGCATATCTTACGTTCCTATAAGGCATCAGCCGATTTCAAAGGACATTTCATTGTGGTAAGCACAACACTGTTTGGTGACTCGATATCAACATTTTCCAAAATGCTTCCAAGTTTCATCCAGTTTCGCGACAATCCCGTCATCACACTTACACCTGAAGATGTGGCAAGCCAGACGGAATTGCGCACACTGTTACGCCGCAAGGCATACGGGGCAGGCCACCAGTATCGCGACAGGGTGATACGGTCGGTGCTTGAGGCGATATTTTATGAGACATTGGGACTATATAGCTCATACCACAGCATTGATGCCGGTTCTATCACGCGTCGTCGCGATGCATTATTATACCGGTTCCTGCAGGAAGTAGAGGCAAATTGCCACAAAGAGCGGTCAGTGGCATATTATGCCGGAAAACTTTGTGTGTCGCCAAAGCATCTGTCGGCGACCATAAAAGAGGCAAGCGGTCGCACCGCCGGGGAATGGATCGATTCCTATGTGATACTGGAAGCTAAGTTACTTCTGCAAAACACCGGTCTGACAATACAGGAGGTGAGCACAAAACTCAATTTCCCCAACCAGTCATTTTTCGGCAAATATTTCAAGCACCTCACAGGAATGTCACCCCGCGCATTCCGCGCCAACGCCACCCTCTCCTGACCGTTATGCGTGGATACGCATACTTTCACCCAAAAGCAATTGAGATGATTGATTGCATCAAAAGATACATTGATGACGAAGTATAAATTTTTAATTAAACCAATCAAGTATATGGGAATTGCATTAATACATTTATTATTGTAACTTTGTGGGCTGAAAATCGATTGACCCGATGTTTAGAATAAAGCGACTATACCTGTTCATGCTTCAGAGCTTCCTGCCTCTGTTCATGATGACATTCTTTATATGCCTCTTCATCGTGTTGATGCAGTTTTTATGGCGTTATATCGACGACCTTGTAGGCAAGGGGCTGGAGATGAGCGTAATCGGCGAGTTATTTTTCTATGCCGCCATGACCATGGTGCCGCTCGCGCTTCCGCTTGCCATACTACTGGCGTCACTGATGACATTCGGTAATCTGGGCGAGCAGTTCGAACTCACGGCAATGAAAGCGTCGGGAGTATCGCTCATACGCTCCATGCGCCCGCTGATAGTATTGATGGTGTTTGTCGCCATCGGGGCATTTTTCTTTCAGAACAATGTGCTGCCCATCGCCCAGACAAAGATGTGGACTCTCCTCTATTCAATGCGGCAGAAATCCCCCGAACTGGACATCCCTGAAGGAGTGTTCTACGACCAGATACCCGGATTCAACTTGTTTGTGGAGAAGAAAGATGCCGAGACAGGAGTGCTCCACAACCTGCTTATATATAATGTAAGCAAAGGCTCTGACAATGCCACCATCATCTATGCCGACTCCGGCAAAATGTCGATGACCGATGACAAGTCTCATCTTTTCCTGAAACTATGGCAGGGAGAACAGTTTGAAAACCTGCGAGAGCAAAGCGGCATATCCTCCAGCAATGTGCCATACCGCTGCGAGTCATTTGACGACAAGGAGGTGCTTATCACCTTCGACGCCAATTTCAACCGCATGGACGAGAGCGGTATGCGCAACCAGTACGTAGGCAAAAATATCCGTGAGCTTCAAGCCACAATCGACTCGGTTAACGCCAGGGTCGACAGCGTCGGCGACATCTATGGAAAAGCTTTGCGTGAAATCCCCTATCTCGGATTGAGCTACTACACGACGGTACATACACCGGAAGGCGCAAAACGCATACAGCAAGCCGAGGTGAAGCTCGACAAGCCGATTGACATCGACTCTGTATTCCGCGGCACCAACCCGGCATTTGCCAAGTCATATATAAATCAGGCATTATCAAAGGCGCGACGTGCAAAGCAGGATTATGAGTTCAAGTCATTCGCCATGAACGATGACCGCGTGACCATACGCCGTCACGGTATCGAGATGATGAAAAAATTCACTCTTTCGGTGGCGTGCCTTGTATTTTTCTTCATCGGCGCGCCGCTCGGAGCCATTATCCGCAAGGGTGGACTCGGTATGCCGCTCGTAATCTCGGTTATACTGTTCATCATCTATTACATCATCGACAACTCCGGCTATAAGCTTGCCCGCGACGGTCATATCGAAGTGTGGGAAGGCATCTGGCTTTCGACATTCGTGTTGCTGCCGCTTGGCATCTTCCTCACATACAAGGCGGTCAACGACTCGGCGGTGTTCAACAAAGATGCCTACGCCAACTTCTTCCGCAAACTATTCGGAAAAGGCGAGACACGAAATCTTACAATCAAGGAAGTAGTGATGGACGAAGTCGAGATAAATGAGGCAAAGGAGAAAATCACATCCCTTTCACAGCGTTGCCGCGAATTTATCGACCGATATCCGGGGCGTGAATCCTACATCGCCTACTGGCTGCGCGGATATGACCGCAATGAAATACATGCCATCAGCACAATGCTTGAGCAGACAGTAGACTATATGTCAAACTCCCGCAACCGCGTAATTATCCTCAAGCTCATGGAATTGCCGGTGATGCGCAGCCTGTGGTTTTATCATCCCACCGGCTACAAGGCGGTTGCGTGGGCGTTTATACTTCTATTCCCGATAGGCATTCCTCTTTATATATGGGGCACACGTTGCCAGCGAAAGCTGAAAGAGGAACTTGAACACATCATAACCACCGACAACGAACTTATTGCGCTGTTAGAGGTTAACACTAATGACATTAACACCTAAATCATATTATGGACAATATAAGACTTGACTCAATCGAAGACGCATTGAAGGATTTCCGCGAAGGGAAATTTGTAATCGTCGTTGACGACGAGGACCGCGAGAATGAGGGCGACCTCATTCTCGCCGCCGAAAAAATCACCCCCGAACAGGTCAACTTCATGCTGAAACATGCCAGAGGTGTGCTTTGTGTGCCGCTCACCATCTCCCGCTGCGAGGAGCTGGAGTTGCCACATCAGGTCGACAACAATACATCAATGCTCGGCACCCCGTTTACAGTTACCGTCGACAAGCTCGAGGGATGTACGACAGGAGTAAGCATAGAAGACCGTGCCGCCACCATCCGCGCCCTTGCCGACCCCGCATCGAAGCCGGAGACCTTCGGACGCCCCGGGCACATAAATCCTCTCTATGCCCAGGACAAAGGTGTGCTCCGTCGCGCCGGTCACACCGAGGCAGCCGTGGATCTCGCACGTCTTGCCGGACTGCAACCCGCCGCCGCCCTTATGGAGATCATGAGCGATGACGGGTCTATGGCTCGACTGCCCGAACTCCGCCGCCGCGCCGATGAATGGGGATTGAAACTCGTGTCGATAAAAGACCTCATCGCCTATCGGCTCAAGCAGGAATCGCTTGTAGAGCGGGGCGTGGAGGTAGACATGCCCACAGAGTACGGTCATTTTCGACTAATCCCTTTCCGTCAGAAAAGCAACGGGCTTGAACATATCGCCATAATCAAAGGCGATATCGCTTCAAGCGACGAGCCTGTCCTTGTAAGGGTACACTCTTCATGCGCCACAGGCGACATATTCGGTTCACAACGCTGCGACTGCGGCGAACAGCTTCACCGTGCCCTGCAGATGATTGAGAAAGAGGGTCGCGGAGCTGTGATATACCTTAATCAGGAAGGTCGCGGCATAGGTCTCATGGAGAAAATGAAGGCTTACAAACTCCAGGAGGGAGGCATGGACACGGTGGATGCCAATATTTGCCTCGGTCATCTCGCCGATGAACGTGACTACGGTGTAGGCGCACAGATACTCCGTGAAATCGGCATCAGAAAAATGCGTCTCATGACCAACAACCCCGTCAAGCGAGTCGGGCTGGAGGCATACGGACTTGAAATTACTGAAAATGTACCAATCGAGGTGAAGCCCAACGAATACAATCTCCGCTACATGCGCACCAAGAAAGAGCGCATGGGGCATCAACTCCACATTAAATAATTTGCAACGGGGTTGAAACAGTACCCATAAAATCTACCGGTAATCGGCGGCTATGGCATGAACCATCGGCCGCCGATTATTGTTAATTAATATAGTGCAAAGTGACAGGGTGACATTTTGGCAACCCGTATGTCATAAAAACGGTTTGGCACAAGATGTGCTATATCCTATAGCAGAAAACATAAAAACTTAATAACATAACCAACTTTAAATAACAAAAGTCATGAATATCAAACCACTTGCCGACCGAGTGCTCATCAAGCCCACTCCAGCAGAGGAAAAGACTCTTTCAGGTATAATCATCCCCGATTCAGCAAAGGAGAAGCCGCTTCGCGGTACAGCTATCGCCGTAGGCAACGGCACCAAGGATGAGGAGATGGTAGTTAAGGTAAATGATGTCGTGATGTTTGGCAAATACGCCGGCACTGAAATCGAGCTCGACGGCGAAAAGCTGCTCATCATGCGTCAGTCTGACATTTTGGCAATCGTAACTGAATAATTAAAATTACAGCATAACCATGGCAAAAGAAATTAAATTTGATATCAAGGCTCGCGAAGAGCTCAAAAAAGGTGTCGACGCTCTTGCCGACGCCGTAAAAGTAACCCTCGGTCCGAAAGGCCGCAACGTGATTATAGAAAAGAAATTCGGTGCCCCCCATATCACCAAGGATGGAGTATCGGTAGCTCGTGAAGTAGAACTTGAAGACCCGTTTCAGAACATGGGCGCACAGCTTGTTAAAGAGGTGGCTTCCAAGACCGGAGATGATGCAGGTGACGGTACAACCACTGCTACCGTGCTTGCACAGGCTATCGTTAACGTAGGTCTGAAGAATGTTGCTGCCGGTGCTAACCCGATGGACATCAAGCGCGGTATCGACAAGGCTGTCGCAGCCGTAGTAGGGAGCATCAAGGCTCAGGCTGAGGAAGTGGGCGACGACCTCAAGAAAATTGAGGATGTGGCACGCGTATCGGCAAACAACGATGCAGAAATCGGTAAACTCATCGCCGAGGCGATGCGCAAGGTAAAGAAAGAAGGCGTAATCACCGTCGACGAGGCAAAAGGCACAGAGACCACGGTTGACATAGTGGAGGGCATGCAGTTTGACCGCGGATATATCTCACCCTATTTTGTCACCAACACCGAAAAGATGGAGTGTGAGATGGATCATCCTTACGTGCTCATCTACGACAAGAAGATATCATCGCTCAAAGAGATGCTTCCCATCCTTGAGGCAACAGCACAGAGCGGTCGTCCGCTTCTTATCATAGCAGAGGATGTTGACCAGGAAGCACTTGCCACCCTCGTAGTAAACCGTCTTCGCGGTTCCCTTAAAATCTGCGCTGTCAAGGCTCCCGGATTCGGCGATCGCCGCAAAGAGATGCTTGAAGATATCGCAGTGCTCACCGGAGGTGTTGTCATTTCTCAGGAAAAGGGCATGAACCTCGAATCAGCAACTATCGACATGCTCGGTCAGGCAGAGAAAATCACTGTCAACAAAGAAAACACCACTATTGTCAACGGCGCAGGCTCAAAAGAGGCTATCGCACAGCGTGTCGCTCAGATAAAGGCTCAGATCGAGACCACAACCAGCGACTATGACAAAGAAAAACTTCATGAGCGTCTCGCAAAACTCGCCGGCGGTGTCGCAGTGCTCCATATAGGCGCACCCTCCGAAGTTGAGATGAAGGAGAAGAAAGACCGTGTCGACGACGCATTGAGCGCAACCCGCGCGGCTATCGCCGAGGGTATCGTACCCGGTGGAGGTGTCGCTTACATCCGTGCCATCGCGAGCCTTGACGGAATCTGCGGCGACAACGATGACGAGTGCACCGGTGTGGCAATCATCAAGCGCGCCATCGAAGAGCCGCTTCGCCAGATTGTAGCCAACGCAGGTCTTGAAGGCGCTGTTGTAATACAAAAAATAAAGGAAGGCTCAGGCGACTTCGGTTACAATGCCCGCACAGGCGAGTATGAGCACCTGTTCCAGACCGGTGTCATCGATCCGGCAAAGGTAACCCGTGTGGCACTTGAAAATGCAGCTTCCATCGCAGGCATGTTCCTCACTACCGAGTGTGTCATCGCCGACAAGAAGGAAGACAATCCTGCACCTGCGATGCCCGCAGGCGGCATGGGTGGCATGGGCGGCATGATGTAAGCCCGGACTGTCCGCATAAACTCATAGAGAGCGTACCCTGATTGGATACGCTCTCCTTTTATTTGCCATATAACCGGGTTTTCAGCCATCGCACGATGAAATTTTTTAATATATTCATATAAAAATTGAGAAGTTATACCTATATTTATAGGAAATATGCACAAGATTGCCTATCTTTGTGCGATTTTTTGTACAAGAAAAATAACTGACTAACACTTTTTATGGCAAAACCTATTAAAAAAACCATCGAGCTCGGTGATGGACGCACCATCACACTTGAGACGGGTAAGCTCGCCAAGCAGGCCGATGGAGCGGTAGAACTGCGCATGGGCAATACGATGCTCCTTGCGACAGTAGTGTCAGCCAAGGAGGCTGGCGAAGGGGTCGATTTCATGCCCCTGCAGGTAGAATACAAAGAGAAGTTTTCATCCAACGGCCGTTTCCCCGGCGGCTTTTTGAAACGCGAGGGTCGCGCCTCGGATTATGAAATCCTCACCGCACGTCTTGTAGACCGTGTATTGCGCCCTCTTTTCCCGGACAATTATCACGCCGACACATTTGTAAACATTATCATGTTCTCAGCCGACGGCGAGGACATGCCCGACGCTCTTGCAGGTCTTGCAGCATCAGCCGCGCTTGCAGTGAGTGACATTCCTTTCAACGGTCCTATCTCCGAGGTACGTGTCGCTCGTGTCAACGGAGAATTTGTCATCGACCCGACTTTCGAGCAGCTCAAGAGCGCCGATATGGAGCTTATGGTCGGAGCCACCTACGACAACATAATGATGGTGGAAGGCGAGATGAGCGAGGTGTCGGAAGCCGACCTTCTTGCAGCGCTCAAGGCAGCCCACGATGCCATCAAGATCCAGTGCAAGGCTCAGATGGAGCTTGCCGAAGAGGCAGGCGCAACTGTCAAGCGCGAATACTGCCACGAAGTCAACGACGATGACCTTCGCAAAGACGTGCATGACAAATGCTATGACAAGGCTTACGCAATCGCAAAGGCAGGCTGCGCCGACAAACATTGGCGTCAGGACTCGTTTGATGCCATCTGCGACGAATATATCGAATCATTACCCGAAGAGGAACGCGAAGAAAAGGCTCCTCTCGTGAAGCGCTACTACCATGACGTAGAGCGTGAGGCTGTGCGCCGTTGCATCCTCGATGAAGGCATCCGCCTCGACGGACGCAAGACCACCGACATACGCCCCATCTGGATTGAGACAGACTATGTGCCGGGACCTCATGGATCGGCTGTATTCACCCGTGGCGAGACACAGGCTCTTGCAACAGTGACCCTCGGCACAAAGCTCGACGAGAAGATACTCGACGACGTGCTCAACCAAGGCAAGGAGCGTTTCCTTCTGCATTACAACTTCCCCCCCTTCTCCACCGGCGAGGCAAAGGCACAGCGTGGCGTAGGACGTCGTGAAGTAGGTCACGGCAATCTCGCCCACCGCGCGCTCAAAGGCATGTTCCCCGACGGCTTCCCCTACGTATGCCGTATCGTCAGCGACATCCTTGAGTCAAACGGCTCATCATCGATGGCTACCGTGTGCGCCGGCACGCTCGCACTCCTTGACGCAGGTGTAAAGATGAAGAAGCCCGTCAGCGGTATCGCCATGGGTCTTATCACTGACACCGACGGAGTGAAATATGCAGTGCTTTCCGATATACTCGGCGATGAGGACCACCTCGGCGACATGGACTTCAAGGTGACCGGTACACGCGACGGTATCACAGCCACACAGATGGATATCAAGGTAGACGGTCTTTCTTACGAGATTCTTGAGAAGGCTCTTCTGCAGGCACGTGAAGGCAGAATGCACATCCTCGACAAAATCGAAGAGGCAATTCCCGCACCTCGTGAAGACTACAAGCCTCACGTTCCGCGTATCGTCACCATGACTATCCCGAAGGACCTTATCGGTGCTGTAATCGGCCCGGGCGGAAAGATTATCCAGGGTATTCAGGAAGCAAGCGGTGCTACTGTTTCAATCGACGAAATCGACAACGAAGGCTACATCGAAATTGCAGCCACCAACAAGAATGCCATGGACAAGGCTGTCGAGATGATCAACGCCATCGTGGAGCTGCCTGAAGAGGGCAAGGTCTACACCGGAAAAGTGCGTTCGATACTTGACTTCGGAGCATTCGTAGAATTCATGCCTAACCGCGACGGACTCCTCCACATCTCTGAAATCAGCTGGGACCGTCTTGAAAACATGGAGGCATCCGGTCTAAAAGAGGGCGACACCGTAGAAGTGAAGCTCATCGAAATCGACAAGAAGACCGGCAAATACCGCCTGTCGATGCGCGCACTCCTTCCCAAGCCCGAAGGCTGGGTGGAGCCGCAACGCGCACCCCGTGGTGAACGTGGACCGCGCCGTGATGGTGACCGTGGACCGCGTCGCGATGGCGACCGCAACCAGCGCAACGACCGTCCCCGCCGTGAGGGCGACCGTGGACCGCGCCGCGACCGAAATGAAGATTAATCATTTGCCATAAAAACTGTCAGGGCATTCTCTTGGAGGATGCCCTGTTTTTTTGTCGCAAAAACGACAGACAAACCGTATTTTTGACAAGCCATGACAGATTAACCAATCCTTTTGTCATTTTAACCTGCATTTTGCAATCAAAAAAGCAAGCAAATCCCATTTTTATCATTATATTTGCACTCAAACATTCATTATTAAGTAATTTTCTATGAACAAATTTTTACTATCTACCGCAGCACTGGCATGTTGCTTTCAGATTGCCATAGCGCAGGAAGAATTGCCAGTACCAGGGGAACCGACATCGTTCACAGGTAAATTCGAGCTTGTTGAAGGCAAACCTGTCATTACGTTTGAAATTACCGCTCCCACAATGACTCAAAGCTGGGACAATCCACAGCCGCTAACTGAAATCGCAAAAATCGAAGTAACACGTTCGAGCTATTCCGCAGGTGAATCTGATGAACCCGTTGTGACATTCGAAAATCCGGCTCCCGGAGCAGTGCTTACAGGCTCTGACGACGAGTTCCTGACTGGTCATGACTACACGTATAGGGCTGTGTCATATAATGCCGAAGGTAAAGGCAGCTATGGAAAATCCCTATACATTTTCACCGGCATCAAACCTGCTAAACCGGAAGTGATATCAGCGACCACTGCCGACCAAGGCAATCCTCCTGTCACTTTGACAGTAAAAGCGCCAACTACTGAAAATAACTCCGAGACGGCATTATCAGTGCCCCTTACAGCTCTTACGGTAAAAGAGTATGTCAGCTACGGCAATGAAGCTGAATTGAAAACAATAGAAAATCCGGAAGCCGGTAAGGAACATACCTTCACCCTTGACCTTGAGGCAGGTAAAGAGTATTCATTGCGAGTATATGCTTCAACGGCATACGGCACAAGCGATTATACACCGGTAAGCGTATATGTCGGTAAAGATGTACCCGGACAGCCCGGTAATATCACCGTTACCCCTACCGACGCCGGCGTAGAAATTACGTGGACTGCACCGGAAAATGGCAAGAACGGAGGTTTCTTCGTGCCGGCTGATACCCGCTATAAAGTCGATAGAGTGACACTGAGTGAAACCAAGACCATAGCGACTGACCTGACTGAATGCCGCTTCATCGATGATTGTGCCGACATCACCGCTCCCACCGAGGTATCATATACAGTGACAGCATGCAACGCTCAAGGCGACGGAGGTTATGTATCATATCGCCAGTCTATTGTGGTTGGACCCACCATAAAGCTCCCCTTTGTGGAGAATTTTAACAAAACTATCGAAGGTGACTGGTACACAACCTATCTTCCTGAAAATCTTTGGAGCGGGGAAACTTCATCTTCTTACGGTGGCACAAACTGGGATTATCAGTCAAGCACCTACCTACTTGATAACTTTACCGGTCTTGACGGTGATGCTGAAAAAGAAGAAGGCTATGCTTACTGCTCCCATAATTATGGTGACGCCGGTGACTATGATAATCTCGTATCATCAAAAATCAGCCTTGTCGACGCAAAATATCCGGTACTCACGTTCCATTACGCAGCTATTGAAAACATGTCCAATCGTCTTTCAGTCAGCGTCCGTGAGGGTGAAAACGAGAACCGGCTTGTCGACCTTTGCATCAATGAAAACTCTGATATAGAAAAAGATGCCGTGTGGGTAAAGAAAACTCTTCCACTTGCCGATGCAAAAGACAAGGAAATCAATCTTGTATTCCATGCTTATCTTCCTGAAGACTTGAGTGAAGAAGCAGAATACGGCAATGTATTTATAGACGGCATCTATCTTGACGATTATCCTCCTGTGGAAAATGTGACGGTTGATAATAACGAAACCGCTATCCTTCTCTCTTGGGAGGCTCCGGCAAACAGCACCGTAACAGCCGATGCGTACGACGTGACAGTAAACGGTAAAGAAGCGGTAAGAGTCACCGAGCCTAAATTTGAAATCACACCCGAGCCCAATACCGAATACACTGTGACAATCCTCGCCCACTATGGCGACATCGCGTCAGTTCCCTCGGAAGAAATCAAATTCTCTAACTTGCCTACAGGTATAGTATCAATCACAGCTGAAGGCGTAGCTGCTGTCGAATATTTCGACGTAAACGGCAGAAAGGTCACTTCTCCTGTAGAAGGCATGTTGCTTATCAAACGCATCACACTTGCCAACGGTGAGCAAAAAGCGGAGAAAGTAATCTACAAGACTCGTTAATCCACTATTTACAGAGACCGAGACAGGATAGCCATGCCCTGCTCCGGTCTCTTTTTTTAATAACCAATATGAATAAAAAACTTTTACTATCCTTATGCCCGGCATTAGTGTGCGCAAGCACTGTTTTTGCCCAGGATATCACAACATTTCCGCAAGAATCGTCAGGAAAAATAATGTCGGGGACAACGGTATCGCCGTTCTCAACCAAAATCAATACCGTTCATGACTTTACGGAAAAGCCTGCAGGCAATATAATGAACAAGGTAGGCGCGACCGGCTCCACTATTTATGGCTATCAATCTTATGCCGATGTCGAAGAGTTTCTTGGCGGACTCTATGAGATTGAGCCTTCCGGAGAGATAAATCGACTCTGGGATTATGAGTACGCAATTGTCGGAGCGACAATAAACAACGGCTGGATACGCGACGGCAAGCTCTGTGGACTCGGAATATTCACGATGGGGTCAGAAGATCTTGTCGGTGACTATGCATATCAGGAATTAGACCTGATGACAGGAAAAAAAATCGTGTCACGAAGCATCAACGTCACTGGTGAAAATCTCCCCTATTTCTATAAGGCAGCATACGTGCCGGAAGATGACCGCATATACGGTTTCGGTCGCATCGGAGACCCGTACTCCGACAGCCGCTACATATTCAAGGCAGCTCCTGCCGACAAGCCGGAAGATGCCGTGATGATAACAGAAATAGAGCCGGGCGACCGCTGCTACTCGCTATGCTGGCATCCGGTTGACCGTTGTTTCTACGGAGTCAACACTTGGGGCAAGCTCGTAAAAATAGACCGCGACGGCACTTACACTGAACTGTGTGAACTGCCGATTGACAATCTCGCCAATTCTTCCGGTGCGATGGTCTACAGTCCGTATGACGGATATATTTTATGGAATCCTACAGTTGTTGCGCCATCATCTACACTTTATGCGCTTTATCCCGATGAGAAACGTATCGAGGAACTTCACACATTTGATATCGACCGTCAGTTTACATTCTTCATATCTCCCGATTTCGATGTTGACAATGCTGCTCCGGCAGCGGCTGCCTATCTCGAAGCCGACTTCAAGAATGCCGACCACGACGGCACACTTAGTTTCCGTCTGCCCTCCAAGACCCTTGGCGGAGAAGATATCAATGGAGAACTTTCCTACATCCTTTATGCCAATGGCACTAAAGCGGCTGAAGGCAAAGACGCGGCAGGGAGTGAAATCACAGTACCGGTGAGCGGTCTTACCGATGCCTATTATACTTTCCGTCTCGAGGCATCCCTTGACAGCAAAAAAGGAGTGCCTTGCGTGGCTCATATCTATGTTGGCAATGACATTCCGTCAACACCGGCAAATGTAGTAATTAACGACGCCAACATAAGCTGGGACGCAGTCACCGAAGGAATACATAACGGTTATCTTGACCTTTCATCAATTGAATATGAGGTATATCTCAACGACCGGCTGCTTGGCACCACCAAATCAACCGTGTATGAATACACTCTTGACAAGAGCCAGGAACTTGACGCATTCAGGGCAAAAGTAGTCGCCGTGTGCAACGGCATGACATCGGCGGAAGGTATCTCAGAAAAAGCACTGCTCGGGCAGCCTCTTTCTCTACCGGTCCAGATTCTTCCGACCGAACATCAGGCTGAGCTATGCACATACGTGAACCGCGACGGCAGCCCTGCCTACGGCACATGGCGCCTTTCCGACCAGTGGGGCGACCTCTGTTTCGCTTCAGGATGGAGCTATGAACAGCCCGATGACTGGCTGATACTCCCTATAACCATGTTCCCTGATGCTGACAAAGTATATTCAGTGTCACTTGAGGCAGCACGCGGAGGCTCAACAGGCACCCGCGAATATTTCGAGGTATGGGCGGGCAATGCCCCCGATCCTGAAGCGATGACCATCCCCGTAATTGAAAAGACCCGTGCCAGAAATTATAATGAGTGGGTCGACTATTCAGGAATTTTCGCGGTTCCGGCAGCCGGCACATATTATGTAGCCGTTCACGGAGTGTCTGACCCTGACCAGAAAGACCTTATTGTAAGAAACATACGTGTCACAGCCACCGAATACAGCATCAATTCGCCGGAAGCGGTAACCGATCTCAAGGTCATCTCGTCAAGCGATGCCAACCTTACAGCAACTATCAGCATGACTCTGCCGACAAAATATATCAGTGGAGCCGATATCGAATCAGGGACAAAAATAACTGTCATTGCAAAAGGTGCTGAAGACGTATCAGCAGAAGGGACACCGGGAGAGACACTCACTGTCACCGTCCCTACCGCTCAAGGTGATAACTATATCTCCGTTGTTGCTGAAATCAACGGTGCGACAGGGCGCGGAAATGAAGTGTCGGTATTCACCGGGATGGACATGCTTAGTTTTGTAGAGAACCTGAATAGCGAAATCAGTGAGGACAACATGAGCGTACACCTCACATGGTCGGCGCCCAAAGAAACCCTTAACGGCGGCTATTTCTCCACTACCGGCATACGCTATAACATAGGACTTATTTATAACGATGGCGAGTTTATTGACGAGCCTATACGCACGGAGCCCGATGTTACCGAATACACACTGGTATGTCCGGCAGGTACGCAGCAGCAGTTCTGCCGTATCGCAGTTGTGGCGGAAAATGCAGCGGGAGTATCAAAAGCTATCTCCTATGTGACTCAAATTGTCGGTACACCTTATCAGCTTCCGATTGTAGAGGAATTTGAAAATCTCGAAGTGAAATTCAATCCGTTGACTGCCTCCTCGCCATCCGAAATCTATCGTAACGGAGCGTGGACAATGGGTCAGCCCGAACTTGTGAATCCTGATTTCACAGGTAATAAGTCAACTTACGCTATTGTCGGTTACACCGATGAAGCGTCGGCAAAAGTAAGAATGCGTCTTCCCAAGGTTTCAACCAAGTCGCTTACCGAGGCTTACGCAACCTTCGAGGTGTGGACCGGACACCACTGTGCCGACCCGATGGAAATCCATGCAATCACCTATGGAATGGACACGCCGGAAAAAATAGCCACGCTGCCACTCGGAAACGGCTGGCAATTTATTACCGTGGCAATCCCCGCCAAGTATCTTGACCGCCCATGGATGAACCTCTATATCGACGGCTCGCTCAATTCGCCCGACCACTACCTCATAATGGCAAGCTACTCAATCGAGAAGACTACCGGCATAGACAATGTGGCAGAAATCACCGGCTCGATAAATGCTGACGACGGCAAAGTGATTATCTCCGGATTTGAAGGTGAGTCCTATGCAATCATCGGCATAGACGGCATAATTGCCGCTTCCGGTGTATGCGACGGCAACACATCAGTCAGCGTAAACAATGGCATCTACATTGTCAAAGCAGGTACACATACAGTGCGTGTCATGGTGAAATAACCTGACCTCACTCACTCTTCAATGCGGGCGCATTTCTGTTAATGAATGCACCCGCATTTTTTATATTCACGAATTGTAGTATATTTGCGGCAACAAATACACAGAAACATGACACATTCAATAATCAAAGGGATATACCCGCTTTTAGCGCTATGCACGGTAATGACAGCCGGATGCGGCAACAACAAGTCTACAATTACCAATGAAGAATCCGACATGACGATAGCCACCGATTCATTGTCACTGAGCGATTCACTTATTATGGGCGGTTGCAAGGCGACGGTAAAGATCACAGGTCTGTATCCTGCTGAAAATGACACCCGACTCACCGACAGCATCAGACTCTGGATAGGCGACAGGCTTAGTCACGCGTTAAGCAGCACCGGGACACCCCTCTTTACACTAAACGAGAATCTTACCCGGAATGGCGACAGCCTCATCTCCGTGGCATGTGATTCAATGCTCGCAGATGCACGGCATTCGTTTACCTCATTTATAGCCGACAGCATATCCACCTCGTATGAATACGACTTCAGTTTCCGCCCCGTATTCGCAACCGATAGTGTGCTGACATATTCATTTTCCGGATATGTGTATTTTGGAGGGGCTCACGGCGGAGCGACCGGAGCGGGACAGACCTTTGTAAAGTCAGATGGAGTAAGACTTACCGGCTCCAATATGTTTATTCCTGAGAAACGCGGGGAACTGTTATCGCAGATAACAAGCGGATTATGGAACCAGTATTTCAAACAGGACATGGAAAGTGACAGCATGTCGTTGCGCGACGCATTGCTGATAAATCCCGACACACTGCATCTCCCGGCATTCCCTCCCGTATTTCTTCCCGACGGCATCAACTTTACCTATCAGCAATATGAGATTGCCTGCTATGCAGCCGATATGCCGTCATGTACCATCAGCTACGATTCCATCAAGCCGCTGCTCACTCCGGAGGTGGCACGGCTGATTCCCCCAACGAAAAAATAGCCTTTGCCCGCAGTCATGGCTACCGATATGTCAGGCACCAAGCTTACTTATCACCGCCGGCTCTTTTTATGGCTTGCCGGATACTCACTGCTCCTGGTGGGATGTTTTGTCGTGTTTCAATACAACAGGGAAAAAGAGTTTAAAGCCGATAAAATAAACGCGCAGCTGCAACTTATCAATGTATATATAATCAACGAGCTTGAAAAAGGCATCAGAATAGAAGATATCCCGCTTGATGATTTCCACTCCTTCAACGACCTGCGCATCAGCGTAATCGACCCGGCGGGTACAGTTGCCTACGACAATACCCTTGACACGCTCCCTTCATCCAATCATCTGAGCCGCAGAGAGATCGCCAAGGCGGTCGTTACAGGGTCCGGCTATACCGTGCGCCATAGCGAAAGCAACGGGAACACCTATTTTTACGCGGCAAATAAAGGTGACAACGGTATTATTGTACGCACTGCAGTGCCCTATACCTTGTCATTAAACAGCCTCCTTCGCGCCGACTATGGATTTCTCTGGTTTATGGGATTTGTTACAGTGGTGATGTGTCTTCTCGGGTATTTCGCCACACGACGGCTCGGTCAGCATATCTCACGGCTGAACTCTTTTGCCGAATGTGCCGAAAAAGGCGAAAAGATATGTGACACAGAGTCATTTCCCCACGATGAGCTGGGAGAGATTTCCAGCCACATCGTAAGGCTCTACGCGCGCCTGCAACAGGCATTGTGGGAACGTGACCGCGAACATTCCGCCGCGCTTCATGAGCAGAAAGAAAAAGAACGCATCAAGAAGCAGCTCACCAACAACATCAACCACGAGCTGAAGACCCCTGTCGCCGCCATACAGCTGTGTCTTGAGACATTGAAAAGCCATCCCGACCTGAATCAGGAAAAACGCATGGAATTTATCGACCGCAGCCTCAGTAACTCCGACCGTCTGAAGAAGCTGCTTGCCGATGTGTCATTGATTACCAGGATGGAAGACGGGAGTGCCGCCATAGAGATGGTACCGGTCAATCTTGCTGACGTAATCAAGGATGTCGTGACAGAGACGATGCCCATTGCACGTCAGAAAGGATTTGACATTGATATCGACCTGTCAGGCGACATGTCGCTTCAAGGCAACCGGGCTATGCTCGAATCCATATTCCACAATTTGATTGACAACGCCGTAGCATATAGCGGAGGTAATCTTATCACCGTAAGACTGACTGAGACAGATAACGGGAAGACAATTATCACTGTAGCCGACAATGGCAACGGCATCGCCGAGGAACATCTGCCACGAATATTCGAGCGTTTCTACCGCATTGACAAAGGACGGTCGCGCGCAGCAGGAGGCACAGGTCTCGGACTGTCGATAGTAAAAAATGCCGTACTGCTTCACCACGGCACCATCATCGTAAAAAACCGACCCGACGGCGGCTTGCTGTTCAAAATCACCTTCCCCTCCAACCGCCCCTCTGAAAACTGAAATCTGAAAACTGACAACTGAAAACTGACAACTGAAAACTGACAACTCTTTTCCCGTCAGGGAAAAATCCGGACTTAGAGTGGCTGTTGAGCATAGCCCCCGGAAAACAAGCCAAGGATTAATGTTTCCGACAGGAATCATCTCAAAGCTGGATTGATGATTCCATGCGGGCAACACCGCCCACGCATCGCGGGCGCCCTCCCAGGCGCCCCTACAGCTACGCGCCCCTACCACCGGGCAACCCCAAATAACTTTGTCTCTTTTGACCTTCTGTCAATCTGTATCTCTGAAAACTGAAATCTGACAACTCTTTTCCCGTCAGGGAAAAATCCGGACTTAACCGGGCTGACGAGCATAGCCCCCCGGAAAACAAGCCAAGTATTAATGTTTCCGACAGGAATCATCTCAAAGCGGGATTGATGATGCCCTGCGGGCAACATCGCCCACGCATCGCGGGCGCCCTCCCAAGCGCCCCTACAGCTACGCGCCCCTTCCGCTGAGAGGATGCGGCTGCACCATGGTACAGCCCTACCACCGGGCAAACCCCAAATAACTTTGTCTCTTTTGACCTTCTGTCAATCTGTATCTCTGAAAACTGAAATCTGACAACTGACAACTGACAACTGACAACTCTCTCCCCCTATATTTCATAATAGATTAAATTTTTTGAAATATTCATGAAACAATTTCACGGTTACTTTGTGTTGAAATATAAAATAACCTGTTATTAGATGGAAATATTGTTTCTTTGCGTTGTGATATTCCTGTTTATGCTGGCAGTATTTGACCTGTCAGTAGGAGTAAGCAACGATGCCGTCAACTTCCTCAACTCGGCGATAGGGTCAAAGGCGGCATCATTCAAACGTGTCCTTATCATCGCCTCGATAGGCGTGTTTATCGGTGCAGCAATGAGCAACGGCATGATGGATATTGCCAGGCACGGCATATTCCGCCCGGAACATTTCTCGTTTTACGACCTCATTTGCATCTTCATGGCGGTCATGGTCACCGACATCATCCTGCTTGACGTTTTCAATTCGCTCGGGATGCCAACGTCAACCACAGTATCAATGGTATTTGAGCTGCTCGGAGCCACATTTGTAGTTGCCTTGATAAAAATGACAGGAGGTAGCGACCTCGGTTTCAATGACCTTCTGAACACGGAAAAGGCATTGTCGGTCATCCTCGGTATCTTCCTTTCTGTGGCGATTGCATTTTTCTTCGGCACAGTGGTCCAGTTCCTTTCCCGAATGATATTCTCATTCAACTACAAGAGCAATCTTAAGTGGAAAATCGGCATATTCGGCGGCGTATGCGCCACAGCAATCGTCTATTTCCTCCTTATAAAGGGACTTAAGGACCTCACCTTCATGACTCCGGAGGTAAAGGCATGGATTGACACCCACACCGGCATCATCGTGACAAGCTGCCTGATATTCTTCACCCTTTTGATGCAGCTGCTCCATGCACTTAATGTCAATGTACTCAAGACAATCGTACTCATGGGTACTTTTGCTCTTGCCGTAGCTTTTGCCGGCAACGACCTTGTAAACTTCATAGGAGTGCCGTTAAGCGGACTTTCGGCATATCAGGATTATGCCGCCAACGGTGGAGGCGATGCCCACGGATATCTGATGCAATCGCTCAACGGTCCGTCCAACACCCCGATATACTTCCTCATCGGCGCGGGACTTATCATGGTCGTGGCACTCGCAACCTCCAAGAAAGCCCAGAATGTGTCAAAGACCGAGATAGGGCTCGGCAGTCAACAGGTAGGCGACGAGATGTTTGGTTCGTCACGTATCGCGCGCCGCCTGGTAAGATGGTCGCTGAGTGTGATTGCATGGATAAGACGCATCACCCCTCCGAGGGTCAGGGCGTGGTTCAACAGGCGTTTCAATACCGATGAGACCATCATGGACCAGGGAGCGGCGTTCGACCTTATACGCGGTTCGGTCAACCTTGTGCTTGCCGGAGCGCTCATAGCACTCGGTACATCCATGAAACTGCCGCTGTCGACCACATTTGTAACATTCATGGTGGCGATGGGTACGTCGCTTGCCGACCGTGCCTGGAGCCGCGAAAGCGCAGTGTTCCGCATCACCGGTGTAATCTCTGTGATTGGCGGATGGTTTCTCACTGCCGGCGTAGCCTTTATCGGTGCGGGTGTCATCGTGGCGGCAATGCACTTCGGCGGTCATTGGGTGATGTTCCTGCTCGGAGTAGTGACAATAATACTTATCATCCGCAGCAACCGCCGCTTCCGCAACCGCCGCGAAGAGGAAAACGGTGATGCGATGTTCCGCAGCATCCTCTCTACCGAAGACAAGACCGAGGCATGGAACATGCTCCTTATCTACATCTTTGAGCAGCAACACAAATTTCTCACATACGCCAATGAGGCTTACCGTGGCATAACCGATGCATTCATCAATGAAAATGCCCGCGCCCTCGGAAAAGCCGATTCAAGCCTTTTCCGACAGAAAAACGTGTTGAAAAACGCACGCCGTAAGGAGACGCTCTGTCTGCGTCAGGTGAGCCGTGAGACCGCCATCGAGAAAAGCACATGGTTTCATCTGAGCAACAACAGCTGCATGAGCATTCTTTACAACCTTCGACGCATAGCGGAGATATGCAAGGAGCATGTCGAGAACAATTTCTTACCTCTGCCAAAGCAGTACACAGCTGAATATGAGCTTATACGCACCCGTGTAAGCACCCTGTTTGATGACACACTCGATGTGATGGATACAGGCGCGGAAGAGGCTATTCCGGTGCTTCGCCGTCACTGCGATGAAATCAAGGATACGATTTCCGATGCCTACCACCGCCTGCACGACCAGTTGCGCGAAGGCGACACCGCTTCAATGACGGTAGTGTATGTGTATCTCAACATGCTTCAGGAGACACAGGAGATGGTGTCATCAGTCAGGAAATATCTGCGCGCAATCGCCAAGCTGCGCGACAGCGATTTCCGCTCAAGAAGATGAAGGAGTTGTCAGAGAAGGAGTTGTCAGTCGTCAGATGTCAGTTTTCAGAGATACAGATTGACAGAAGGTCAAAAGTGACAAAGTTATTTGGGGTTTGTCCGGTGGTAGGGCTGTACCATGGTGCAGCCGCATCCCCTCAGCCGAAGTGACGCGTAGCTGTAGGGGCGCCTGGGAGGGCGTCCGCGATGCGAGGGCGGTTTGCCGGCGACATGGACGGTGTTGCCCGCAGGGCATCATCTATCTTTAGCCGTAGTGTTGAGCGTAGCGAAACCGACGGCTACAAACGGATTATCCCCTGACGGGGAAAGAGTTGGCAGTTGTCAGAGGACAGTTTTCAGTTTTCAGATGTCCTTAGAGTCCTTAGAGACTTTAGAGACCCTAACGCCCTATCCGGGCACTCTGACGGTGTGGGCGGGCGCCCTCCCGGACGCCCCTACTGCTACGCGGTTCACTCTGTTGATTTACATGCCGTTGTAGGGGCGAGTGGAAGCTTGCCCGCACAGATGCGATGCCCGCGCCACAGAGGCGTTGCGAGGGAAAGTCTAAAGCCAATTATCCGAGCGATCGGATAATTGGCTTTAGGGTCATGATATTAGAATTAAAGTTGGAAAAGTGATGTTATCCTGTATTATTTCACACCAATGAAAATTTTATGCTCTAAGGCATTTCTTAAACCTAACTATTTATTTTTGCTCAATTCGCTACTATTATTGTTCTTTTATAGCAAGGACTGCGCATCCGGTAGAGGCGTCAAAACCGCCGTTGTCAATATCACTATATTTCGTCGTAGATATCCTAAATCGAGTTCCTCCGCTGCCACTTGTTCCTGTCGTCCAAATCATACAATAAGTTCTTGCCTGTCTAACTTCACCGGAATTGCCACCGCTTCCATATCGTCTTCCTGAAGCCGGCAAAAACAACATAAGACCAGTTGGATCATTATTCTGACAATACAGCCATACTCCATTTGCATCTTTGGACAAACTTTCGTTTACTTTAGCGCCGCTAACCCATCCGAAATTAGTAGGAGGAACACAATAGCCTACAGGAGATGGATCATATATAGTCTTAGAGGGTAAAGTAGTTGTATTAGCCTGACTCCCATGTTTCTTATCCCAAAGGTTGTAAATAGGCTTACTTCCATACCAATAGTTTGAGCCATGATAGAATGTTGCGGGGTTTAAAATTGAAGATGGAATGTCTACAGCCACTTTTTCAGTCATAAACACTTGACCTTCCCAGCATTTTTTCACTCCATTTGATTCGTAAATACCTGCATTATTTATTTCATCTTTGACATTAGTTGCGGCAGGGAACGGGTCTTTGCGTCCCCACTGGTAGAATGGAGTATTGTTATTGATAGCTTTTTCGTAATATTGCTGTCGGATAACAAATTCTTTCTGTTCGCCGGTGCCATCCTGAGTGAAGGTAATCGTCACATCACGCGCAGGATAATATTCAGGATTAGGACCTGCACAATATCCGAGTGTATAAGGCATAGCATTATATGTAGTCGTGACATTAGGCTGTTTTACCGGAATAAGATTATCGTCTCCGGGCTTAAAGTCAGTCACCCATATATGCCAGCTCCAAAGGATATTTTGCGAAGCATCACGCACAGCAACAACGGCATTACCCTGCTGGATAGTATTCTTGTCTACGGAGAATGTCATATACTTATTATCGGATGTAATCGCGGCATTGGAAATCATTGCCGTCTGCACATCTTGCCATAGAATTATTGCCTCAGCAACTTCCGGTATCCAAGGGTTAACAACTCCTTCAGCACTTTTTGCGCTTGGGATGAAATTAGTTTCACCGATACCGCTATCGAGGTTAGTATTACCATTTTTTATGGCGTTGCCATAGACAAGCGGGAGGCGGTATGTGCCGGGAGCATTGACAATGTAGCAGTTTGCTGTATTGATGGGTTTACTTGCGTCACCCTCTTTCGACAGATCATAGTCGGTCACTTCGGGAGTATTGCGGAGTATAGTTGCATGAGGTGCTTCATCCGTGCTCTTATCCTGAGGTGCCACTGCAATTTTTACATTACCCTCGGCATCAGGCTCCGACATCGTCAGCCAATCCGGGCAAGTCCCGTCCTCAGTATCAAACGCGGTAGTCCAACCGACAGGCACTTCAGTATCGGAATCGTTGATTTTAGCGGTACTTGTCACCGTGATATCATTAGTGCCTCCGGTATATTCAAATACATTGTTTCCTGTTACCTCAAACGTGCCGGCGGTGATGGTGACGCTGTTTTTGTTGGAGATGGTGTAGATGGTGGTGTAGCCGGGTATGCGGAAGAGAGGGAGCTCGGGGGATGCTTCAACCGACACGCCCGAAATATTGAGGGCAATGTCAACCTTAGCTTTGGGAGCGGACTCCGATGTTGTTTCCACGGTTTCTTCGGGTATTGCCATAAACACCTGAGTGGCAGAGCCTATGTCATTGCCTGCGGTTGCGTCAATCTCGCTGCCGGAAGCAATAGTAAGCCCCATATCGATACGCGCTGCATCAGCCGCCGGAGCGTCCCATGCGCCGATTGCATCGGCTGCTCCGGAAAGGCGGTAAGAGCCTTGCGCGAGGAAGGGCGACGCGTCAGCGGAAGTACCTGTAATATCGAGCTTGGAAATCTTGCAAGCGACAAAGTCGTCGGAAGCCTTGAATTTCATCGAGGCGAGAGGATGGATGAAATTTAGCTCCACCGGCGCGCTGCCTTTGGTCGATATACCATCGGTGTATGCCACTACAAAATCAGGATTATTTTCAACTGCAGAGCCACACTTATAGGTAAACAGCGGAGTTCCGTTGTCAAAAGTTAATGTCAAACCGGCAGTAATATCATCAGCAGTCCCCTCGCGATACGGGGCGTACGCAACAAAGGCGTATTTGTCGTCGCCGCCCGGCCAGCGGAGCAGCTTGTCGGCAGCTTCCCAGTGGTCGACGTTTTCGACAAGTTTTATGTTGTTCATGTCTGGGTCGGGCGTGGCACCGTCAAAGGAGAATGTCGTGCCGGTGTATTTATAGCCGATAAGTCCGATTTCGGTGACTTTCGTAGCGAAATTGTCGCCGGTTAGCAGTTCGCCACGGCTCTTCGGCTCGTCGCCAAACGTCGCGGCAGTTTTCTGCAACGCCACATGAACGTAAAGCGGTTCACCGTCACTGTTGCCGAGCGGGATAATCACAGGGTCGGTAACGGATGGCAAGTCGGAACGCGATCCGGTTTCAAGCCATTCCTGTGAATCGGAAACGGAGAACGTGATTGCATCTGTTGCCGACAAATCGATGCGCTCGATGTCATCGGTACATGATGCACAGCAAAGCATGGCGGCTATTGCGGCTAACGGACTATAAAAACGTGATAATGACATGATATATCAACAATAAATTAACTTGTTAATTGAGGCAGTTGCACTACCCTTTTATCCTGTCTAAACATAGGGACATCGCTTTGCGATGTAAACATCAATGCCATCGACAACATGCCAAAGGCATGTCCCTACATTCAGGGTGGAATCTATGGATGTCGTGCAACACCCTCTTTTTGTGACCGGGAGCAGACATTCAACCGCTCCCGGCCTGTGGAATCTCCATCGTCTCAAACCATAAACACGATGGAAACAGGATTAGTATTTATTAATCGGTAAGTTATCGAATTTACTTCAATTCAATATTAGTAGCAGTTCCAGCGCTAGTTGTAGGCTGCCATGCAGCAACATCAACTGTAAACCAAATCGGTTCACCGAGAATATCATCACCCGGCTCAAATGGATCCGGTTCGGTTGGATCCGGGTCAATAGGATCTGGATCCACCTTTCCAGCACTCTTGTCGGTAAATGTAAGATTAATTACATATCGAGTTCCAGGGACTAAAGATTCGAGAACACCAGCACCAAATGCACCAACAGCAGCCCAACCATAATTTCCTTCTGTTGCCGGATACAACTGTTTGTATGAGCCATCTGCCTGCTTAGTTGAAATCTGGACTTTCACTGCAAGATATGCACCATCTTTATTAGCATTCTGACTCCAAGCGAAAGTTTTAAAATTCTGAGGTATTACAAGAAAATTATTGGAGCCACCATTGAGAGTAGTCGGTGTAGACGTAAGAACTGTTTCACTAATTTCATGCTTAAATCGACTAAGATCTTTTGTAAGATCGGCATCTGTCAAACCCGTTTTATCTGAAACATATTTACTGTTATCTATAGTCCATAGATCTGTCGTTAACGAAGATGTGCTTGTTTCTCCCTCAGGGAAAGTAAAAGTACCTTTATTCGGAATATAACGAAGCGCAACACCGGCAACCTTAACCTGTACTTCATCTTCACCCTCATATTTTGCCGTAACACCAATCTGAGAGAATATATGCTGAAAATTTAAGCCAACAGAAGTAGCTGTCCCGGTCGGCTTCTCTGCATACTCTCTTGCTATGATTATATCTTTCTGATTAGCAAGAGTAGTCGGAAGACTATAAGCCTGAATTTGATGACGAGTGGTTACTTCACCACCATCATTAAATGTAGGGCGTGAAACATATTCACCATCAGCTGTATTAAGTCCATCCCCTGTTACAGACCAAGAGCCATTATCTGTCGTAAGAGTTGTAGGATACCATGCCGCAAATGTCAGTTGATAGTTGGGCCAATAATAGTCTGTATCCAGGTAAAAACCAGGAGCTTTAGCATTTTCACCGGTAGTACCAGCATTGTATTTAGCTGCACTGCGATGAAAATAAAGAGACTTAGAACCATAAGCCACGACATAAAATCCATTAGCATCCTCTTCAAGAGTGCTTTTCTGGGTTTCGGTTACGCGGCTGTTGTTGCCGACGACGGTGTTGAATGAGATGTAATCCTGTCCGTCAGGATTTGAATTTGTGTTCAGGACTTCGTCACTGCTACACGACGTAATGGCAGCAAGTGCCACTGCGGGTAAGACAAATTTTTTAAACATAGCTCTTTAGAATGAAACTAAATTAATAATAGGTTTATTTTTAATGAAGAATTTGGTTTACAGCTCTATATCGACATTTTTGTCGCCCCAACCGTCGACCGACGGCATAAGTCCGCCTCCCTGACTCTCTTCCGGGAGATTCAGCCCATGCAGCACAATCTTTACATGGTGCGGGTCGGCAGCCTCATGAATCTGCGGAGTCACCACATCGTCGGCATCCCCGTAAATCTGATAACGCTGAGCGCCATCGTGCATGATTGCGTAGACCACTACCTTATGCGGCACGGCAGGCTCGGGACAGTGCCCGAATGTAAGGAACGTGCCTCTCAGGGTCGTAGCGTCGACCTTAGTCAGAGAAAATGGCATCAGTTTAGGTGTTCCGGTCATGGCGCGGTCAGCCACACGCAGAGAGCCGGTCATACCTGATAGCGACCCGCTCAGCGACTGTGCGCGGTCAAGATTCTCGACATCGCGTATCTCCACCTCATAGGTGTGGGCATACTCCTCGGGGTACATCGTGACAGTAGTCGAGGCGTTGACCGGCACGGTGACTGCAGTTTCAAGCGCGTCACCATACACCTGGTCGGGCTCGTCGATTACATCCTGGTCGTCGGTACCCTCGGCTCGCGGCACATTGGCACTGACATTGGCACGGTTGAGATGGCGCAACAAGGAGGCGCCGTGAGTTGCAATCTCAAATCCATCAAACGTGGACTCGCCGGAATACAATATATTTTCATGGTCGCCGTCAAGGCAGATTATGCGATAGTCGCCGGGGGTTATAGATACCATCCCACCCTCATGACCCGACAGCTGGAACTGCACGGGGCTACCCCCGTCGACAGGGTAAAACCACAGGAGCATGTTGCCAGGCTCGGCATCGGGGGCATTTCGCCAGTCAAACTTCACCTCAACATTACCCGAATGGGGATGGAGATAGCAAAGGTCCTTGTGTTCACACGATACTAAGGAAAGAGACAGGGCGATTGCCGCACACCATATCACAAAATTTTTCATCGTGAGCCTCCTTTCTTTTCATTGCAGTTTTTATGTCCGATAAGCCACACGAGAGAGATTTCAGCTTTAGTGGGTCCGATCCAGTTACGCATCTTTGTCGCCTGCCACACATAGCAGCCGTCGATAGGCTTATATTCCTTATACTCACCGCGAAGATAGCCTATACCGATGGTAAAATCGATGTTAAGACGCTTTGCCACCGGAAGCGAATAGCCATACGACACACCCGCGCCCCAGCTCCACCGGTCGCCGAGATAGCCGCGACCGCCAAGCTCAAAGTCGTAGGTAAGCATCTGTCCGTAGACACCCAAATGATGTCCGGTGAGCGGTTTTTCATCAGCCTTTGAGCCGAACCAACGACGCACTTCAAGGTCACCGCCATAGGTGCGCCAATAGTTATGGTGACGGTTGGAATGCCACCAAGCATACATCCAGTTGGCGCCAACCGACCAATAATCGCCGAGATAAAACTCAACCCCAATATTCGGCACAAGGAATGCATCGTAAAGCATGTTGGTCTTCACCGCCATGTAGAAAGGCTTGCGCTCCTGCACAGGCAGAGGAATCACCGTGTCGACAGGGATCGCGGGCACAACAGGCACAGGCATAGCGGGCACAGGCACGGTGTCGACCGCTTCGATTACTTCGGGGATAAACGGGAGCGCCACAGTATCAGGCTCCTCTTTGTAATACTCTATCCTCGCGCCGGTGCTTGCACCACGCAGCTCCGGGAAGATGTGAGTGTACATGTATTTCCACGGCACACCGCCATGGAGCTTCATGAGCCGGAGCTTAAGCTGCTCGACTCCTAAAGTGTTATCAAATGTTAACGAACGGGGGGGGGTAGAAACCAGTATCCGCAGAACATCAGCACGATAGGGGACATCCGAGGTCTCTACCATGGCGATAAATCGCTCCCAATCGACACCTAACGCCTCTACGGTGACCAGCGAATCGACCTGCGGGATGCGCTCATGCAGACAAGCCTGAATAGCGAGGGCACGGCGTTCGGAAAGCTCTTTGTTTCGGATAGAGGAGCCTTCCGGCGACGCCCCGGCAAAAAGGCGTATCCGTTCGATACGGCGAGCCGTGCTGTCGTCAATCATAGCCTTCAGGCGCTGAACCAAAGAGTTTATTCTCGCGCCATTGTCATTGAAATCGAGGTCGATATCCGATGCACCCTGACGGAAATATACCCTAACATCCAACGAATCGGAAGTGACAGCCTCGGTTACATTGCCGTACACAGCAAGATATGACGCTGCAAGAGTGACTAAAAGGAGTACAATTCGTCTCATTTTATAGTTCACGAAATTAGATGACAGGTTTAAGGTTTTTTGGTTAATTAATGAATGCTATTACATTTTTTGCACCGCAAAAGTAATAATCAAATTTAATTTCAGCAATACTTATGCAGAATAATTTTGTTTATTTTTGTTAAAAGGAGCCGGGAGTTGTCGGATGGCAGTTGTCAGTTGGCAGTTGGCAGGGAGGGTCGTTAAGGTCTTTAATGACGCTAACGACCTTAAGGACTCTCGGACTCGCCCGGGAGGGTGCCCGCGAGGATGGATGCGGGCGAGCTTCCACTCGCCCCTACAACGGCTTGTGAATCAGTTTGTGGCGCGGGGCTGTAGGGGCGCCTGGAAGGGCGCCCGCAATGCGAGGGCGGTGTTGCCCGAAGGGCATCATCTATCTTTAGCCGTAGTGTTGAGCGTAGCGAAACCTACGGAAAGGGGTGTAGCCAAAGACGTTTCCCGTCAGGGAATCATCAATCTTGCTTCAAGATGATTCCTATCGGAAACATTAACCCTGGTCATGCTTCACGTGGGTTTCGCTTCGCTCAACCCACGGCTAAACGCGGATTATCCCCTGTCGGGGAAATGAGTTGGCAGAGGAGAGTTTTCAGTTGAGAGGGGGTCGTTAAGGTCTTTAATGACGCTAACGACCTTAAGGACTCATCTGACTCGCCCGTGAGGGTGCCCGCGAGGATGGATGCGGGCGAGCTTCCACTCGCCCCTACAGCTACGCGCCCAACCTGAAAACTGACGACTGAAAACTGACGACTCTCACCTATTTTACCCAGGCGGAGGGGTTGAGTTTTTCTTTTTCGCGGCGGAGTTCGAAATGAAGTATTGAGCGGTTATCATCGTCGGGGTCGGAATAGACGCGACCGATGGTTTGACCCTGCTTCAGCGCGTCGCCGTTCTTCACCATTATATCGCTAAGATTGGCGTAAATGGTGAGATAATTGCCATGACGCACCATGACAATGGTATTGAATCCCGGCTGACGGAAAATAGCTGATACGGTGCCGGCAAACACGGCGCGCGCATTGCCACCGGGAGCTACCTCGATGTCAATACCGCCGTTGTCGGTGGTCACATGAGGCAGATCGGGATGCTGATGCCTTCCGAAGGGACGGACAATCTTATAGCGACCGCTCACGGGGAAGAGCAGCCTACCTTTGTTGGACTCGAAGCTGCCTGTAAGCTTACGCGCATCCTCAGCTTTATTAAATCCTGAAGAAGCAGCCGAACTCTTTTTCGCCGGAGCGGGAGCGGGCTTAGCCTCGGCAAGAGTCTTGTCGGGCTGCGGCGACTGCTGCACCGGCTTGTCAACCTTGGATTTATTATTTTTCTTAGATGAAGCCTTTTTATCTTTTTTCTTGTTTTTAGAAGCCGCCTCCTTCTTTGCGGCAGCCTCGGCATCAGCCTTTTTCTGCTCGGCAAGCAGACGTTCCTGTTCGAGACGCTGCTCCTCCGCCTTCCGACGCTCCTCGGCTATGCGCCTCTCCTCGGCAAGACGGCGTTCTTCGGCAAGCCGACGCTCTTCCTCCTCGCGACGCCTCTGCTCCTCGGCGATAAGACGGTCAAGTTCCCGGTCGAGCGCACGTGCCTGCGCCTCTTTCTGACGAAGCACTTCACGCAGACTGCTGTTTTCCTTTTTCAGTTCGGCAACGAGCACAGATGTCGCCTGACGCTTGCTTTCAAGTTGCCCGCGCGCGACACTCATCTTCTTCAGCGACTCGCTTTTGCTCTCCTGCAGAGAGGCAAGTTCCGACTTCTTCGCGTTAAGGGAGTCTTGTACCGCCTTTATCTCCCCACCCTTTCGCTCGCGCCATTTTGAAAACTCACGCAGATAACGTATGCGGCGGTAAGCCTGGAAAAATGATTCGGAGGAAAATATAAAGGCGAGCTTCGACATCGACCCCTCGCGAGCCGTATTGACACGACGCACCGAGCGGGCATAACTGTCGCGCATCATGGCAAGCCTACCGTCAAGCTTGCCGATGGAATCGTTGAGCGACGTGATTTTGCCGTTGATGGCGGCAACCTGCGACGTCAGCGACTCAATCGACTCCTCATGCCCCTTTATCTCGGCATTAAGGGCGTTAAGCTCGTTAAGGGTGCGGTTGGTCTTACGGTTATTAGCCTCAATCTGCTCCGCAGTCAGCTTTATCGCCTTTTCAGTGGCGCGCTGCTCCTTTTTCACACTGTTGAGATTGCGCTGCGGAGGTTTAGCCATCGTGACCGATGACACCGCCAGCGCGACAGCAAGAAGCAGGATGCAAGATTTACGGCTCATACTATCATTTTTATACTATCATTTTATACTTTTCACCAGATCAGCCGCCTTTACACGCTTGTAGCCTTTCGGCATTGACCAGCTTGTGACCGCTCCCTCATTCCATCGGGCGTCATTCCACCGCCATGATAGAGATGCATCAATCTTATAACGCGGAGTGTCGGACTTCACACGCAAGTCGCTCATGAGCGGCCCCATCTTACTGTCGACATAGGCAGCCGAATAATCACATTGCGCCACAATATTTTTCTGCGTCACAGCAATCACGAGGGAGCGAAGCAGATTATCGAGTGTAAGGTTGAAACCGTATTCCAGACCGGCAGGATGAGTTTTCGGGATGAGAATCCATCCTCCCTCAACCGACTCGGCATCAAATTTCTTGAAATCACCGGCGACGGGCGAATCACTGCCCATATAAAACAGGCGCCCCATCAGCATATCCTGGAGATTGCCGAGAGTGAACGGCATGCCGGGAAATATCTCGGCAAGGCTTTCAGCCATGTAAGTTTTCCCCACCTTCACCATGCCATAGACAGAATCGGTGGTGGCATACAGCCTGCCGACCTCAAAGCCGAGCATACGCAGGCTTATGTCGACCGACTTGCCGCGTATCATCCTCGCCCGTCCCGAAATGGAAAAACTCTTGGGCGACACAATATCTATGGAGAGCGGGACAGTGACATCGGTCCAGGCACCATAGGAGCCTGTAAGAACATCGTAACGCTCCGAAACCGTCACTGCGACAGGCCCGGCAGCGGGGGTCACAGCCTTACGCGACGAGTTACATCCCGCAAGGATGACAGCACATAGCAAAACCGGAAATATAAAGGAAAGTCTCATCAAGATTCTGTAAATTTATTCGTAGAAGTAAGTCTTGTGCTTCACCTTTCGCTGAAGCAGTTCATTGTCAGGTTCAAGTTCAAGCGCTTTCTGCCAGAAATCGAGCGCAGCGGCAGGCTCGGCGTTCATGAAATATATGTCGCCGGCATGCTGGAACAATTCAGCCGAAGGCTCATCGCTATTCTCAAGAGCCTTGTCGATATATGCCATTGCCTGCGCATAATCTTTTTTCTTAAACATTATCCAGGCATAGGTGTCAAGCGACGTGGAATTGTCGGGCTGGTCTTTCAGCGTCATCGCGCTCATGCGCTCGGCACGGTCAAGATCCTTGCCCTCCACCGCGAGATAATAGGCGCAGTTGTTCAAGGCAAGCATGTTGGCGGGATTCGCTTCAATAGCCTTGTTATAATACTCGAAAGCGGCATCGGTGTCACCTTTGGCATAATTAACATCACCGATGGTCGAATATACCGACGAGAGTTCCTCCATATCGGTGGAGTCGGTGAGCTCAAGCGCACGGTCAAGAGTGGCAAGAGCGCGGTCATAGTCCTTCATCTGGCTGAAAACCGACCCGAGCACGAGATTAATCATCGGACTCCCGGGGTGATATTTCAAGGCGGTCTCCCCCGCTTTTGCCGCAGCGGGAAAATCGCGTTCCTGGATATAGAGGCTCATAAGTGTGCGCCAGCGGTCCTCGACCGACGGATCGACATCGAGCGCATAGCTCATCTGCTCGGCAGCCCCGGCGTAATCACTGATGGCTATGAGATAAGAGCAATACAGGTCGTGGATAGCCACCTCATGAGGATGCTGCTCGATAAGAGTGGCAAAAAGTTCCTGGATACGCGGTTGCTGCGCAGGATCCTCGTAAAGAGCGCGGATGTAGCCGGTAAGCAGTTCGAGCTTGGTGTCAAGTTCAAGACTCTCCTGTTTCAAAGCCTGAAACACCTCGCGATCATAGCCCACGCTGTCGTCAATCGACTTGTAATAGTTGGCACGGGAATAATATGCAAGCCCGAATGTCGGGTCAATCTCGCAGGCGCGGTTATAATAGTGCAACGCCGAGTCAGGCTCGGAAAACATCGCATAGATGTCGCCCGCAAACACACTGTTTTCGGGACTGCCGGGAGAAGATTTCAGCAGCTGTTGCACCTCATTGAATATAGATGCCGTATCCTGCGAAATAAAATATGCCCTTATCTTGCGGGTCGACACCGGAATGCTTTTGCCCTGCGCCTTCTCTATACGGTCGTACACCTCGATTGACTTAGCCACATTTGCAGAGTCCTGTGACGATGCAAGCGCCTCGGCAAGCTTGAATGCCACCTCGGTCTTTGTCGGATATGCCTTGTCAAGCGCGTTCCATACCCTCAATGCCTCATCGCGTTCACCCATCTGGTCATTGATGGAACCATACACGAAACTACAATAAAAATCTTCGGGCTTTTCATCGAAGTGACGCTTCATGAGCGCGTAGCCCTTCCCAAAAGTGACCGAATCCTCACGCGCCACCATCAGGTCGTAATATCCACGGTAGAAACCGACCTCGCTGTTGGTGGTGTCGAGTTCATACGCCCTTCCGAGCAAATCGTAATAGGCATCTTCATTCTCAAGGGCGTGCTGACGCATCGCTTCCATAAATACATAGTCAGCCTTACGCGCATCGGCAGCAGTTGTGTCAACATGCCGTCGTGCCGCCACCGCGTCAACCGGAGCGCCGAGAAATGCTATCGTGGCAATACTCAAAAGTATATTACGGAAGTTTGTCATCATGATTCAATGATTTATCAATTTACACCGGTATGACCGAATGCACCGTCACCACGCTTGGTCTCGTCAAGCCGTTCGACCGGTTCCCATTCCACGCGGGTATATTCCTTTATCACCATCTGGCATATACGCTCGCCGTCGTTGACGACAAACGGCTCGTCGGAAAGATTTATCAATATCACACCTATCTCGCCACGATAGTCGGCATCGACGGTACCGGGAGTGTTCACAAGCGATATGCCATGTTTCAGCGCAAGCCCCGAGCGCGGGCGTATCTGACACTCATATCCATGGGGGAGCTGTATGTAAAGACCGGTCGGAATCAAAGCACGTTGCAGGGGCGCGAGAGTCACAGGCTCCTTCAGACATGCCCTCACATCCATTCCTGCCGACGATGGAGTCTCGTAAGCGGGCAATTCGTGACCCGAACGGTTTATAATCTTCACTTTAATACGTTCCATAATCTCAAATATTAAATTCACAAGCGCGATGGGTGGTTTATAGTTTAGAGTTTAGGGTTTAGGGAGGAGTCCCGGCACTTTAACCCGCTTGCATGGCAAGCTTTTAAACTCTTAACCATCAGCTTTCGCTTGCGAAAGTTGAATCCATAAATAAATCGTTACGCGAAAATAGTTAAAAAGTGGCATTTAACAGTCACGTTTTTGTTATTTTTAAATAAAACATGCCATCATACTTATATGTTCAGCCATCACGGCTCCATGAGCGGCATAAAAAAAGGCTGTGTCAGCCGACACAGCCTTGTGCTATAATGAGGCGGCAGTTTTTTATTGCTCGCTCACCTTATTGTAACGTGCGTTAAGACCCTTTATCACCTCATCGGTTATGTCAAGATCAGGATTGAAATATACGCCGGCAGCCTTGTAAAGGATGGCATCGTAATGCTTCTTGGCGTTATATTCCTTGATAAATGACTCGATAGAGTCGGTAAGCTGCATCTGCTGCTGAATCATCTCCTGCTCAGCCTCGCGCTGAAGGCTTGCTATATAATTTTCGGCATCGGACTGCTTCTTGTTGAAGTTGTCGACATCAGCCTTGTAGCTTTCCTGTGAAAGATAGCCGTTGGAATTGACTTTCTGCTGGATAGAGTTGCCGAGTTTCTGAAGTTCGGCTCCGCGTGTACGCTGTGCGTTGTCAATCTTGCTGAACGAGCGTATCTGAGCCTCCTTGAAATCTTTTGCAAGATTGTAGTGGGCTGCGATAGAGTCGGCATCAATGTAACGGATGTTAACGGAAACAGTCTTTTCCGCATTTGTTTCTTTAGAAGGAGCGGCAGATGATGACGCGTCGTTGTTGGAACATGAAATGGCAACGAAAGCCATCATAAGCATAAGTGACTTGGCACAAAGTGCGAGCTTTTTCATTACAGTGTAAGGTATGATTTATTTGTTTACTATTTTCTATTTCCACGTAGTGCAGCAATGTCATGGGCATGTCCTGAAGGGAATTTACCTCCTTTTACAAACAGCACTTTCACCCCTAAAAGCACTATGGCGAAAGCGACCAGGATTATTGACAATATCACGATTTTCACTGCGTCGTTATGTTTTTGCGGTGCAAATATAAGAAAGGAAAATAAATTTTGGTAATATCTAAATTTTATTTTGTAACTTAGAGTGCGAAATGTGAAGAATTTAACAATTTTATACACATTCTCAATCTTTTTAAACTCAATATTACTCATAATAAAGCATTGAAAAAATGACTATCAAAGATCTTAAACCCGAGCTTATCTGGGGCATTTTTGACCAGATAACCAAAATTCCGCGTCCTTCCAAGAAGGAGGGAAAAATACGCCAGTTTCTTCTTGATTTCGCCAAGGAGCACAATATAGCCGTAAAGACTGACGAGGTGGGCAATGTCGTGATGAGCAAGCCTGCCACTCCGGGCAAGGAGAATGCCCCGACAGTCATACTTCAGGGTCACATGGATATGGTGTGCGAGTCCAATGACAAGAATTTCGACTTTGACAACAATCCTATCAGCACCATCATAGACGGCGACTGGGTACATGCCGACGGAACCACCCTCGGAGCCGACAACGGCATCGGTATGGCGGCATCGCTCGCCGTGATGGCAGACAATACTCTTGTACACGGTCCGGTAGAGGCTCTGTTCACTGTCGATGAAGAGACAGGTATGACCGGTGCCAATAATCTCGGAAGCGACATGATGAACGGCACCATACTCCTTAACCTCGACTCGGAGGATGACGGTGAGATATTCATAGGATGTGCAGGCGGTGTCGACACCACAATCACATTTGACTACAAGCGCGAGATGGCTCCGACAGGCTGCCACTGGTTCCGCATCGAGCTTTCCAACCTCAGCGGAGGTCATTCCGGAGGAGACATCCACGAAGGACGCGCCAATTCCAACAAGCTCCTTGCCCGCTTCCTTTTCAACCTTTCGCTCAACCACACCCTGAAGCTCAGCGAAATCAGCGGAGGAAATCTGCGCAATGCCATTCCACGCGCGGCACATGCCATATTCGGAGTAAGTGCCGAGAGCAAGGAAAAGGTAATGGTGGCATTCAACGAATATGTCGCCGCAGTAGAAAAAGAGTACACCCACACCGACCCAAACATGACCATCACAATCGAGAGCGTGGAGAAACCGGAATATGCCATCGACACCGATACATCCGACCGTCTCATCAAGTCGCTTTATGCTTGTCCTCACGGTGTGATTTCAATGAGCCATGACCTTGAGGGACTTGTAGAGACATCGACCAACCTTGCCGCCGTAAAGATGCAGGACAACTCAACCATTCTTGTCACCACAAGCCAGCGCAGCTCCGTGGAATCCCGCAAATGGGATATTGCCCGTCAAGTAGAGGCATTGTTCCTACTCGCCGGCGCACATGTGACCCACGGTGACGGTTATCCCGGATGGGCACCCGACATGAATTCCACCATCATGAAGATTGCCAGCGACGCATACGAGGAACTTTATAACGTGAAGCCGGCTATCAAAGCTATCCATGCCGGACTTGAATGCGGTCTGTTCCTTACCAAATATCCTCACCTTGACATGGTGTCGTTCGGTCCTACTCTCCGCGGTGTACACTCCCCCTCGGAAAAGATGTATATCCCCGCAGTGGAGAAATTCTGGAATCAGCTGACACTCATTCTCAAGAAAGTAGCCGACCTGAAAAAATAACAGACGGCAAAACCGGTATTTACATTAAATATATAGGCATGGCGAGCCATGCCTATATATTTATCCCGAATCCTGAACCTGATATCCCATGAGTATAACCACCATAATTGCCACAGGAATTATGACAGTAGCCCCTGTCGTCATAACCGCCGACACTGTCGCGACCGATTCCATACTGATTGAAGAGATTACCGCGCCTGTAGCGGCGGAGAACCATGACGTGATACACCGTCTCACCGAAGATGATTTCAAGCAGGCGGCTGAAGAGCTTGGGGTCGATGTGCCCACGATAAAAGCCGTCATAAACATCGAAGCCGGAGCGGGACACCAGGGATTCCATGCCCCGGGACAACCGATTGTCAACTTTGACCTGACCATGTTCCGACGTGCCGCCGCCAGGCAAGGAATCAACCTGAACAAATACAAAAAAAGCAACCGGGTGGTATTCAACCGTCCCGATAGCAGGAAATACGGTTCATATCAGGCGGCACAACATGAACGGCTGAAATCGGCTATGTCGATCGACTCGATTGCGGCAATTGACGGCACATTCTGGGGAATGTTTCAGATAGGCGGATTCAACTGGAAAAAATGTGGAGCAGCGTCACGCGGCGAATTTATAGAAAGGATGTGCAAGTCGGAGCACGAACAGCTCGAACTGTTTGTGAATTTCATTAAAATAAACGACATGGACAAGTATCTCCGGAAAAAAGACTGGGCGGGATTTGCACGTCGTTACAATGGACCGTCCTATGCGCGTCGAGGCTATCACACGCGACTTGCCAAGGCGTATAAAAAATACAAAAACCAATCAACACAATAGAGAAAATGGATAACAAGGCTAAAATCTATCTTACGACAGCAGTAGTGATTCTTGCAGGAATATTACTGATTATCGGCGCATTCATCGCCGTACCATATTATAATGTATGGCAACAGGAAATGGCGGGTCGCGCGGAGTTTGCCAAAGCAGAGCAAAACCGCAAAATCAAAATCGAGGAAGCAAAAGCCAACCTTGAAGCGGAAAAGCTAAACGCACAGGCTGAAATCGAGCGTGCAAAAGGTGCGGCAGAGGCAATCCGAATCGAAAACGGCAGTCTCTCCTCAACATATATCCAATATCTGTGGGTACGTCAGCAAAACGACCTCAACAATAAGACCGTCATATATATTCCTACAGAAAACAATCTCCCGATACTCGAAGCGTCACGCCTTGACCGTCAAGGCGACTGATGCGTGTCAAGGAAGAAATTTTGCAAGAGCGGCGACATCCATCGACCGGCGGCGCGCATAGTCGGCAAGCTGGTCGTCGCCGATTTTGCCGAGCGCGAAATAGCGGCTTTTGGGATGAGTGAATATAAGCCCCGATGTAGAGGCGGCAGGCGACATCGCGCCGCTCTCCGTCAGGGTAATTCCCATTGACGCGTAATCTATCACTTTGTCAAGGTCGAAAATAAGCGACTGGTCGGGAAGCGACGGATATCCGACAGCAGGGCGTATCCCCTTTTCTGCCGTGTGCCACAATCGCTCATGCACTATGCGGTGCATGGTCTCGGTCGATGCCTCGGCAAGCCTGTCGGCGAGCGTCTGATACAATATCGCCTTATAGTGATTGCCTGCCTCCTTATAACCGGCAATTATATCTTCAATCTTGCCGGATGTAACCGCAAACAATCCGACAAAATCAGGAAGAGAACCGTCATCGGTTACGGGAGCCACATAATCTGACAGGGAAAGACATTCACCATGTTCACCCGGCTTCTGCTGACGTAAGGTACAGATTGTAGCTCTTTTCCCGTCATATTCATATATTATATCCCCGTCACGTGACCCGGCAGGAAGCAGAGCCACACGTGCCTTCAACATTATGCCGTCGCGCTCCAGACGCTGCAACGCGATTCGTGCCTCCTTTATAAGCTGCATCGCTTCAGCGGCACTGTTGACCTTTTCATCGGGTACTGCCGCAAGCCACTGGGCGCGACAGTGGTCACAACCTTGAATATCGGCAACCGAGGCAAGCGACGGGTCAAGTTTCCATGCCGCAAGAAAAGCGCGCCAGTTTATAAGCGGGGCAACCTCACTCACCATGAACTGCAGGTCGGTTATTCCGGGGACATCGGGTATCTCGACCTTATAATCAAGCCGCGGAGCTTTATTTTTTGCCTCATCATAGGGTATAATTGTCACGGCAGATTGCTCGTATTCCTTGCGTAGACGGCTCTGCTCGTCATGTAACGCCTCGACCGCCGCCTGACAGGTAGCAGGATTGCCAAACCGTTGCGCAACAGAGGGGAGCATCGCGGCATCACGTGTATATATGACCGGACCGCTATAGCAGGGGGCAATCCTGACCGCCGTGTGCAAAGCCGATGTAGTCGCACCACCTATCAAGAGCGGTATTGTCATGCCACGGCTTTCCATCAGTCGCGCCACATTACACATTTCTTCAAGCGAAGGAGTGATAAGACCGCTGAGTCCTATAAAATCAGCATCGGTTTCAATAGCCTTCGCCACTATATCCTCGCCCGGCACCATTACCCCAAGGTCAATCATATCATAACCGTTGCAACTCATTATGACCCCCACGATATTTTTGCCTATGTCATGAACATCACCCTTTACCGTTGCGATTACCATGCGCCCCGCCGATGATGCCTCTCCCCCGCTCTTCTTCTCTTCTTCGATATAGGGGGTAAGCCATTCGACAGCAAGTTTCATCACGCGAGCGCTCTTTACTACCTGAGGCAAAAACAGTTTACCCTCACCGAAAAGATTACCTACCCGGTTCATGCCATCCATCAGCGGACCGTCAATCACGGCGACCGCCGATCCCAGCAATGCCTTCACCTCTTCAAGCACAGGCGGTAGATTATCGGAATGACCTTTTACAAGCATCATTTCAAGCCGCTTGGCAGGAGGCAGCGATTCAGATGACGACATACCGGCAGGTTTCTTTTCATCTGCCGCCTTTTCCTTTATTTCTGCCGCGAGGTCGACAAGGCGGTCGGTAGCGTCGTCACGCCTCACAAGGAGCACATCGTCTATAGCCTCACGCAGGTCGGCGGGAATCTCATCCACCGGCATCATCGCAGCAGCATTTACAATACCCATGTCAAGACCACGCGCTATCGCATGATAGAGGAACAGGGCATGCATCGACTCACGCACATAATTATTGCCCCTGAACGAAAACGAAAGATTACTGATACCTCCGCTCACCTTCGCGCCGGGCAGATTCCGCTTTATCCACTCGACACTGCGTATGAAATCAAGCGCATAGTCACGGTGAGACTCAATTCCCGTAGCGACGGCAAGCACATTCGGGTCAAACACTATGTCACACCCACGAAACCCGGCTTTTTCCACCAACAACCGGTAAGCCCTGCCACACACTTCGATGCGGCGTTCAAATGTGTCGGCTTGTCCGCGTTCATCAAACGCCATCACCACAACCGCTGCGCCCATCTCACGGATATAGCGCGCATGGTCAAGAAACTTCTCCTCGCCCTCTTTGAGACTGATAGAATTGACTATCGGACGACCCTGTACACGCTTAAGCCCTTCCTGTATTGTAAGCCAATGGGATGAATCAATCATAAATGGCACTCTCGCCGTATCAGGTTCCGACCCAATGCGACTGACAAAGGAAGACATCTCAACAGAGGAATCAAGCATGGCGTCATCCATGTTTATATCCACAATCTGCGCGCCTGCCTCTACCTGCTGACGCGCTATCTCCACCGCCTCACTGAAATTATGCTCTTTTATGAGGCGAAGGAATTTTCGGCTACCGGCGACATTGCATCGTTCGCCGACGTTGACAAAGTTACGGTCAGGGCTGACGATAAGCGGTTCAAGACCGGCAAGTGCCATCTCTTCCGCCACCACAGGTATCACTCTCGGCTTATATTTCGCGGCGAGTGCAGCAATGGCTTTTATATGTGCCGGGGTTGTTCCGCAACATCCGCCTATTATATTGACAAGACCCCGACTTAACATCGGCTCGATTTTCGCCGCCATCTTTTCAGGAGTCTCGTCATATTCACCCATTGCATTCGGCAGTCCGGCATTGGGATAGACACTCACGGCATAGGGATATGGTTGAAGCGCCTCGACATATTTCATCATTGCATCTGCGCCAAATGAACAGTTGAGCCCGACGGCAAGGGATCGACAGTGACTCACAGTCACGACAAACGCTTCAAGAGTCTGCCCTGCGAGAGTGCGCCCCGACTCGGTCAAAGTCACGGAAAGAATCACCGGGACACGCCTGCCAACACTTTCCATTGCTCTGCGCGCGCCCCATATCGCCGCCTTTGCATTAAGCGAATCATATATAGTCTCTATAAGGAGAAGGTCGACTCCACCTTCAAGCAGCGACTTGCATTGAAGAGAAAATGTATCGGCAAGAAAATCCCAGCCTGTCGCTTCATGATTTTCACTATCAAGCTCGCGTACCATTGAAAGCGATTTTCCCGAAGGACCTACACTACCTGCCACCCAGCACATTTCACCAGGATGAGCCGTCATAAACTCATCGGCAGCCTCGCGGGCAATTTTGGCAGCAGCGCGGTTTATATCGGCGACATAACCGGAAAGTCCGTAATCGGCGAGCGAGGCGGCATTTGCATTAAATGAATCGGTCTCGATAATCCGCGCACCCGCTTCAAGATAACCGGTGTGGATAGTGCGTATCACATCGGGACGCGTCAACACCAATACATCGTTGCACCCTTTCAGCTTGCGGTCCCATTCCGCAAAACGCTCACCACGGAAATCCTCCTCGGTAAGATGCTCGTGCTGTATCATTGTACCCATCGCACCGTCAAGCACGATGATATCACGAGTCAACGCTTCGACAAGACGCTTTGCCGAAGCATCGTAATCCATATCGTCAATATAAGTCATCGTAGTATTGTAACTTTCCAAAATGCAAAGTTAGCCAATCAGAAGCAACATTTCAACGCTTCGAGCTAAAAAACTTACGCATCAGTGCCCCGCACTCTTCTTCAAGCACACCTGACACCACTACCGCCTTGGGATGAAACGGCGAGCGTGATGTCTGACAAGCATATCCGCGCTTTGCATCGGGCGCACCGATTACTATGCGCCGCAACTGGCTCCAGCCTATTGCGCCTGCACACATCAGACACGGCTCGACCGTGACATAAAGCGTACAGTCGGCAAGGTATTTACCACCAAGCGTATTTGCCGCAGCCGTAATAGCCTGCATCTCGGCATGAGCGGTGACATCATTCAGGCACTCGGTAAGGTTATGACCCCGGCCGACAATATTGCCGCCACACACCACCACGGCTCCGATGGGAACCTCGTCGGCATCATACGCCTTCCGTGCCTCCGCAAGAGCCTGCCGCATAAAATATATGTCGTCATTCAATGCCATGGTCATAACAAATCCAAAGTCAATCCCTCCGAGGCGACTATTGTGGCGGGGAATATAGTCTGCGCCTCTTTCAGATGTTGCGATTCATCGAGATAACGCTTGGAAAAATGCCCGAGTACAAGTTTTTTTGCCCCTGCCGACAACGCTATACGTGCCGCCTCCGAGGCTGTTGAATGTCCGCGTTGACGCGCCTTGTCACGATACTCGTCAGTATATGTCGCCTCATGATACACAGTGTGTACCCCTTCTATGGACCGCGCCACCCTTTCATCGTAAACCGTATCGGAACAATAGGCATAACTCATAGCTTCATCGGCAGGCGATGTGAGCACGGCGTTAGGTATTACCCTCCCGTCGGGTGTCATCCAGTCAGCCCCCTCCTTTATACCTTTGTAATCTTTCAGTGGGATATTATAAAATTTCACCATGTCGCCTTTCAGATGACGCAACTTCGGCTTTTCAGTGAAGATAAATCCTGTACATGGCACACGATGATACAAAGGGAAAGTAGTCACTGCCAGTGCATCGCTGTCAAAAATAGTCGCTGTCGCCTTTGGGTCAAAAATATCGTAGCGCACTTCAAAAGGTGTTTCACGGCAAAAAAAGCCGATCATACGCCGAAATATCGCCTCCCCTTCAGCCGTTGTATGTACGGTGACAACCCCACCCTCCTTGCCGGTGAGGGCGAGGGTGGAAATAAGCCCCGGCAAACCAAGACAATGATCACCGTGGAGATGGGACAGGAATATATGATTCAAACGGGAATATTTCAGCCGCTGACGCCGCATGGACAGCTGCGCACACTCCCCGCAATCAACCATGAAGAGATTGTCACGGTAGTCTATTACCTGACAACTCGGCAGATGGCGTAGCGTCGGCGTAGCCGAACCGCATCCAAGATAGTTTACTCGAAACTGTGACATGTGACAAAGATAATAATTCTTTCCAAATTGTCAATCCGCCGTATCCCGACAAAATGACAACTATATAAAATGTAACGATAAATCTTGTCGGTAATAAGCCCATTTCCGCACTTTATTAACAGATTTATGGTTAAATTTTGACAAAAAAGCAAATACTTATTTGGGTTATATTAATTTTAATCGTAACTTTGAAATGTTTTTTCATAGGATTAGATTTTTAAGGTTTACAAAGGTGCTGTCATCGTGAGATGCCCGCACCTTTCTTTGTGCTATTAATATTTTATTGTATCTTTGTTCACAATGCCAGTCAGAATTACAATAACCTTTTTTATGAAGATTTAAGTCAATGAACAAAATCCGTGAATTTTTTTCATCATTTACCGGGAAAATATACCTCTGCATAACCTGTATATGTATGGGAGTATTCATTGCCATAGGCTATGTATCCGAGTTGGCTCATAGCAAAAACAGTATAAAAGAGGTCCAAAAAAGCACCGAACTGCTTAATTGTGAAGTGCTGGAAAACATACGCGATCATGTAACCAATGTGGAAAGAGCCACGTATTCCGTAGCAGAGATACTGGAATCAGCCGATGCCGAAGACCTCATTTCCACCGGTAAGCATGAGATTGAGCGCATACTTAAAATCGAGCCTGTAGTGAGAGGCGGAGGAATATGGCTGGAACGATATGCACTTTCACCCGATAAATCTCATGCAATGACATACCTTACAATCGACTCAACAGGAATCATCCACAACATGCAGCTTAAAGGGTCGGACTACGATTACTTCAAAAAAGAATGGTATGCCGCCGCAATCGAGACAGGGAAAGGCAAATGGAGTATTCCCTACTTTGACGAAGGCGCCGGTGAAAGCGAGATGACTACATTCTCGGTACCCTTTACTACCATCGGCGGAATCAGCGGAGTGGTGACATCCGACATCTTTCTTAACGAACTTCTGAATGATTTTGACAATCTGCGCCCCTATCCGGAAAGCGTGATCTCACGAACCTATATCGATGCCAACACACGTCTTGAAGCAGGATACGCCACAGCTGTAAAGAATGACACACTGTATTGCTATGCCTCGATGCCGCGACTCGGATTAAAAGTCACGACCTCGACTCCGATGAAAGCGGTGACTGCCAGCCTGCACATTGAAAATGATTATACTGCGGCAATACTTTTCATAGCCCTCATCTTGCTTATCGTACTTTCCCAAGTTGTATTATCTCGGCTCAATGAACCGTTAAGCCGCCTTGCCGAGGCGGCACGACATATCGGAGACGGGGATTTTCTACATCCGCTTCCTCCCATGCCTGAAAAAGGCGAACTCACCAATCTATACAACGCCATGGGGAGTATGCAGCAATCGCTCGACCGATATGTAAAAGACCTTACTGAAAGCACCCGCGCTAACGAACGACTGTCGAGCGAACTTGCCATCGCACACGAAATACAGATGGGCCTCCTTCCGGCTCATGACCACAATCTTGATTCCTTGCCTGTTGACATTGCGTCGACACTTATGCCAGCAAAAATGGTAGGGGGCGATTTTTACGATTATGCAGTTGTTGATGACAAGATTTATTTCATTGTCGCGGATGTCTCCGGTAAAGGGGTACCCGCATCATTGATGTCATCGATGTGCCAGGGTGTATTTCGCATGGCACTTTCCGGCACTTCCGACCCCGGAAAAATCGCGGCTGCGATAAATCAGCGTATCTGCGAGTCAAACCCGCGTAATCTCTTCATGACAATGCTTGTGGGCTGTCTGGAATATGCTACCGGACACATCATGCTGTGCAATGCCGGTCACTGCCCACCTCTGGTCAGAGCCGGAGCCTCTGTCCGGTACGTGAAACTCAATCCCAATCTCCCCGCAGGGGTGATGTATGATACCGAATACATCACGGAGAAATTCACGCTTTCACCGGGAAGTGTGCTTGTACTAAATACCGACGGCGTGACTGAAGCAAATAATTCAGCCGGAGAATTTTATGGAGAAGAACGGCTGAAAGAAGCAATCGCCGACAATATCACCGATTACGATGCACGTAAAATAACTGACACGGTCATCTCGTCTGTCGCACAATTCACCGGCGATGCCGACCAGTTTGACGACATTACGCTCCTGGTCATAAAAAATGCAAGGACACTGCCTGCCAATCTGGCATCAGTCGCTATCATACGTTCAACCATCGAGCGGGTAGCCAATGAGTACGGGATAAGTGGCGATATACAGTTCAACATGCAACTGTCGGCAGAAGAAATCGCGGTAAACATCATCAACTATTCAACGGCGGGTGCAAAAGACACCACTTTTGAATTTTATACATACATAAATAAAGAAGAAGGCTCGATGATAATGATATTTACCGACGGCGGCATTCCCTTCAATCCGCTTGTCGACTCGCCGGAACCTGATTTGGACGCACCGGTGGAAACACGGCGTGTAGGTGGTCTTGGAGTATTTATGGCGAAAAACCTGTCAAATGAAATGTCTTATTCGCGTGACAATGGTAAAAATATTCTTACACTTACATTTAAAATATAATCATAAATAAATTATAATCATATTACACAATGGAAATAGAAATTTTAAAAGAGGATAACAAGTTAAGAATTATCCCGAAAGGCAGACTTGACACAAGTGCTGCAACAGAATTTGACAGCAAAGTCGCAAGTGCCGGTGAGAAAATCGATACCGATGTAGAGATTGACTGCCATGAACTTGAATATATCTCAAGTTCCGGACTACGCTCATTCATAACAATACTAAAGAAAGCAAGAGAAAATGACAAGAAAGTCACGGTCAACGGACTGACACCTCAGCTGAAAAGCATCTTCGACATGACAGGGTTCAGTAAATTATTTAACATCTAATAGCATGGATACTACTATCAACAGGTCACCGCTCAGCCAGACCCAGCTCGGAATTTTTCTGGACTGTATGCGTCGCGATGTCGATTCCTACCATATCCCAAACCTGTTCCGCATGGGTAAAAACATTGATGCGGAACGTCTTGCCGAAGCACTTAACAAAGTTATCAGCAAGCATCCGGTAATCTATGCACGAATAGAGACTGATGACGACGGCAATCCGGTAATGTATTCCGATAAAAACAATTTCCGCCGCGTAAAAGTAGAAGATATTTCCGATGCAGAATTTGAAGCGTTACGTCGCCGGCTGATTGAGCCATTTCAGATTATCGGGGGCAATCTCTCGGTGATACGCGTGTTCCGTACCGAATCCAGCGTATGGCTTTTCACCGATTATCATCATGTAATATCCGATGGTGCATCGCAGACCGGCTTTTTACACAGTTGCGACATCGCCTACCGTGGCGAAGAGCCTCCGGAAGAGGGGATTTCAGGCTTTGAGGTAGCCATACGCGAGGCTGAAGGACGAGCCGGAGAAGAATACAACGCCGCAAAACGGTGGTATGAAGAAATGTTTGGCGGCACTGATACCGAGGGAAAAGTCTATGCCGATGTAAAAGGTGATAAAGAAAGCTACGACAGCCGTCGAATATTCCTTCCACTTGCCTCCGACGAACTAAAAGGTGGAGCGCCGCTATGCTACGCGGCAATGGGCGTGGTACTTGGCGCGTTCATGCATAAAAATGAAGTTGCTTACACGACTGTCACCCACGGCCGCAAAGGTCGTGCGACCGACCATACATTCTGCATGATGGTAAAAACGCAACCCGTACGCTGCGTAATGGAAAAAGGCATGACCATCGATGGTCTCGTGAGAAAGATGAAAGAGCAGCTTATCGGTTGCCGCCGAAATGATCTTTTCTCTTTTGCAGAGGTAGCCGCGCTGACCGGCATAACATCAGAAATATTATTCGCCTATCAGGGACATTTCCTCGATATACCCCAAATAGGAGGAGAGCCGGTGGTCAGGGAAAAACTCGAAACCGTATCCACCGGCATACCCTTGAACCTCGAGCTGCTTCAGGACGACACACATACCTGGATTGACGCGGAATGGCGTTCCGACCTCTATTCAACGGAATTGGTACACACTCTGTGCCATACTTTCGCCCATGTGCTAAAACAGATGATAACGCTTCCCGGCGACACGCCTCTCGACAATCTTTCACTGATTGACGACAAAGATAAAGAAGCAATTCATGAAATGTGTATCCGCAAGCCGATCGGTTATGATATGTACCGTCCTATCGAGGAATGTATATCATCCACGGCGGCAAACCAACCCGACAACACGGCGATTGTATTTGAAGGGGAAAGGATTTCATATAGAGACCTGGAGAAATATGTCAGCCGTGTGGCGGCATACCTTCAGGGCATCGGCATCAAAAAAGGCGATACTGTGGGTGTGATGATACGCCGTTCACCTCTTATGGCGGTGTATCCTCTCGCATTGATGCGCCTGGGAGCAGCCTACATGCCCCTCGACCCGGAATTTCCGGAAGAGCGACTATCGTTCATGACCGGTGACGCCGGCGTAAATGTCATCCTTACTTCCAACCGGCTTGCCAACGACATAATGCCGGGATTCGCCGGAAGGATAATCGACATAACAGAAATCCCCGATGCTGACGCCTCACCGACGCCGGTTGACGGAAAACTCCCCGACGACCCGTTTGTAGTGCTATATACCTCCGGCTCTACAGGCAAACCGAAAGGAGTCACATTGTCACGCGGAAACCTGTTGAATTTCTGTCATGACTATATCGATCTCGTAAATCTCACCCCTGCCGACCATATCCCTGCCTACGCCAATTTCGGATTTGACGCTCACATGATGGATATTTATCCTACCCTCATGGCAGGAGGAGAGCTGCACATATTAAATGAAGAGACCCGTCATGACCTCGACGCGTTGCACTCTTACATCGAGGAGAATGCAATCACCGTGTCGTTCTTCACAACACAGATAGCCTACCAGCTTGCAACCCTGTATGAGTTCTCTACCCTGCGCTGTATGCTTACAGGAGGTGAAAAACTGCCTCCATTGCAGAGCCTCCCATATCCTTTCTATAATGTGTACGGTCCGACGGAATGTTCGGTGTTGACAACTTATTATCGTGCCGAGGGCGACATTGACGGAACACTGATAGGCAAGCCGCTTCCCGGTTATGGATTACGTATAACCGATTCTGCCATGAGGGAATTGCCTGCCGGAGTCCCGGGCGAGCTCGTCATTCTCGGCAAGGGAGTCGGACTCGGATATCTTAACCGTCCCGACATGAACAGAGAGAAATTCATCACTCTCGATGGAGAAAGGGCATACCGAACAGGCGACCTTTGCCGCCTTACTCCTGAAGGTGACATAAATTTCCTCGGCAGAATGGATGGCATGGTAAAACTGCGCGGACTAAGAATCGAACTTGGCGAAATCGAGGCAGTTGCCACCCGCCACGAAGCAGTAAAACAATTTGCCGCTGCTGTAAAAAACATTTCCGGCAATGAACAACTTGTCGGCTATTACTCGGTCAAAGACGGATTTACGCTCGCCGAAGATGAACTCCGTGAACACATGAGCCATGGACTTACAGAATTTATGATTCCGTCTATCTTGGTAAAACTCGACTCTCTCCCGCTCACCCCCAACGGCAAGGTTGACCGTAAAGCCCTGAAAACTCCGGAAATCACGGTAAGCGATGAACTTGCAGCCCCTGAAAATGACAATGAACGCGAAATATCGCAGCTTGTAGCCGACATTATCGGACACTCCAATTTCGGCGTTACAACCAACCTGCTTACAGTGGGTCTCACATCTCTGCTGGCAATGAGGCTTGTAGCTACAATCGCAAAAAAACGCAATGTAAAAATCGCGGCAAAGACTGTCATGACCAATCCCACAGTGCGCGGACTCGCTGAAGAAATCGTGCGCCTTACAGGTAATGTGGCGGAAGAAATTGCCAAGCTGGAAATCCGCAAACGCAAGTATTATCCGTTAAGCGAAAACCAGCGCGGTGTGTTTATTGACTGGGAACTTAACCGTGAGGCGTTACAATACAATGTACCTCAGGCAATAACATTCAGCGGAGATATTGATACCGAGCGTCTTGCCGATGCTCTCCGCAAGGTGACGGCTGCACATCCCGCTTTGCTCGCGCGGTTTGTAAACCATAACGGCGACATCATGCAGCAACGTGACGACAACCGCGAGGTAAATGTGGGCATCGTCACTCTTGACAAAGCACCTGCCCGCGATGAGCTGCAGCAGATGGTAAAACCGTTCAATCTGTTTGAAGATGCGTTGTTCCGCTATACGATAATGACACATCCTGAAGGCACAACCCTTTTCCTGGATTTCCATCATATAGTGCTTGACGGTGTATCGCTCATGGTGTTTATGAACGACTTGCGTAACGCATACAACGGCGATTCACCGCTGACCGAAAGCTATACCGCTTTTGACCGCGCCGTCGATGAGCAGTCGCTCATGATGTCGCAGGAGGGTGAAGATGCCGGAGAATGGTTCAAGAGTCTTCTTGAAGGTTACGAGTCGACCATCTACCCCCACAGTGCTATCCCCGACAGCATTGTACCGGGGGAAATGGGCAGAATAACCCTATTGATTGATGGTGATAAGATTGACAGTTTCTGCACCGGCAACGCCATAACGCCGAGCAATTATTTCTTGTCGGCATTCATGCAGTTGCTTCACCGACTGACGCGTAACGAACGTGTCGCAATTACTACAGTCAACAACGGCCGTGACGATGTAAGGCTTATCGATGATGTGGGTATGTTTGTCAAGACACTTCCCGTAGTATCCGACATCTCTGTCGCAAAGGCAAAGGTCACTTCTCCAATGGAAGCCGCCTCCACCATCCAGCAGCAATTTCTGACAACACGTGGTTTTGATTTCTATCCGTTCACCGCAATCGTGGAAAAATATGGCATACGCCCGGAAATAATGTATGTCTATGAAGGAGGCATAAGTGTCGACATGGAAAATGACACACTTGCCGGGACACCCGTAGCCTTGGGACTGGACACTGCCAAAGTGCCGTTGACGATGCTTGTATTCACACCGGAAGAGGGTAAATACGAGCTTGCACTTGAATATGATGCCGGCGTATATTGCCGTGCCGACATGCAGCGCCTCATTTCAATGATGGGCACGCTCTCTCAAAATCTTGCCGACACTCCGCTGCTTTATGGCACGGGACTCACATCAGCTGCCGACGTTGCCCTACTCGACATGATACGCGACGGCGAAAGCGGTGACTGTGGATATGAGTCTTACCACGGAGCAATGGAAGCATGGGCCGATGCCACACCCGAAGCCACGGCATTGATTGCGTCTGACCGCAGCATGACATACGCGGAATTTGACCTGGAAGCCAACCGGATAGCCAATGGGCTTATAAAGCGCGGTGTACACCACGGCGACCGTGTGGTTGTGTTGCTTCCCCGCGATTCACGGTTAATAACAACGATTTACGGCATAATGAAAGCCGGTGCCGCATACATTCCCTGCGACCCGGATTATCCCGCCGAGCGCATACGCCTGATAACCGAGGACTCAGACGCCCGCTACATTGTAACCACCGCATCACGTAGAGATGTATTCCCGGATAAAGGCATTGATGTGGATGAGCTGACCGCCTCTGACATATCGTCGCGACCGGGGATAAAAATCGCGCCCGACGACCTCGCTTACATGATATACACCTCCGGCAGCACCGGGCGCCCCAAGGGAGTTAAAATCCATCACGGGGCAATCACCAACTACCTCTATGCCTACAGGAAGGATTTTTACACGTCGCAAGGTGAAAATGAACCTAAGGTCAACATGCTTCTCGTCACAATCTCATTTGACGCTTCACAGGTTGACCTCGGTACGTCGCTCACCTCAGGTCACACCCTCGTGCTTGCCAACGAGGAGGAATGTAAAGATGCCGTGATGCTCGCTGACCTTATGATGCGTACCGGAGTCGACGCATTTGACGCCACCCCGAGCCGACTCGCAGCGATGCTTGAACTGCCTGCGTTCCGTGAGGCGGTATCACGCTGCCGACTGCTGAACATCGGCGGCGAAGGCTTCCCGCAGTCATTGCTTAAACGTCTTCGCGTGGATGCCGGATTCAAGGGACTCATCGTGAACGAATATGGACCTACCGAAACAACCGTGGGATCAAATCATGCCATTCTTAAACTGGGAGAGCCTGTCACGGCAGGACGGCCTTTCTACAATTACCGCGAATATATCGTCGACCCGTGGGGTGCCGAGGTACCTGTCGGAGTCACCGGCGAACTGTATATCGCCGGAAAGGGTGTCGGAAAAGGGTACCACAACATGCCGGAGAAAAACGCTGAAAGTTTCGTGCAGTTCAACGGTGAACCGGCTTACCGCACCGGCGACCTTGCCAGGTGGACACCGGAAGGCGATGTCGAAATCGCCGGGCGAATCGACAATCAGGTAAAGCTACGCGGATTGAGAATCGAGTTAGGAGAAATAGAGAGTGTCGCCACCACATTCCCCGGAGTAAAAACGGCAGCAGCCGATGTGCGCAAAATCAACAATGTGGAGCATCTGTGTCTATGGTATGAGACCGACGGGGTGGACACTGATGAGCTTAAAACGCATCTTGCATCGCGCCTTACCGAATATATGGTGCCCGACAGCTATAACCCGTTGAAATCAATGCCGGTTACGCCAAACGGCAAGATTGACCGGCGCGGACTTCCGCAGCCTATAATCGAGGCGGGAGCGGAATTTGTCGAACCCCTGCCGGGCAAAGAAGCCGATATCGCGGAAGCATTCCGCGAAACACTGGGGCTTGAACGGGTAGGCGCGCTTGATGATTTCTTCAAGATAGGAGGCACCTCCATCAATGCCATCAAGCTTGTGGCGATACTTTCCGGAAAAGGCATCGAGGTCAGCTATAAGGAAATATTCACGGCAAAGACCCCGCGAGGACTTGCGGGAATATCTCCGGTAGAAGACACCCCAAACAAAACGGCTGCAACCGTCGCCGGGGCAACTCCGCGTGGCGAATATGCCGACATCCTTGAAAACAACAGTCCGGAAAGCGTTACGGAAGGGGAACCGTTACCCATAGGTGATGTACTTCTTACAGGTGCCACCGGATTTATGGGTGTACACATGCTACACCGCCTCATAACTTCCGGCAACGGGAAAATCACTTGTATGGTACGCGGTCGCGGCGATATCACAGGCGAAAGCCGTCTGCGGTCATTGCTGTTCTACTACTTCGGCGATACATTTGATGAATTATGGGATACTCGCCTTTCAGTAATAGACGGGGATGTAACTGACAAGGAAGCATTCCGTCTCCTCCCGGATTGTGAAATCGACACAGTGATAAACTGCGCGGCAAACGTAAAGCATTTCTCTGCAGGAGATGACATTGAAAAAGTGAACGTGGAGAGTGTGAGGAATCTTGTGGAGTTGTGCAAGCAAAGAAATGCCCGGCTGATACATGTATCCACCGTGTCTATTGCAGGCGAGAGCGTAGACGGAGTGCCGAATCCCGCAACAAAACTCACTGAAAGGGATTTCGATCTCGGACAAAATCTCAGCAACCAATACGTAAAATCGAAATATGACGCTGAAAAGATTATTTTCGATGCCATAAAATCCGACGGTCTCGTAGCCAAGATAATGCGTGTGGGCAATCTCTCCGCTCGTGTGTCTGACGGTGAGTTCCAGATTAACTTCCGCAGCAACGCCTTTATGGGACGACTGAAAGCATATCTGGTACTCGGATGCGTGCCCTACTCTCACCTTGACGCGCCATGCGAATTTTCTCCGATTGATGAAGTGTGTCACGCAATCATAAAACTTGCATCCACACCAAGCCGCATGATTGTGTTCCATCCATGCAACAACCATCGTATTCCATTGGGCGATGTACTCGACATACTCGGTCGTATATGCGCTTCGCCCATAAAAGAAGTAGAATGGCATGATTTCGAGACACGGATAAGCAAAATGATGACAGAACCGAATGCCGACATTACGGCTCTTCAGCCACTGCTTGCATACCAAAGCTCCGCTGGGGTCACTACATCTTTCATCGAATATGCCAACGAATACACCACCCAGGTGCTGTACCGTCTTGGATTCAAATGGAATTATACGTCATGGGACTATGTCGAACGATTCATAAAGTCAATCGTGGCACTGGATTATTTCTCTACAGGTGATGCTTCATTATAAAATACGGCGTCTCACTGATAAAGATTATTCCGGAATTCCGGAAATGCTATCCCGCCTCCCGCAATGGAGAGCCGGGATAGCATCATCCTACAGCCTTCCGGTTGACACCCTGCAATCAGGCGCCGCTTTCCTGCTGCTTGAGGAGCTTTGCCGCGAAAAAACAGGAATAGAGCAAATCCCGGAATTTGCACTGTCACCCAACGGAAAACCGTATTTCCGGGAGCTGCCGCGCCTGCACTTCAACATGAGCCATTGTCGCGATGCAGTGATGTGCGTGATTTCCGACATGCCGGCAGGATGCGACATAGAGCCGATACCGGAATGTATTGACGAGGATGTAATGAACCTCATCTTTACCCGGGAAGAAAATACGGCGATAATCACGTCGTCATGTCCGGAAGTCATGTTTGCGCAGACATGGACCCGTATCGAGGCTGCTGCCAAGATGCTCGATGTGCCGCTTGACAGTCATTTGCTGAAAAAATGGCGTAAGAAGTTTGCCGGAGCAATCTTTACCGGTAAGGAAGACACATTTGTATATTCCTTGGTCTCTTATTCCGATATCATGGACAAATTATGAGAAAACGGATAGGATTATTTTTGGCGTTTAACAGATTAATGGTTAAATTTGTCGGCAAAATAAAAACCTGAAAAACGAAATACGTATAATATTTCCTATATAAAATAGATTACACGATTATGAGTAAAGAAAAGAAATTCTTGACCTGTGATGGTAATCAAGCTGCCGCTCATGTGAGCTACATGTTCTCCGAGGTAGCAGCCATCTACCCCATCACTCCTTCTTCCACCATGGCTGAGTATGTTGATGAATGGGCTGCCGCAGGTCGTAAAAACATCTTTGGTGAAACCGTTCTTGTGCAGGAGATGCAGTCAGAAGGCGGTGCTGCCGGAGCCGTTCACGGTTCACTTCAGGCAGGTGCCCTTACCACAACCTACACCGCATCCCAGGGTCTTCTTCTGATGATTCCCAACATGTACAAGATAGCAGGTGAATTGCTTCCTTGCGTGTTCCATGTATCGGCACGTACACTTGCCTCTCATGCTCTCAGCATCTTCGGTGACCACCAGGATGTGATGTCAGTGCGCCAGACAGGTTTCGCAATGCTTGCCGAAGGTTCAGTACAGGAAGTGATGGATCTCGCAGGTGTAGCTCATCTCGCCACAATCAAGTCGCGTGTGCCTTTCGTAAACTTCTTTGACGGATTCCGCACCTCTCATGAAATCCAGAAAATCGAGGCTCTCGACAATGACGACCTCGCTCCCCTTTTGGACCGCGAGGCTCTCGCCGATTTCCGCAACCGTGCGCTTAACCCCAACAATCCGGTAGCTCGCGGTATGGCTGAAAACGGTGACGTGTTCTTCCAGCATCGTGAGGCAAGCAACAAATATTATGAAGCAGTTCCCGCTATTGTCGAGGACTACATGAACAAGATTTCTGAAATCACCGGTCGCAAGTACGGTCTGTTCAACTATTACGGAGCACCCGATGCAGAGCGCGTGATTATCGCAATGGGTTCCATCACCCAGGCTGCTCAGGAAGCAATCGACTATCTTACCGCACAGGGAGAGAAAGTCGGTCTCGTATCTGTTCACCTGTATCGCCCCTTCTCTGCAAAGCATTTCCTTGCAGCTGTACCTGCTACCGCAAAGAAAATCGCCGTGCTTGACCGCACAAAAGAACCCGGAGCCAACGGTGAGCCTCTTTACCTCGACGTGGTTGAATGTTACCGCGGCGTAGAAAACGCTCCTGTAATCGTAGGCGGCCGCTACGGTCTCGCTTCAAAGGATACCACCCCCGCACAGATTCTTTCTGTATATGAGAACCTCGCTCTTCCCGAGCCCAAGAACCAGTTCTCTCTCGGTATCGTGGATGACGTGACTTTCATGTCGCTCCCGATGAAGGAAGAGGTTGCACTTGGCGACCCCAGCACATACGAGGCTAAGTTCTTCGGTCTTGGTGCCGACGGTACTGTGGGTGCAAACAAGAACTCGGTGAAGATTATCGGTGAAAACACCAATAAGTATTGTCAGGCTTACTTCGCTTACGACTCAAAGAAGTCAGGCGGTTTCACCTGCTCTCACCTGCGTTTCGGCGACAAGCCTATCCGCTCTACATATCTGGTGACCACTCCTAACTTCGTGGCTTGCCACGTTCAGGCTTACCTCCACATGTATGACGTGACCCGCGGTCTCCGTGACAACGGTACATTCCTTCTCAACACTATCTGGGAAGGCGAGGAACTTGCCAAGAACCTCCCCAACAAGGTTAAGCGTTACTTCGCTGAACACAATATCAGCGTTTACTATATCAACGCTACCAAGATTGCCCAGGAAATCGGTCTCGGTAACCGTACCAACACCATTCTCCAGTCGGCATTCTTCCGCATCACCGAGGTTATACCCGTTGACCTTGCTATCGAGCAGATGAAGAAATTCATCGTCAAGAGCTACGGCAAGAAGGGTCAGGATGTTGTCGACAAGAACTACGCTGCAGTTGACCGTGGCGGCGAATATAAGAAACTCGATGTTGATCCCGCATGGAAGACTCTTCAGGATGAACCCGCCGCAGCCAACAACGATCCTGAATTTGTAAACAAGGTAGTTCGCCCCATCAACGCACAGGATGGCGACCTTCTCCCGGTATCAGCATTTGTAAACGAGCCCGACGGCACCTGGCATCAGGGCACCGCTAAATACGAGAAGCGCGGTGTTGCAGCTTTCGTTCCGGAGTGGGTTGAAGAAAACTGTATCCAGTGTAACAAGTGTGCCTATGTATGTCCTCACGCTGCTATCCGTCCGTTTGTCCTCACTCCCGAGGAAATGGCAAAGGCTCCGTTTGGCGAAGACGCTACCATCCCCGCTATCGGCAAGACATTCACAGGCATGCGCTTCATGCAGACTGTAGACGTGCTTGACTGTCTTGGTTGCGGCAACTGTGTTGACGTATGTCCGGGCAAGAAGGGAGAGAAGGCTCTCGTGATGAAACCGCTCGAAAGCCAGCTCGACATCCAGAAAAACTGGGATTACTGTGTAAGCGATGTCAAGTCAAAGGCAAGCCTCGTTGACGTGAAGGCTAATGTAAAGAACTCTCAGTTCTCTACCCCGCTCTTTGAATTCTCAGGCGCTTGCTCCGGTTGCGGTGAAACTCCTTATGTAAAACTCATCACCCAGCTCTTCGGTGACCGTGAAATCGTGGCAAACGCTACCGGATGTAGCTCTATCTATTCAGGCTCAGTGCCCTCTACTCCTTACACCAAGGATGAGAATGGTCGCGGTCCCGCATGGGCTAACTCACTCTTCGAGGATTTCTGCGAGTTTGGTCTCGGTATGACTCTCGCCAACGAGAAGATGCGCGCTCGTCTTGACGCTGATGTACGTGCCCTTCTTGACTGCCCCAAGTGCAGCGATGAAATCAAGGCTCTTGCTACTCAGTGGCTCGATGAAAAGGACAATGCCGACCGTAGCCGCGAAATCTCCGACAAGCTCGTTCCGTTGATGGAGGCTTGTGGTTGCGATGCATGCAAGAAGGTACTTGAACTCAAGCACTTCCTCATCAAGCGCAGCCAGTGGATTATCGGTGGTGACGGTGCTTCTTACGATATCGGCTTCGGCGGTCTTGACCACGTTATCGCATCAGGCAAGGATGTAAACATCCTCGTACTCGATACCGAGGTTTACTCTAACACCGGCGGTCAGTCGTCAAAGGCTACCCCGCTCGGCGCCATCGCCAAGTTTGCCGCTGCAGGTAAGCGCATCCGCAAGAAAGACCTCGGTCTTATCGCCACTACCTACGGCTATGTATATGTAGCACAGATTGCAATGGGTGCTGACCAGGCTCAGACCCTCAAGGCTATCCGCGAGGCAGAGGCTTACGACGGTCCTTCATTGATTATCGCATACGCTCCCTGTATCAACCACGGTATCAAGGCCGGTATGGGCAAGGCTCAGCAGGAAGAAGCAAACGCAGTTGCTTGCGGTTATTGGCACCTCTGGCGCTACAATCCTGCTGCAGAGCTTGAAGGCAAGAATCCCTTCACTCTTGACAGCAAGGAGCCTAACTGGGATAACTTTGAAAACTTCCTCAAGGGCGAGGTTCGTTACGCATCGGTAATGAAGCAGTATCCTGCCGAGGCTGCAGAGCTCTTCGCCGAGGCTAAGGCTAACGCACAGTGGCGTTACAACAACTACCGCCGTCTTGCCCAGCAGCAGTGGGGCGTTGACCCGGAAGTTGAGACCCTCGAAAACAAGTAATCAGATTCCCTCTGAATAATCAACGGGGTTGTGTCGATTGACACAACCCCGTTTTTTACGTCTTCAAATATGTTATTCCCAGGAGACGGAAAGGAAGCGGAGCAATGTGGCGCTCGGTCCCCATGACCCGGTGTGTTGCACACCGATACCGCCATATTCATTCGGCTCAATATCGGCTGCGAGATTCACTGTCTTCACAAGTCCGGGGCGATGCGGCTCAGGTACGCCGGCTTCATTCGTCACATTGGCTGTCAGCTTGTCGCCTTTGACATCAAGAGTGATCCTGCACCCCTTACGATAGCATACAGCCGACACAGGCTCACTGATAGGCACTGCAATACCGTTGTCATATTTCATGAGCATAAAGTCGACCGCCTTATCATTCTTCACGGTACGTATTACACGCAGGGCATACCCCGACAAAGTCGCGGCATCAAATTTCACATATACATCCATGTATTGTCCGGTCGCACTGCCAAATCCCTGTCCTGCCGTCTTACACGGGTCGACATGAAGTGTCAGTGACATGTCGCCATATTTTTCTCCTTCCGGATTGTAGAGCAACCGTGCGCCACGCGTATTCTGCATCAGTCCCACTGACTTAGCCGCACCGTCAGCACCATTGCCATAATACCAGCTGTGTTCCTTGTCAGGTATCCAGTCATATTCGGCGGTATCAGCCGGCTTGAACGCGTCTACGGTCCAGAATCCGGGGATTACCGCCGGTTGATATTCAGTCGGGAAATTGACAAAGGCTGTCGTGATAGATTTGCACTGCGGGACATCGGTCACAGCCGATGGCGTAACCGTTCTTTCCGGCTCGCCATAATTAGATCTTATATGACGCGGAGCCACGGCAGCTATTATATAGTATCCGTTGTCGGCGGCAGATAGTTCGTAATCAAGTTTCGGGATATCGTTACGTGACACGGCAACAGGAATTGCGTCACTTCCATCCTCCGACCTCGCACGATACCAGGTGACAGCCGACATATCCTTGCGTTTGCCGAGATCGAGCGCATAATCAACGTGGAGAGTGTTCCCTTTCCTCACAATCACAGGCAACGACTTAAAATCAGGTGCAGGTAATTCCGGCGGATATACCGTCACCTCACATTCTGCGGCGACGCCTTCATCTGTCCATGCGACGACATTGACCACCTGCGGGGTTTCCTCGTTATTTCTTCCAATCACAGTCAGTTCACCCGGTTCATATATCCGCAGTTCGACATATTTCCATCCTCCCTTGACGAGGTCCCAGTTGGTATAATAATAGCCGCTCTTGATGACAAGAGTGTCTTTTGCGGTCTCTATGCTTGCCTTTCGCTTGTCGAGAGTAAACATGGTCGGCTGCATGACAAGCCGCGTGGTATCCTGATTTAGCGGATTCCATCCGTCTTTTCCCCTCACGAGATTATACACATTATATGTGTCGCCACATTTATACGCTTTCAGCAGTGGCAGATGCGTCATCACTACAGTCTGTCGCGGATGCTCCATGCCTATTACAACCGGCTTTCCGTTAAGAGTTACATTATGCTGATAGCAGCGCAAGTCGGGAGTCGGGTCCTGTGTCCATCCGAGATACAAATCGGGGTCATCCGATGTCCAACGGCAGTCGACCATTGTCACCTGACTGCCCGCTTTCACGAGATATTGCCTTCCGATAGTCTTGGAATGAATATCGCAGTCAAGAAAACATGCACCCTGGGCGTAAGTGTTATAAAACGGTTTGCCGCTGAAAAATGTAAATCGGCAGCCTAAATAAACGCCGGTGCCGCACAAAGCATCGTCGGTACACTCAAAATAGCACCGGTCAAACAGGATTCGTTTCGCGCCGGCGAAGGGACATAGGTTCAAGCGGCTTATAAAGCGGCAGTTGCGCGCCACATAGCGGTCGCCGTCACATATCACGAGCTGCGCCTGCACTATCGCGTCGGCTCTCTTCTTGCGGTTAAGCGAAGGATTACGGGGATATTCGAGGTCGACGTTGCAATAATTACCGAAGGTAAGATTCTCGACCTGGATGTCATCGCCCGTGATATGCAGCATGGTGAAATTGCCGACCGCACCCTGCGTCTGCCCACGGTTGCAGGCAAGCACCACATCCTCAGGATTGTCACTCAATCCTGTCAATCGCAGATGATTCATTTTAAGCTTCATGGCATAAGGAGTACCCTCCCCCGACTCAGGGCGGCGCACTTCGGGGTCATCCGGGTCATCAAGCCAATATACACCCGGGGCAATCTTTATCGTCAAAGGATTGTCAGCGGAATACTCATACTGACGCTGCATGTTTTCAGCCTCGACAAGAGCGTCACGCAACGAATTGAAATATGTATCGTCGGCACATGCCTCGTCATCGTCAAGTGAGGAGTCGACATACAGCACAGATTGTTGAGCCACAAGCGGCAATACCGTCATAAACGCCGTCAACACGGCTAAAAGTGTCTTTTTATTCATGGTCAAGGTCAATTACATATTATCTTTCAAATTTAATGGTTATCTTTGTGAATTGCAAACCGTAACCTACATTATATGGGAAAAATCACCTATCGTAAACAACCCGAATTCTGGACTATATGCCTGCCGCTGTTTATCGGAATAATCATACTTGCGGCAATAATCGGGGGTAAGTTGACACTTTCTCTCGTTTATTTCGGGCTTATGATAATCCTGGAATACGTGTGCGTATTCGGTGAAGGCTACTCGATTGACGGGAATAGTATTGTCATATACATGTTTTATCAAGGCACGCGTTATCCCATAAATAAGATTACCCGCATACGGTATGTCAAAAGCCGTTTTTCACTATTCGGGAAAAGTCGCTACCGTCTTGCCATCAGTTTTAGCGACCGCGCAATATTGAAAAGCACCTCCCCCATGCAGCTTTCTCCTAAAGATACCGACCGCTTCGTAGCCGAACTTCTCCGTATCAACCCCGACATCATCGTCACGCGACCAACGGGAACAGCTACGGCATAATGCTACGGTTGAGGAGTGAACCGAAATTTCCGATTGCAATGCCTAATCACGACTAAAAATATCTCAAATGAAAAACAGACTGTTGCTCATAATCGACCCCCAGATAGATTTCATAACCGGTTCGCTCCCGGTACCCGGTGCCGAACAGGCAATGAATTTGTTGTCAGAGTATCTGCGTAGTAACAGCTGTGACTATACTCATGTCATCGTGACGGCTGACCGCCATCCCATGCGTCATTGTTCATTCAAATCCGAAGGCGGGAAATGGCAGACACACTGCGTGGCTGATTCGGTCGGTGCGGCGATATTTCCGCCGATTATGGACCGACTTCTGGACATCCCCGATAAAGTGACAATTCTTCATAAAGGTGAAAATACCGCGACTGAAGAATATTCCATACTTAAAAATAAGGATGCCGCCGAAAGGATTCTCGCGATTATCAAAGATAAGAATATCGAACATACCGACATCTGCGGACTCGCCGGCGACGTATGCGTAGCCGATACGATACGCGACTGGATGACCTTCCCGGGAAAAACCAAACTTAATGTACTAAAGGAGTTCGCCCCGTCAATCGACGGCGGCAAAACCCTTGAGTCACTAATCTCCGATATATCCCGACACGGATAATTATCCTTTCCTTATTTTATAACGACAACATTTAATATTTGACTTTCTTGCCATCGATTATATAAATCTCACCTTTTTGAGGTTCGTCTACACGTATTCCCTGCATATTGAAGATAGCTCTATTTTTCAGAAAAGGAGTTTGTGTCATTCTTACGACATCGATTCCTGAAAGAGTGTCGAATCGGACATCTCTTACTAATGAAAAGCGTTCAATTATTTTATCGGCCACTACAACCGCACTATTCATGGGCAAAAGACAATAACCAAGCACACTCTCCTGATTTGAAAGAGAGAGATCTCCGTAGGCATTCATATTGAGAACAATGGCACCTGACCCTCCATTGTCAAGAGCAGTAAAATCCACAAGCCATACACCATAGCCCTCAAATAGAGCCACTCGGGAAGGCTCGATTATAACACTCTTTTTATCACCGCTTATCGCATAAGCAGCTCCAAGACCTTTGGCGTATTTAGGATCTGAGAGCGAAATGTTTTTTGTATCAGGTACCAGATTATAAATCATCTGTCTGTCCCGACCATTTGACTGCACGGTACCGGTTCGTAAAGTCCAGTCACATTTTGTTTCATCCACAAAAAATCCTGAAGCGGTGTATTGTTCTCTCAGACAGAATGAATAAGGTCGATTGGAAGCCTCATAATCTTTCTCAAGAGTAAAACTAATGATTCCGTCTTCTTCCTTTATATTGCGAAGCATCAATGGCGATGGATAATTCCAGTCAGTAAGGAGATTGGATTCAATACTATAATTGGTAAGATCATATACATTTCTTGTTCCCGGAAAAGGGTCATAATCAGTGTCTTCAATTTCCCGGAACAATGTGCGTGTAGCACCCATCGCTCTTACCAGTTTCAAATGTAACCGACCGTTTACATTAAGCGCGTTATGTTCCCAATATTCGTTGTCACAACTGTCTACTCGCCACACAAGCATCCCGTGACCGGGAAGATACTTATCCCATTTTTCCCATTGCCTGTTTTCCAACATAAAGATAGTGCTGTCCTGTGTTGATTCAATACGCACGGCATCGTCAGATGCAGATAAAGGAGATAAAGACAATCTTTCATTATCGTCCTTACACGTGGCTGTGTAGGGGGTTATAAAACCGGCAGCATATTTCTCGTATGAGCTATATCCACAAGGGGTATCATTGAATATGCCATTATAGTTGCCCGACGCCATCACATCCCACGTGCCGGGATCCTCATTCAAGTAACCGCTGACATCATAGTGGTCTTTAAAACCTAATACATGGGAGAATTCATGAACAAACACCCCGATTCCGTCAAGATACATATCTCCATCATCATGCCACCCGAATATTTCAGAAGAGCAAGCAAATCGTCCGAAGCTTACACCGTCAAGATTCAATTTTTTGCCCGAATCCTCAAAATCACCGGCATGAGGCCATATAAGACGTTCGTCATTCCCTTGGTAAGATGAGGAGTATCCGGCATATAATATATAGAACATATCGACAACTCCATCTCCATCAGAATCGTATCGCGAATAATCGACGTGAGGATCCGCAGCTTCAATTACGTTTTGGCAAAGTTCATATGTTTTTTCTGTTCCGTTAATGAAAAATTGACTCTTATCAATATCTATAGGTCCTATTACATCGAACTCAGGGATAAACCGCCCGTTACTGTTATCACTGAAATAGTCACGTACTGACCCTGTACATTGTATCCTTACGTCAAACAACGGATCATAATAATCTGTGTAATCGGGCTTATTCATCATGTCACTCGTCAGTAGCCACGATTTGTCACCGCGCGAAAATTTTCGATCGTTGAAGTTTACCATTATCACAAGACCTCTATATGGTTCTTGTGTCCCTTGTTTATCTGCCCCGTTTGCAGCCATAACGCTTTTCTTTGGTCCAAACAGAGGTGTATCATTTTTTGATGAAAGTCGCCTTAATCTTTCGCCTGTATCAGTTATCAAGGGTCGTATGTTCCGTTTTATGGAGTTGAGAAAATGCTTCTCCGACTCAGTACGGTCATTAATGTCACGAGCCTTTATCTGAGTCGCATTTATATGTCCGTCTTTCAACTCCGCATATCTAAATATGCCATCCGCTCCTTTAACCACAGAATATCCGTCTATCGTAGTGGTATAATGCAGAAATTCATCTCCATGCCCGATTATAGTAATAGTCGAGCCATCGGGTTGCACTATTCTTTTAGGAAATGGATATGCCCTGACACCCCACATCTGTAGAGTGGCAAATACCCATAATAAACTTAATATGATATTATGTTTCATATATTGTATGTCTTGTTACGATATGATAGAAGGTAGTAATGTATTCACATACATTACCACCCTCAAAAACTGTCCAATCATTTATCCATCCTAATTCCAAGTATGTTGTACCTCATACCATCTCGCACTATTATTACCTGTCCGTCATCAATGTATCTATATACGTGTGTGCGATCATTTGTATCAGAAACACAATCAACTTCACTTGTACCACCGGCATAGACTATATCCGAACGTGTTTCCTGTCCGTTATGCTTTTGAATGACTTGGATACCTACCTTTTTCCAATCATGATAAAAATACACTGTGTGGTTTACTCCCGATACTTTGAAATCGAAATCTTCATAATAACCGTACGGGACATCGGTCATTGAATCGACCGTCATATCATAGTAATCATCAGGCGAAAATACAAAAGGAGTCGTGCTGTCATCCGGAAATACATTATAATATAATTCATCTGTCATGATATATCCTCCATTCACATCCATACTTGGTATGGCAAATCCGAGGACTCCGAATCCCCAAAAGTCATCCATCGGTTCAAATTTTGTAAACTGTACCGGTGCCGGAGTGGTCGATACCGGTGTGTAATCCTTGATATAGGGGTCGGCATAAACACCGGTCAGAAGGAGTGACTCAGGAGAGTGCGAAAAACACATAGCTTGCCCTTTCTGACCTGTAAGAACTCCATCATTATAACTTAATACCAATTTATCAATAGCCTTATAGCTCCTGAACCAATCACCAAAACCGGTTTCCTCATCCAGTACCTCGAGATATTTATCATACTCAGCAGGCATAAACCAAACAGCATAGCCACTCTCAGCGTCGATTCCCAAATATTGACTTAAGAATGTTACTGTCCCTTTCTCACGGTCAATGTCTCCTTTAATCCATTGATGGCACTTGACCGACGGATTGGATATATACATCGCGTCACCGACTTCCGAATATTTTAGAAGAGTCGCGTTATCTAATTCAATATCCCTGACATGGAGTAAAGAATAACCAAGGCTTTTATCTATAACTGTAGCATCGTCCGGCAGAACGGTCGGAGTGTCTTGCCGGCATATCTGGATACATCCGTCACCAAAGCCAATCCAACCGCCTGTAGATGTGGTAAATCCGATAAGTTCTTCGGGAAACACCTCTCCGTTCATTTCAGTGGTGTTCATATTCTTCTGCATCAACTTTCCATCCGTGAGCGTAAAGAAAATATCAGTGTCGTAAGTGCCGTCAGCATTTTGTTGCACTTCATACCCAAAACTGGTCGCACTTTTCTGCGAGAATACCACCCTTGTCGCATAAGCGGTGAACGGGCTGTCTTCAGAATTATCAACCCATATAAGCTGAGGCGTATGAGCCACATAAGTAGTTTCATCTACTTTCTCCAGCTTTAGATAGGTATCGGTCAGCGGGGAAATTTTAGCAGCAGAATAACATGCGTCTCTAAGATATATATTTCCGTCTTCACCAATAATATATTCACCAACACCGCCATTTTCAAAATCACGATAGTTCACGCCACCCAGGAAATATGATGTATAGCAGTCACGAATTCCCGTAATTGCTTCACCTTCCGGTGCCTTGTCAATGAGTTCATTGGAGTAAATCGGCAATGCTTTCATGACACCGGCGGCATTCATTACAGGGATTGCCTCTTGCACCGCACCCCATCCTGTTGACACTGCTAACAGCAGCAGACTTGATGAAAATAATTTCTTCATATTCCGTATTATATAATTTTAATGCACAAAATTATCAACAAATCAGTCCTGTTTCGCAAAGTTCACCTTATATAACCTTAATACAAAGGTTAACAGGCGTTAATCGCAACTTACAGGCTCTGAATAATCACTAATTTTGTATTATGAGATTAATCTTTCACCTTTGAACAAAGACATGAAAGTAACGCGTATATTATCAATTGCCATCGCTATTTTATTAATTTGTCTATATCAGTCATATTGGTTGGTAGGTGAATACAATGAACTTAGCGACCGATATTATGAAGACATTCAAGAAGCACTTCGTTCCTCTGATTTCGAAGAGATAGCACACAGGGTCAATGAAATTAGCAAAATGCAATATGAAGGACGCGTAGACGTAAATATGGGATATGATCACAAGGAGAAAAACACAATCGTAAAATCTGAAGTTTCTGATAAAAAAGACTCTTTACAACCGCATGATAATCAAATGATCGTGTCGCCGGAATCTTTCAGCTCTATTCTGAAGAATCCGGAAGACCTGAAAAAGATAGGTCTTAATATGCAGCGTGGCATACATTCTGCAATAGATGGTATCAAGGAGATTGATTTAAACTACCTTGACAAAATTCTGACCGACAAGTTAAACGCGTTGGGATTAAATGGAAATCATCAGCTACTTTATCTACAAAACAAATCAATCAACAGGGAAATTGACGCTTATAAAACTGATACGCTTGGACTGATAGGGAATCTTGATTTTAAGCCGACGAACATTTTTAGACTCGAAGTTTCATCTGACGCGGAATATGTAATGATAATCCCTAATTGGAGTATTGTGATTTTAAAGAAAATGATTCCTGTAATCGTGTTTTCTGCCTTTACCCTTTTTCTGCTTATACTGACCTTTTGGCATCTTATTCGCACTATGCGCAAGCAGAAGCTATTAGAAGAAATCAAGACTGATTTTACAAACAACATTACTCATGAACTTAAAACCCCAATCGCAGTAGCGTATGCAGCCAATGATTCCCTGCTAAATTTCGATTCTGCTCATAACACACCTAGAATGAACCGCTATCTTAATGTATGTCAACAACAATTAAGGCTTCTTGACCGCCTTGTCGAGCAGATTTTATCCTTAAGCATGGATCGTAAACAATCATTAATATTGAATTACGAGGAAATCCCGGTAAGTGAAATGATAAAATCCGTTGTCACCGCTTTCGATATAAAATATGCCCACGATGTGATTTTTAAACTCGATGTGGAAGAAAATCTGATGTTGACTACCGACAGGATGCATCTCTCCAATATAATAAGTAATCTCATAGACAATGCCATAAAATACTCCTACCGGAATCCGGTAGTGTGTATTAAAGCGTGGAGAGACCACAAAGATAAAATTGTAATAGAGATTACCGACAATGGCATAGGCATTACCGGCGAACAACAAAAATTTATCTTTGATAAATTCTATCGTGTGCCACATGGAAATATTCATGACGTTAAAGGTTATGGTCTCGGGCTGTTTTATGTGAAAAGCATGACAGAAAAGCTCGGGGGTACGGTACGTGTAAAAAGCGAATCCGGGAAGGGAAGCAGTTTTATTTTAATCTTTTAATATACACACAAATGAATCCAATAAAAGTATTGTTTGTAGAAGATGACCCGGCTTTAAGGATGGTCGTCTGTGAAACCCTTACAATCGAAGGATTTACAGTGCTGACAGCACAGGATGGTATCTCCGGACTGGAGATATTCTTTAATGAGGATGTCGATGTAATAGTTGCCGACATCATGATGCCTCATCTTGACGGAATAGACATGGTAACAAGAATAAGGCAACGAAACCGCATGATTCCCATACTTTTTCTTACTGCAAAATCCTCGGTTGATAATGTCGTGGAAGGATTCCATGCCGGTGCTGATGATTATCTCCGTAAGCCATTCAGCATGAAGGAGCTTATTGTAAGAATCCAAGCTTTATATGCTCGGTCAAATGCCATGCAGCTTCGATTTGACACATCAGAAATAATCAAAATCGGATCCTTTTCTTTTGACCCGATATCACAATTCCTTGAAATAGACGGACATAAAGATATTCTGTCATCAAAGGAATCCGAGATTCTAAATATACTTGTCGAGAATCTTAACGGTGTGGTTACAGCAAATCATATCATGAAAAGTTTATGGGGAGATGACAGTTATTATATTACAAACAGTCTTCAGGTGTTTATCACACGCTTGCGTCAACGTCTAAAAAAAGACCCGACTGTAAGAATAGTCAATGCCAGAGGAATTGGCTACAAATTAGTTGTGGATATGCCAAAATTATAGTGGATATCCTTAATTGTAGCAATTTGCACTTTTATGATTTCTTTCATCAAGTTTTTTTATATAAAAAGTACTCTCAGTCATTTCAAAATCTTGATACAGCGGTCACTGCCGACAGAGTCAGTCACCACGATTTCATTGTCACCTTGGCGCAAAGGTATATTTCGCCATATCATAGTGTTTACCTCATCAGGGATGGCGCTCCCATACGAGCGACCGTTTACCTTAAGCTCGGCGGCTCCGCGATTACCGAAAACCGTCACATCTATGACCGGCGACTTGACCGCGATGTTTCTGCGCCCGGCGATATATAACACCGGCGATTGCTTGTTCCAGTTAGCTTTATAAAAATAATAGGCATCCTTTTTTGTGGCACGATCGTAGGTGACAAGCCCCTTGTCATTTCGTCCGAACGTGTCCCCTTCCTTTCTCCCCGCAGAGGAAAAATCGGCAAGACACCATATAAAGTTACACCACAGATATTCCCTTGCCTTCAATATTTTCCAGTTTTCGATATGATAATAGGTCTGCCAGTTTTCCGGATGCCACTGCCCCCAGGGTTCAGGATGGATAAGGGAATCAGACTGTTGAAACACACTTGCACCGGCACCATACTCGCTTATACCCATCGCCCTCTCCGGATGTGCCTTATGCTCGGCATCGATCCATGATGCCATGTCGGCGGGATTGTCACCGTACCATCCGAAATACTTGTTGAAAGCGATATAATCGGGATAACCGTTAAATTCTTCATTCTGATTGCTCGCTCCCACTGTCAGGCGCGTCGGGTCAAGCACCTTCGCAAGAGAATCAAGCTCGGCGACCATACCCCCGACAGGCTCCATCCAACCCGAATTGACTTCATTGAACAATCCCCACGTCAATATCGAGGGATGATTATAATTCTGATAAATCAGCTCTTTCAGCTGCTGCCTGAGATTTTCGGCATATTCCGGATTAGAGATAAACACATTTACAAACGGGATCTCGGTCCAGGCAACAAGCCCGTGCCGGTCCATGCGGCTATACATTTTTTCGGAATGTGGATAATGTGCCAGACGCAAGGCATTGCATCCCATGTCAAGAGCCAAGGCTATGTCCTCGTCAAAATCAGTGTCACGATATGCCGACGCTCTTTCCGCCCTGTCCTGATGCAGGTTGGCACCGTTAAGACGATAAGGGCGACCGTTCAGAAAAAATCCATGATCGGGATCGGCATGATAAAAGCGCAACCCTACATCAACGCTCCTGTCATCGACCTTGACACCATCTTCGAGCAGGATGACCTCGCCTTTATACATAAATGGATCGTCTGTTCCGTCCCAAAGATGCGGGTCATTTAATCTCAATGAAAGCCGCGCCACGCCGTCGCTGCCCACTTCGCTCTTTCCATGAGCCACGATGCTGTCACGGTCAAGCAAATTCACAACGATCTCGCGTTTACCGGTTTTCGTATCGCAAGAAGACACCATTGCCGTCACATCAATCTCAGCTTTTTCCTTAGTGATTTTCTTTTGGGCGAAAAAGACACCGGGCGACCCGTAGAAATCAGGACTTATACAAGTTTCACCGGTAATAAGGAGTTCGACACCCCGGTTAAGACCGCCGAATATATTGAAATCTCCGCTTATCGGCGCTGTATCAGATCCCTGTGAATTATTTACCCTGATATCTATCTTGTGGCTTTTTCCGCCGGTGACGTATGGAGTCAGCTCTATGACAAAAGCCGTATAACCACCGCGATGTTGCCCTATCCATTTATTGTCGACATAGACATCGGCGACACTCTGGGCTGCGTTAACCCGTAGAAAATACCGCTGAGGCGACCTGGAAAGCGGGATATCGAGCATACGCGAGTATGTGACGGTTCCCCTATGATAGTCGCCACCAAACATCGCGTCGGTAACATTCCACGTATAGGGAAGGTCAACAGCATCCCCGTCAGTCATGGTACGCAGCTCTACACCCTTCTTAAAACGCCACCCGCGATTAAGGTCAACCACTTCCATAGCGAAACCACCGACAACAGCCAGCAACGCAATCAATGCCACCAGATATCTTTTCATAACACCATGTTTCATTAGTCATTGTACAAATATAATAAATATATCTCCATTATCAATAAGCGACAAGGCGGATGGTCCTCACGGACTGTCCGCCTCGTTTTATAAAACAATAGCTCTAAGAATAAAATAGACTACTCGTTTAATAACTGTCAGTAATTATTGAGTAAGCTTCTTTTATCGTTTATTCGTATAATTATCCGGATGCAAAGTTACTTCACATACACAAGTCTCACCATACCTAAAATCAAGTAATCTGCACGGTTTTTACGCCGGCAAATAATCAAAAGTGATTACTTTACGCGCACTATCTTAAATTCAGTGCCCGTATATGTGAAGTCAATCACTCCCATCGCATACAGCTTCACTATGATATTTTCTGCCGTCACACGGCTGATGTGGGCACCCGTCATATAGTCTTCCACCGTGGTCATGCCCCATTCGTCAAGATAATCAAGGAGCGCCGACTCTGAGTCGGAAAGTGAAAACATGAATCCCTCTTCCGCTTCGGCTACATGACGCCACGCCTTGACCATCACGGGATGTGCCACGATATTCTCGTCTTTCACCCGATAGTAAGCGCGCCACGTGCCGTCGGATTCCTTGGAATATACCGGGCGACTGACGGCTTTCACGATATCGGCACGGAGCACTACCGCCCCGTTGTCGACCTTGAATGCCGTTATCTTCACTTCCTGAGGCGGGTGGCAATACATCTGTGCCGCCTGCTCTATGACATAGATATCCTCCTCATTGCGCACACCGGCGATGTTGCCGTTGTCTTTCACTCCGACAAGCAGCCTGCCTCCGTCATTGTTGGCAAACGCCGATATCGAATGGGCTATCTTGGCTGCATCGGTGATAGCAAACTTGAAGTCCTGATGCTCATGCTCGCCCTCCGTGATAAGTGAATGGATGTAATATTTCCCTTTTATGGGCTGTATATCCTTCATCGCTCATCATGGATTATTCGGGATAGACCAGCTGCGACGGAGTGATGCAGTCAAGCACCTCCTCAAGATAGCGCTGCGCTTCCCTACGTGCACCCGGGGCATCCATGTAGCTGTAATTACCGCAGTCGCGCGGTGTGGCTCCGGGTATCTCGCCCTCGTAACCGGCGATAAAACGGAATGTCTCTTTCATCAGCTCCACGATGTCGCTGCTTTCATAGTCGCCGCTCAAGAGCAGATAATTGCCGGTCTTGCATCCCATCGGACCCCAATACACTACCTTGTCACGCCATGCCGGGTGATTGCGAAGAAATGTGGCGGCAAGATGTTCTATCGTGTGGAGCACTTCGCCCGGCAGCGCCTCCTGACGGTTAGGCTCGGTCATGCGTATGTCGAAAGTGGTTATCACGTCGCCCTTTGGCGTAGTGTCCTTGCGCGACACATATATGCCACGCTGCAGCGTGAGATGATTCACTGTAAAACTTGCAATCTTCTCCATTTCCTTAAAGTGTTTCAAGTAGTGATACAAGCAGGTCGAATGTGTGACGCGGCGCATCATCCCAGAACGATGCATACTGAGCGGAATTGTCGGCTTCCCCGGGGGTGTCGCTGATCACGCGTATGCTTACAAACGGCACTCCTTTCAGATAACATGCCTGAGCTATCGCCGCCGACTCCATGTCGACAGCCATCACCTCGGGATATATCTCCTTTATCGCGGCGAGACTTTCAACACTGTCGACAAACTGGTCGCCGCTCGCAATCAATCCGCGTTTCACGACCTCGCGGTCAAACACCTTTGAGCCGACGACCTCTGCCGGAGCCTCAAAATATTGAGGCATTCCCTGCACACATCCGCGCGGGGCACCACATGGGCCGCACCACACGTCATGATATGCTACACGGTCGCCCACAACCACGTCAAGTATCTTCGCGCCGTAGCCCGTACCTCCCGCCACGCCGGAGTTTATCACCAGGTCGGGACGAGCGGCATCAATAAGTGTCATCGCCCCGATAGCGGCATTGACCTTCCCTATGCCACATTGCATTATTGTCAGTGAATTATCGCCCATTTGTCCCTCATAGAGGGTTATATCGTTGACTGTGCGTGATTTATAGTCTTTAACAAGCGGCAGAAGCAAGTCAAGTTCCTTCTGCATCGCCACTATTATACCTATTTTCATGAGTTCCGAGTTGTAATTGAGAGTGCTAAATTACGAATTTTTTAGATGGTACACAATCGGAAAAAGCGTACCTTTGCAATACAATAGTTCAACTTTCGCAAGCGAAAGCTGACGGTTAAGAGTTTAAACGCTTGCCTTGCAAGCAGGTTAAAGGCTAAGACAGGGGCAACCATTGATAATTTCATGGGTAATACCCACCCTAAACCCTAAACTATAAACCCTAAACCTTTTAAACCATAAGTGAGCTTGCGAAACTTAAATTATAATGGCGTATGAATTTAGAAATTGAGGAGGTGGTTAGTAACATAGCCCCCGGTCTTCAAGTGATAATGATAGAGGCGGATGTGACCAACTCCCCTACCACCCCCCAACTTAAGGAGGAACTTGAATCGCTTGCTGCAAAAATCGCGGCGACCTATGAGTTGCCCGACATCAACAAGCGTCCCGGCATAGCGGCTACACGAGCCGCCTACAAGGCTCTTGGAAAAGAGCCCAACCGTTACCGCCCTTCCTGCGAGGCGATGTGCCGCCGTATAGTCAAGGGCATGGGGCTTTATTACATCAATAATCTGGTCGACCTTATCAATGTGCTGTCAATCGCGTCGGGCTACTCCATCGGCGGGTTTGACGCCGATAAAATCGAGGGTGACACACTCCGTCTCGGAGCGGGGCGCGAAGGAGAGCCGTTTGAAGGCATAGGAAGAGGTGTGCTCAACATCCATTGCCTTCCGGTGTATCGCGATGATGCAGGCAGTATCGGCACCCCTACAAGCGACAACGAGCGCACAAAACTTGACCTCGACACCACACGCCTCTTGATGTGTATCAACATCTACGGAGAAGAAATGTCGCCTGCCGACACTGAAGCTCTCGCCATCGACCTACTCAAGCGCCATGCCGCAGCACGTAATATCAAGGTTACGCGCCACCACGTAAATTGACATATTTATTCTTGAAAGATCTAAAAAACATATATTTTGAAATGAGACATCTGCTTACAATAATCGCCCTCTTCCTCACCTCAATTTCCGTAAGTGCCGCCACGGCGCAGTTCAAGCGCATCTGGATAGAAACCAATGTTGACAAAGATGGAGAGAAAGGATTGATGATACACTCCGATTTCGACCTCAACGGGGCAAAAGACAAGGTTGTGCAATGCCAAGCTATATTTTATGCCGCTCCCGGCGGTCGTGCATTGCGTGACATCAACGATAATTACCGTCTGTCACCATCGCTAAACTATGTGTCATCATCCTCTTATATGAAAGCGAAGACCAATGCGATGGATATTAACGACATGGAGGTATTTATCCCCGCCGATGAACTGCATCTGAAAAACAAGCGCAAATATCGCATATATGTAAAGGTATCGATATATACCGATCCGGGAAAGACCGGTGAGTTCCTTGCCGAAAGCGACTACATCCCCTTTATCATCGACATGAACAATCTTCAGGCTTCAGGTGAACGCTTTGACTACGACCCGTCAAAACCTGTTGTAGTGCCGCAGCTCCCCAAGGTTAAAGCCGAAGAGCAACCCGCTGTAAAAGAGCCACAGCCCGCTAACGAGGAAGAACCGAAGCGCGACAAGAAAGGCCGCGTCAAGCCTAAAAAAGGCAAAGTGTTCATCTCATAACATCGATTTTGGCTCTGACGGTCGCCGCTTAGCCTTAGAGATACAGATGGACATAAGGTCAGAATAAACAAACGAGCTGTCAGTTTTCAGTTGTCATCGCGTAGCTGTAGGGGCGGATGGAAGTCCGCCCGCAGGTGCGCCCCAATTCAATTCTACCCTGAGGCGAGGTGCATAACCATTTTTTCCATTCCGGGAAAACAATGGCATAATCACGACATTGTACATTTCCTTACAAAAAAACTTGCAATACGGCATCGTAATCGCTATATTTGTGAAAAACAATGCTATTACAATATAATCTATGGCAAGAATAGTATCACTCCTGATTACGGTTTCTTGTATTCTTAACTGTTTTGGAAAAAGTGAAAACAACAGTTCAGAACAATGGGTTACCGAACCATACAATCTGAAGAGCAGTTTAATTGATTCAATTTATTCTGAAATTCCGGAAAGGGAAGCACAGGGATTGTATTACGTGCAACCACTCTACAAATTTGCATGCAACGAGATGCCTGACAGCATTGAAAAATTACGAATTATGTATACGCAACCATTAGATAGACATTTTAGTCCTTTTGGACTACATAGATTAAACATAATTTTATTTCATAAAAACGGGACAAAGTATCCTATATTTTCATCAAAACTATACAACGAAAATCCAATTATTTCCAAATTCTTCATAGAACAAGAAAGTATGATGGAAGATATTTATCGTCAAATAGATTTTTCTCCATTCAACCTACAATGGTCTCCGGACTATTCGTCATATTTCCATACTCTAATGTATGACCTTGTACATAAATGATATAAAAATAGTAATATCACCGGACGATGCAGTAACCTTGACTCAAATTTATGGTAGTAGTTATGATACATCTTAGAATAATTGCAATTATATTGTCAATCGTAGTATGTAGACTTGCAAGCGGACAATATCTTAAAAGTGACGCACCTCAAATTATTAATAATTCAAATTATTCCGCGCGTGTAGAATCGTCAAATTATTTCCTTGATAATGATACGATATGGTCTAAATTTTATACCTTAAAGAACACCTCTAATGATACTTTATGGATAATGTTTGACCATAAATCGCATAATAGCGACTATGAATTTATTAAAAATTTATTTTTTTCCAGGAGTTATGATGGGACAAGGTTATTCAATGCTCTTTTAGATGGTAATGTATATTGGACAATAGGTGTATTTGGTGGCTTTTTCAAGCTCCTTCCTCCCAAGAAATCTTTTAATATACTGATTGAGGGCGATTCAATCCCGGATATAGATTTATTAATCAATAAGGCTCGGATTATTCCCCAATCTTTTATCTTCGATAATTTTAGATTAATAAAACATCACTATAAAAATTTTGACAATCAGATATTTTATTATGATAAAGATTATTTATTGATTAATCGCAATATGCTGAAATATGCCTTACAGAAATAGAATGCACACTGGAGTAGCCGCGTTGTCCGTCATGGAATCATCAATGTGTCCACATGATGACTCCTCCGGGAAATAATAGCAATACCTCAACATCTTAATCCCTTTTCCGCAAGAAAAACATTACCATATAACTTAATAACATTGCAAAACTCAGAATATATCCGAGCAGGACATCGCTTTGCGTAATCGGAGATATCAGTTTTCAGAAGGGGTCGTTAGTGACCTTAGTGTTCATCTCATAACACCAGCTCGGCGAAGAGGCGGTCGAATGTCTCGTCGAGATTGACAGTCTTGCCCGGATGAGGGCGTGATGTCTGCACACACGCGCTTCTCACCGCCGTGAGCCACCGGAAACGCTCCTCGACGGGATACGTTGCTATCGGACCGGCATCAGGGCTTCCCGCCGCCACGGCGAGTATGCCGTCAAGCTGACGCTTTATCTCGGCATGACAAAGCGCGTTGTCAAACGCTCCTATTCGGCGCTCGTCAATATTTACGGCGGCGCGTATCCAACGGCTCCGCTTGCACATCATCACAAGCCCCACATTGATAAACTCCTCGCGCTCCACCCTCGGCAGATAGCGCAGCACGGCATACTCATATAAGTGACTTCCTTGCATTGACCGCTTCTTTTACAAATATATCAGAGTGTTTCAATCTCGTGGTCAGAAACCGGCGATACACATCGCGCAGCTGCTCCGGGGTCTCGTCGACACCATCCCATTCGAGCCATTCATCCGGAATTAGTCCCACAATCTTTTCAAGAGTGCGCGGAGTGATTTTCTGGCGCAGCAGCTTGTCGGCTTCCTCAATTCGCGAAGCCTTGCGGAGCAGCGCGTGATCCTTTATATAGCTGAACGGCGACATCGCCGCTTTCTCCCAGTCACGCCACGAATGATGGAAATACAATGCCGCGCCATGGTCTATGAGCCATGTCTCACCGTGCCACACAAGCATATTGGTATTCTTCACCGTACGGTCGACATTGGTAACAAACGCATCTAGCCACACGATCTGTGAGGCAAGCATCTCATCCACAGGATTGACGTATGGGTCAACCGTCAACGCCCCCGATAGAAAGTGAAGTCCCAGGTTAAGCCCCCGGCTCGCCTTCAGAAGGTCCTGTATCTCCTCGTCGCCTTCAGTCCTGCCAAAATCCTCGTCGATGTCAAGCAACACAAGTTCAGGCACTTTCATGCCGAGCGCACGGGCTATCTCGCCACCGATAAGTTCGGCTATCAGCGCTTTCTTTCCATGCCCGGCACCACGGAATTTAACCACATACTTAAATCCGTCGTCAGCCTCGGCAAGCGCAGGCAGCGAGCCCCCTTCGCGCAACGGCGTGATATAGCGCGTCACCTCTTGTCGTCGTAGTTCCATAATAAATTCATCTTTTGCAAATATAACAAACTTTTCCCTAAAAATCCCTCCACGACCTCCTTATCGTTTTGGAGATTACCACCGGTATATCTCCGGTGCTTCTCGCGGAAATTTTGATGAGGCACTGCGGGCAACACTACCCTCGTATCACGGGCTGCCTTCCAGTAGCCCCTACAGCTTCGCGCCGACAACTGATTTGCAAGCCGTTGTAGGGGCGAGTGGAAGCTCGCCCGCATCCCGCCACAACATCGCGGGCTGCCTTCCAGCAGCCCATACAGCTTCGCGCCGACAACTGAAAACTGACGACAACTCTTTTCCCGCAGGAAAAAATCCAGATTTAGCCGGGCGGTTGAGCGCAGCGATACCCCCGGACTGCGGAATCTCTCCATATCGTTTCCCAACAGGGAATCATCAACCGTGCGCCAAGATGATTCCTACGGAAACATCTGATTTTGCATCTATTTCCGGGGGTTTCGCTTCGCTCAACGCCCCGGCTAAACAAAGATGATGCCCTACGGGCAACAATCCACACACCCAATCGCCTCAATAAAAGAAAATTCCCCAAAATTTCCACCAAAAATCTTGCAATCCGACATCGCAATCGCTATATTTGTGAAAAACAGGTCATCACATCATGAAAACGTCTCTCTCGCCATACACGACCGCATCCAATAACCCGTCAAAGCATAAAACCAATGAAACTCCTTTTTAAATTCTTTGCATGTAGCATGCTGCTTTTGGCATATAGTGACAACGTAATGAATGCCAAAAATTTTCCATCCGAAAAATATGGCTATGGCTTCAAATTCAATGACATTGATAGTATCGTGATAATGACCATAGATCCCATGTCGGTCGGATTCGGTCCAATCATATACGACCGAGGGCATTTTGATGAAGTATTCGATTTTTTTACCGATCCACAACGACACACAGAAGTAGCTAAATTTGTAATAACCTCACCAAAAGAGAAGATGTTAATCTCTAGCATCATAAACCATCTTATTCCTTATGAAAAAGATGAGATTGAAGTATATCCCGATGATGTGAAAATAAGAGACGGAATAGACTGGAAACAATATCTGTATGCTGAATGGCAAACAAATGATCCGATTCAGACACGGACGCGAGTACAATTTTACATGAAGGATGGCGATATCATTACAGCTTTCGCTTCATCTACAAGTTTTGATATATTCAATTATAGATATGAGTCACCTTCATTTTCAGAGATATTACGAAATTATCTCTGGTATTTCTCTGAAGAAGCCGTCATTGACAATAGTGACAAAATATCAGAGTTAAATCGTATTGAATATGGACTATAACGACATACAAGATATAAACGACATACTTAATAAACTAATAGTCAATTCAACAATTGGAATGCGCTATTCCGACCAGGTCATCTACGAGAACGGGGCGGTTAAGCAGGTGATGTTTGATGGGGTTATGCCACCTTCGACGCGAAGGGTGTGCCCGGATGGCACTACTTCCTGTGCGACCACGCGGGGAGTGTGCGCGTGGTCGCCGACATGGGGGGGCGCGCCGAGCAGATAAACCACCACTACCCCTACGGGCTGATTCACAAGCCGTTGTAGGGGCGAGTGGAAGCTCGCCCGCCATCCACCCAAGCAATGCGGGCGCCCTTCCAGACGCCCTACAGCTACGCGCTGACAACTCTTTTCCCTACGGGAAAAATCCAAATTTAGCCGGGCGGTTGAGCGCAGCGATACCCCCGGACAGCGGGATCTCCATATATCGTTTCTCGACAAGGAATCATCAACCGTGCGCCAAGATGATTCCTACGGAAACATCTGATTTTGCCTATATTTCCGGGGGTTTCGCTTCGCTCAACGCCACGGCTAAACAAAGATGATGCCCTACGGGCAACAAGTCCTCTTCCAATCATTTCTCACAAAGAGAATTCCCAAAATTTCCACCAAAAATCTTGCAATCAGACATCGCAATCGCTATATTTGTAAATAACCTCAAATCGCAAATTCAATATGAAAAATATATTCCTTATTATCCTAAGCATAATCTCTGTTTTTGGTTTATGGCTGTTGTGGCTTTCTTTCACATTCGTTACTTCGTTTAACAGTGTCTGTCTGAGCTATCGCCTCAATCCTACCATAGACCATTCCAAAAATTTGGACAATTTTGCCCAATGTTTAGACAGTGTCCCTGATAAACACAACAACCTAGACTATAGATGTCATTTACCGCATAATAAATGTTCAGTAAACTTCAGTTATTCATGTAACGACGGATGTATTTTTGTTAAGTGGATTAGGTTTGATAACGAAGATTCAAAGAAATCTTCACATTACCTATTTGAAGTAGACTTATTCAAGCTTATTGAAATCGAAGATGAATTCAACGCTCTTTTAGATGAGAATATTCCATCAGGTGTAAGACGATTTTATCCCGATATAATTGTCACTACAAATAGTATTATTTGGGAAAAGTGCAGATATTATGTTCTGATAGCATTGCTATTATTTCCGGCATATCTAATTTATCGAGAGATCTCATCGCGAATAAGAATCACTAAAACATGAATCGCAATATCCACATCAAAAGATTTTCCAGGCATGGTGGTAAACGATTAAGCATGTGATGTTGGACGGAGGTGAATTTGAAACCGGGTTGCAAAACTTTACTTGTAATTTTGTGGCATATAAAGACAGAAAATTATGGGACATTGCAACTGTAACAATACTACTCAACATAATCATGGCAGCCACTCCGGCGCATGTAACTGCGGAGGCCATCATCACGGACATGAAGGCCATGAGGGTGCCGGTAAATTTTTGGCTCCCGCCATATCCTTCATCATGCTGATTGCCGGAATCGTGCTTGACCATTTCGGCTTTGCCGGGTTCACCACGGGCAATATCATACGCCCGATATGGTATATCGTGGCATTTCTTCCCGTAGGGCTGCCGGTAATCAAGGAAGCTGTCGAAGGGATTGCCGCCCGTGACTATTTCAACGAGTTCACGCTCATGACCATAGCATGCATAGGAGCGTTCTGCATAAAAGAATATCCCGAAGCGGTAGGCGTGATGCTGTTTTATTCCATCGGGGAGACACTGCAGGATATGGCGGTCGACCGCGCAACGCGCAATATATCGCGGCTGCTCGATGTCAGGGGTGAACATGCCACCGTGATACGCAACGGAACACCGGTCAGCGTCAAGCCGGAGGAAGTAATGCCCGGAGAAGAAATCGAGGTGCATCCCGGAGAAAGGGTGCCGCTTGACGGGACACTGGAAAGTGACGAGGCACCGTTTGACACCTCCGCGCTCACAGGCGAGAGTGTGCCGCGCGACATCACCCGTGGCGAGGAAGTGCTCGCCGGAATGATTTCAGCCGGAAAGACGGCAAGGATAAAAGTCACACGCCGATATGCCGATAGTGCCTTGTCGCGCATACTCGACCTCGTGAACAACGCACAGGAGAAAAAAGCACCTGCCGAACTGTTTATGCGCCGCTTTGCGCGTATCTACACTCCCGTGGTCATCGCACTCGCACTACTCGTTATCGTTGTGCCGGCAATCGTCGGGATGGTCAATCCGTCATTCCACTACACATTTTCCGAATGGCTTTACCGTGCATTGGTGTTCCTTGTCATCTCGTGTCCGTGCGCACTGGTGATAAGTGTGCCGCTCGGATACTTCGCCGGCATCGGCGCGGCATCACGCCGGGGCATTCTTTTCAAGGGAGGCAATTATCTGGAGGCAATCACCAAGGTAAACAGTGTGGCGTTTGACAAGACCGGCACACTCACCACCGGCAGATTCAGTGTCATCGACGTAAAGAGTGTGTCGTTTGACAGCCGTGAGATGTTGTCGCTGCTGGCAGCCGCCGAGACAGGAAGCACTCATCCCCTCGCCAAGGCTCTGGTGGAATATGTCGCATCCCGCGGCATATCTGTCCCTGTGCCTGAGACAATGCAGGAAATCGCCGGCAACGGCACCCGCGCAACAGTCAACGGCAAAGAGGTCATTGCCGGTAGTCCGCGTATGCTCCGCAATGCCGGTGTCAGTTTCCCGGATGAGTTGTCAAGCAACGGGGCTACGGTGATAGCCTGTGCCGTCGACGGAAAATACACCGGTTACGTGACACTTGCCGACACCGTGAAAGATGACGCATCGATGACTGTCGACGGACTCCGCCGCCTCGGTATAGATGATGTGGTCATGCTGTCGGGCGACAAGAAAGAGACCGTAGCCGACTATGCGCGCCGTCTCGGTATAAAAGAGGCATACGGCGAACTCCTTCCGCAGGACAAGGCGGAATATGTAGGGCGCGTATCTTCAACACCCGGAAAAAGCATCGCGTTTGTAGGCGACGGCATGAACGACGCCCCGGTGCTCGCAATCAGCAATGTAGGTGTAGCAATGGGCGGACTCGGCTCTGACGCGGCAATCGAGAGCGCCGATGTGGTCATACAGACCGATCAGCCGTCACGCCTGTTGACGGCGATTAAAATCGGGCGCACGACCCACACTATCGTGACAGAAAACATCGTCGGCGCCATAGCCATAAAAGTAGCCATCCTTATTTTAGGCGCGGCAGGCTACGCGTCGCTTTGGGCGGCAGTATTTGCCGACGTGGGTGTGGCACTCCTTGCCGTGGTCAATTCCATGCGCATACTCTGGAAACGCTACTGACCCTCGTTATCCCGGTCAATCAGCGCACCGCGAAGACGTTGATAGAAAAATGACACGACAAGCAATATCACTCCAAGCAATATAAAGACCACGATGCGACCCACCGCAGCCATACGCCAAAGGTCGTAAACACCGAGTTTCAGAATCACCGCACCAAGCGTACATAGGGCTATAATGCGCAGCAGCCGCGAGTGATGCCGCATACCTACAGCCATCTGCACAGCCCCGGTAAGTGCAAGGGTTATAGAAATGCAGGCACTGTAAAGGCGGTCAAGATTAACGGAGGAAAGTATCGTGGTAGTCATCAAGAGAGCAAACAAGAGGACCGCCACATTAAAATAAATCACATACCCGCGGTAATGTTCCGTGGTCATGATTTTCTTACGGAAAGCATCAATACCGTTGATTACTATCACAGTGGCAAGAACTGCCATCGCCGCATACTGCGGAATGTAAGTCCACAACGGTGAGCCGGAATCAGTGTGACATCCTACACCCATTGCGAACACAACAAGAGCGGGCATCAGAAATCCTCCATATTCCTTCGGGCGAAACGTCATTGACACTACAAGCATCGCCAGCGCTACAGTCAACAACCCAAGCCCGCGATATATCATGTAAATGAAGCATTCATAATAGATAAATCCTGAGCCGAAAAGAAGCAAAACCGTTCCCGACCATAACGCGGCAATAAAAACCATGCGTGCAGAACCGCAAGTAATCACAGTCATAACCGGCATATAATGTCTTACAATCATTGCCGCGGCACAAAAAGCGGCACCGGAAATCAGATATGATGCTCCCGTAGCGATATAGTCGCCGAATATGCTTTCGCCGCCGAAAAGTCCGACTATAATCATCAAAGCCCCCAACGGCACGGCTATAAGCAGCGATGCGGCAAGATAGACAGCCCGCGATGTGAAGCAGAAAAGCCATAGAAGCAATACGGCATAAACCGCAAAACAGGAAATCATCACATTCGGGTCGGAAAACTGCATGAAAATGGCTATGATGACAAACGCCGCGACACTCCCGATAAGTATGTTCTGAATCAGCTTGTCATCGCCGGCACGGTAATAGCGTAGGAAAACTGCGCCGTTTAGCAATGCTCCGATCATGGGCGCTGCGCACTGAAGATGTTGCAGCCAACCGATTTTGTCAGAAAGATATGCGCCAAAAGCGATATAGGCAAAGTCATTGAACACCATCGCGCCTGTCAGCACTGTCATCAAAGCGGAATTGTCATGATTGCGGCGAAGCACCGTGACCAGCGGCAATGAAAACAGCATCATGTAGAGCAATATAAACAGCATAACCACATCAGGTGACTCTTTCACGGTTGCCGAACTCATTGCCGTAAATGTTACAAGATAGGTGAACACGCAAGTAATCGGAGGCAATATCCACCAATTTTTGCGCATGGTCACCGCAAACATCGCTATGTCGAGTAACCCCATATAGCCAAGGAGGAAAAAGAGATTGCCGTTATCACCACCTGCAATAAACGGCGCGACAAACGCGCCGATGACGGCAGTTATCGCAAGTTCCATGCGGTCAAACCTCAACGCAGTCAGAACCAACACTGCCGTAAGAAGCACCAGAAGCCCCATTGCCACCGCCGAACCAAAAAGTGAATAGTAATTATATCCTATCCCGACGCTGGCAAAACATATAGCGAAGCCACCTCCGGCAAGCATCGATGAAAAATTACGGTAATTGTCACGCAACTTGTAAGCCACGCCCCACAAACCGAATCCGGCAACCATACCGAGCGACGTGCGCGCCACCTCATTTATCCAGTCACGGTCAATGGCATATTTCACAAAGAAACATACTCCGATTATCAACACCAGTATGCCGATTTTACTAAACAGATTTTCGCCGACAAGACGCTCGATGTTGCGCCGTTTCACTTGCTGCGGTTCTACCGGTAGTAGCGGAGGCATTGCCGGAGTTTCTTCTTCCGGTACTATATAGCGAGGCGTCACGGGTTGCGGCATTTCCGGTCGCCCAACTTTCGGAATAGGAGGAATCACGGGCGGCGTTGCATTCACGCTGTTTTCCTCCACAGAATCATCATTTGTACAATAATCATCAAGACGCGACTGCACATCGGAAATATCCGACTTAATTTCCGCGATATCGTTTCTCATCCCGATAATCAGCACTACTATTATTATCAGGAGAATTACAGCAATTACTTCCATGGCAAATGAGGTTTATTTGATTAAAGGCAAAGATAATATCCAATCTGCCCAAATCCAAATAAATCCTTACTTGAAGGGAAGGATTATTTTCGAAACTGTACCTTCATTCACCTTGATGTACATGCCCGGAGCCAGACTATTGATATCATCTGACATTTTCCGTCCGTGGAGGTCATATATGGCATCACAGGAATTACCCTCATCCTTGACATCATCTATGGCAGCAGAATCCAAGACTATAACTTTTTTGCCATGTCCCATCGGTATCCATATATCTCCGTAAGTATTACGCATACTTAGACACAATAAGTAATCACCTGCATGGGGAGCGCTTTCCTCCTTCCAGGTCCAATTATCAACTCTCAGTTGCAAGTCCATTGTCCCTTCCGGTCCCAAAGCCGCATTAACCCATTGTGACCATCCCTTCACTATTCCATCCTGTATAAGCTCTATGCGCACGGGACGCTCAATATTTCGAGATATTGAATTGCATATTGTTGCATGAAATACAATCGATGAGTTCAAATCTAATTGATCAGGAAAGTCTGCGTCTTCTATTTTCGCAGAAAATATGGATTCAATAAACCGAATGTCGGAGCCGTTGTTTTCCACCAAAGCACAATATCGTGTAGAACCCGGCATAAGGATGCCATGCCCCCACCCTGAAGAATCGATATAGAAGTCATTTTCGAGTGAATAGAGACCGTCAGACACTCCGTCAGGAACAATTTTCATTTCACTGTCAAAACTACTGTAAATTCTAAAATCAGATTTAAGTTCTACAATGTTGGATGGAACTGCCGTCCCGTCGTAAACAGATATGAATACAGTTGCAAATTTTGAACCGGCAGGAATTTCAAACGGACCATAGTTATCGCATTGACCGGTCATCTTGAAACTGTCACCGGGATGGAGAATATGGGATGAAGCGTCTCCGTATCCTGTTGCCGGAATAACATAATACGAATCCAACCATACCGCATAAGTAGGTGTTCCCGGATTGTCAGGCAAACGTGGATGAATGTTCAACAAAGCGCTCTGACTGTTATTATAACCCGTTTTCCATGGTTCATCCTTAACGACAGGATCAAGAAAGTCAATGGCAAAATAACCGTCAGCCCTGCCGTCCCATCCCCAGTTGAAGTGGAACAATCCTTCACCGTCATAGCCGTCACATACAAATGCATGGGCTGATGACATGGAAAAACCGCCATACAATATCGGTCCATAATTTTTCAATGCATCGTAAAGCAACCGGGACCAGTCATGGAGAGTAAACCAGCCACGACGCATATATCTGATATCGTCACTATAGTCCCAATATTTCAGCAAAGCTTGAGTGGCATCGTTGACATCGGCACCGGAAGCTGTCGGGAAATAATTCATACGTACACTACCCCCGACACCGCGCAACAGATGTGCCACGGCTTGTCTCTGCTGCCCGGTAGCGGATGATATGGAGTAGTCATCAAGCATATTTTCCCAATCAAGCGTATATTGAGAGAAATCGGTATAGATATCTTTCCCTATTTTTCCGGCACGGTATGTCAGTTCTCCATTCCCTTGATGTGGCGAGTTGTGATATTTCATAACTTGAGCCATTGCCGTAGCCACACATCCTGAAAGGCATTTTTCCCCGTCATATTCAGGACACTCCAGATTGAATGGCTCTCCTTGTCCCCATATTGTCGTGCAGAGAGGAGCAATCGCCTCACCCACCGACGGGCTATAGGTAACTGCATTTCCTCTTGCAGCGATATCCGAAATGCGCCCACTTATATATTGCAACCACTCGCAGAAACCTATCGGCAAATTTCCGGCTGCATCATACATTTCCCCATCGCCATATCCCAATACTGCCGGTAGTGCGTCGTCAGCCGGTGCCACGACAAAACCATCTTCAGAATCGAAAATATAAACAGTGTTATTACCATAACTGTCAGTCATGATTTCAGATATTCTATACCGGTGAGTCTTAACCTGGCATTGCCCCCGGGAAAAGTTCTGACGGCACAGCCTCGTCAAGGCTGCTTCCAGAGTAACGGGAGCACCCAGAACAGTGAGTGAGCACAGTATGAAAAAAAGTATATAAATATATTTCATAACCCGTTATTATGTCATCGTTCGGCAGCCGCTTCTATCTGCCTTATCTCTTTCAAAAGTTGTTCTGAGGAAGGGATTAACACAAAGATACGAAATTAATTGAGAAATACAACAAAAGGAGGGCGCACCGAATGATGCGCCCTCCCCAAAAAACAACTCATTATCTACTTCAGAAAGAGAACATAAGTCTTCCTTGGATACAGTTGAAATTAGAGTCTTCCATATATTTGTCACGGTCAAGATGATTGTAGTTGTATTCAAGCATCACCTGGACAAATTTGTTAAACGAGAAGTTTGCGCCTACAGTGACCGAATGGAGATTACCGCCTCCGATGCTCAATGAGGTCGCGGGATAGTCGGCGAGCACACCGTTGGGATAATACTGGTCGCGGCCTGCCGAATAATATTCACCGTCAACCTTGTCGTTAAGACCGGTGTAGCTGTAACGCGCCACAATCTCCAGAGAGCGACCGGTAAGTCCGCCAAGCAGACCTTCGGCACTGTTGTACTTGTAGTCGGGACCGAAAATCTTATAGCCTGCCTCGACATAAGCTCCGTTAAAGCTGTTGCTTCCGAGCGGATTTCCGTTCTGCCATGATTCAAGTGTGCCCCATGAGTCGATTGACCCGAGATTAGCCTCGAACAGTGTCTGGTCGTCACGCTTCTTGGTGACATGTTTCCACATATACTCGGCGCGGGCGAAGAATTTCGGGCTTACATAGAGAGCCTCGGCACCGATATTATACACGTTGCGGGCATACGGGAGAATAGCCTCTACAAACTGAGTGTCATCGACAAGCGTCTCCATCGGTGTACCGAGTATAAGCTCGGTCATCTTCACATTGTTTTCGGTCTTACCCACATTCAGGTTCTCATAGTGGAAGCTCGCGCCGATATGAAATGCGGTAGTACCGTCGTTAATCGGGCGGTAAAGCCAGCGTCCGCCTACAGCCACGCCCTGATATCCCGAAGGCTGGTCGTTGTAAAGATTTTCGGCAAATACACCGATATTGGAATAGAACGGAGTATTGTAATATTTGTAAGCGATACCAAGCTCACGACCCGGACACAAAGCCACGGTAGGAGCGGCACGGTTGATGAAGTGCAGGCTGCCGAGAGAGGTGTTGCGCGCCATGCCGGCGGGGTCATTGAAGTAACCCGCCTTTATCGAGTGTACACCACCATATTTCTGGTCAGGGTTGAAAGAATACTGGAGGAAGATGTTTTTCTGTTTGAACTTACCGCCGGAGAAATCAAAGTCGGCATAAAAATACCAGTTCTGATAAGCCATCGATGTACGGATACGGGCATCGGTAAGTTTCGCGCCCGACTTCATAGGAGTGAAATCAGTGTGATACCAGGCGGCATCCATCATCATGCGGGCACCCACGGTAAAGTGGAGGTCTTCTTCCTTGTTGTCGATCTTGACAGTAGGATTATTGTCAAAATCCTGTGCGGCTACAGAGAGAGCGAAAGCAGCGGCGGCACATAAAATTATATGTCTTTTCATCGTTGTTTACTGTTAAATGGGTTAAAACTGAATGATTAGTAACCGAGACGTTCGAGAGTCTCCACAGGATCGGGCACATAAGAAGGTGCCGAAGCATTATCAAACTGAGGATTGCAACGGAAACCGTTTTCAATCAGGTAGCGCAGTGTAAGTTCGGAGCGGTTGGTGAAAAGACCGTTGAGATATACCGTCCAGAGCTTACCGTCGACCGTGACGCCGAGCAGGTCGTCAAACTGAGTTGTGTTGCCCCAGTTGTATTGTCCCATATATTTACCCATCTGCGCGTAAGAGTCAAATGAATAGGGATGGTTCAGCATCCTTGCGCGGGCTATCAGGTAAGCTTGCCAGGGAGCGTCAAGCTCTCCGTAGTTGTTAGGTGCGCCGGCAATCGACGGGCCTATGATGTGAGCCTTGTTGGCAAGAGCCATGTTGATGAAGTCGGCATATCCCTGCGGGGTGTTTACCTTGAGGTCGGTCGCGCCCTTGCCTTCCCACAGGAGGAAGCACATCGGGAGTTGTCCTTTGAACACGTCGGCTGTGCGTCGCAGTGACTCAAGCGAGAATGTCTGAAGCACTACCTTGCCGTTGGCATTACCCACATTGACCTTGCCATCCTTATAGTTGGGCACTCCGTCACAGGGGTGTGTGATTATATTCCATCCGAGGCGGTCAAGCTCATCGTAGACGCGCTGCTCGAAGTCGCCCGGGTTAAGCCATGATTCCTTAAACTCGATATATATGCCGGGACGGTTGCCTGTATCCTCGGGGTCTGCCTCATACTCAAGAGTATAGGTAAGACAGTCGCGCGGATTGGCGGGATCCCAAGTACCGGTGACAGAGAATATGCGCTCGCCGTCGGCGTTACGCTTCAGAATCTTTCCCTCGGCAAAGGCAATCTGGTCGCTCAGAGCCGACACATACTGATGCTGTCCCATCGGATTTGACGGGGACTTGGGGGCGAAGTTGTTGCGCGCCTGTTCGAGGCTCGACTCGTTAAACCAGCTTCCTGCATCAAGAGCAAGAAGTTCCTCGTACATATATGACATTGCATAGTAGGGACGGAAGGAAGCGACATCAGCCTTGTACCACTCTTCAGCCTGGGCAGCTGTAGCACCGTGAGCCATGTAGAATGCCTTACGTGTCTGGGGTACATACTCGCCATACACATTCTCGATATTGGTAGTGCGGCAGAGGTTTTCATCATGATTGGCAAGAATCACGCCATCTTTTGTGCACTGCAGATCTGATTCAAGGTAGTCGGCACCCATCTCGCGCGCCCAGCGCCATGCAGCCTCGGTCTCCTCTGGACCCCAGAATGTTGAGCCGCGATGAGCCATCACCGCATATTGCGGCACATAGTCACGTACCTTTGCCATCTCGGGAGAGATTGTGTTAACGCTAACGCGGGTAGCATCCACGTTGACATTGGTAAAGTCTTGCTCCTCCTGGCATGAAGTCAGGGCAAGAAGGGTAACCGCTGACAAGCAGCCGACCTTTACTAAACATTTACTCATAGATTTAAAAAATTGGATTTTAGGTATCTGATTATTTTAATTTAAGTTTCGCAAGCTCACTTAAAGGTTAAAAGGTTAACGATGAAAGATAGCCGCTATTAACCTGCTTACATGGCAAGCTTTTAACCTCTTAACCATCGACTTTCGCGAGCTTATTTCTTCTCAACAAGATATTGCTCTTCCTTGTAGGTAAGACCCATGAACACCATTGACAGCAGACATGCGCCGATAAGCATGATGAATGTCCAGTTCCATCCGGCAGTCTGTGCCACATAACCTACCACGATATTGGCAAGAATTGCCGTGCCGAAGAAATATCCGAAAAATCCGGTAAGACCGGCTGCTGTACCGGCAGCATTCTTCGGGGCAAGATCAAGTGCCTGGACGCCTACAAGCATCACCGGTCCGTAAATAAAGAAACCGATTGCCACAAGAGAGGCGGTCACTATCACGTAATTGTCGGAGAATGTCCAATAGAGGAACACAAACAGAGCTACAAACCCCATGAAGATAATGGTCGGGAGCGCACGACGGCCCTTGAACACCTTGTCACTCATCCATCCACACACCAGTGTGCCGGGAATTGCCGCAAACTCGTAGGCGAAGTAAGCCCAGCCTGCCTGCTTGATGTCATAGCCCTGTGCCTCTTTAAGATAGGTAGGTGCCCAGTCAAGACATCCGTAACGCACCATGTAGATAAACGCATTTGCTATGGCGATATACCACAACAGTTTGTTGTTAAGCACATATTTGAAGAAAATCTCCTTTGCGGTGAGCACAGTCTCCTGCTTCTCGCTGTAGTTTTTAGGATAATCATTACGCCACTTCTCGACCGAGGGCAGACCGCATGACTGCGGGGTGTCACGGATAAGACAGTAGGCAAGGATTGCGATGAAAATTGCCACTGCGGCGGGGAAAGCGTATGTACCGATAAGGAAGTAATACTCCTTGTTGGAACCGTAGAACCAGTGTCCGAACCATATTGCGCCATAGACAGCCATCGGGCCGACAAGCGCGCCGCCTACATTATGGGCGCAGTTCCATATCGACATTTTCGTGCCACGTTCCTTTACCGAAAACCAATGAGTCATTACTCGACCGCACGGAGGCCACCCCATGCCGTTGAACCACCCGACAAGGAAGTTGAGAATCGCCATGATGGCTATGGCAAGCGGCTTCTGGTCAGGGCCGAGTGCCACTACCGGCACGATCATGAATGCCATCGAGATGGCGGCAAGCACAAGACCAAGCGGGAGGAACACTCTCGCATTACTGCGGTCGCTCACGCTGCCCATCAGGAATTTTGACAACGCATAAGCGATGGCGTTCATTGACAGCACAATACTCAGCTCACCTGTCTCATAGCCGAAATTGCCGAGTTCAGGCATCGCCATCGAAAAGTTCTTTCTAACGATATAGAAGCCGGCGTAACCGATAAATATACCGATAAACACCTGCCACCTCAATCTTTTGTAACGTGCATCAGCCTCTGTGCCTGTCTGTTCAGGCTTATAGGCGGGCGGAGCTAAAAATTTCCACATTGATTATCAGATATTAGTTGATGATGATTTGATGTCCTGTTTAGGTTTGGATAACATTGTAACAATACTCAGCAAGTTTTGTTCGTTTTTAGGTTAATAAAAGTTATAAACACTCCCGACTGTACCTTCCGGAAACAATTATCTTTTTCACTGTCGTAATATTATTGATTTCGGCAGCAAAAATAGGTACACGATATTTCATGGATTTTTCAAAAATATTGAATTATCATAAAAGCCGCCTGACATTACAAATCCAACATATTTTATACCATATAATGTTAATTTCAAATAACATAGTGGTATAATCGGTTTTTATTCATACCTTTGCAATTTCTTATTCATATACAAACCAATCATTATGAAGAATATTCTACTTACAAGTGTAATCGCTTCCGCTGCACTCACGGTCATTGCGGCAACTCCAGCCAATGATTTGCAAAGAGTCAACGCAAGCGACAATCTGAAAGTGACTCGCATCAACAATGCGCCTTCAAAAAATGTAAAGCAGATTGCACCCGGCGTCACTTCAACGGTTGAAAATGGTATCAAAAAACTTCACGTCATTGGGAAAGAAAGCCGCAACCTGCAATCTATCAAGGCTATGCGCTCCCCGATAGGGGGGGTAAAGGCTCCCCAGGGCTTTGCGCTCTTTGAAAGTTTTGAAGGCTGGGACGGTGAAGACCTTGAATGGACTCCGGAAGGCTGGACAGTCGACATGCGCGGCGAAGTAGAGCGCAGCGAAAGCTGGACACCATGCCTTCCGAACACAAATTTTGGTCTGCCCGCACCTGCCGACGGCATATATTCGTATGCTATCAATTACTCCGAGGTAAAACAGGATGAATGGCTTATCACTCCGGAAATAGAAATCGCCGAAGGATTTAATCTGTCATACTGGCTGTATCTTGATCCCATATTTTTGTTTAATCTTGATAATGTTGACTGGGAGAATATGGTGTTCATCGGCGAACCCACCGTATCCGCAACCCTACAGATATGGGCACAGCCCGCAGGAGAAGAATGGATAATGCTTCATGACTATGTCGACGACTACAAAGGCATGACTCTCTTGGAATTATATGATGAGACTCCTGCAGGCATGGAGAAAAAGAGCATGTCACTCGATAAAATCGCCGGAAAGAAAGCAAAAATTGCATTCCGTTATGTAGGTATTGACGGCAATTCCATGTTTATTGATGCAGTAGGAGTAGGCTATCCCGCACTCGAAGATGTATCATACCTGGACCCCTTCTCCACTCTATACTGGGGATTCACACGCAGCGCCTCACTCACATGTCTGACCGCAGATATCGCGATGTATCCTGTATATGCACCGCTTACATGGACCAATATGACATATATCGATGGCGCAGAATATGAATGGACTTATTGTGACCCCGTCACGGCAGATTTTGTAACTGATAATAATCCCGAGGCACTTACAGTGACATATATCCCTGACTATTCAAGCGAGGCAAGTATGCGCAATAATTTCTTCTATCCTCCTACCCTCACCGCATCGGCACCCAACTCCACCCCCGGCAGCTACACCGCGCCTTATGTTTATTTCCAGGCGGGAGGAAAGGTTGAGCGTACCCTCAACGACGGCACGGAGTTTGAGGCTACTTTATTCCCCTTCGCACTCAATAACAGCGGATTCACATTTATCACTTGCGATGATGAAACTATCGGTGACAACGCGATACCTGTATTCGGCTATAACAACCACACCGACCAGTATTGGCTTAACTACTCACTCAATGGAGCCGAGCCTATGGAAGGCAACTACTCACATCTTGAAGGAATCGCCAACTTATTCATGGCAACGGAAGCGCCGCTCGTAGTAAACGGAATTACAGCATTCGGTTGGGGTAAGGTTGATCCTGAGGCTGAATTTACAGCGACTATTTACGCTCTGGACAGTGAGATGTCTGCCGCCTACGAGTCACTTACCGAGATTGCATCAACGACATTGAAAGGCTCGGAATTTATCGCTCAGTACAATGACGCGAAAGGTTATCTTTGCCTACCGTTCAACTTTGACGAACCGGTTGTAATCCGTGCGACAGAAGAGCATCCCGCCTACTTTATCATGATAAAAGGATTCCGTTCCGATAAGGTCGAATATTTTGTTCCGCTGCAGTCGGCAAAACCCGACCCCAACTATATGTGTCTCGGATATATCATGAACCATATCGACCTGAGCGGTCACACCGACCGTGGCGAATACTACAGCATAAAGCCTATGGTATATAAAGCAGACGGCGATTACGTTGACCCCTATGCATCATTTGCCATCGGTCTTGACGCCGAATATCCCTGGCTCACCACCGACACTGAAGAGATTACGCTTTCTAGCACACCTGTGGAAGTACAACTTGGCAGCTACTATGACGGCAGCAAGTTGTCAGTTGAAGTTCCTGCCGGTGTCGAGGCTACCGTCACAGGCCGCTACAACAAATGTGTGCTCACGGTAAAGCACAACAATGCTGATGTAATCGCCGAAGGCAACGTGGTTGTAAAAGGTCCCGGCGTGGAAGTATCAATTCCTGTCAAAGAGGGCACTGTAGGCATTTCCGGCATCACTGCTGAAAATGAGGCTGAAATCACCGGAATCTACGACCTCAACGGTCGCCGCATAAATGCCGCCGATGCAAAAGATGGCATATATGTGGTAAAATATTCCGACGGCACCGCCCGTAAGACGGTTGTAAGGAAATAATCCGCCGTCACTACTTTACGGTAATAACTTTACGCCCTGTGTCGCAGTATCGTGACACAGGGCGTAACTTTTAAATTTCCTATATAGACTACATTATCAGCAATTATTTGCCGCCTTGGTCTTATCGATATCGATTGCCTCGGCGAGTATCGAAACGGGGTTGGCTACAGGCATTCCTGTCGACATCTCTATCTGCCACTTGCATGTCTCGCAATCGGTGGCGACAAGGTCGACCCGGCTGTTGATTATCTGGTCGAAAAGCGGCTTGCCTATGCCCTGGGAATACTCGTAGTTTTCCTTTTTGAATCCGTAAGTGCCGGCTATACCGCAGCAATGTGAGTCGAGAGGCACATACTCCAGTCCGGGAATCATCTTAAGCAGCGACGTAGAGTAAATCGACCATCCGAGTTTTTCCATGTGACACGGCGTGTGATAAGCAACGCGCTTGTGGAAATCATCCCTGAACACAAGCTTTACCTTTCCCTCATCTATAAGATTATATAGGAAGCGGGTGGCAAGCATGATATCGTCGCGAACGTCGAGATTATCGATTCCGAGGATGTGAAGATATTCGTCACGCATCGTGAACGTGCATGTCGAACTTGTAGCGATTACCTGCATCTTGTCAGTCTTCACCGCCTTCCTTATCGACTCAAGGTTGATGTTGGCGTCGCGCGTAGCTTCCTTCACAAGTTTGTTGGCAATCTTGGCGACACCGCAGCATTTCTCTTTTTCAAGCAGCTGAATGCCGTAACCTACCGCATTCATCAGCGTCACCAGGTCTTTGCCGAGCTGAGGATAATTATACTGCACGTAGCAACCGTGGAAATACACAACCTGATTTTTGTATGATGCCTGACCGGAAGCAGCGTGTTTCTTATACCACGAGGTGAATGTCTGACGGGCGTAAGTCGGGAAGGTTCTCCCGTCATCTATTTTCAGTACAGAGTCCATGATTTTCTTTACCGGCTTCAGACGCAACATGCCGTTGACCACGGGAGCAAACGGAGTCGCGACAGTGCCCATGAAATCCGTGCTGGCAAGCATACGGTCGCGCAGTGTCGGGGCATGCTTGCTATATTTGATACGTGCCGACTGTATTATATCGCCTATCTTGACATTAGACGGACATGCCACCTCGCAACGCTTGCAGTTCAGACAATATTTCAGAGCCTCGTCGTAGAAGAACGGTTTTTTAAGACGGTAACGCTCACCATCGGGTCCCGCCTGCTTAGGTCCGGGATAATCCGGATTAACGGCTGTCACAGGACAATAGACGGTACATATCGTACACTTGATACATTCCTCAAAATTATTCTTGCTTACAGTATTTTCTTGATATTCTTCCATAATGCCTGCGCTATTTTAACTCGTTAACAATGTCGGAAGCCACCTTGAGTGCGGTCAATACCGCCACGCCGCCGCCCGACCCCTCTTTGAGCGCGTCATGACCGCCTGCAATCGCGCCGATAGCCCGCATATTGTCGACACGTTTCCCATCCTTGTAGACATGAAACGAATCGTTGGTCACAACACCGAAACGCATATATTGCTGGGGGTTATACAGGTCGATGTCACACCATCCGCTGCGCGGTCCGTCGACATTTACGTCGAGACGGAATATCGGCTCAAATACCTTATTGGGTGTCGCCTCAAGACCGTGACTGAAAAAACTGCCGGTGGCAAGTACAAACTGTTCGGCTTCAAGAGTCATGTCGCCGAGATTGACGGTGCGGATACTGGTCAGACGACTTCCATCAAATTCACCGGAAGCAACAGTGTCACCTAACAGGTATGAGCCGCCGAGATGCTGAAAATGATTGCGCAGACGCATCTGGGCGCGCATTCCGCAAAGCGACATCGGCATGGTTGACACATAGTAGAGCGGACATTTCACCTGCTCCTTCAGAAGCTTTACCGGCTCTTCATCAAACAGACCTATGATAGCCGGCATTATCACCGTGTCGGCTTTTGTCTCGGTGACTATACGGTTGACCTCGGCGGCGAAACGCTTTATCACGTCGCCGGTGATAAACCTCGCTATGTTTGTGGCGCGCATCTCCGTGGAGCTTTTACGCAGTGTGTCAAGCTCGGGGATAGTGAAATCACGCCGCTCACATTCAAGACCCGCCTGATTAAGCCCCCGCTCGATAAAGTCGGGATAAAAATCAAGATAGCCTGTGATATTTATAATCGCCACCTTCCCCCAGGGCAATTTTTCCGCCGACTCCACGGCAACATAGTCGAGCATCGACATCCACGCCGGCTTAAAAATACCTGTCGGGGTAAGACGGTAATGGTTTTCATCCTCTTTCCCTACAAGTGTTATTCCCGCCTCTGCAAATAGAGGTTTTACCTCGGGAATAAGCTTTTTCACCGTGTCTATGCCGAGTTTTTTATAGGGATGCCCTTCTGGCACCCGGGCAATCTCATCAAGCGGATGCTTTACATCGTTGCCATCTTTTCTGCCGAAAAGATCGATTGATCCTGAATTAAAATGAAGGGCGCTCTGACCTGAAGACACGATAGCTACTTTCTTGCCCGCTTTAAGCATTTTTATACCGCATACCAGTCCGCTGATACCTCCACCTATTATTATTGAGTCATATTTCATAACCGTAATTATTTTGCGTCAATTTTATCCTCCGGGAGAGCAATCTCGTCAAGCCCGCATACCCCCTCGTAGAGCCACGACATGAACTGTCCCTCGACAAGCGACTCGCCCCAGGCGACAGGATACATGCCTTTCCATCGCTCGTTGATAAACGATGACAGGTCGCGCAACGTGCGCTCCGCACACCGGTTGGAATTAACAAGGATGCCTGCTGCGCGGCAAGCGCACAGACCTCCCTGACACGTGCCCATACCGAGACGTGTGCGTCGGCGCAAGTTTATAAGGTTCTCGCAATGGAGATGGTTGATAGCATATTTCAGCTCTCCCACCGATACCTGTTCACACTCACACACCACAGCCTCGTCGGCGAGTGTCTTGTATTCGATTTCGGCGCTGAGCGACCCGTGACGCTCTTCGGCGGCTTTCTGGTCGGTGCTAAGTTCTATGATATGTGCCTTCGGACGCGTCATCACCGTGCCTCCCTCATGAGCCTCCAGTTCCGACCCCGGCAGAGGCACTTCGGCGGTGCTGCATTTTACATCCCTGCCGAGTTTCTTGCAGGCAAGGTCGGTAGCCCACTCCGCCATCAGACGGTAAGTCATCAGCTTGCCGCCGGTAATGGTGATAAATCCCTCAAGCCCGTCGCGTGTGGCATGGTCGAGACATACGATACCTCGGCTGATGCTTCTGCCCGACGGGTCATTGTCGGCGGCGACAAGCGGGCGCACACCGGCGTATGCGCGCAGTATGCGGGTATATGCGAGTACGGGGGCAATCTTTGTCCCTTCTCTCATCAACACATCGACCTCCTCCTGAGTCACGTCCATATTGTCAATCTGGTCGTAAGGGATGCGGCTGGAAGTGGTTCCTATGAGCGAAATGGTGTCACCCGGCACAAGTATGTCGGCATCGGCAGGCTTGCGGCATCGGTTGATGACCACGTTGTTGACGCGGTGTCCGAATATAAGCAACGCACCCTTTGCCGGAAACATGTTGACCGACACCCCGGCAAGCTGAGCGATGTGGTGTCCCCATATACCGCCCGCGTTGATTACAAGGTCAGCATGGCGGCTGAGCAGCTCTCCAGTCTTGTTGTCGCGTAGTTTCACCCCGGTTATGCGGTTCTGTTCACGCTCAAACCCCACGACCTCATGATAGGTGAGTATGTCGGCGCCATCCTTGCGCGCCGAAACCACGTTTGCCACAGTCAGACGGAAAGGGTCGATAGCCCCGTCGGGCACTTTTACCGCCCCTATGATGTCGGGATTGACCGCCGGTTCAAGCCTTACCGCCTCACGCGGGTCGATAGCCTCGGCATTTATACCCGCCTTATGGCAGCACTCTATGAAATTATGCTGATAGTCAAGGTCATCTTCGGGAAGCGTGACAAACAAGCCGCCAGTGTCATCGACACAGTGACGCGCTATACGCCGGAGTATCATATTCTCTTTTATACACTCCGTCGCCGATTCCTGGTCGGTCACGGCATATCGTGCGCCGCTGTGGAGAAGCCCGTGGTTACGCCCGGTAGCTCCGGCGGTAAAGTCAAAACGCTCTACCAGAAGAGTCTTCAATCCGCGTATGGCACAGTCACGCGCAGTGCCGGCACCAGTGGCGCCTCCACCGATTACGATTACATCGTAGTGCCGATTACTTTCTTGGCTCATGGTCACTTCAGTTTGTTGGTTTATGTATTATGATGAAAAATATCTGTCGCAAGGGCTATAGATGACCCCTGTGATAATAACATTTAACAACTGATAAAGTTTCTATATCGTGCAAATATATCAGCTCATGTGGGCTACACCAAGTGAAAGTACCGACACTTTGGCATCGGGCACGGCGGAAATAATGGCATTGCAACAGGCTATCATCGTGGCTCCGGTAGTGATTACGTCATCAGTGACAAGGATATGCTTTCCGGCGAGGTCACCGGCATCACGCACTGCATAGACCGACTGCGCGTTGAGCCACCGGCTGAAATCGGTCCGTGATGTCTGTGTGGAATGTCCGCGTCTTGCGACAAGATGGTTACCCACCGGCAGCCCGGTGACCTTCCCGATGCCTTCTGCAAGATATCGGCTCTGATTATAACCCCGGCGTATCATCTTCACCCAATGAAGCGGCACGGGAAGTATGAGGTCGATACCATCAAAGAATCCGTCGAGGGCAATCTCCCGTGCAAAACGCTCCCCCATAGATTTCATCAATACAGGGCGCCCCTGATATTTCGCACGGTGTATGATATCGTTGTAGACTCCCTCCCGGTAATAATGGAAATATCCGGCGGCGCGTTCAATCGGCGTGGCGACCGTGGCGAGCCGGCGATGAATCATATTGAAACTGTCGCGATGCACATTGGTGCGCGGAAGGTCGTAGGCGCAATGCAGACACATCACCTCCTCTTCACGAAGAAGCGAACGACCACACACCTCACACACACGCGGGTATATCAGGTCAAGCAGCCGGTCAATTATCGTCGTCACCATACTCTCCCCGGCGCAATTCGTCGAGCACACCCGACACGTATTCCCACTCAAAGCCGCGTTGCATGGCAAAGCGGCACACTTTAAGAGCATCTTCCCGGCATAGAGGGCGCTCCATCTGACGCGCCTTGGAGCGCATCAACGCGCGCAATGTATCCATGTATGCTTCACCTTCGGTAGCCGACGCCACGGCTTCATCTATAAGCGGGCGCGCCACACGCTTGGCGGCAAGCCCCATCCTTATTTTTTTCCTGCCCCAGCGGCTGAACAGAAATTTGCTGCGGGCGTAAGCCGATGCGTAACGCGAGTCGTCGACAAAACGGCGGTCGACAAGTGAATCCACGATACGCTCGCGGTCAGACGAAGATATGCCCCACCGGAGCAGTTTTTGCGTTACCTCAAACGTACATTGCTCCGACCTCGCGCAGAGCAGTTCGAGACGTACAAGCGCCTCATCGGCTGTAATCTGCTTTTTCCTAATCATAGTCACGAGGCGACACCGCTATTATGAACCGCTGCCGCCCATACATGTCGGCTTCTGTCACAACATCCTTGAACCCGACACTCACGAGCATCTGCGTGATTGCCTCCGCATAGTTCGGATTAATCTCGAAATAAAGTTTGCCGCCGGAAGTCAACGCTTTTACAGCATAGGCACCAATCGGCTTATAGAAGCGTAACGGGTCGCTGTCGGGGACAAAGAGCGCGAGCCCCGGCTCATAATCAAGCACATTGGCATCCATTGCACCGCGTTCATGCTCGGTGATGTAAGGAGGATTGCTCACTATTATATCATATTCCGGCACAGCAGGAGGTGCAAGTCGCAATACATCCTCATGAATGAAATTCACCTTCACTTTAAGCGATGCCGCATTTTCACGTGCCACTGCGAGCGCATCGGTGGAGAGATCCACTGCATCCACTACCGGAAATTTCAGCCTGCGCGCAAGAGCCACCGCTATACAGCCCGAACCGGTACAGAAGTCCATCACACGCAGGTCGGGGCGGTCACCCCACTCTTTCACTATCATGTCGACGAGTCCCGCAGTCTCGGGGCGCGGTATCAATACGGCAGGCGTGACCTTCAATTCAAGCCCGCAGAATGATGCCTTGCCGAATATATATTGTATAGGCTCATGGCGGAGCAAACGCTCCACAACCGCGTCGGTGCGTGACTGAATAAAATCTGACACCGGAACGTCACGCTTCAACACCGCGTCGACCGGCGTATAATGAAGCAGCTCCTCGACTATCATACGTGTCATGGCATCTGCCTCACCATCGGGATAAACGGCTGCAAGCCGCCGCTTTACACCCGATATAAAATCTTTTAGCTTAATGTCACTTGTCATATCGGCAAATTTAGCTACTTTTATCCAACAATAAAAACTTTACCGATGAATATAGACCAACGATTTATGAGACGTGCCATCGAGCTTGCGAAACATGGACTCGGCAACACGTCGCCAAATCCTATGGTAGGTGCCGTGATAGTCAATGACGGCAAAATCATAGGCGAAGGCTACCACCGCCGCTGCGGGGAGGGTCACGCCGAGGTCAACGCGGTTGCCTCGGTCAGAGACAAGTCGCTTCTTAAAGATTGCACCATATATGTCACTCTCGAGCCTTGTTCTCATTACGGCAAGACTCCCCCATGCTCTAAACTCATAATCGACAGCGGCATACCGCGTGTGGTCGTAGGATCGACCGACCCTAACGAAAAGGTAAGCGGCAGAGGCATAAAGATGTTGCGTGATGCCGGGGTTGAGGTCGTGACCGGAGTACTGGAGAAAGAATGTCGCGAAATCAATCCGGTATTCATGACCGCACACACCCTGCGCCGTCCCTGGGTGACACTGAAATGGGCACAGAGCCGCGACGGATACATCGACCGTATCCGCACTGCCGAAGAAACCCCGGCGCTCTTCTCCACCCCCGTCACAAAAGCGCTCACTCACAGGCTACGTTCACTCCACGATGCCATCATGACCGGAAGCGGCACGGTAAAGGCTGACAACCCTTCGCTCGACGTGCGCGAATGGCATGGCAGAAACCCGCGACCGGTAATCGCGGGCAATCCGCCCGCAGGTTGCAGGCTCCTTGACGGCAGCCGGGAAACCCTCGTCTTCTCCGGTGCGGCAAATGCCGAATCAATAAAGGAATATCTCTCGCTGCTCTTTTCACAAGGCATTACATCAGTGCTTGTCGAAGGGGGAGCGAGCCTGCTAAAATCGTTTATAGATAGCGGGCTATGGGATATGGCGCGCATAGAGACCGCCCCTTTCTCACTCGGAGATGGAGTGGAAGCCCCGATATTGGGAAGAATGCCCGACCGGGATTTAACAATCGGCAACAATCATCTCTACTATTTCAGCAACAATCCCTTCCTATGGCGTTAAAAAGCCATAAAAAGCGTCAATAACCTTCTAAATAATTACAATTACGGAGAGGTTTTAGGGAAATAAGGAAAATGTTGCTAAATTTGCAGTTTGAAAATTAACGTCTACATAATATATGATAAAGAGATTCGGGTCGTACATTTCCATCGCATTGGCTATGGCAGCGGGCATGACTGCCTGTAACGATAACTCCGGCAGCGGTTACGTGACCGAAGACACGGGTTACACTTCGGAGACAATGTATTCAAGTACGGCGATTACATCATTCAACTTGAAGGCAAACAGCAAGGTTTTGGCAGATCTTGACTCAATATTTTTCACAATCGACCTGGAAACCGGCAGAATTTTCAATGCCGACTCTCTCCCCTACGGTACTGACATCACCAAACTGATTCCCAATATCGGTACATCGGGAAGCTCAAAGATTGAGATTCTGATACGTAACAGTTCCGTGATGAAGGACACCACTATCACTTACAGCTCGTCGATGCGTGACAGCATTGACTTCAGTGCCGGCGGCGTGATTGCCCGCGTGACATCGCTCAACGAGCAGTACACCCAGCAATACAGCATCAGGGTCAACGTACACAAGGTAAAGAGCGACTCCCTCGTGTGGGACCGCATCGCGTGGCAGCAGCTTCCCGGAAATCCCGAAAAGCAGCGCACTATACTCCACGGAGAGAAAGTGTACACTTTCCTGCAAAGTGCTGACGGCAGCTGCCGCATAGCAGTCATGGATGACCCGATCGAGCCGATGGCACTTACCGCTACGGCAACACTTCCGGAAGGTCTCAACCTGCGTTCGATAGTGTCAAACGACGCGGCATTCTTCGCCCTTGACAACGACGGGAAGATGTACACCTCGACCGACGGCACCGCATGGACAGCCACCGGCGAGACATGGAGCCACATATACGGCGCATACGAGTCACAGATACTCGGAGTGAAAAAGACCGGCGACGATTACTTCTACACTACCTATCCCGACAACGGCACCTCGGTAAAAGTTGCCGCTGACTGCCCCGTATCGGGGACAAGCGACCTTCTCCTTATGGAAGGGTCGAAATGGGCCGACGGTCCCCAGGCAATATTCACCGGAGGACGAATCGCCAACGGCAATCTCACCGGAGCCACATGGAGCTACGACGGCTCGAAATGGGCTAAAATCAGCGAGACCCCGATAGACAGGGCGAAGGAAGGCATGTCGCTCTTCCCCTATTTCACTTACCGCAAGGCAAACAAAAGCTGGAGAGTGACAAAACTGTTCACTTTGTTTGCCACCGGAGGCAGGCTCGGCGACGGCAATGTATCAAACTACGTCTATGTGTCGCGCGACATGGGCATAACCTGGGAGCGCGCCGACCGGCTGATGCAGTTCCCGTCATATATCCCGGCATTTTATAATGCCGACGCGGTAGTGTGGGCATCCGAGCTTGGAAGCCGCAGCTCAGCCCTCGGATGGAATGAAATGGCATCCCCCGCCATTCCAGCCTGGCTCACACCGTTGACCGACGGCAGCCGCGCCGTGACACCGGTCACCACCTGGGAATGTCCTTACATATATCTATATGGCGGTGACAATGCTTCCGGCTCACTGAACCCGCAGGTATGGAGGGGTGTAATCAACCGGCTCACATTCAAGCCGCTGATATGAGACTCTTAGCTGTAACGCTCACTATCGCAATGCTGTCAGTTGTATTACCCCACAGAGCCGCATCGCAGGAAGCAGCCTATAAGTTTGACATAGGTGCCTCGCTCGGTGTAAGCGGATATCTGGGTGATGCAAACACGTCAAACCTCATGAGCCATCCCGGTTTTGCTGCAGGGGCATCATTCCGCTACCTCATCAATACACGCTGGGCTGTCAAGGGCATGTTCACTTACGCGGGACTGAGCGGAAACAGCGCCGACATGGAAAATGTATATCCCGGCGGTCAGACCTACGAGTTCACATCGACAGTATATGACCTCGGTGCAAGAATCGAATTCAATTTCTTTAACTACGGCATCGGCGAGTCATACCGCAAACTGCGCCGGTGGACTCCATATCTGTCGCTCGGTGCAGGCGTGACAATGGCGTCGGCTGAAGGCACTCATGTGGCTATGAACATCCCGATGGGCGTAGGCATGCGATACAAGGTGTCACCGCGTATAAATCTCGGACTGGAATGGAGCATGACAAAGGTATTCGGCGACAATGTCGACGGACCTGTGCTTGATGACCTTTACGGCATCAAAAGCTCATTTTTAAAAAATACCGACTGGTACTCGCTCATCATGTTCTCGATAAGCTATGAATTTGGAGAGCGATGCAAAAATTGTTTTTATGTAGACTAAAATGACCGATATGTCACTTATCAACGAAATAGACCCCGACAGACTTCCCCGTCACGTGGCAATCATAATGGATGGCAACGGACGATGGGCGAAAGCGCGTAACCTTGACAGGTCGGAAGGTCATGTGGAAGGAGTCAACACGGTAAGAAAAATCACCGAAATTGCCTCCGAGCTTGGCATAGGCTACCTTACCTTATATACTTTCTCCACCGAAAACTGGAATCGCCCCCAGGCTGAGGTGGATGCCCTGATGCACCTTATAGTGATTGCAATCGAGCGCGAGACAGCCGACCTTATAAAAAACAATGTAAGGCTCACGATGATAGGCGATTTCAGCCGTATGCCGAAATTTGCTTACGACCGCCTTTGCAAGTGTATCGACGACACGTCACACTGTACCGGTCTGACTCTCATTCTCGCCATAAGCTATTCATCGCGCTGGGAGATAACCGAGGCTGTCAAGCGCATAGCCGCCGACGTGAAGGAAGGTAAAATCGCCATCGACGACATCACCCCCGCGACAGTGAGCGACAATCTCTCCACGGCAGGTATCCCCGACCCGGATCTTCTTATCCGCACAGGAGGTGATTTCCGCGTAAGCAACTTCCTGCTCTGGCAGATAGCCTATTCCGAAATATACGTGACCTCTACTTTCTGGCCTGATTTCAGCAAGGAAGATTTCTGTCGCGCAGTCCTTCAGTTTCAGGGAAGGGAACGGCGTTTCGGACTTACGAGCGAACAACTTAACGACAACCAAAAATAAGCAACACCCCTCATTACATATATATCACATCAGATTATGCGTTTAAGACTGCTATTCATACTCACAACCATGTTTGGTATGTGTCTCTCCGCCCAGGTGAAATCGCTCGGCGACGAGCCGGTCGACACAATATATAACCCGACAGTCATCTATTCAGGTATGCCGAAAACTTACCAGATTGCGGGTATCAAAGTGACGGGAGTGCCGAATTATGAGGATTATATCGTAATCGGGTACACAGGTCTTAATGTGGGTGACCGTATCGAGATACCGGGTCCGGAAATCACAAATGCGGCAAAGCGTCTGGCACGTCAGCGTCTTTTCTCCACCATCCAGATAAAAGTCGAGAAGATTGCGGGCGACAAGGCATGGCTGGAATATGCACTTAAACCGCAGCCGCGCATATCAGCGATAAATTACTATGGTGTGAGCAACGGTGAGAAAAAAGACCTCGAAGAGCGCCTTCAGCTGATGAAAGGAAACCAGATTACCCCTAACCTGGTGAACCGTGCGGTAGCTATCATAAAGAAGTTTTTCGCTGACAAAGGTTTCGGTAACGCCACCGTAAGAATCGACCAGGTCGAAGACCTGTCAGCCCCCAACGAAAACATAGTGAATATCATAGTCGACAAGCATAACAAGGTAAAAGTACACAAAATCTACATTTCGGGTAATGAGGTGATGAGCGACAACGCCATCCAGCGTACCATGAAGAAGACCAACGAGAAAAATAAGCTCGTCAATCTCTTCCGTCAGAAGAAATTTGTAGAGAGTGACTTTGAAAACGACCTTGACCTCATAATCGAAAAATATAACGAGAAAGGATACCGCGATGCCAAGATTCTGAAAGACAGTGTAGTGCCTTACGATGACAAGACCGTTGACGTATATATCGATCTGGAGGAGGGAAAGAAATACTACATCAGCGACATAGACTGGGTGGGTAACACGATTTATCCAACCGAACTGCTTGACCGCATACTTGACATACGCCCCGGCGACGTTTATAACCAGAAATTGCTTAACAAGCGTATGACAGAGGATGATGACGCGGTGGCAAACCTCTATATGAACAACGGCTATCTTTTCTATCAGCTCGTGCCGATTGAAAAGAACATCGAGGGCGACTCTATCGCGCTCGAACTCCGCATGTTTGAAGGTCCGCAGGCGACTATCAACAACGTAATCATCAACGGTAACGACCGCCTGTATGAGAAAGTTATCCGCCGTGAACTGCGCGTGAAGCCCGGTCAGCTGTTCAAGAAGGATGACCTTGTGCGTTCGGCGCGTGAAATCGCGCAGACAGGTCACTTTGACCCCGAGACAATGGATATCCGCCCCGAGCCTAACGAAGAAAACGGTACGGTTGACGTCCTTTTCAATCTTGAGTCGAAGGCAAATGACCAGGTGGAGATATCATTCGGTTGGGGTCAGACAGGTCTTATCGGTAAACTTGCGCTGAAATTCACCAACTTCTCTATCAAGAATCTGTTCCGCCCCGGCACATACAAGGGTCTTATACCGCAGGGAGAAGGTCAGACATTCACCATCAGCGCGCAGACCAACGCCAAGTACTATCAGAGCTACTCCATCTCCTTCCTTGACCCGTGGTTTGGAGGCAAGCGACCTAACTCATTCTCAGTATCGGCATACTATGCGCGTCAGACAGGTATAAACTCATCGTATTACAATAACAACTGGTATAATCCATTCCTTACAGGAGGCATGGGTTACGGTTATGGCTGGGGCAGCAACTATTCCGACTACTACCAGAACTCTTACGAGAATGCCTACGACCCGAACAAAGTACTTCAGATGGTGGGTGTGACCGTTGGTTTCGGTAAGCGTCTGAGCTGGCCCGACGACTATTTCACTTTCCAGGCTGACCTGAGCTACCAGTGGTATTACCTTAAAAACTGGGATTACCTCTACTATATGAATAACGGTGTGTCAAACTCCATAGTACTCGGATTGACACTCTCACGTAACTCTATCGACAACCCGCTCTATACCCGTAGCGGTTCGACATTCTCCGTCAACCTTCAGATGACTCCTCCGGCATCGCTATTCAGCCGTCATAAAAACTGGGAGAAGCTTTCAAAGGAAAACACCACCGAGTCGCGCAAGCAGCTCTACAAATGGATTGAGTACTGGAAACTCCGTATAAAGTCACGTACCTATACCCCGCTCACCGACCCCGACGGAAAATGGACACTCGTGTTCATGACCCGCGCCGACTTCGGATTGCTCGGCAGCTATAACAAGTGGCTCAAGTCACCGTTTGAGACATTCTATGTCGGCGGCGACGGTATGTCAGGCTCCTACACTTATGCGACCGAGACCATAGCCCTGCGCGGATATGAAAACGGACAGTTCACCCCCTATGGAAAGGAAGGTTATGCCTATGCCCGTGTCGGCATGGAGCTTCACTTCCCGTTCATGCTCTCTCAGTCGACCACAATCTACGGTCTTACATTCCTTGAAGCGGGTAACGCCTGGACCGAGGTCAAGAATTTCTCGCCGTTTGACCTCAAGCGAAGCGCCGGTGCCGGTGTACGTATCTATCTGCCTATGGTCGGCATGATGGGTATTGACTGGGCGTATGGTTTCGACACCGTATTTGGCAAGAAGGGCGGAAGCCAGTTCCACTTCATTCTCGGTCAGGAATTCTAAAAAATTCACAACACGACTAAACTAATTACCTGTTAAAGCGTCATATAATCATAACCAAGTAATTGACTGCAACATGAAAAAATTGACATTAGCGCTCGTTATGGCGATAGCATTCGCCTTCGGGGCCTCGGCACAGAAATTCGCACTCATCGACATGGAGTATATCCTGAAGAACATACCGGCATACGAAATGGCAAATGAACAGCTCAACCAGATTTCCCAGCGTTGGCAGAAAGAAGTGGAGGCAAAAGCCACCGAAGCGCAGACAATGTATAAGAACTACCAGAGCGACATGGTGTTTCTGACCGACGAGCAGAAGACCAAGAAAGAGGCTGAAATCGTGGCTAAGGAAAAGGAGGCGACCGAACTCCGCTACAAATATTTCGGTCCGGAAGGCGAGCTTTACAAAAAGCGTCAGAGCCTCATGCAGCCTATCCAGGATGAAATCTACAACGCAGTGAAGAAAGTAAGCGAGGAGAGAGGCTATCAATGCATATTTGACCGCGCCTCATCCGCCAATATCATCTATGCGTCGCCGCGTATTGACGTGAGCAACGAGGTACTCGCAAAGATGGGTTACGCCAACTAATCCACCCTATATGATTTTTTAAGAGACTTTGTTTAGTATATATGGATTGAGTTTCTTATCTTTGCACAATCAATTAACACAAATAGAAAAATTTAACATTACACAACTGAATATGATGAAAAAAATTTTGCTCGCTATATTAGTAGCGTTTCCGATGCTCGCAGTAGCTCAGTCTCCCAAGTTTGGTGTCGTTAATTCCCAGACAATCATCGAGGCTATGCCCGAATTTAAGACTGCACAGGAACAGATTACTGCCTCCTCAAAGCGTTACGAAGACGAATTCCAGAAACTTAGCGAGGAAGCTGAGAAGAAATATGGCGAGTATCAGGCACTTGCAGCCGACACCCCCGAATCAATCAAGGAGCGCCGCATCCAGGAGATTCAGGAGCTCGACCAGAAGATGCAGCAGTTCCGCGCTACCGCCACTCAGGATCTTCAGCGTCAGCAGGAAGCCGCTTTCGCCCCCATTCAGGAAAAGGTGCGTCAGGCTATCGATGCAGTAGGCAAGGAAAACGGCATGACATTCATCTTCGAAAACGTGATGCCTCTTTACACCGGCACTGACGTGACTGATGTCACTCCCCTTGTAAAGACCCGTCTTAACCTTAAGTAAGTCTCATCACTAACCCCCATAAGAAGAGGGTGTATCAAGTCACGATACATCCTCTTTTTTTACACTATGACACGACTAAGCACCACCCCCGGTCCTATCGGGGTGTTTGACTCCGGATATGGCGGATTGACCATACTTGACGAGATACGCCGCAAGCTGCCGCAATATGACTACATATATCTTGGCGACAACGCCCGTGCACCGTACGGCACACGCTCGTTTGACATCGTGTATCGCTTCACTCTCGAAGCTGTGCGCTATCTTTTCGAGCAAGGATGCCAGCTCGTGATACTCGGCTGCAACACAGCCTCGGCAAAGGCACTCCGCTCAATCCAACAGAACGACCTTCCCGCCATCGATCCGGCACGCAGAGTGCTCGGGGTGATACGCCCCACTGTGGAGAAAATCGGGGAAATCACAAAAACGGGAAATATCGGCATAGTTGGAACCCCCGGCACCATACGCAGCCACAGCTACGAAATGGAAATCGAAAAGCTTTATCCCGGATTTCGCACCTTTACCCAGGCATGCCCCATGTGGGTGCCTCTTGTCGAAAACGGCGAGGCTACAGGTGAAGGGACCGACTATTTCGTGAAACGCGACGTGGAGCGTCTGATGGCGCAGAATCCCGGCATAGACACCGTGATATTAGGGTGCACCCACTACCCTCTTCTCAAAGACAAGGTTGAAAAATATGTGCCGGAAGGCGTGACCGTGCTCTCACAAGGCGCGATTGTAGCCGACAGTCTCGCCGACTACCTCAACCGTCACCCTGAAATGACGGCACGCTGCAGCAAAGGTGCAACGTGCCGATATCTTACTACTGAAAGTTCCGACAAATTTTCCGAGTCGGCGACCGTGTTCCTTTCCGAACCGGTCGAGGCAACTTCAATCACCCTCTGATTACCGCTTGCTATTCAGAAGCGATGCCGAGGGCGATTCATAGTTGGTAATGCCGAGGTCAACTCCCCGGAGCTGTTCAAGTGTGTGAACCGGTGCCGTTACATCATCGGGCAACGGCATACCTGAAAATTCCCCGAAATAAAGCAGACAGCCATCTTTCCACCATTGCGCGTCGCGAGCCTGCGTTGCAAGACGCTCCTCGACATCGCTGTACAGCGCCGGCGCGATGTAAGGCTTCGCCTTCATCCATGCCTTCTGCATGTCGCTCACGGCGATACATCCGCGCTCGTAATGACGGCAAAGCTCATCCCAGAGCGTTGCACCCGACTTCATCGTGTAATCCCACGGTAGATGATGAAACCACAACAGCAGTTCATCGGGACATGTGGATGCGGAAGCATACTGCGTACTGTAAGGCTCCGGATACTGAGACACGGCATTACTGCCCGACGGAGAGCGGTCAAACCCTATCCCAGCCGAGTCGGCGCGGTGATAATATGACGGAAGCCAGTCGGGGCGCGCTCCCTCAGGATTGCACCAAGGTTCCGGTCCGTAGTGGTGCCCGAAAGCAAACAGATGGTGAAGCCCGAGAGGCATCATATAGTCGACTACACCCTCGCGGCTGCCGAGCATCATATCCTCAAGAGCGGTTTTCACATCATCGGGAATCTCATTTGACCCGTAGACAGTCGCGGGCAACCATTCCCGGGCGATTTCCTTACTACCAAGCGACGGATTCCACGCAAGACGCCCGAAGGCATACCAGTTTGCCTGGGCAAGCGGGTGACCGGTCCAGTTTTCATCATCGCCGATATTCGCCACACCGGCGATTGCAGTCAATGATGACGGATTCACCCAACCGAAAAACTCCTCCCACATCGGGGCAAGGAAAGCGAGATGATTGGCGTGACCGAGATATTCCTGCGTCACCTGCAGCTCCGCCATCTGCGGAGTCGACGGCATCGCGCCGAAAAGCGGGCTGAACGGCTCACGCGGCTGAAAATCGACCGGACCGTTTTTAATCTGTACAATCACATTGTCGTCAAATTTCCCGTCGAGAGGCTGAAACTCGATATAAGCCTGCTTCGCACGGTCGGCATCGGCAGGCGAATAAACAAACGCGCGCCACATAACCTTGCCTCCGTGATGACGCAACGCACGAGCCATCATGTTGGCACCTTCAGCGTGGGTACGACCGAAATCACAGGGACCGGGCTGCCCCTCCGAGTTCGCCTTCACGAGAAATCCACCGAAATCTGGAATAAGACCATATATCTCGTCACATTTTCGCTTCCACCATCTTGCCACATCCTTATCGAGAGGGTCGGCGGTAGGAAGCGAGTCAAGCTGCATGGGAGCCGCGAAGTTAGCTGACAGATACACCTTGATTCCATACGGACGGAAAATATCGGCAAGCACCTTGACCTTTTCAAGAGACTCACGCGAGAGGATGCGCGACGAGGCGTTGACATTATTGAGCACTACCCCATTGATACCTACCGATGCGTTGGCGCGGGCATATTCCTTGTAGCGAGGCGACACCACACCGGGCAATTCCTCCCATTTCCACAAGCTCTTTCCCGCATAACCGCGTTCTACCGTACCGTCAAGATTGTCCCAATGGTTGAGCACACGCAGATTAAACGCCGGCATTTCGGTTATCGCCGATTCCACGGAAGCACCCATCGCCTGAAGGCGCAGCAAATGATAGGCACCATAGAGCAAGCCCTTGCCGGTATTTGCCGTGATTGTCACGCAACCGTCATCCGGCACTATACGGTAGCCCTCTTCTCCGAGTGTCTTGTCGCGCTTCTCACGCAGTACCACCCTATCCTTGCCATGCCAGGAATCGCGCAACTCCTGAGCCGCGACAGAGGCTGTAACGCCTTTGGCTTCCAGCGTGACCGAAGCATTGTTGGCGGAGTCGGCAACGGGGAGCCATAACCGCGACCCGCTATATGCCATTGCCGACATGCTGAATAGCATGCCGGCAACTATAGTAAGAAATGTTGAAACGTACTTATTCATCGCCTGTACCGCCACCGTCAATAGTCTTTATCTTGCCGTCGGCATCATATTCCAGTTCGGTCACCTTAAGGCTGCGGAGCCAGGTCTTGCCACCGGAGGGCACACAGTCGTGATGGAAGAGATACCATTTACCTTTATATTCCGCAATGGCGTGATGAGTGGTCCATCCTACCACCGGAGTCATGATACATCCCTGATAGGTGAACGGTCCGTAAGGATTGTCACCGATAGCGTAGCAGAGACGATGGGTGTCGCCTGTAGAATATGAGAAATAATACTTGCCGTTGTACTTGTGCATCCATGATGCCTCGAAGAAACGGCGCGTATTGTCACCGGCGGTAAGGGGTTTGCCTGTCTCGGGGTCAAGAATCACAATGGGTCGCGGTTCTTCGGCAAACTGAAGCATATCCTTGGTCAGACGCACGACACGCGACGGTATTGCCGGACATTCGTCAGGCTCGAGATGCGGTTCTTCAAGAGCCTTGTTGTCACGGTAACGCTGAAGCTGACCGCCCCACAGACCGCCGAAATACATGTAATAGTCGTCACCTTCCTTGAACACAGCAGGGTCGATAGAGTAGCTGCCACGGATAGGATCGGCAAGCGGGATGAACGGTCCTTCGGGACTGTCGGCAATCGCCACTCCGATATGGAACACATCGTTCTTATCTTTCATCGGGAAATACATGTAGTATTTTCCGTCTTTCTCGGCTACATCACAGTCCCAGAGCTGACGGCCTGCCCAGGGTATATCCTGAAGGTCAAGCACCTTGCCATGGTCAATCACCTCGCCCTCCATAACGTCGTCGGTGGAGAATACGTGGTAATCTTTCATTTCAAAATGGTCACCGTTGTCATTTTCACCGGCACCGCTGTCCCAGTCATGAGAGGGATATATATACACTCTGTCGTTAAACACATGTACAGCCGGGTCAGCCATATAGTCGCCGGGTACAAGATATCTCATTTTTTTCATGATGTTATTATATTTGGATGATTACTTCTTCTCCTGTGCAAGATACTTATTGAGGAAGGGCTTCATTTCATGGTTGCGGTCAAATAACAGCGGATAGTCGGTCCTGCCGTGGATGGGCCAGTCGTTTCTCCATGTATCGCGGTCGCTAAGACCCCATGCAGTCACGCGAGAAACCACATCGGAATGTTTTACAAGCATATCCATCATCATTTCCATGCGGTCGTTCCACTCCTGTGCCACATTGGCGGGAAGTCCGTCGGGATACGGGTTCTGGTTCTCTGCCTGCGCAATGGTGTCGCCGACATTAGCCGAATGAGTCACCGAAGGAAGCGCGCTCATGTCCCATTCGGTAATCATTACCTTGCACCCTGTGCCGCCGAATGCCTCCAGAGACTTTTCATACGCGTCAAAATCAGGATAGTCGATACCGACGTGCGACTGCATTCCGATACCGTCGATACGCAATCCGCGCTGCTTCATGTCATTGACCATCTTGATTACAGTATCGCGACGTCCCTGCTCATGCATGCCATAGTCATTGTAATAGAGTTCGGCATCGGGGTCAGCCTCATGGGCATACTGGAAAGCGAGCGGAATAAACTCCTCGCCGAGTATTTCATAGAAACCGCTGTTACGGTAGCTGCCATCTTCAAGAATAGCCTCATTTACAACATCCCAGGCATCCACTCTTCCCTTGTAACGCCCCACGATGGTATAGATATGGTCGCGCATACGCTGCTTCAATGTCTCGGCATCGACATAATTGCCTTTGTCATCGAAAAGAAACCAGGGTGCCAGCTGCGAGTGCCATATAAGGCAGTGTCCTATGATAAACATATTGTTTTCCTCCCCGAAATTCACGAAAGCATCAGCATCATCCCAGAAATACTCGTTTTCCTGCGGATGTATCTTCTCACACTTCATGACATTCTCGGCAACGATGGAGTTGAAATGCTTCGCAACGATAGCCTTTCCTATAGAATCGGTGCCCGCAACCTGATCGGCATTTACGGCTACACCCATAAGAAAGTTGTCCTTAAAAGCCTCTTTCAATGTCGGCTCGGCATCAACTTTCTGCGAGCAAGATGTCAACGACATTCCGGTTATTGCCATTCCGGCAACAATCATTGATGAAATTAATTTCTTCATAAACCTGTACTGATAATATAAAAACTAAGATAAAATAATATTCACGACATTATCCCTTATGACGGCGTTCAATCTCGGCATTGATGCTGTCGATACGGTCATCGTCAAGCTCATACTTCGAGATGATAAACATCGCGAGGAGAAGCAAGATTGCAGGGATGACTGAAACGAGCCAGAGAATACCCTGCTCGGCAAACGGAGTCTGCACGGCGGCTTCCTTGTCGAAATGAACAAACTGCAGCACCAGTCCGGGGACAACGCCTCCAAGTGCCATGCCTGCCTTATAGAATATACCGGTGAGAGCGTTGACGATACCTGAAATACGCTTTCCGTGGGTGTACTCGCCGTAAGAGATTACTTCCGGCACAAGCGCCCACATGTAGCCTGTAGCAACAATTATACCGGTCGATTTCACAAACTGAGCCACATATACAAGCCACATGTGCTCCTTGAGAGCGTCAATCATCGAAATCATATACAGCAGTCCCATACCCACAACGGCAGTCATCAGGAATATGTAAAACATACCTTTTTTACCTACCATCCGCTTGATTTTGGGAATAAGAGGCATGAAGATGAAGGCCGGTATTGAGCCGAGTCCCATGAATATGGAGAGCTGGTCGGCTGTACCGTGGAGATTATAATTGATATAATAGGCACCTGCCGAATTGCTTATCGCCATAAGTCCGAAAGCGGTGATAAAGAAGAACGCGAGGATACGCAAAGGCTTGTTGCGTACAAACTCGAGCCAAAGGTCAGACACTTTCACATTTTCTGTCTGCGACTTATCCATCACCACGCGCTCGCGACACTGTGAGAAGCAGAATATTAGCAGGGCAAGTCCGACTATTCCGTAGATTGACATTGTGATAAACCATGCCGTGTCACTTGACGAAAGGTCGGTGGTCTCAGTGGGGTCAAAAATCTTAAGGATAATAGGAATACCCATGCCGACGGCAAGACCGCCGACATTTGCCATAAACATCCTGACGGAGGTAAGGATTGTAATCTCGTTGGTGTCGCGTGTCAGCGATGCGTTGAGAGCGCCGTAAGGCACATTGACAAGAGTATAACACATTGACAAGCCGACGTAGGTTATGTAGGCATAGAGCAAAGAGCCTGAAAAACCGTTCCAGAAACAGAGAATGGCAAAACCTGTCAAAGGAATGCCGCCAAGCACCAGATAGGCACGGTATTTTCCAAGTTTCGGGTCATGCTTGTCGACAAAAGTACCTACGAGCGGATCCCATATCACATCCACAATCCTGACAATCAGAAACATTATCGCCGCAACTGCCGGTTCCAATCCATACACGTTGGTATAGAAGAAGAGCAGATACATGCTTATTGTCTGATAGATAAGATTCTGGGCGAGGTCACCCGACCCGAATCCAATACGCTGAAGCCAGCTGAGTTTATAGAAGCCACGGTTTTCCGTGGTCGTCACGTTATTTCCGTCTATTGTTAACTGTGTATCCATATTTAATTTTATCTAAGGTCAAAAGAATTACTTTTTATCGTTTCGGGCGGTGACCGCATCAGCGACACGACCGCCAAGAGTCTTTTTGTCAAGCGGATGTATATCGTTCCACTCTCCGAGGTCGGAATTGTGTATGAGCACCGCCCCTGGCACGGATTCTGCGACACCTGCCTGCACCTTGCGCATCTCGGCCCACGCCGCGCGACCTGCCTTGTCGGCGGGATGCAGATAATCGGCAAGCTCGACTATATAAAACGGCATCGACTCATCGGCAAAAGCCTTGCGCCAGTCGGCAATCATGGTGGTGAGCAGCGCACCGTATTCATTGCGGCGGCTTACATTTGACTCGCCCTGATACCACACCACTCCGGCGACCGGGAGATTGACAAGCGGATGAATCATCGAATTATAGAGCACTGTAGGCTTGTAACACCAGAACTCCATGCCCGGTCCATGCACCATCGGTGCGCCGAGATGATAGCGCCAGTCGCCTTCAAGGCTTACTTCCTCTCCGTTGCCTAAAAGGAGTTTATACGGCTTTTCCGGCACAAAGCTACCGCTGCCGTTTTGGCTGAACAGTCTCACGGTGACATTGTTTGTCCCTTCCTTCAATACTCCGGCAGGCACATTGTATATGCGCGGCGGATACTGATATGAAGTAGTGCCTACAAAGGTGCCGTTGACATATACAGAGTCGGCATCTATGATACACCCGAGACGGAGCACAGCCGGTTTCTCTGCCTGCTCGGCGGTAAGGGTCACGTTTTTACGAAACCAGTGAGAGCCGTTTATCGGGTTAAGACCGTCGCTCGCCCATTTATTTCCTGTCCAGCCGTTGTGGAGGTCGTCACCGGTAACTGTGCCGTCGGTCACAGTGCCTTTCACTATATCGACCACTGCCCAGCCGGAATCATCAAAATCGGGGGCATACCACATTTTTTCGCCGTGCAGACCGGGGTCACCGGCATAAAGGGCGGCATTCCAGTGAGCGTAATTCTGCCCTTCGACTTTTTTTACACTTTCACGATATGCGTCATCTTCATATATACGCTTTTCATTGATTGCGCGCGGAAATGCCTGAAGCGACTCCTCGCTTATCCACGACTCAACCGGTGTACCGCCCCAGTTGGCGCTGATAATTCCGACCGGTACGCCGGTGCGGGCATTCAGGTCCTTGGCAAAGAAATAGCCGAGTGCCGAGAAGCGCATAACATTGTCCTGAGTCGCCGGCTTCCATGCCGCAGCTTTGGTATCTTCAAGCGGTTTATGAAATTCCACCTCGCGGGGCACATAATACTGTCGCACCTCATTGCTTGAATAGGCGGCAATCTCATCGGCAAACATGTCGGTGACACGCGACACAGGCAATTCCATATTGGACTGCCCGGAACAGATAAACACGTCGCCCGACAATACATCATCCAGGGTCACATCATTTATCGTGAACGTATATGGACCGCCCGCTTTTAGTGCAGGAAGTTCGAGCGACCATTTCCCGTCATCGCCGGCAACGGTAGTGACACCCTTGCGTGACCCGACAGGCTTCTTCCGGCTGTCGGTCACCTTGACCGAAACAGGCTCTCCCGGGTCGGCTGTACCCCACAGTCTCACCGGAGCCTCTCTCTGTACAATCATGCCTGACGACAACACCTGGGGCAGCTTGACCCGCGCTTCCGCAGGCATCGCCGCAACCGACATCGCCACAGTCATGGTAATAGATAAATACTCTTTTAAATGCTTCATTATGACTGGTTATTTATATTGATAGAGTTTTACATGCAACACCTGAAAATCATCGACCCCGATACGCACATGACGACCTTGATGGGTCTCGTCGCCGTTATAGCGGCGCACAAACCGCAACGTGCCGTCAGGATTGACCGCCACCTCATCGACCGACGCAAGCCCGGCGCGCATACCGCCGCCCCATGAGGGAGCGGCATTGCGGTCACTCCCGGCGTTAAGGAAACCATCCTCGCCGAGGTTGCGCTTCACGCTGCTTTCAGTCTCATTTTCAAATTTCACCACTATTCCCGTGCCCGCGATGATATACTCGTCGGGGGCGAGGCGTATTATAACCCCTCCCACAGGCATCCATTCCGAGCCGTCGGTGGCTCTCGGATCCCATGGCAATGTGAAATAGTGATTGGCGGTTATTTTCAGCCCGTCATGACGCAGTATGCGCTCAGTCGAGTCATTGTCAAAGTAAAACCCGTTCATGATTCCCTTGCCTTGATATTTTACCAGCAAAGGCATCAGGTCTCTCAATGCAGCATATCCCCTCACCGGGGTTGACTGCGGCGAATCACTGCCGTTCTCTATCGAAAACGGACTGATGCCGATAGCATCATGCTCGCCTATGACATAATACGCCTGTGCCGCATTACCGTCAAACCGGCGTATTTCAGGTATAAAAAGCGGATTGTCCGATGTGTGGTACTGAGCCACCCAGTCGGTAAATCCTTTATCATAAAGGTCAGGCGAAAGTATGTCGACCGTAGGAGCTGCGGCATGCCATATATCTTTCAGATGGGCAAGCGGACCCGCCGAGGGATATTCCCCCGGCTTCCTGCCGCGACTGTTCATGGCGGCGTTGACATATAGCGGACGACCGAGTATGTCACGCGCCTCACGTGCCAGCCGTTCCACATAGGCGGCATAGTTCCACGCCATAAAATATTCATCGGAATAGATATCGTCGCCGAATACCTCGCGCCAGCTTCCGGCGCGCTTCATCCCGTTCTCGCGCCAACGCTCCAACAGCTGCGGATGAAGTGATTTCTTATTTTTTTCAAGAAAAGCTATGAGCTGTGAAGGCACGCCCTTGTCATACTCCCGCTGTGCGGCGGCAGAGTAATCACGCGCGTCCTCAAGCATACCTATCTCATTTTCTATCTGCACCATCAGCACGGTGCCATCCTTGTCGACATCGGCAAGATGACTGAGCCACGCCTTGAACGCACGGCTGTCAGCCTGATATACATTTTCGGAAAAAGCGCTTGCTATCTCCAGCGGCTTGCCATCCGAGGTGTAAGCCCTGGGGTATTTCTTATAATCGGATTTAAACCACGACGGGGCGTAGCAGCTCATGGAGTTCTTCCACGCTCCAAACCATAAAAACACTACTTTAAGACCGCAGCGCCGAGCCTCTTCAAGAGTAGTGTCGATAAGTGAAAAGTCAAAATCGCCCTCTACCGGCTCCACCATATCCCAGTACACCGGCACAAGCACGGTGTTAAGATTCATACGCTGAAGTTTCGGGAATATACGCGCGATGTCTGCCGGCGACGATGCCGAACTGTTACCGAGCTCTCCGCCAAGTATGACAAACGGCTTTCCGTCAACGTAAAGCTGTGTCGCGCTACCCTGCTTGTGCAGAGAGATATCGGCGGCTTGAATTACGGTTACACATAACAACGCACATAAGATGGCGATTACTTTTTTCATCCTCTAAAATATAAAAAACCAAAATACAGAAGAACTAAGACTATAGCTAACAGCAAAGTTATATTTTTATATAATTTTCACCAATCATTTTTAAGTAAAAATTTCACTGTCGACCCATAAATTTCTTAGTTCTTCTGTATTTTGGCAAGTTAAGATTTCAATTATTCAGTTACTTCTTCCTCCTTTTCATGAAGATTTTTCCAATCCTCACCGGAGAATGTACCGGCAATGTCTTCTCCGGCAATAGCGTCACATACACCCTTGTAGGCAACCTTACGCTGATAGTTGCTGTCGAAGATGTTGGGAGCATCGCCCTTCAGCCAGTATTCATGCTCTTTCTTGTTGTCGGAAAGAGTCCAGATAGTCACTGCCGACTGCTGAGCCTCAGGTACATTCTCAAAATATGAGCTGAGAATCATGCGGTAAGTGTCACCCTGGCTGATAAGCTGCTGTGCCGACGGGGTGACAGTCTTGCCCTCCTCGACTCCGAATGCCACGTCAAGCTCAGTGATACGTATCAGCTTGCCGGTAGCGGCGAGAGTCTTGAACATTGCATCGACCTGCTCCTTGGAGATATTGACATTGACGTGCATCTGTGTGCCGATACCGTCGACATGAGCGCCATTTTCATCGATATACTTGACGAAGTTAATCAGTTCGGCAAGCTTGGCGGGATTGCTTTCAAGATTATAATCGTTGACAAAGAGCTTGGCGTTGGGCGCGTATGTGCGAGCAAATTCAAATGCCTTCACAGCATAATCCTTGCCGAGATAATGACCCCAGTACCAGTGCTGGTTGCCGGCATCCGACGCCCAGTTAAGCACCAGACCGGTTTCCTCGCTTTCTTCGGGTGCGGCATCAGGAGTGCCGTCACTTGCAGTGCCGCCAAACACACCGTCAATACCGCGCCAGCGCGGTACCCCGTCGGTGATAGGCTCGTTGATTACATCCCATGCGTCAACGCGGTCGCCCATATGCTCGGCAACGCCCTTAATCCACTGCTCCATCGCATCGGTGAGTATCTGCTTTTTCTCCTCTGCACTCTTGAGCACGTAGGTGATGCCGCCTGCACGGCGCTTAACCTGAGCGGGTTCTTCCGATACTTCGGTCACCATCACATTATCAATGTAATAGGTCACTCCCGGCAGGTAGCCGAAGTCAAGATTAAACTGCCATGTAGTAAAGCCCTCCTCAAAGTCTATGCTGAAATTCTGCAGGACTACATCTATATATGTCCATCCGGTAGAGGTCTCAAATGCCTCTGTCCAGCTCGATTGCGAGCCGGTCCAGTTCATCCACGGCCACTTGTTAGAAAGAGCGTCATTAAACGACACGCGACCCTGACCCGCCTGGTCGGACTTCACGTAGAACGACAGCTCGACCTTCGCGCCGGGAGTCATGATAGGAATCTCCGGTGAGATTACCTGAAGGTCCCATGCGTTTGCAGAAGCATCGGAAGCAGTCATCTTGAGCACATTCTTGTTGCCGGAAGGAGCATCACCGATTTCAACAACCTCAACGCCGGCTCCGGTGTTCTGAAGAGTCCAACCCTCTGTACCGTCGGCAAAGTTGCCGTTGTCACAAAGATTCTTCGGGCCATCATTCTTGACACCGAATTTAAAGTCGTCAACCCACAGGTTGCTCCCCGGAGTGCCTCCGAACTGAATACCTACACGGCAAATATCGGCAGTGCTTTTCTCATCATAAACAAACTCGCCTGTGCAATAAGTCCAGTCGGCACCCGCGGTGAATGAGTCCTTGTAAATACCTCCATAGGATTCGTTCTGTCCCATAAATTGCACTGTAAGATTGCAGTCGGACTTAACATAGAACGAATAAGCATACGTCTCGCCGACAATAAGATTAGTGGGCCAGAAAAGCTGGCAGTCATAATTGACATTAGTCTCGTCGGTCATCGTGAAATGCAGCGCATAGTCACTGTCATGACCCGGCTGCTCCACGGCGTAGGTATATTTACCCCAGAGACCTGTCCAGCCGGCACTGGTACCATCCTCAAAACCGGAGTTGCTTATCACGTTGATACATACATCGTCACCGCTTACCTCAACCTTCATTTCGGGGGCAATGAGCGACTTGAGGTAAGTCTGCTGTTGCTGGGTGTGCCAGAGCATGTTGTGACCGTAAAGCTTCATTCCGGCAGGAAGCGCGGCAAGTACCCGGTCGACCGTTGTAAAGTCAATCGTACCGTTTGACTTCATCAGCGACCCCATCTTCATGGCGTTGCCGAGGGTGACACCGGTGAAGTTCTCGTCGACGATAGCCTTGTAGGCGGGATCGTCGAGATACATGTCGGCACCCATTCCGAGCGAAAGGTTAAGTCCGGGACGGTACTGAGCCACATAATCCTTGATTGGCTTGTAAAGAGCTATCTGTTCGGCAAGCTGAAGAGGTATTTCCGAAGCCTCGACAGTAGGGTCGCTCCCCTGCCATTCCATTATCTGATCATCGCAGCCGGCAATTACTGTGGCGAGTGCGACTGACGGAAATATCAATTTATTTAGTTTCATTGTGTAATTCTTGGTTTAAATGATTACTTTGTTTCCTCATCCTCGGGATAATCGGAGATGGTTACAAACTCATAAGGCACGATACGCCAGTTGTCGACATAAATCTTCGGTCCGGTAAACGCGGTCGACTTGAACTTGAATGTGTCCTTGCCTTTTTCCACCTCGAAATCGGTATTGACAAAGCCCATGCCGAAGTTACGGTAAGAAGCGTCGTTACGGTCGTTGATTACATCCTGGAACACCGGCTTGACCGATGCCTCGTTGTCGTTGAACACGGTCTTGTATTTGTTCAGTTCCGACAGCGGTATGGTCACGGTCTGCCATCCCTCGGTCTTGAACGGAACGACTGCGGGATTATCCTCGGCATCGGTTCCAAGCCAGGGAATGTAGAAATAAGTGGCGCCATAGCGGTCATCGGAGCCGTAGCCTGCCCAGTTGAAATTGTTGATAAGCGCGATTTCAATCTGTCCGGTGGTACCCCACTCTTCCGGCACGTTGATTTCAAACTGAAGCGCAATTTTGGTGAGGGAGGTCTCGGGTGCGATATACGGAGTCATGCGGGTCCAGTCGTCAAGCTCGTCATCGTTACCGGCGGTCCAGCACTCGGTGACACGCGGCTTGCCTGATGACACACCTCCATCAGCGTTAAGCAGACGGTCGGGCACAACCTGCCAGCATTTGCCATATTTACCTTCAGGATCATCGGCAAGGTCGTCGGCATTAATCATCGAGCCATCTTCCTTCCAGCTCCAGTAGCCCTGTGTACCGGCACCGTCAAAGTCAAGAATCATGCAGTTGCGATTATTGAAATAATCGGGTGTCTGTGCGATACCGTTGGCTCCGATAGCTACAATCGCCCCGCCTTCGGTAACGCCGGAAGGCATCACAAACGAGAACCATTCGCCATCCTCATCATCGCTGGCGATACCTTCGGTCACCTCGACACCCCCGGGAAGGGTGACTTTGCTTATCTCCTGAAGCGAACCGCCGAATACCACCACTCGCTCTCCGACAGGAGGAAGAGTGTTGCTGACAGAAGTCACGGAGGGTGAAGCGGCGCGTATCTCAAACTCGCACACCGACTCCGCTCCATCCTTTACAAGACGGATAGTATTTCGCACCTCCGGCTCGGCATCGGCAACGGGAGTCTTGGCATTGAGCGTCACAAGCATCGAGTTGTCGCTCACGTAAGCACGGTTGAAATAAGTGTCGTAACCGTTGACATATACATTCTTTATGCCTATGAAACCGCTACCTTCGAGGCGTATCATCTGACCCAGACGGGCGTAAGTCACCTCGCGGTCGGGCACCGATGACTTGACATCCTCAAGATATACCTTATTTACCACAGGCGTGGTCTTTGCGTTGTCCTCGTCGAAGTAAGGGTCATCGTCGTTACAGGCGACCATCCCCACCGACAGTACAGCTAAGGCTGAAAGCCATATATATTTTAAACTTTTCATGTTGTTGCGTAATGATATTATTTATATAAATCTTCAACCGAAATCTCGCGGGGACCGAATTCGTAGGCAACAGGAGTCTCCTTTAGAAGCGGGTTTCTGCCTGCATCGACATCCGATACCGGAAGGGTGAGACGTGCCACTGTAGCCTGGTCCACGTCGGTGGCATCGGCGGTCTTCTCATACTGGCAATCCTCATCTTCATTCCATTCGTAGCTTGCGTTACGGTCCTGATGATTCAGATAGTTGACCACTTCTGACTCCATGTAGTAGGAACGGCGGAGAAGGTCGTACCAGTACTGGCCCTCGAAGGCAAGCTCTATGCGGCGCTCATAGTGGATGGCATCATAGTCGATGCGGTTGAGCGACGGCATACCGGCACGTGTACGTACCTTGTTGAAATATTCAAGGGCGGTGGCATCGGTGGTCGAAGCGCTGTTGCCGAGGATAGCCTCGGCGAGGTTGAGATATACCTCGGCAAGACGAAGCATATAGGTGTTGACACCCGATGATTGCTGATAGCTCTGACCGTTGTCGTCGAGTTTGCCAATCACATGCTTCTTCACATTACACTTCTTGGCATAGTCGCTTTCAGTGACATTATAGGTGTAACCGCCGTTTTCCACATTAAGGTCGGGATAAAACTCGCCGACAGTGGCGATGGTATAGTGACGGCGTATGCGGTCCTGCTTGTCATAGGTGCGCACAAGGTCAAAGGAAGCGTATGTCGCATTACCCCAGTTGACCTCACATACCATTGTGGACCAGCCGAAGAACGCGGAGATGGCGTTGTTACAACCCCATCCGATAGCGCTCGTTGCACCGGAAAGCCACTGCAGCTGGAAAAGGGACTCCTTGTTGTTGTTCCATGTCTTTACAGCGAAAAGGTCGCCATAGTTTTCCATAAGCTCGGCGGGTCCCTCTATACACTTGAGGGCTGCTTTCTTGGCAAGGTCAAGATAGTAGGTGTTACGGACTCCGCGGTCATGGTCGGTAGCTATGTTGCTGCCGTCGTATGCACCGTCGGTGGTAAGACCTGCCATGGAGAGGTACACACGCGAGAGTATACCGAAAGCACTGTACTTGGTTACGCGGCCGGGCTGTGACGACTGCGGGGCAAGATTGGCTGCGGCATACTCAAGGTCGCGGATGGCAAACTCCATTACATCGGTCACGCGATGGGCGGGAAGCACGGGATTGGCGGCGGCATCGGTGGTGTTGGTATAGATAATCGCCTTGTTCCAGAGCGACCCGATATACCAGTAGGCGAGTCCGCGCATGAAACGTGCCTCAGCCATACCCTGTATCTTGGCTGCCTCGGATGCGCCTGCACCGGCATTGAGGATACGGTTCACTACATTGTTGGACTGTGCCACGACGGAGTAGAAGGCATTCCACGAGTCTTCAAGACCGGGAGAGAGCGATGTCTCGGTAAAATTGGTGTAAGGATAGATGTAGTCCGACCATCGCGCGGTGATGTTGTTGGAACGACCGTCGCCCATGCTGTAATACGCCTTGTCGTTGAAGCTGTTCCATACATAATTATATAGTGGTGCCGTGGTAGCGAGCACGGCGCCGTCATTGTCGATAAACGACCCGTCGCTGCCCTGTGTGGTATTCTGCTGAGTCAGGAAGTCCTCGCATGATGTGAGAGCGAGACTGCCTGCAAAGAGAGCGGCTAATAATATTTTAGTTTTCATTATTTATCAGTTGGATTAAGGTTAGAATGAGACATTAAGACCAAACGTATAGATGCGCGGCGACGGATAGCGGCCGTAGTCGACACCTGTCATGAGGGCGTCGCCATACATTGCGCCGACCTCGGGGTCAAGACCTTTGTACTTGGTCCATGTGTGTACATTCTGTGCGCTGAAATACACGCGCAGATTCTGAAGATAAATCTTGCGCATCCAGTTGCGGGGGAATGTATAGCCGATGGAGATGTTCTGCAGACGGATATAAGAGGCATCCTCCACAAGCAGGTCGCTGACACGCGAATAGTTGGCGTTGGCATCGGTGCGCTGCAGTGCCGGCATGGTGGTGGCACCGGGGTTGGTGACATGGAGGTTACGGTAGTCGTCGGCGGGGAGACTCGGGTCAATCACATCGACTTTGGCATAATTGAGCGATGAGCGCAGGATATTGGAGTTCTGGCGCGGATCCTCGATACGCATACGGGTGAGGTTGAGCGCGTCGTTACCGTAAGAGCCTGAGAAGAAGATATTCAGGTCGATGCCTTTCCAAGTGAAGGTGTTGCCGAAGCCCCATGTGAATTTCGGTTCCGGATTGCCGATGAAAGTACAGTCGCTGCTGTCAATCACGCCGTCGCCATTGATATCCTCGTAGATATAGTCACCTATCCAGGTAGAACTCTGTGAGATGGTGTTGCCCGACGGGATTGCCACCTGAGTGAGATTGCCTGCGGCGTCGTGGTAGTAGAAATCTTCCGGCTTGTCGAAACGACCTATTACCTTGTAGCCCCAGAACTGTCCGATAGGCTCGCCTACAACGGTCTTGGTGACGATGTAGTTGGTTGACGAAGGCTGGTAGCTCTTCTCGATTGATGAACTTGCGGTGTCAAGCGACTTTACTTTGTTGCGGTTGAGCGAGAACACTACATTTGATGTCCACTGGAAGTCACGGGTCACGATATTAGTGGTGTTGAGGGTAAGCTCGATACCCTTGTTTTCAATTGAACCCACGTTACCCCACGGATTGTTAGCCGCACCCTGTCCGGCTGAACCGAGGAATGACGGGAGCGGAAGCTGGAGCAACAGATTGTCGGTCTTCTTGTAATATACATCGGCGATAAACTCGATGCGGTTCTGGAGCAGACCAAGGTCGATACCTATATTATATGAAGAGGTAGTCTCCCAGGTGAGGTCGGGATTGGCTGTATTGCCGGTGAGCACACCTACACCCCACGGGGTAGTCTTGTTGGCAAGGAGTGCCATGTAGGCGTAGTCGGTGACATTCTGGTTACCGGTCTTACCCCAGCCGGCGCGTAGCTTGAGGGAGTTGATGGTCTCTACATCGCGGAGGAAGCTCTCCTGTGAGATACGCCATGCAAGGGCGACTGCAGGGAACCAACCCCATTTGTGACCCTTGGCGAACTTGGATGAACCGTCGCGACGTATAGTTGCGGTCAACAGATAGCGCTCGTCAAACGAATAGAACGCCCTACCGAAGAACGATGCTATTGAATTGTTGTTACGTGATCCGGTAGATGTCGATTTCGAGATATCACCGGCACTGAGGTCGGGAGTACTGTTGGAAAGGAAGCCCGTGGTGGCGCCTACCTGATTTTCCCAGTAGCTTTTCGACATTTCCTGACCGAGCATGATGTTCACGTTATGCTTACGGGCGAAAGTGTTGTTGTAAGTCAATATGTTACGCCATGACCAGTATTTCGTGTCGGTCTTTGTCCATCGTGATGTACGCTGGTCCTGGGTTTTGATACCGAACTTATAGTCAGGTTCGTAGAAGTAATATTTGTTGAGATTGTAGTCGCCCGAAAGCTCGGTACGCAGAGTCAGACCCTTGTAGAGGGTTGCCTCAAGGAAGGCGTTGAAACGGAAATTCAGTTTCTTGTTCTTGTTGGTGATGATTGAGGCGAGACCTACGGGATTGTCAGGCATCCACACATCGTCAGGTCCGTCAAACGACCCGTCGGGAGCGGTTACGGCAACAGTAGGCTGCTGAATGAGGGCGCTGATGATTGTATTGTTGTCAGTACCTACCTGCTGCTTGGAATCGGTCAGTGAGAAGTTCACTCCCCCGCGCAGCCAGTTCTTTATCTGGCTTTCAAGATTGGCTCTCAGGGTATAACGCTTGAATCCCGATCCGAGAGCGATACCGTCCTGGTCAAGATAGCCGCCTGAAAACGCCCATGTGGTGCGCTCGTTACCTCCGGCTACGGAGATGTTGTGATTCATCATGAACGCCTTGCGGAAAAGTTCATCCTGCCAGTCGGTGCCTTCACCGAGCAGTTCGGGACGCACGAAGGCGTTGTTCTTGTCCACTGAACTGAGGTAATCGGCGCGGAAATTATGATGCTCCGCATATTCGCGCAGATTCAGCATCTCATATTTCTTAGGCATCTCCTGCCAGCCGAGATACACGTCGTAGGTCACGGTAGCCTCACCCGCTTTTCCTCGCTTGGTGGTAATCATGATTACACCGTTGCTCGCGCGCGAACCATATATTGCTGTCGCGGAAGCGTCTTTCAGTACATCCATCGACACGATGTCCGACGGGTTGATTGACGCAAGGGGGTTGGAGCTTTCATCGTCGGTAGCAGAGTCGATGACCACGCCGTCAATGACGAAGATAGGCTGGTTGGTGGCGTTGAGTGAGTTGATACCTCGGATACGGATTGAAGTCGAGGCACCCGGCGTACCGGAGTTGGCTTGAATCTGCACACCGGCGGCACGACCCTGAAGCACCTGGTCGATACTGGTGGAGATTGACTTCTTTACGGCATCCTCGCCTACTGAAACGACAGAACCGGTGAGGTCACTGCGTTTCATCTGACCGTAACCGACCACAACAACCTCGTCAAGGACCGCCGAATTTTCCTCCAGGGTCACATTGATGACGTTGCGGCCGTTCACGTCGATTGTCTGCGTGTTGTAGCCTACGTAAGAAACTGTGATGGTACCCTTGGGCGAGATGCTCAAGCTGTATTTACCATCAATGTCGGTCGATGTACCGTTGGAAGTACCTTTCTGCTGGACGGTTGCCCCGATCAAAGGTTCTCCCAACTCATCGACAACTGTACCCGAGACTGTGATTGTCTGGGAAAATGCCCATAGCGGCGACATGATGCATATCAGCACTGCCGCTATGAATTTCAGATTAAACTCTGTGCATTTCATGAAAATAATTTTTAGTTTTTGGGAATAATTTAAGTTCTCGATTGGTTTAAATTTTCGGTAACAGTTTGTCGGTTTGGGTTAATTTTTTAATAAAAAGGGTTAATATTTTCAGTTGTGATAGTAATTGGGTAAAAGAAGGTTGATAAATCGATTGATTTCAATGCAAATTTAGCTTTTTTATACATAACTACATCGATTTTCACGTTACAATTATGCGATTTTACGCTACATGACCATCTCCTATGTTACACAAATCATCCAAAATGTAACATTTATGTTATACAACATAAAATTTGGCTTTTCTCCATGTTTCATTTTACCTATTTTTGCACAAAACTCATGCCATGAAACTGCATCGCCTTTTCATTATCACGCTATCATTTATTTTAACACTTTCCATCACCGCTCAGGAGATGAAAATCTTCTCTTCCGACGGATACCTGTCAAGCTGCCTTGTCAACAAGATATATCAGGACAGTAAGGGATTTGTATGGATTGCCACTGAATACGGGCTTAACCGCTTTGACGGTACACGCTTTGTCACCTACAAGAATGTGCCGGGTGACTCGACATCGTTATGCGACAACTATGTCCGAACACTTACAGAGACCCGCGACGGCAAAATACTCGTAGGCACACTGAAAGGGCTGATGGAATGGGACCGTGCAAGAGAATCGTTTAGCTACATTCCAATATATGTAAAAGGGACAAGAATCACACCCCATGTGTCGGAAATCATCGAGCTGTCAAACGGTGATATCTGGGTCGGCACGGCGGGTTACGGTATATTTCTCTACAAGCCCGACTCATCGGCGATAACTCGCCTTGACATGCTTTCCGATGCAGTGGGCAGTGAATTCATAAGCTGCATATATGAGGATTCAAGTCATGCCGTGTGGATAGGCACGGAAAATCACGGGGCATGCCGCTATTACCCTGCCGGAGGAAAAGCCCGCTGTTTTTCCGCGCCCGAACTTGCGGGCGACAAGGTGACATCCATCCTCGAGGGCAACGCGGGGGCAATCTTTATCGGGTCGCTTGACGGCGGTGTCGACCGCTATGACAAAGGTTCTTCCACGGTCAGTCATCTATCCTGCCAGGGCGAACGCCTCTCCGTGAAATCGCTTGCTGCCTATGATAAAGAGTTTTACGCGGGTACTGAAGGATACGGGGTAAGGCAACTCACCGACACGGAGATTAAAGATGTGCCTGTCGGCTCGGCGCTTTCGGGTTGTACTGACGGGAAGATACACCAGATGATGACCGACCGCGACGGCAATCTATGGCTTGCCATGTTTCAACGCGGAGTGGCAATGATAGCGGGAAGACGGTTCAATTTTGAGTATTGCGGCAGAAACAATCCCGGCAATCCCATAGGCAACGGATGTGTCATGGCTGTGTTTTCCGATGAAAACCACCATCTGTGGGTGAGCTGCGACAACGACGGATTGTATGAACTCGACGAGAATTTTTCACGTGTCCGCCATATACCGTCATCCTCAACAGTATTATGCATGTTGCGTGACTCAAGGGGGCACCGCTGGGCAGCTACCTTCAATTCCGGACTTGTGAGGATTGACGACAGCGGCAGAATGATGCCCGTAAGCCGGTTCAGCTCACTCAAGATATACAGCATTGTTGAAGACAAGGCGGGAAACCTGTATCTCGGCACCCTCGGATGCGGACTGATACGCTATAACCCAGAAAAAGACACTGCATCTTATCTGTCGTTCAACCGTAGCCAAGCCCTGTACAGCAACATCCCTATGGACTGGATAAATCATCTTTACCCTGCAGCCGACGGTAAAATATGGATCGCCCACTATGACGGTATCAGCTGCTTCAATACCGCGACGGGAGGATATCTCAGCTTCGGCGACAGCTATAATGTGGTGAAAGGCTGTATCGGCTACGTGGTGACTCGTGACAGCAAAGGCAATATCTGGTGCGGTACGTCCGACGGACTATACCGCTTTGACAGCGACGGCAGGTCGGTGAAACATTTTTCAATTGCCGACGGTCTTCCCAACAACGTAGTGTGCGGTATCTGCGAAGATGAAGGCGGCAATCTGTGGATAAGCACCTACCATGGAATAGCAAAATACATATCCGCCGACAACCGGTTCGTCAATTTCGACAGCGGCGACGGGTTGCAGGGCAACGAGTTTACCCACGGGGCATTCTGCGAGGATTCACGCGGCGTGATATATTTCGGAGGCACCAACGGAGTGACCGCATTTCACCCTTACGACATAAACGACAACCCGCGTGAGTATCATCCCGTAATCACACGCTTCGACATCTTCAATACCCCCGTCAACCGTAGCACATTGTCATCCGGAGGCACCCCGATAATTGACTGTGAACTCAGTGAAGCGGAGAGAGTCAACCTATCGGATGACGACAATACTTTCACCATATATTTCTCTACCCTCACCTACGACAATCCCGACAAACTCGTATATCAGTACCGCATATATGAACACGGAAAAGAATGGCTCACGACAGCGCCTGGGCAAAATCAGCTGACGTTCAATAATATGCCGCCGGGAAAATACCGCTTTCAGGTAAGAGTTGCCGGCGACACATCGGAAGCGGGCACACGCACACTTACCATCGTCGTAAATGCCCCGTGGTATCAGTCATGGTGGGCGATACTCATATATATCGTACTGGCGGCTCTTATGGTGCTTGGTGCGGTACACTACTTCAGGTCGCGCGCCGCAGGCATCCGTGAGCAGCTCGACAGGCAGCAGGCAGAGCAGATTATCGAGGCAAAACTCCAGTTTTTCACAAATATCTCTCATGAGATACGCACACCGATGACCCTTATCATCAATCCGCTTGAAAAACTTATTGCCGACACCTCCGACAGTCGCCTACGAGCAACCTATAATATGATTTATCACAATGCCAAGCGCATATTGCGCCTTGTCAATCAGCTGATGGACATGAGAAAGCTGGAAAAGGGGCAGATGAAGGTCAAGATGCGCGAGACCGACATGGTTGAGTTTATCTCCGAGGCGATGCTGCCCTTTGAATATGTGGCGCGTGAAAATGACATCGCACTAAGGTTTCATCATCACATGGACTCCCTTGCCGCATGGATTGACACCGACAATTTTGACAAGGTGTTGCTCAACATCCTGTCAAATGCCTTCAAATATACGCCGAAAGGAGGTTCAATCGACATCACCCTGACCGAAAAGCATGATGATCCGGCGGGACTGCCCCCGTTTTCCGATTATGTCGAGATATCTATTTCCGATACCGGCATAGGCATTGATGCTGATAAGCTCGAACTGATTTTTGACCGCTTCTACCGCATAGAGAATGAGATGACCTCTGCAAGTCTCGGCACCGGTATCGGACTTCATCTTTGCCGCTCACTCGTGCTGCTTCATCACGGCACAATCCATGCACGCAACCATGTCGGCGAGAGCGGATGCGAGTTCATCATCCGTCTGCCACTCGGGTCGGCGCATCTGTCTATGGAAGAAATAGCCGACTCCGACCCCACTCCGTCACAACGACAGCTCCCCTACTATCTTGACGACTTCAACGACCCCGGCACCGACGGTGACAGCACCGTCGTCAAGGCACGAAGCAACCGTACGGTCGCAGTTGTCGAAGATGATTCGGATATCCGCAATTACCTTGTAAGAGAATTGTCGGGCGACTATAAGGTGAGTGCCTACGACAACGGGGACGAGGCGTTGTCGGCAATCCTGACCGATACTCCCGACCTTATCGTGAGCGACGTGATGATGCCGGGCATCAATGGCTACACACTCTGCCGTAAGGTAAAACAGAACGTGAATATCAACCACACCCCCGTGATACTCCTTTCCGCAAAAGCCGACAACGAAGACCGCATGGAAGGACTTGCTGCGGGAGCCGACGCATATCTCACCAAACCGTTCAGCACCGAAGTGCTTCGCAGTACCATCACATCGCTCCTCGCCAACCGACAGCTGCTTCGAGCCAAGTTTTCCGGCGTACAGGAACAAGAGGAATCGGTAAAACAGATAATGATGAAGTCGCAGGACGAGATACTCCTCACCCGCATAATGGACGTAATCAACGCCAATATATCATCGCCCGATTTCAGCGTGGAGAAACTTGCTGCCGAAGTGGGTCTGAGCCGCGTTCACCTTCACCGCAAGCTGAAGGAGCTGACCGACCTCTCGGCGCGTGACTTCATAAAGTCGCTGCGCATGAAGCAGGCGGCGCGCCTGTTGCGAGAAAAGAAACTGAGTGTAGCGGAAGTCGCCTATGCGACCGGATTTGCCAATCCGTCGCACTTCTCCTCAGCGTTCAAGGAAATCTACGGCATGACACCGTCACAATACAGCAGCCGCGAGCGCGGATAGCCACAAGTCACACATAAATCATCTTGCGGGTCATGCCCCCGTCAATGATGATGTTTTCGCCGTTGACAAAATCATTGTCGGGAAGCGCAAGCCACAGGCATATACGTGCTATATCGTCAGGCACCCCTACCCTCCCCGACGGATGCTGCGCGTGGTCGGCAGCACTCAGGGCTGTCGTGTCGCCGGTTGCTATCCAGCCCGGCGAAATGGCGTTGACTGTCACCCCTGTGCCGGAATATGACATCATCAGAGCATGAGTAAGCGATGCTATAGCGCCCTTCGACGCGGAATACGCCTCCGTCCCCGCCTCGCTCATGGCATGACGTGTGGAACAGATGTTGATTATACGACCGTAAGGATTCGGCGTGGAGAGCGATGCACGATGTATGGCAAGACGACGTGACGTGACAAACACGGGGCGTACGTTCACATGCATGACATGGTCGAAATCCTCGATGCCCGTTTCCGTAAGCGGCTTGAAATTGCCGACACCGACATTGTTGACAAGCACATCAATGTCACCCCACAGGTCAAACACACTCTGCATACATTTTTCCAACGCTTCCGTATCTATGACATCGAGCGGATAAAACCGCGCCCCGAGTGCCTGGGCAGTACTTGTTCCCGCTGCCGTGTCACTGTCACAGAACGCCACCTTACATCCGGCGTCACAAAACGCCTTCACGATAGCCCTGCCGATACCTGACGCTCCACCGGTAACCAGCACCCTGCGCGGGGGAAACTTAAAGGTCAACTCTCCCTGCCGCTTTCCGGAGGGAGTCAATTTGGGACGATACACCTGACCGTGACCGGCGCGGTGCTCCTCCATTTTTCTTTCAAGATAATTGTCAGCCATGTTGTAAAGATAATAAAAAACGGGATGTCTCACGACATCCCGCATCCATTAAAATCTATACTAAATCATTAATTAGCGAAAATAGTGAAGATATACTCCGGATTGTGTACCGAAGTATTGACAAGACCATTGTAGATGCAGCTTACGAGACCTACAAGGATGATGCCTGCAACGCAAATCCACATGCCCACGCGGTCAGAGAGCGATGAGCGGAACGTAGCGATTGCACACTCTTCCTGATTGTTGATAAACATCGCCTTAACGACAAGCAGATAGTAGTAAAGCGATATGATAGTGTTGATCAACGCAATCAAGACGAGGATGTAAAGTGCCACCGACCCGGAAGCGACAGCAGTCGAGAAGATGAAGAACTTGCTGAAGAAGCCTGCAAACGGAGGGATACCGGCGAGTGAGAACATCGCAAGCATCATCGTGAAGGCAAGCTTGGGATTGGTGGAATAGAGGTTGTTGTAAGAATCCATGTCGACACGACCGGTCTTGCTTTCGATAGACTGGATGACTCCGAATGCTGCAAGATTGGAGAAGATGTAGACGAGGATGTAGAACATAAGTGAACCGAGACCCTGTGCGCTTCCGGCAATCACACCGAGCATGATGTAACCTGCCTGGGAGATTGACGAGAAAGCGAGGAATCGCTTCAGATTCTTCTGACGAAGAGCGAAGAGGTTACCTACAGTGATGGTGAGGATAATCAATGCGTAGAGCATCCACTCCCATATCTGGTGGTAGAACGGACCGAACACCTGCACCATGATTACGAAGAATGCAAATGCAGCGGCTCCCTTTGATATCACCGAGAGATAAGATGTGATGGCTGTCGGCGCACCCTGATATACATCGGCGGTCCAAAGGTGGAACGGTACAAGCGAAAGCTTGAAGCCCATACCGGCAATCACGAATGCCACGGCAACAATCAGCATCGCGCCGCCGTCGATAATCGAAGCTGCGATGTCATTGAAATAGAGTGTGCCTGCAAGAGCGTAGACAAAGCTGAGACCCATCATGAATATAGCCGATGAGAATACGGCAGTTAATATGTACTTCACGGCAGCCTCATGGCTCTCATAGCGGTTCTTGTCAAATGCCACGAGTGCGGCAAGCGGAAGTGACGCTGTTTCAAGACCGATGATGAAGAGGAGGAAGTGACGCGCTGAAATCATGAGATACATGCCGAAAAGCGTGATGAGCAACAGCTCGTAGAACTCGCCGCGACGCACTTTCATGAAATCAGTGTGAGCCCAGCCTTTTGCCTGTATAAGCACGATGAGCACACCGATATTCAGCACATTCTTAATCGCTATCATGGTAGGCGATGTCACATACATGCCTCCGAAGGCACTCGCAACCTCCTTGTCGCAAGGTGTCACGAAACCGGCAAGCGTAAGAAGTCCGAACAATACTATGGTGAACATGGAAAGCCCGCGTGGAGCACCCTTGGAGCTGAATGTATCAAAAAGGAAGACCAATAAGATCAGGACCAGCAATCCTATTTCCTGATACATGACCAAAAATTGTGAATAATCCATATCTTATATAATCTTATTTAGTCAATACTTCAATTATAGGAAGGAACGAGTTGTGAATCATGTCGTTAATCCAGTTGGGGAAGCAACCGATACCTGCGACACACACAATCAAGGTCACTGTCGACAGACGCTCCCACCATTTCGCATCGGTAAGCGTAAGATGATGCTCGTCGTAAACCGGACCGAGCAACAGCTTGCCGACAACGCGGAGGATATAAACGGCGGTAATCACGATTGAACAGCAAGCGGCGATTGTGAACACGCGATGGAACATGTCGGCATGCTGGAACGAACCTACGAAAATTGTCATCTCGGCAACGAAACCGCTAAGTCCGGGAAGTCCGAGCGATGCCATACCCGCAATCACGTAGCAGACAGCGAGGAACGGCATAATCTTCATCAGACCGCCCATCAATCGGATGTCACGTGTATGTGTACGACCGTAAATCATACCGATAAGTGCGAAGAAGAGTGCCGTCATAAGACCGTGGGAAAGCATCTGCATCACCGCACCGGTCATCGCCGTGGTGTTAAGCATGAGGATTGCGAAAAGCACCAGACCGCAGTGGCTTACCGAAGAATAAGCGTTGATATACTTGAGGTCGTTCTGTACACAGGCGCTGAACGCTCCATATACAACCGAGATACCTGTAAGGATAAGGAATATCCATGCAAGCTCGTTGGCTGCAAACGGCATGAGGTAGATGGCGACACGGAAACAACCGTAACCGCCAAGTTTCATAAGCACACCCGCGTGGAGCATCGACACTGCTGTCGGCGCTGAAGCGTGACCGTCGGGGCTCCATGTATGGAAGGGGAACATGGCGCCAAGCACTCCGAATCCCACGAATGTAATCGGGAAGAGGAAATACTGCCAGTTATGGTCGATGGCGTTGTTTGCCGAGATTTCAAGAAGGTTCATGGTGAGCTTGCCGCCTTCGGGGGCAGAGTGGTAGTAGATACCGAGGATGCCGAGAAGGAGGAAAGCGGAGCCGCCCATAAGCATAAGGGTAAGCTTCATCGCCGAATATTCCTTGCGGCCTGTGCCCCATAGACCGATGAGAAGATACATCGGGATAAGGGCGACCTCGTAGAACATGAACATCGTGAAAAGGTCGATGGAGATAAAGAAGCCGAACACACCGGTCGACAGAAGTATCAGCCAAAGGAAGAAATCCTTGGGCAGCGGGTCTATCTTCCATGAAGCGAAAGTACCTGCGAAGACAATGATTGCGGAGAGCAGCAACATTGCCACGGAAATACCGTCGACACCCACGGCAAGATGAATATTGAGCGGTTCAAACCACATCCATGAGTCGGTGTAGAGCATCACTGCATCGGCACCGGCAGCGCGGAGATGTAGAAAATCCACAACAAGGTAGACAGCGAGTGCTACCAAGGCAGTCGATCCGACCACGGCAACGGTGCGTATCTGGTTCATGTTCCGGCAGAGGAACAGCAAGCCGAGCATCACCAGAGGGATGACTACAAAATATATCAGAATATTAGAAAATATCATAATTACTATATTTGAGTTGCACCAGTTAAATTACAGTAGACATAGCCATACGATTGACGCCATGAGAAGCGCGCCCACAAGGTAAATCCAGACATAGGTCTGAACATTGCCCGACTGCAAGCCGCGTATCGAAATCGAGAGACGCTGGGTAACCTTTGCAAACATGTCCATCGTACCGTCGATGATATGACGGTCAAACCATGCAATAGGCTTACATATATGGTCGAATATAATCTTCTTGGTGATAAACATGTAAAGCTCGTCAAAGTAGAAGCGGTGATAAGCCCATGTCCACAATGCCGGCATGGCATTCTTGAACTTCGCGGGAAGCGGGTTTTCCTTGCGGTACATCACGGTAGCTATGATGATAGCGATGATGGCGACTGCAAGCGACACTGCTGCGACTGTCCAGTCGAGATGGACAAGGTTGGTGAAGAATGACACATGGTCAAACATCGGGTGACCGTTCCAGGTGACAAGATTACCGAAAGGCACGAAACCGGCGACACAAGAAATTGCGGCGAGAATCACCAGCGGGAGGGTCATGGTCCAGGGCTGGTCATGGGGAGCATGATGTCCCTCCGGTATCTTATGTTCCTTCCACCAGAAAATCAGGTAGTAGAGGCGGAACATGTAGAATGCGGTAAGACCGGCAACCGCTGACATCCATACATACCACAACATCGAGTTGCCGAAGCAAGCGGTAAGAATCTCATCTTTCGAGAAGAAACCTGCGAAAGGAATGATACCCGCGATGGCAAGACAGCCGATAAGGAATGTGATATGGGTGATAGGCATATACTTGCGTAGACCGTGCATGGCGGTATAGTCGTTTGAACCGCTTGCATGGATAAGCGCACCCGCGCAAAGGAACAACAACGCCTTGAACATGGCGTGGGTGAACAGATGGAACATACCCGCCATGTAACCGATGCCGTGATGGAACTCGGGACGTGCGACACCCAGCGACACCATCATGAAGGCAATCTGCGAGATGGTGGAGAATGCAAGCACACGCTTGATGTCGACCTGTGTACAAGCCACGATGGCGGCGTAAAGTGCCGTAACGGCACCAACGACGGTGACAATCTCAAGCGAGCGTATCTCCATCAGGTATAGCGGGAAGAGTCGTGCCACAAGATAAACACCGGCAACAACCATTGTCGCAGCATGGATAAGCGCCGACACAGGAGTAGGACCTTCCATTGCATCGGGAAGCCAGATATGGAGTGGCATCATCGCCGACTTACCCATACCGCCCATGAAGATGAGCACAAGCGCCCATGTCATGACCGAGGCGCCCATGAAGAGCGGGGCGGCACTGTTGGCGAAGATTCCCTTCACTCCCTCGGCGGTGGTTTCGCTCACCTGGAATACGTTGGCAAGACCCTCAACGGGAGCCGAGGTCAGCTCGGTAAAGTTGAAGGTGCCGGTATAATAGGAAAGCACGAGGATACCGATAAGGAAGCCGAGGTCGGCGAAACGGGTCACGATAAACGCCTTCTTCGATGCAAGCACTGCTGAGGGCTTGGTGTAGTAGAATCCAATCAAAAGGAATGAAGAGGCACCCACAAGCTCCCAGAAGATATACATCTGGAAAATGTTGGTTGCCACAACAAGACCGAGCATCGAGAAGCTGAAGAGCGACAAGAACGAGTAAAAACGCTGGAAACCTTTCTCAAACACTCCGTGATGGTCACGCATGTAACCCATCGAATAGAGGTGTACCATAAACGAGATAGTGGTGATTACCACCAGCATCATCGCCGAAATCGGGTCGAGAAGGAATCCGAGGCGTATCACCAGCTTATCGGTAAACTGAAGCCAGGTCACATTCCACAAAATCGACTGCAGGCGTTCGCCGGCGGCATTGATAAATTCAGGACAGCCTCCGAAGAAATAAGTGAACGCCACAGTATAGGCAAGCACGAGGGTTGTGCCCATGCCGAGACAGCCGAGCGTACCCGCAAGCTTGTGGCTCATCTTCATGCCCGTCAGTCCGAGCAGAAGGAACATGAAGAGAGGTATAGCTAAAATAAGGATTGACATTGTTTCCATAGCCGCTTACAGTTTCATTTTGTTAAGGTCGCGTATGTCAACATTTTTCACCGCACGGAACACATTCACGATTATGGCGATGGCAAGCGCGGTCTCCGCAGCGGCAATCGCAATCGCAAACAAGGTGAACATCATGCCCTCAAGCTGTCCCGGGAAAAGGAAACGGTTGAACACGACAAAGTTAATATCCACGGCATTCAGCATCAACTCAAGAGAGATGAGTATAGCAATCATATTCTTACGGGTGATAAAACCGTAAACACCGCAGCAGAACATAATCATGCTGGGGATGATATAACAGATGACAGATAATTTATCCATGACTTGCCTATCGTTTACGGGCGACTACCACGCCGCCGATTATACATGCCAATAACAACACACTCACTGCTTCAAAGGGAAGAAGATACTGATACTTCTCTGTACCCAGGAGTATCTCCCCGAGATGATTCATCGTCATCTCCATGGTGAAAGGAGCCGTCACGGTAGTCCACACTTCCGGTCTGCTCATAATGGCGTAACCAAGCACCACGAGCGCCGCCACGGCTGCAATCAAGCCGAACACACGCCTCTTTGAAGTAAGTCTCGAACTACTGTCGCCGGGCTTGCTTGTGAGCAGAATCGAGAACACAAACAGAACGACGATACCACCGGCATAGACCGCAATCTGCACTGCACCAAGAAACTCGTAGTCGAGCTTGAAGTAAAGACCTGCTGTAGCGAAAAGCACAAACAGCAGGTAAGTGGCGGCGCGCAAAATGCGACGGGTGGTAACAGTAAGTATCGAGAAGATGATAATCGCGGCTACGATTATCCCGTACATAACAATACTTCCTACTGATTCCATATAATTAATTAGTTTTTTCTTTTTCTGATCGGTTTATCGAGGTGACTGTCATTCGGCTTTTGCCTCAGGGGCAGCGGGTTTCGGTGCCGTCGGCTTCGGAGCCGGGTCGTCGGGCTGCTCAGGCAGATAGTTAAGCTGCTCCACGAGCTTCTCGCGGGTAAACACAGCCTGCTCGAAATCATTTGAAAACTCGATTGCATCCTGCGGACAAGTGGTGACACACAGCTCGCAGAACGTACAGCTGCCGAGGTCGTAGATATACTTGTCGAGTTTACGTTTTTTCTTCCCGTCGGGAAGGTCCACCATCTTGGTGGTTACTGTAATAGTGCCGTTGGGACAATTGCGCTGGCATATTCCACAAGCGATACACCGGTTGCGCCCGTCGGGTTCATAAATAAACTGCAACTTGGCACGAAAGCGCGGGGCTGCATACTGAATCGTATCACGATGGTCGGGATACTCCTCGGTCACCTTAGGAGTAAAAAACTCCTTGCCCGTGACGCCCATGCCTTTTATAAGGCTGACAACTCCGGTGCCCAGTGATGAAAAATAATCTTTTACACTGCCCATAGTGGATGATTGGTCTTTCTTAAATATGTTTTTATTTATTGTTTATAGTCACTTACCTCACCTGACCGCCCAGTATGTCAAGGAGCTCGCTCGTAATCGCCTGCTGTCGCAGCTTATTGTATTCAAGCTGCAGCGATTCAAGAAGTTTCTTGGCATTGTCGTTGGCACTCTGCATCGCCATCACGCGGGCTGCCTGCTCCGAAGCCTGATTCTCGGTGAAAGTCTCCTGCATCACAGAGAGCACAAACAGCGGAAGCACTGAATTGAAGATCGTGTTAGGATCAGGTTCAAATATACACGGGCGGCACTTCACGGCGACATCATTGTCGGTCAATGTCTCCTGTACCACCGGTAAGAGCTGTTCGGAACGCAGTATCTGGCGACTTACGCTCTTATAGCTCATATAAATTATGTCGACAAGGTCGACCACGCCGTCAAGGTATTTCTGCTGAAGGTCGAAGGTGAAGCGTTTCACCGCCTCGCCGCTGCTCTTGGAATGTACATCATCGAGAGCCTCCACGCGGATATGTCCGCCTGAAATTTTGCTGACAGCCTTGTACATCTTTGCGCCGACAGGATATATCGTGAAGTCGACCGAATCGCCGTAACGCTCACGATACTTGTGAAGCTCTATCAGCAGACCTTTGAATATATTGATGTTGTAGGCACCGCAAAGACCGTCGTCGGAACCAAACACGACGATGCCTATGCGTTTCACTTCGCGGTTCTCTATCAGGGGCGACGAAAACTCGGCGTCAGCCGACAGTAGATTGCCTATGATGCCCTGTATCTGTCCCCTGAAGGGCAGCAGGCGTTTCAATGCCTGCTCGGCCTTGTGCATTTTTGCCGAAGAAATCATCTTCATCGCACCGGTTATCTTCTCCGAAGAGCGAACCGAGCCGATTCTACCTTTTAACTCGCGTAATGTTGCCATTTCTCAATATATTTTATTTATAACGGCTTGCAATTTCTTTAGCGCTCTCGGTGAGCTTAGCCACTACATCATCGGTAAGCTGGCCGCTCTTAATCACGTCAAGCACATCGGTCTGATACTTTGCATGGAGCAGCTGAAGGAACAGCTTCTCAAATTCAGCCACCTTGTCAAGAGGCACATTCTCAAGCAATCCCTTTGTTCCGCAGAATATCACGGCTACCTCGTCCTCTACCGCCATAGGGCTGTACTGAGGCTGGATAAGCAGCTGCTCGTTCTTGCGGCCTTTGTCGATGACACGTGCGGTCACGGGGTCGATATCGCCACCGAACTTGGTGAATGATTCAAGCTCACGGAACTGTGCCTGGTCGATTTTCAGCGTACCGGCGACCTTCTTCATTGACTTAATCTGAGCGTTACCACCCACACGTGACACGGATATACCCACATTGATAGCCGGACGGATACCACGGTTGAAGAGGGCGGTTTCAAGGAATATCTGACCGTCGGTGATTGAAATCACGTTGGTAGGAATGTAAGCCGACACGTCACCTGCCTGTGTCTCGATGATAGGAAGCGCGGTAAGCGAGCCGCCACCCTTCACCTTGTCCTTAAGCACTGCGGGAAGGTCGTTCATAGAGGCGGCAACTTCCTGATTGTCGATAATCTTTGCCGCGCGCTCGAGCAGACGTGAATGGAGATAGAATATATCACCCGGATAAGCCTCACGTCCGGAAGGACGCTTCAGGATAAGTGATATCTCACGGTAAGACACAGCCTGCTTCGACAAGTCATCATACACGATGAGCGCGTCACGGCCGGTGTCGCGGAAATACTCTCCGATAGCAACTCCGGCAAAAGGCGAATAGTAACGCATCGCGGCAGAGTCCGACGCATTGGCGGCTACAACCACAGTATAGGGCAGCGCGCCGTTTTCGCGAAGTGTCTGCACGGTTGCTGCAACCGACGAGGCTTTCTGACCTATCGCCACATAGATGCAATATACAGGCTTGCCCTCCTCGTAATTTTTGCGCTGGTTGATGATAGTGTCAATCGCGATGGCGGTCTTGCCTATCTGGCGGTCGCCGATGATAAGCTCACGCTGACCGCGACCTATGGGCACCATCGAGTCGACAGCCTTGATACCGGTCTGAAGCGGCTGCTTCACCGGCTGACGGAAAATAACGCCGGGTGCCTTGCGCTCGAGAGGCATGTGATACAGCTCGCCACTGATAGGCCCCGCTCCGTCGATAGGTTCGCCCAACACATTGATTACACGACCCAAGAGACCCTCGCCGGCAGGGATTGAGGCAATCTCTCCGGTACGGCGCACGGTCATATTTTCGGTCACACGGTCAATGTTGTTAAGCAAAATCACTCCGACATTGCTCTCCTCCAGGTTCATGGCAACGCCCTTGACACCATTTTCAAACTCTACAAGCTCATTGGCACGCACATTTTCAAGTCCGTAGACATGGGCGACACCGTCGCCGACCTCAAGGACCGTACCAACCTCCTCAAACGACACCTTATTGTTGACGTTTTCGAGTTGTTGTTTTAATACTTCCGATATTTCGCTTGGGTTAATCATTCTGTGTTAGTTGCTTAAAAGTTTAAGACGCAATTGTTTCAATTCGTTGCTCACCGACGCGTCGAGGCGCTCCGAATTTATATCGATGACGAAGCCTCCGATCAGTTCCGGGTCGACGGTCCTGGAAAATTCCATTGCCGCGCCGTTGAGATGACGCTCCACCAGGTCATGAAGACGCTTGACCTCCTCTTCGGGAAGGTCGGCAGCCGTAGTGAGCTTTACAAGATAGATATTGTTAGCCTCGCGGTATATATCCAGATAAGCCAGTGCAATATCGCGGGCAAACTCTATCCTGCGGTTATGGAGCAGCAGGTGCAGGAAATCGACATAACAAGTATCTTTCTTCTCATCGGCATGGGCGGCTGTCATGAGCAGACGCGTCTTGTCATCTGCCGCTATATAGGGATTGGAGATGACCGCCTGAAGCCTCGGCTGCTCCACAAACGAGGCGGCAAGCGTCTTCATCAGGTCATACACCCTGTCAGACTCGCCCTTGTCGCAGGCGAACTTATACAGAGCCTTAGCGTAACGATTCGGAATAAGACCTTGATTCATTGCGTACTAATTTTTATTTTCGATTTCGTCCAAAAGTGAATTTACCAATTGGGATTGAGCCTTCTCGTCTGCCATCTGCTTTCTCACCACCTTGGAGGCGATTTCAAGCGCAAACGAGCTGACTTCATCGCGGAAGCGTAACTCTGCTTCCTTGCGTGACTGCTCGATAGCCACTTTCGCGGCATCCATCTGCTTCTTTGCTTCCTTCTGAGCTTCGTTGCGTGCTTCCTCGATTATCTGAGTCTTCATGCGGTCGGCGTCGCGGAGCATTTCAGCTTGCTGTTTACGAGCTTCATCTATATATTTCTCGGCCTCTTCACGGGCGTGATCAAGCTGCTCCTTGGCATTTTGAGCGTACTCCACACCCTTATCAATGAGGTCGGCGCGGCTTTCTACACTTTTCATGATTGCCGGCCACCCCCACTTTGCAAGTACCAGAAACAGTACCGCGAAGGCGACAAACATCCAGAAAACCAAGCCAAATTCAGGCGTGAAAAGTTCCATTAGGCAAGCTTGAGATTAGAGGAAGAACGAAAGGAGGCAAACGACAACGGCAAAGAGAGCCACACCTTCTACAAGGGCAGCGATGACAATCATGTTACTACGGATGTCACCGGTAGCTTCTGGCTGACGTGCTATGGCTTCCATGGCAGATGCGCCGATTTTACCGATACCAATACCTGCACCAATTGCTGCGATTGCTGCGCCTACACATGCACCAATGCCTAAAAGGCCGTCGATTGCTGCTAAAATCATTGCTAACATAATAAATTTAAATTTAAAGTGTTTGTATTAAAGTTATTTCTATTTTTCTGTTTTGAGTTCTGCCTCATGCTCTTCCTTCTTATGACCCTCTTCCTGTGCAAGGGAGATAAACAGGGTCGAAAGCATCGTGAACACATAAGCCTGGATAAAGCTTACAAGCACGTCGATAAGAAGCATGAAGATGGAGAATAATACCGATACCACGGTAGCCGCGCCGGTTACTGCCGGACCGAGCACCGCGAGAATGAATATCAGAAGGGTAAGCACGATGACAATGATGTGTCCGCCCATCATGTTGGCGAAGAGACGCACGGTAAGTGCAGCCGGCTTGGTGAACACACCGAAAATCTCGATAATCGGCATGATGGGTATCGGGAATTTAAGCCACAGGGGCACATCGGGCCAGAAGATGTCCTTCCAGTAATGTTTCGTGCCGAAGATATTGACGATGAGGAAAGTGATAAGTGACAATACAAGGGTGACAGCGATATTGCCCGTAAGGTTGGCGCCACCCGGGAAGATGACGATAAGACCGAGCAGGTTCATCACAAGGATGAAGAAGAACACTGTCAGCAGATAGGGCGCGAATTTAGGCGACTTCGCCCCGAGAGTGGGCTTGATGACACCACGGTACACAAACTCTATCAGCGCCTCAATCGCGCCGGTGAACTTGCGCGGAGCCTTGTAGCCCGCTTTCTTGTACCATGCCGCTACCTGAAGTATCATCCAGAGCACAATAATCACGGTGATGAAAAGCGCAAGCACATTTTTGGTAATCGACAGGTCCCACGGACGATACTCCTCCATGACTGTCTTTCCGTCGACTGTCACCGGACGCTCGCCGACAATCTTGTTATGCCATTTGCTATCTTTCCCGCCAAGCTTGAAGCCGTCGTACTCTTCGCCATGCTGTATGCGTTTCGAGCTGAAGCAATGCCACTTGCCTTCATAGTCGCGGACTATGACAGGCAACGGGATACGCAGATCGTGGCTGAAAGGCACTTCCCAGCCATATCCGTCACCGAGGTGCTCGAAGATAATCTCCTTCGGATTGATCTTCTTCTCCTCCTGACCGTCGTCATGACCTGACGCCGACATGCACTGCGGCGCCACAAGCACCGCGCACATCATCATTAGCAAGAATACAAGTCGTTTCATATCAATATATGCACACTGATACCACATCGTTATCGACATCGACAATGCCACCGTCAACGCTCACCTCTCCTTTATGACCGCCATGCTCGTAGACCACATTGCCCTTGACAAGGGTCGAGATGAGCGACGCGTGATGAGGAAGCACCATGAAAGTGCCTTCTGCCCCGGGAAGTGAAACCTTCTCCACTTCGCCCTGAAACAGGATATCCTGTGCCGATATAACTTTCAGTACCATAGTAGTCAATTAAACTTATTTTACCTCTGCAAGCATCTTCTTTCCCTTCTCGATAGCCTCGTCGATTGTACCGACGTTAAGGAAAGCCTGCTCGGGATATTCATCCATCTCTCCGCTGAGAATCATCTTGAAGCCGCGGATTGTCTCGGTAAGAGGCACCATCACACCGGGTAGACCGGTAAACTGCTCGGCAACGAAGAAGGGCTGCGAGAGGAAACGCTGTGCGCGGCGCGCACGTGCAACGACAAGCTTGTCTTCGTCGGAAAGCTCGTCGACACCGAGGATGGCGATGATATCCTGAAGCTCGTTGTATTTCTGTAAAAGCTGCTTGACAGCCTGTGCGGTCTGGTAATGGTCTTCGCCGATGATGTGGGGGTCGAGAATACGTGATGTCGACTCAAGCGGGTCAACGGCGGGATAGATACCAAGCTCGGCAATCTTACGGCTCAACACCGTGGTGGCGTCAAGGAAGCTGAAAGTGGTAGCCGGAGCGGGGTCGGTCAAGTCATCGGCAGGCACATAGATTGCCTGTACGGAGGTGATTGAACCCTGCTTGGTGGAAGTGATACGCTCCTGGAGGGCACCCATTTCAGAGGCAAGCGTAGGCTGATAACCCACGGCTGATGGCATACGGCCGAGAAGTGCCGACACCTCGGAACCTGCCTGGGTGAATCGGAATATATTGTCGATAAAGAGAAGAATCTCCTTACCGCCGCCATCCTGGTCGCGGAACTGCTCGGCTACGGTAAGACCGGAAAGTGCAACACGAAGACGCGCACCCGGCGGCTCGTTCATCTGACCGAACACCAGCGTAGCCTGTGAATTTGCCACCTCCGACATATCTACATCGGCAAGATTCCACTCGCCCTTTTCCATGCCTTCGCTGAACTTCTTGCCATATTTCATTACGCCGCTCTCGATCATCTCGCGGAGAAGGTCGTTACCCTCGCGGGTACGCTCTCCCACACCGGTGAATACCGAGAAGCCGTTATGTCCCTTGGCGATATTGTTGATGAGCTCCATGATAAGCACGGTCTTTCCTACACCGGCGCCGCCGAACAGACCGATCTTACCACCCTTGCTGTAAGGCTCGAGAAGGTCGATCACCTTGATTCCGGTATAAAGAATCTCGGTTCCGATAGTCAGGTCGTCAAATGCCGGCGCAGGCTGATGAATCGGACGCAGGTCGTCACGTTTAAGCTCGGGGAGGTGGTCAATCGCCTCGCCTATCACATTGAGAAGACGGCCTTTCACCTGATCTCCGGTAGGCACCGCGATAGGTCTGCCGAGATTCTCGACACGGATGCCGCGCTGGAGGCCGTCGGTACTTTCCATCGCCACGCAACGCACAGTATCCTCGCCGATGTGTTGTTCCACTTCAAGTATAAGCTCCGAGCCATCGGGGCGGTCAACTTTCAGCGCGGTATAGATTGAAGGAATCACATTATCCTTTCCTTCGAAAGTCACATCGACAACGGGGCCGATTACCTGACTAACTGTTCCGAATTTATCGCTCATCTTTACGAAAATCTGAGGTTATGTAATTTTGTTTATTTAACTCTTAAAAATGCAGGCCGTAGCATATCACGATTACCATCAGCACAAGATTGGCGAGGTTAATCGGGAGAAGATACTTCCATTCGAGATGAAGCAGCTGGTCGATACGCAGACGGGGAAAGGTCCACTTAAACCAGATAATCACGAAAGAAAGCACTATCGCCTTGCCTATAAACCATACAATCGAGGGTATGAAGTCCATCACATGATTGAACGAGTCCCACCCGGGAATATGGAGCGGCATCCAGCCTCCGAAAAACAACAGAGTGGCTACTCCGGCTACAATGAACAGGTTAAGGTATTCTGCAAGGTAAAAGAAGCCGAAATGGATACCGGAATACTCCGTATGGTAACCGGCGGTCAGCTCGCTCTCTGCCTCAGGAAGGTCAAACGGGCCTCGGTTGGTCTCCGCCGTACCTGCTATGATGTAGATGATGAAAGCGATTATGGCGGGAATGTGTCCCGACGCTATGAACCACAGGTCTTTTTGTGCCATACAGATGTCGGTTATCGACATTGAGCCTGCAAAAGCCACCATTGTAATAACCGAAAGTCCGATGGAAAGTTCATAGCTTATCATCTGCGCGCCGCTTCGGATTGCACCGATAAGAGTGAACTTATTGTTACTTGACCATCCGGCAAGAAGTATGCCGAGCACACCTATCGATGACACTGCGACAAGGAAGAAAATACCTATGTTGAAGTCAATCACCTGAAGACCGTTGCCCCACGGAAGCACCGCGAAGCAGAGCATCGAGGCGATGATGACCAGGTAAGGTGCAAGGGCGAAGAGGAACTTGTCGGTGTATTTCAGCGAGATAAGCTCCTTTATAAGAATCTTGAACATGTCGGCTACGCTCTGGAAGATACCGGCAGGACCTACTCGGTTAGGACCGAGACGGCACTGGAAGGCGGCACACACCTTACGCTCGAAATAGATATAGAAAAGCGCCAGAAGAGCGTATGCGAGAAGAAGCACGACACCTATGAGCACACACTCGATGGTGACTGTGAGCCAGGCGGGGCAAAATCCGTTTAACCATTGGTTGAGCCAGTCGGCTCCTTTTGATAAATCGTACATATCGGTTTATTCGTTACTTTTTCTTCATTACTTTTAACGGTCAATATCAGGCACGACATAGTCGAGCGTACCGCCGATAGTGATAAGGTCGGCAATCTTGCTGCCGCGGGTGAGATGATCCACCACGCCTGCGAGGTTCATGCACGGAGAGTTGAATTTCACGCGCCAGGGAGTGTTTGCGCCGTGACTCTCGATATAAACGCCGAATGCGCCGCGGCTTGCCTCTACCTGCTGGAACCAGTGTCCCTCCGGGAGCTTTATCACCTTGGGCACCTTTGCGCAAATCTCGCCTTCGGGGATATTGTCGACAAGCTGCTCCAGGATACGTATCGACTGCTTGATTTCCTCGATACGCTCTACGAAACGCGCCATGCAGTCGCCTTCCTGCATCACGACCTCGTCGAAGTCAAGCTCGGAGTAGATGCTGTAAGGAGTGGTCTTGCGCACGTCACAAGCCCAGCCCGATGCCCTGCCCACAGGACCTGTCGTGCCGTAGGAGATGGCGTCTTCCTTGCTCAGGTGACCTACGCCTACCATACGGTTATGGGCGATCACGTTGCCGGTAAACACTGTGTTGTACTCCTTGATTGCTGCAGGCATGATTTCGATAAGATGCTTCACGTCTTTCACGAAATCCTTGTCAAGGTCATCCATCACGCCGCCGATACAGTCATAGTTGAATGTCATGCGGGCACCGCAGGTCTTCTCAAATATGTTAAGGATGGTCTCGCGCTCACGAAGCGTGTAGAAGAGCATCGTGGTCGCGCCGAGGTCCATACAGAATGTACCCATGAAAAGCAGGTGGGAGGAGATACGCATCAGCTCGTCCATCATCACGCGGATTACCTGTGCGCGGCGAGGCACCTCTATACCGAGTGCCTTTTCGATACACATGCAGAGACAGTGACGGTTCTGCTGCGCCGAGAGATAGTCGAGACGGTCGGTGAAATGCAGTGTCTGCGGATATCCGAGTCCCTCGCACAGTTTCTCGATACCACGGTGGATATATCCGAGGTAAAGGTCAATCTTCTTGATGGTCTCGCCATCGACTGCGGTGCGGAAGCGCAACACGCCGTGGGTAGCAGGGTGCTGCGGGCCTATGTTGACCACAAAGTCTTCCGGGGTGAATATGGTCACCTCCTTCTTCTCTATCTTGCCGTCGCCATCCTCGACATACGACACCGTCACGTCATCGACAGCCTCATGGTCGAGACGCACGGGATTCACGTTGGCATCGTCGTTATAGTCCTTGCGGAGCGGATAGCCCACCCAGTCGTTGCGCAGGAACAGACGGCGCATATCGGGATGATTGATAAATATGATGCCGTAATAGTCGTAGACCTCACGCTCATAAAGGTTTGCCACTGCCCACAAATCGGAGATGCTGTGGAGCATCGGGTGCTCGCGGTCGGCGGTGGTCACCTTCACCGACACGTGTGTGTCGTGAGTGGTGGATGTGAGGTAATACATACAGCCGAGTGTCTCGGTCCAGTCCATGCCCACGACTGCGACAAGGTAATCAAATCCGAGTTCCGGATCCTCCTTCAATGTCTTTGCAAGGGAGTGCCATTTGGCATCGGGAATATTCACCAACAACCATTCGCCCTCCTCAAAAGTCGCCTCGGGGAACAGCCTGGCTATTTTTTCCTGAACATTTGCCATAATCGATATATTGATTGGGGTATTGTTTAATCTTGGTTATAATTACTTTTCCGCTTCGTCAAGTGGATGGGTCTCGAGAAATTCCCGCTGCTTTTCCTGACGGTTGACACCGCCGAAGAATTTTTCCACCTTAACCTTACGCGACAGCTGCATGATACCGTAGATCATCGCCTCGGGACGGGGAGGACAGCCGGGCACATACACGTCGACCGGGATAATCTCCTGAACGCCCTTCACCACATGATAGGAATTTTTAAACGGACCACCGGAGATGGCACATCCGCCACATGCTATCACATATTTAGGCTCGGCAAGCTGGTCGTAGAGTCGTCTCACCACCGGAGCCATCCTGTGTACTATCGTGCCGGCGACCATCATGAAGTCGGCCTGGCGTGGAGAGGCTCGCGCCACTTCCCAGCCAAAGCGCGCCATGTCATAACGCGCCGCTCCAAGAGAGATAAACTCTATACCACAGCAACTGGTTGCGAATGTGAGCGGCCATAAAGAGTTACTGCGCCCCCAGTTGATCACATTATCAAGTGTGCCGACTACCACATTGGTGCCGTTATCCTTGAGTTCTTTTACGAGATGCTCGATATATTCGTTGTCCTTCCAATCGGAATAGGGCATCCCCTGTGCTGTTACTTCCATTCAAGTGCTCCTTTCCGCCAGGCGTATGCCAAGCCCAGCACTAAAATTCCAAAAAATACTGCGATGCACAACAAACCGTCGGTCCCGAGCGAGCGCACATTTACAGCCCACGGATACAGGAACACCGTCTCTACATCAAACATCAAAAAGAGAATGGCATACAAATAGTAACCTACCTTGAACTGAGCCATACTCGCGCCGCGAGTTGGAATACCGCACTCATACGCCTCACCCTTCTGCGGATTGTAGGATTTCGGTGAGATAAGCCCTGCTATAACCAAGGCAAGCGCCACAAGCGCCACACCCGTAAGGGCGGCGACAACTGCAAGGGTAGAATTTTGAATACCAAAAATTAATGATACCATATAATTTAACTAATACTTCTTCCGAGAAATGGTTTCGGCAGGATACAACGCATCCTTTCTAAATTTGTGCAAATATAGCAATTTTTTCCTACACGGCATCGGAGTGTCTCTAAAAAAAACCGCTCATCATTCATAAAAATTAACACGCGTCAGCGGCAACTCACCTTTGAATGTCGGGCGACTCCACCCGAGGTGACATATCTAACGATATAGACCCCGCCTGTTGCCATGTCGACCGTCCCCTCGCCGCTGATATGTGCCGCTAATCTACCGTCGGCGCTATATATGTCGACATCAGTCACGGCAGCGCCTGCTATCCTTATAGTTAGCCCCTCGGCTGTCACTGTTACTTCATCACAGCTTTCAGCCACGTTGTCAATCGATGCTGGATTGTAGGGCACCGACTCAAGCGCCACCTTCTTGGCATCGCTGAAATTAAATGTATGGGTTGAGCCGCCTGCATATTCGATGCGTGTCTTCCCGTCTTTTCCGGTGACGGTGGCTTTCCAGTTCCTGCCGTCAGAGGTAGAAAGTGTCATTGCGCGGTCATTGTAATATTGTCCGTTAAACTGAGGCTGCGTAAGTGCCACACCGTTAAATGTCATCGGCTCCCCTCCCCCGTCTATGGTAAGCTCGTATGCCTGCGACAGCTTGAAATATGTACGCATACGGTCGTAGAGGAATGTGCGGCGCTTCTTACACCAGTCATGGATAAAGTTGATTTCGTTTTTCCAGCCGTCATAGCGCCACCCTTCGTATGGGAAATAAAGCTTGCAGTGGTCGCGGTATTCGGGTTCAAGTTCCGCCGCCATCTCGTCAAGCATCGCGTCGATATACGAGGGCTGAAGAAAATCGCCCATGAATATCGCCAGCCGGTCGATAAAGAGTGTCTTCGCTTCCGGCATCTCCATGAAAATGCCGAAAAGCCTTACATTGCGGGCAGTCCACTCATCTGAGGAATTGGGCGATGCCATGTCGGCGATAAACTTCAGGTAATCGTGGGCATGCTGTCCCTGCTCCCAGGTTATTGCAAACCGGTCGATATCTTTCAGCACCCACCGCCATTTGGAGCCTTCCGCCCACGGCTTCCAGCACACTATGTTGTTATTCGGATAGTCGGTGTTGCCTGCAAATGTCTGGATGGCAAACATATCAAGGAAGTTGTCGACATCCATCACCTCCTCGAGCTGTGGAAGCGTGACATCTTTCTTGTTGTATAGTTCGGTAAACTGCCAGAGCGCGTCGCCGCTTCCTGTCTTTACCTCCCACCAGTTTTCGATCATGTCAATATCCTCAAGCCCGTCATAGTTTGCCTCGATGTAATCTTCGTTGGTGCGCTCGCGAAGGTCATACACGCCGCGATACTCGCCGTTGATGTAACATATCACAAGCCGGTAGCCCTGCCAGTCGACATTGGGCGAGTTTAAGCCCACAAGACGCTGGGCAAGAGCGTCACGCACGTGTGCGCCCTCGAAATCAGTGCCGCTGTTGCGGAGTTCAAATGATTTCACACTTGTGATTTCGGGCTTGTCGAGCCATATACCGGTAGTATTGTAGCGTTTCTCTCCAAACCGCTTGTTTGCATAAAACACCATCGATTTCTGCGAATAACGGCGCGACCATCCGCCTTTTACCCTCGTCTCGCCTACCTGGTTGATAAGCTGCTCATGATTCTCCCCGCCGAAATATTCCACATTCATCGGGCGTCGCCAGTCATATCCCCAGTTGGGGTCTTTGTCAAGCTCGCCCATGAAAATTCCTATCTCTTTGTCATAAAGATACGCCGGGTCAAGTGATATGGACACGACAGGAAGCTCCGTCGCGCGCGCGTGGAATATATATGAATGTGTAGTCGGCACAGATGACAGTGCTGTCGGCGACACCAGTTTTGCCCTAAGTGAGGTTGATTTGGATATATTGTAAGTCTTGCTGTCACCTGTCACTGCGTCCTTCTCCTCCGGCTCGCGACCGTCGGTGGTGACACACAACCGGCTGTCGGCAGGAGCGCCAGCAGGCTTGCTGACCGTGACCGTGACCGGCGAGTCAAACAATCCCCCACCCACACTGAACTCCGGCGCGGCAAGCACCTCTGTGGCAACACCTCCACTGTTCTTTGCTCCAGGAGTCGGTGTAACCATATATCCCCATCGCTCTCCTCCGTCGGTTTCCCTACCGTAACCGACATTGGGCGCAGGCATCTTGTCAAAGTCAAGCTGCGCTGCCACTTCACCCGACGGGGCAAACAGATAGACCGATCCCGCCTTGGTCGATTCGAGACGGAAATCGGTGTGCAGCCCCTCACCCGTCTTGTCGCAATATATCAACCCGTGACCTTTTGCAGGAACCACCAGCGACGAGGGTATCTCGTAAGCCTTCTTGATTTTTTCCGATGTACCTATCTTATACCCCTTGAGGTCGACCGCCTCCGTGCCGGCATTGTAAATCTCTACCCAGGAGTCGGGAAATTCCTTGTCGGCGAAAAGCACGTCGACATTTGACTGCATGATTTCATTAATCACGATTTGCCCGGTGACCGGAACCGGCAGCGACATCACAACACTACCGAAAAGGATTGCATAAGAAAAGTGCTTCATTGGTAATTTGACGGTTAATAAATTAAGTTTCGCAAGCTCACTTAAGGGTTGAAACGGTTTATAGTTTAAGGTTTAGGGTTAGAGTAATCTGAAATTGTCGAGTGACCACCGCCACTTTAACCTCATAACCCCTTAACCTCATAACCCGCCTGCATAACAGGCTTATAACCCTCAACTTTCGCTTGCTAAAGTTGAATTAATGCAAAAATAGCAAAATTTTCCTAACCGCCGAAATTTCAGCCCAAAAACCGCCAAAAATCCACTGGAACGATTCCGAATAATTGATGATTTCCGGATGAATAATCCTGGAGCACGGATGATGCCCTCCGCACCGTGAGCATATAGCATATCACCGATTACCGGAAGCCTCGGACAACCCGTTGCAAAATTTGCGCCAAAGACGGAGTAATCTGCGGTGCTGCTGGAAAGTACGGGGAAATAGGCAATGTATATCAAAATATTGCCGTCGTTAAGATTATCGCTGTGTACTCATTGCCAATATGTTAAATCATTCTAATCATGACAAGTCGGCAGGAAATGCCATAAGCAATGGCAATCCTGCCGACATAGATTATTTAATTGCCATAAATGATTTTTTTGCCGTCTTGTATATATATGGAGCCGGAGATGGGTTTATCAACTTTGCGCCCGAATAAATCGTAAACCGGAGAATTTGACTGTGACTGATTTACAATTATGTTGTCAATACCGGCATTTCCGCCAATACTCAACTCACTGCGACTGCTTTTCACGCTTATTTCGTCAGTAGATATGAGAGCACCGTCAGGTATGACAAGAGTATAACCCTTTTCAGATGTAAGAGGAATACCACCAAAATCTGCCACAAGCATCCAACAGTTAACATCTGTATTTATCCACGGAATTACCTCCTTAACTAAAATCTCACCGTCTCCCTCCCAAAGTTGCACCTTGGCTTCGTCGGTAAGGGCAATCGGACGGTCGTATGTGAAAGTAACCTCTCCCATTACATTGGAGTGGTCAGTGTAACGGCTACACCATATATAACTGAATGGCAGGGAGGGATCAACATAGCAACCGACAAAGTCTATCTTCACTTCTTCATTAGTTATATCATCCCTATAAATGGAACTCAGGCTTCCTGCGGGAAGTACAAGACTGTAACGCACATTTTGCTCAAAGGGTATAAACTCGTTATAATCAGGATGAATAATACTCAATGGCGTTGACCAGTTAGTAATCTCCAATAGATATTCTCCGATTTTCTCATCCTCGCGATAAAGTTCAAAACAAGCGTCCCCGACTGTCGCTGTTTCGTAGAGGTATGAGATTCCGGTGATGGTCCTGGAATCTGAAATCTGGGTATCCGCAAAGATTTCGGGTTCGCCAAGTGTTGCAGGCACGAAAAAAGTATGTTCGTTTTCCATGTTGACAATCTGAATGTCATTGTATGATTCAGTCCAGCCAACGGTGCCTTCATGAACAACCAGTTTATAACTTTTACCTTTGGGTAACAACCGTGAATCGAAATGGGCAACAAGGGTGCCGTCCCAACCAGTTATTTCCTTGTCGTTAATTACGTTGAGTGACAATGATTCCGCTACGGTCTCGCCCTCGCAAAGCACCTCGACCTTTTGCGTGTCCATCAGTTTAATAGGACAGTTAAAATTTATGCTTACATCTTCAAGCGGCATCACGAAAGGCTTGTCAGATTTCAAGCTACACCACCCGGGACACAGACTCGGCTCTACAATTTTTGCATTCAGGCTAAAGCCGATTGAGAGCATAAATGCGATGAAAAAGAGTTTTCTCATAAGCGATGAGATTTATTCTCCTCTTGGCTCATAGGGGAGAGGGTTTATATAAAGGAAACGTGAGCCAACTATGCCACGTCTTTGTTGATGGTCGTAGGAAACCTTTGATGCAGATGTAACAATAGCGACCCACGCATATGCGTGAGAACCACTATGCTATCTCTTGCATCAGTTTGAAAATTTCCTACGTTTTCAACAAACAAGATACGCATAACGCTTCTTATTTTCTCAAATGTCGTGCAAGCGCTTGACCTGCAATGGCAAATTTATGAATAATATTTCTGATTGAGAAATTTATTTGAAATAAATGTGAAATTTGCGGATTTTTTATTACAGGGAATCATCTCGGAGCAAAAAAGATGATTCCATGCGGAAACATCCACGCGGATGATGCCCTCCGGGCAACGCATCCACATACTCACGCATTGATTTGCAAGTCGTTGCATGGGGGCGAGTGAAAGCTCAATGTCACTAACTTAAGGATTTTGCCCTGAAAGGGCAAGATGGCGGTAACCGCGGGCAGCCCCGAAGTGGGCGCCCGTGGAGAGCGCTGCCCACCACAACAACGCAACCCTGAAACGGGTTGCATAAATATATGCTAATCAAGCGGCTATGCAACCCACTGCGGGGTTGAGCCAAGGAGAGAGGAGCCTGAGCCACGGGTATGCCTCCGGCATTACCCGCGGATAACAGGATGAATCCCCCTTTCGGGGATTTATGGCTCTTCTGCTTAAGTTAGTGACATTGAGTGGAAGCTCGCCCGATACCCACGCAACGCGAGCGCCCCTTCTACAGCTACGCGCTGACGGTCAATACGAAAAATCCATCTGTCTCTTTTGATTTTATGTTATTCTGTAGCCACTCTGAAAACTGAAATCTGATGACTGAAAACTGAAAAGGGGTTGCGCCAAAACGCAACCCCTTCGTTATCGTCAATAAGAGTTTCTTTTACTGCTGAGTATTCTGTTTCTGGAAACGGAATTTGAGCGTCGACACTACGTTGTAAGTGGTCGAGCTGCCCTCCGTGAGAGTCGGTGTGCAGGAGAATTTCAAACTCAGCTCTTCTCCAATTGTTCCACCACCCTGAAGGTCAGTGATAGGGAACTTGTCGTTAGGCACTTCCTTGTCAGCGTTGTCACCGGTAAGCACACTCGGGGTCAGACGGTCGATGGCAAAAGTCAATCGTCCGTTCTCAATCGAGAAGGGAATATTCTTGAACACCATGTTCATAGCAGGCATATTCTGCATGAAAGATGCTCCGGCAACATAGAGGTCGAGCGTACGGTTGGCTGTATTCACGTCTTTCTCGTTGATTACGATCTGGTAGCGGTTTTTAGCTGCCTCCTCTGTCTTCCATATCTCAGTGCCGGTTGCGGGATCATTGACTCTTGTAAGGCTGAAATAGTTGGAAGCCATAGGCATACCATACACCTTGTCGCTGCCGACAGTGAAGCGGTAGAAGAGATTCCACTGCTGTATCCATGAGGTTCCTCCGAGAAGGCTGATTGATATATCCGACATACCGGTAGCCGAGGAAGTCGACGACAGGTCGAAGCCCATACCGTTGGTCACATTCTTGTTGTTAATACCGGTCACCTCGAAACTGCTTGCCGTCCCGCTTGTCATCACCACGTTGCGCACACTAAGGCTCGATGCCGATGTACCTATATACTCTATCGAGATGGCTGAAGTGCCGAGCGAATAAGCTTGTTCAGTACCGTTGGTCACGTAATTGAGCATGGAGAAAGGCTGGGTCTCACGATGGGAATTTTCTTTTGTCTCACATGATGTAAACGCTACAGCTACAAGGGCTGCCGCGAAAAATGTCTTGTTAATCTTCATCTAATCTTATTCTTAAATATTGTAAACTTAAATTTGTATTCTGAAAGTTGCACCTATCCTTAGCGGTTTACCTCTCTGTAAAAATGCATTCCCTATACTAACGAAGTAAAATGTATTATATTTTGTGTCAGAAAGGTTCTCGCCCCATAAAGTAAGTGAAAATTCATTAAAATCTAATTTCACCGAAGCTCCGGGAAGCACATAGAACGGCTGCCTAACACTGTTTGCCTCATCCCACATGATTTCCCCTACCCCGCGGCAGTTGACATCGACAGTCACCGCTTCGAGCCACGGCTTGCCGACCCCCTTCGTATAAGTCGCGCCGACATACATTGTGTTATGCGGCGCATACGGGATGTATTTGCCCTCGTAATCGTTGATACCGTTGTGAAATTCGCGGAAACGCGCATTGGTATAACCGTATGATGCCGTTAGGTCAAGATGCCTGACAGGATGGTAGCGGAGGGTCAGTTCCGCACCGTAGCTGCGGGTCTTGCCCGCGTTGGTCATGATGCGCCCCGTCGTGTTGCCGTCGGGAAACATCGTAAGCTGCTGGTCGCGGCAGTCAATGTAAAACAGTGCCGCCTGTGCCGACACTTTTCCCCACAAATCATTTAGATGTGCGCCTATCTCGTAATTCCAGCTCGACTCCGGTTTATACGAGATAATCTTATCTATGTCATAGCTCTGGGCAATACCCATTATCCTCATCAGCCGTTGCTGAAGCACATCGCTGAACATCTGGGTATTGAAGCCACCTGCCTTATATCCGCGCGCTATCGACAGATACGCGTTTGAACCCGGCAGCGATTCTATATTATATGTGACGGTAAGTTTCGGCAATAGTTCCACAAATGTCTTATGGAGCTTTCCGCCGTCATTTATCCTTACGGGAGTCTGCCCGTCATCTATACCCTTTATGGTAAACGAGGTATTGCAACGGCTGTTGTATCTCAACGAGTTATGCTCGATATCAAGGCGAAGTCCCAGAGCGAAATCCCAGGCACCGGCGCTATAGCTGCTCTGATGATACAGGGCTAAGCCCCACACACTGTTGGCAAACCGGCTCTGCAGCACAAAACTGTCCTCATCCCACACTGTCGGATGGGAACTGTGTTGATTGACATGCTTGAGTATCAGCTCTTCTATTCCGGTGGACTTGAATGTCACGGGCGCGTTCATGTCGGTATGCTTGTAAAATCCGAAAAGTCCGCCAAGCCAGCTATATGAGCCTATATTCCCTTTCCCTACGAAATCCTGGGTCAGCGCCCATTCATGACGCGCCTGGGTGAGAGTGAAATATGACTCCGGCAGAAAATCCTGGTCAAGGGTCATGTTGTCGTCGATATACTGGAAACTGGTGATGCTCGACAACACAGCGTCATCAAGTCGCCAGCGGAAAGTAAGCCCGTCGTTGACCCCCGTGCGCCGGTAGAAGCATGTGTCATTGTAGGCTATCTGCCCGGTGGCAAGCGACTCGTAGGGATAGCCACCCTGACGGGAAATATTCACCGACGCGACATTTTCCATCGTCAGCCTCCCGGAAGGGCGCCACACGGTTTTCCAGCGCAGACTCCCCTGATTTTCCTTGTCACACTTCTCTCCGTTATACCTGTTGGTAAAATATCCGTCGCTATGGGTGTAATATGCCGTGTACGACATCCCCAGGCGCGGAGTCAGTTTGTGGTAATATGACGCAGACGCGCGCAGGGAGTTTGCCGTGCCATATTCCGCAGTCGCCCTCACGCCCTGAAATTTCATGGGCGACAGCGTGTAGATATTGATCAGACCTCCCATCGTGTTTCGTCCGTAAAGGGTGCTCTGCGGTCCGCGGAGCATCTCGATGCGCTCGATGTCAACGAGGTCAAAATCGTAATTGTCCTTATTCATGTAAGGCACATTGTCGACATTAAGCCCTATCACGGGCTGGTCGATACGCGCACCTATGCCGCGCACATATATGGAAGATGTCATGCGCGACCCGTAGTCGGGTATATAGAAATTGGGAGCGACCTCGCTCACGCCCTTCATTGTCACGATGTTGAGCTTTTGCAGTTCCCCCTCGCCTATCACGGTCGAGGCTACCGGCAGTGCGTCTATGTCAAGCGACTGCTTGATGCCGGTAACCGACACTTCTCCAAGCGTCAGCACAGTGTCGGCTTTCTCCACTCCGAAGGAGAGAAAGCTACATATTATAGTAAATATAAGGATCGACAGTAGTCTGATAAACTTCATTCCTGATAGCATCTTGCTTCAACGATGCAAAATTACCCGTTGCCCGTCAACGGTGCAATCACTATTTATAGTGAAAATGTCAGGTCAGAACAGCAATAACCCGAATCCCATCAATGCCATACCCAGTATCACGCCTCCGATGGCGAAATGATGATGCCCGTATTCCTCGGAGCTGGGCAGAAGTTCGTCAAAAGAGATAAAGACCATGATTCCGGCAACAGCTGCGAGACACACCGCATTGACAGCCGGAGTCCATATCGGCATCAGGAACGCCAGCGCGAAAAGTGCGCCGAGCGGTTCGGCAAATCCGGAGGCTATCGAAAACCATAATGCCTTCTTACGGCTCCCGGTCGAATGGTATATCGGCACTGACACGGCTATTCCTTCAGGTATGTTATGAATGGCGACAGCTACCACAATCGGGAGGGCAATATCAAGCGACTCCAGTCCCGACACGAAAGTGGCTATGCCTTCAGGGAAATTATGGATACCGATAGTAAGGGCGAGCATCATGCCAGTGCGTTTTAGCTTGCCGTTTGCGCCGGAGTTGATATTATGTATTTCGTGGGGATTCTCGTCTTCAGGCACTAAGAAGTCGATAAGGGCTATCAATCCCATCCCGCCGAAAAAGGAGAGCAGCACATAAAACATCGCCATTTTCTCCGAGGCGTAATGCTCCATCGAGTGTATGGCATCGGGCAACAGCTCCACAAACGACACATATACCATCACACCCGCCGACAATCCGAGCGCACCGGAAAGAAAGCGTGTGTTGGTGACCTTGGTGAAAAATGCCATGAGACTGCCGATACCTGTCGACAATCCCGCAATAAGCGTCATGAGCAACGCCGTGAGTATCGCTTCCGATGTAAGTACGGTTTCCATTTCTTTCGCTATAACAAGATTTACTCCCGATAAGTTGAAAAAGCCGCCCCGGAGTCCTTACGGACCGGGGCGGGGTTGAGCATGACTGTAAGCCGGGTTATGTCGTGGCAATGGCAATCACTGCCACGGTCGGTCATTTATCTAATCCCGATGTCGCCACCGGGCTTGAGCAGTCTACCCCCCGGCAATGGGCGGGCAACCCTTAAATGCCGGTGTACTTGACCTTGCAATCCATGAGGCGTGCGGCATTCCATATCGCTGTGGAACCCGGTGGGCTCTTACCCCGCCTTTTCACCCTTACCTCCCGCGAGGGGAGGCGGTTATTTTCTGTCACGCTACTCTGCCATCACTGACGGGTTGCCGTTAACAACCATGGCGCCCTGTATTGCCCGGACTTTCCTCTTGCCGCTCTCGAAGTCGGCAAGCGACCGACCGTCTTGCTCAATACCGCCGCAAAGTTACGCTAATTTTTTCAATCTCCATCCAAATCCCGCAACTGAAATCTGAAAACTGAAATCTGAAAACTGAAAACTAAAAACTAAACTGCGCCATCAGGCTTACACGATTGACCCAGCTGTGGCTGCGGTCTATGTTCTGACGCTTGCCGAGGTTGTACTCCACTGCCGCCTGACAGCGCGGGGTTATGTTCCAAAATATGTTTGCAGCACCGTAAAGACCATACTTATAGGTGATATTCTCATATACCGGTTCATCTTTAGGAAGAAAACGCTCCTCGCTGAACACTATCGTAGAGAAAAGATTGGGGCGGAAATGATATTGCAGCGCGGCATACCATCCGAAGCTCAACGGGACAAGCATCCTGCCGGGACGCTCCGTGTCGCCCACGAGGTCCATGGGCGAATTCTGCAAATCATTAATCAGACTGCCCAGCCCCTTGCCGGTAATCACCGCTCCGTAGACAGTAAGTGGAGCCACCGGACGGAACACGGTGCTTGCATGTACACCCCACCCTGTCTTTTTATAATTTTTGCCTTCGACAAGGTCACGGTATTCCAGTCCGCGCACAACACCCGACAGCCTGACATGCTGACCGTTGCCCCACTGATACTGCATGAATGCTGCAAAATTAGGCATATAGTCGCTACAACCGGTATATGTATTGGGTCGTGACGGGATAGCCCCGTCAGGAGTCTCCACCGATGCCGCGATCACATAGTGCTCCTTGATTGTGTGCATCCACCGTAAAAGCACATTGGTGTCGCTTGTCTCGGAGTTTGGACCTTGACCGTCGACTGTCGGAGGCTGTGCCGCGGGGTCGGAAAATGTTGAATTGGTATATCCCAATGTCCAGTCGCCTACTGTGGCATACGCCTTCTTAAGCTTGAAGTCGCGGCTGCCGTAGCCATTGAAATTCGCCTCTATGTAAAGCTGATATCTGCCAAATTTCGTATGACGGCCGAACACCGAGAAAAACAGTGCCGTACCTGCCGGCGTACTCCCCGTCCAGTGCTTCCTCGTAGGGTCGCCCGGTATCTTTATGTCGTAGGGTATGAACGCGCTGTTGCTCATCGCCCCGTTCCAGTCATACCACCCTCTCATCCTCACGACACCTCCGATACCCATCGCATACTGATGGGTCTTGCTCATCAACATGAAATACGGTGCCAGCGGGTCTTGAAAATGCCGGAACTGGTCGTAATAAAACATGTTTATCATTTCCTGCTCCGACAGTGAATCTATAGCCTCATCGGGGGTGATATTAACCACATGATGACTCTTCTTGAGTTCCTTTTCCTGTTGTTCGGCAGGAGTGATTGCCATCATCGGTAAGGAGAATGACAACATAAAAACCAACGCAATAATATTTTTCATAAATTCAACAGTTGATAACATTTATTTAACAACACTCATTTTCATTTTGTTTGTTCGTCCCGTTGCAATTTATCCGGCTATCCACATCTCCATGTTCTCTTCCGAAGCACCTCCACGATAGTGCATCCGGCGACTGAAATAGCCGCGATTTCATGCTATAAAACATCGTTTTAAAACAATTTAACAATCTCTCAAAACCCGCGTCAACACTACTGTTTCAACCATGTTACAATAGCTAAAGTGGTGAAAATGAGCAAACGAATTTCTCTATTTCAGGAAAAATGCTTAACTTTGCGGTGTTGAAATTGTTATTTCTAAGGTCAATAGAGTTTGACTTTCGCCGAAAATCGGCAACAAAAAGCACAGAGCAACGGATTATTCATCACTACTCTTACTTTTTGTATTTAGTAATTTTAAACTTAAGGAATGAAGAAAACAATGGCAATCATTGTGATCTTCGCCGTTCTCCTCGGACTTGGTTCAGCCGCTTCAAGCAGTGCCGTCGATGGCACCATAGGCTCCAAGGCTCCGATGTTTAAAGTCGAGCGTGCCGACTCATCTGTGGCACTCGACAACATGAAGGGGAAATGGGTACTGCTCCAGTTCTGGGCATCGAGCGACGCTGCGTCGCGCATAGCCTGCAAGCAGTATTCAATGCTTGAACAAAACCAAAATTCAAATAACCCCGGAGAACGATTCCATCTCTTAGCGGTCAATCTTGACCGGAGCGAGCGCCTCTTTCGTGAGATAGTGCGTAGAGATGGTCTTAGTGCGGAATCACAATTTTTTATCGAGAGAAGTAACGCTGACAAAATCATCGACGACTATCATCTCGAATCGGGATTAAGCTCATTTCTGATTGACCCTGACGGGCGTATCGTAGCAAAGAACCCGACTGAACAACAACTGATTGAACTTGCTATCAATTAAGACTACAAAACGGAGATGCACAACCGGTGCACCCCCGTTCTTTTTTTATCCACCGATAGGGAGTTGTCAGTCAGACCGGTCCGACGGGTCTGACCGATCCGAGATGAGCGATGATGCACACCGTTGCAATACACCTAAAAATCACAACCATAAGCCTTTGCCCTGAAAGGGCAAAATGTCGTTAACCGGTGGTAGCCCCGGAGCGGGCACCACCGGCTCAATCCCCACAACCCATCTCAACCCCAAAGCGGGTTGCATAATGTCTGCTTCCGTCAGACAGAGTCCTTAAGGTCACCAAGGTCTCTAACGACCTTTAAGTCATTGGGAAACATGTAGGGAAAGCTCGTCCTCGCTCACTACCTTGTTGTCCTGACGGGCAATAAGCCCATAACGATGCATCTATATGCTGATTCACAAGCTGTTGTAGGGGCGAGTGGAAGCTCGCCGGCACCGTTGCAATACACCTAAAATCACAGACATAAGCCTTTGCCCTGAAAGGGCAAAATGGCGTTAACCGGTGGTAGCCCCGGAGCGGGCACCACCGGCTCAATCCCCCACCCATCTCAACCCCAAAGCGGGTTGCATAATGCCGGAACTTGCACTCTCTCTGCCGCAGGGAAAAACAATCTCTTTTTAATAATTTATAGTTAAAATATTTGCAAATATTTTAAAATATCATTAACTTGCGCAATCACACAATAATAATCTTAGTTATGAAACGCAGTGGAATAATTTTAAAGTGGATGGCAAGTTTTGTCGGGGTGATGATTCCGGCTTTCGCTTGCGGAGAAAATGTCGGCTTCGGTGCCGTGGTGACGGACTGCGGTCAGCTTGAAAATGTGATTGGCGACAATCTTCTCGTGATTGACTCTCTGTCAGTCACCGGTCCCATTGATGACACTGATTTCGCAACTATGCTCCGAGGCATCATCGAAGGCAAAATATCCATATTGAATCTTGAAAACGCGCAGATTGAAGATAAATACATTCCGGGCGAAACTTTTAAATCGGCGATCGGACTAAGAAAAATAATTCTCCCCTCAGATTTGATTGAGATTTCATGGAATGCATTTGAAAATTGCACCGATTTGGAGGAAGTCAAAATCACATCTTCCCTATGGGCAATTAGAGAAAATGCATTTCATGGATGTAAGTCATTGAAATCCATAAGTTTTAACAACAGATTGCACTATATCGGTGAGTACGCTTTCATGGATTGTGCCTTAGACTCTATATTGATTCCACGCTCAGTTGAACTCATAGGAGATGACTCTTTTGCCGGAAATAATCTAAAAAAGGCATACGTCATGTCAAAAACGGCACCGACAACAATAAACTACAGCATTAACGGGTCTCCATGGGATTTTGATATATTTGGCAAATCTTTTCCTGCGGATATACCCATTTATGTACCGTTGGGTGCAACCGATAGCTATCGTAGCACTGACGGATGGGATCGCATGACCAACTATATTGAAATCCCAATCGAAGATTTCCCGGAGATGCCAAATAAAGGGGAGCTGTTTGTTGCACAGGTAAATGCGGAAGGTGAGCTTGCCGATATGCTTTCCGGCGTGGACTCTGCTATAGATTCCCTTGTCGTCAAAGGGCCGGTGGATGAACGAGACTTTTATGCAATGTGGACCAAGGCTCATGAGGGCTATATGGAGGTGATAAACCTCAGGGAGACAAAGGTAAAGGACGGCATAATTCCACCACTCGCCTTTGCCCGTCGATTTGAGCCTGAATATTTTTATTTAATGCCGGTGGTGCGCCGGATTATGCTACCTGAAGATATCGTCGAGATTGGCGACTCTGCTTTTTGGTATAATAGCATGGTTGAAACCATTGACCTGCCTGCACAACTGCCATCCCTCGGCAAGGCATGCTTCAGCGTATGCAAACGACTGGAGATGGAGCGGCTCGTGATTCCGGAGGGCGTGACCGCGATTGCCGACAGTTGCTTTTCAGAATGTGGTCTGCTCAAGGAAATGGTGTTGCCATCAACGCTCACGCACATCGGTGACTACGCATTGAACGGCACCGGCATCACCTCCATCAGACTCCCGGAGGCACTCACGTGTATTGGTGACAATGCATTAAGTAACACCAAAATCACCAGCCTCGAATTACCACCGGTAATAGAGCACATCGGCAAATCTGCGCTAAGCGCAACCAACCTTACCGGGATAGAACTGCCACCGTCACTAACCTCAATCGGTGACTATGCGTTTCGCACGACTAAACTGAAGGAAATTGTCCTCACACGGCAGCTCAAATCGGTGGGAGAGGGGGCTTTTGAAAGTACACCGATTGAAAACATAGTCTTTCCTGAAACGAAAATTGAGTTCGGTAATAAGGTATTCTCCTCTTGCAGTGAACTGCCGAAAGTCACACTTCCCGACTGTATGGAGGTAATACCCGAATTTATGTTTTTTGATTGCAAAAAGCTCCGCGAAGTGACATTCCCCTCGTCTCTCAAAGAGATATGTCAATTTGCATTCAATTTTACGGCATTGGAGGAGCTGAACTTACCCGACGGATTGGAGATTGTGGGTAACTCTGCATTTTGGGGTGCCAATTTTGATTCCGTGACATTGCCTCCATCCGTGAAAAAAATCGGGTTCATGGGATTTTATGTGAAGAGTCTGAAACAGATAAAATCTTATTGCACGACACCCCCGGAGAGTGAGAGCTGGAATTTAAATGCATCCGATTTCGCCCGGATACCGGTATATGTGCCGAAAGGGACTGTCGACCTATATAAAGCCGCCCCGTCCTGGAATTGCTTCCTGAATTATTTCGAGATTGACGATACCACCAGCATGGATCTGTCGTCTGTCGCAGACATCGCTGAGCCTGTCGAGATATATAATGCCTCAGGAGTGCAGGTATATCGCGGAATGCTTGAAGACGCCAACCTCCCTTCAGGATTATACATCGTGAAGAGTGCCGGCGGCACCTACAAAATCTACCGCTAATCCTCCAAATAGACAGAGTGCCTTCAGAGATACAGAAGGACATAAAGTCAAAAGCAACAGAGTTATATGGATTTACCCAATCTGAAAACCCTTTTCCCGCAGGGAAAAATCCAAACTTAGCCGGGGGTTAAGCGTAGCGATACCCCCGGCTAAACAAAGATTATCCCTCCGGGAAAACAATCTCTACATCCCATAGACGAATGTTTCCAACAGAAATCATTATTTCGATGGAAATTCGTAATTTTGCGGCATGAATACCAATCAGAGCGACATAGCCGAAAGCGGACTGCACGTCGATGTGGGCGCGACCCTGCGCAGCAAGCTACCGAAAAAATACCTTAGATTCATTCCCGGTGCAGCTGTGCGATGGCTTGAGCGCACCATCTGTCAGGATGAGCTCAACAGAATCCTCGACCGCACTCGCGGGAAAAAGGGCGCGGAGTTCTGCCGTGCCGTGCTCACCGACCTTGACATAACCTATTCAGTCGCAGGCGAAAATAACTTACCTGTCGACGGCAGGGCGATTTTCGTGTCAAACCATCCGCTCGGCGCCCTCGACGGCATAGCCATGATTGACTTCATAGCCCGACACTACCGCACCGGGGTAAAATTTGTGGTCAACGATATCCTGATGGCGGTCAAGCCGCTCGACAATGTGTTTCTCCCCATCAACAAGCATGGCAAACAGAGCCGCAAGTCGTCGAGCGATATCGACGAATGTCTCGCCGGCGACACACCGGTCATCATTTTTCCCGCCGGACTGGTGTCACGCAAGCAGAAAGAGGACATAAAAGACCTCCAATGGCAAAAAATGTTCATAAATAAGGCTATTCAATCACAACGTGATATAATTCCGGTACATTTTGGTGGGAAAAATTCATCGTTTTTTTATAATTTTGCAAAACTACGCACACGACTCGGTCTGAAATTCAATATCGAGATGATTTATCTGCCGAGAGAGATTTTCAGAAGCCGCGGAGCGCGGTTTGAGATCAGTGTAGGAAAACCAATCTCGTGGCACACACTCAAAGGTGGCACGAAAGCCGCCCAAGAGGCAAGCCTTATCAAGGAGACTGTATATAGTTTAAATAGAAAAAACGCATTTTAGCATATACCTGCGACAATGGACATGAAAATAATTGACCCGGTACCTGTCGAGACCCTGGAAAGCGAACTTACCGCCGACAAGTTTCTGCGACACACCAACAAAGGGGGCAACCATATATATATCGTTGACGCCTACGACTCGCCCAACGTGATGCGCGAGATAGGCAGATTGCGCGAGATAGCCTTCCGCACAGCCGGCGGAGGCACAGGGAAAGATTGTGACATAGATGAATTTGACACCATGCAGCCTCCGTGCCGCCAGCTGATTGTGTGGAATCCCGAGGCGCGCGAGATTATCGGTGGCTATCGGTTCATCACCGGAGAAAATATCCATATCGACTCCGACGGGCGACCGCGTATCGCGACAAGCCACATGTTCAGCTTTTCACCGAAATTCATCAACGAATATCTCCCCTACACCCTTGAGCTCGGCAGGTCGTTTGTGGCTCTCGACTATCAGTCGACCCGCGCCGGGACAAAGGCACTCTATGCCCTTGACAATCTATGGGACGGACTGGGGGCACTCACGGTAGTGTACCCGTCGATAAAATATCTGTTTGGCAAAGTCACCATGTACCCCAGCTACAATGCCGACTGCCGTAACATGATACTCTATTTCCTTGACAAGCATTTTCCTGACGACGAGGGTCTTGTAAAGCCGTTCCGGCAGCTTGAGACCCACATGAACCGTCAGGACATGGACAAGCTTTTCACCGGCACCTCGTTCAAGGACGACTACAAGATTCTCAACAAGGCGATACGCGACCACGGCTACAACATCCCGCCGCTCGTCAACGCCTACATGAGCCTGTCGCCCTCGATGAAAATGTTTGGCACGGCAATCAACGATGAGTTTGGCAATGTCGAGGAAACCGGTATATTCTTTGCCATCTCCGACATCTTTGAAGAGAAAAAAGACAGACATATAGGCACTTACAATCCCGTAGACTCATGAAAATCCGCATCGCTCTCTCCATCGCCCTGTTATTTGCGGCGGTCAACGGCGCCCGGGCGTCATATCCGGTGGATTACCGGGGTGAAATCATTGCCAACGCAGGCACCGGTGATTTCGCACCCTATTATATCGCGTCAAACAATTTCGGGATAATGACGCAACCCTATTCCGCGCTTGCGAGAGCTTCCGTGTGGCGAGGCATGGAGATGGACCGACGATTCAGCTACGGGTTTGGCGTCGACGCGCTTGCCGGATATGCCTCCTCCGATGCCTATCTGCGCTACAACAGTGACGACAAGACATTTACACCCATTGATCGCCATCCCGCGCGCGTATGGTTGCAGCAGTTATACGGTGAGCTCAAATACCGATGCCTCTTTCTTACCGTCGGACTCAAGGAGACCGGCTCCGCACTGCTCGACGACAGGCTGTCAAGCGGCGACATCACCTGGAGCGCCAATGCCCGACCAATGCCGGGTGTCAGGGCGGGATTCCACGGCTTTGAAGATATCCCGTTCACTAACGGATGGGTGCAGATCAACGGAGTGCTTTTCTATGGCAAGCCAACCGACAACGATTGGCTGACAGAGCGTTACAGCTATTTCAACGCATTCATCACCACCGGTCGCTGGATTAATTACAAGCGCGTCTATTTCCGCACAAAACCGTCGAAGCCACTATCGGTGACCATAGGTATGCAGGCGGCGGCACAATTCGGAGGCACACAGGTCACATACGAAAACGGACTGCGCGACAAGACAGAAACCGCCCCGGCGGGACTCAAGGAGTTTTTCCAGATGCTTGTGCCGGGCAAAGATGACAAATACTGGTCGGGCAACCATCTGGGAAGCTGGGATGTAATGGCTCGTTACCGTCTCCGCACCGGTCACGAGATAAAGCTGTATCTCCAGTCGCCGTGGGAAGACGGCTCAGGCATCGGCAAACTCAACGGTTTTGACGGGCTGTGGGGTATCGAATACAAAAGCCCCGGAAAATCATTGGTAAGCGGCGCGGTAATTGAATATCTCGACTTCACCAACCAGTCGGGACCGCTTCACTGGGACCCCGTCGACAACCCCGGCACCACCGTGGCAAACCAGGCAACCGGCGCCGATTCCTACTACAACAACTATTTTTATAACGGTTACGCCTATTACGGCATGTCGCAAGGCACACCGTTTCTCATGTCGCCGCTCTACAATCTTGACGGCTACATGCGCTACATTGACACCCGTGTGCGCGGTTTCCACGCAGCGGTCGAAGGTTCGGTCACCCGACAGGTTGATTACCGTGCGATGGTGTCACACCGCATATCTTACGGCGACAGCTATATCCCGCGCCTGAAAAAAGCTCATGACACATCATGGATGGTCGAGGCACAATGGCGGCCGCTCTCCGTCCCGGGACTTACCGTCAAGGCGCAGGTGGCGATGGACAGCGGCGACATGTATGGCGACAACTTCGGCGCCATGCTGTCAATATCTTACCGTGGTGTGCTTAATTTACGATGACTATGAAAAAAATATTCCTCATATTTCTCCCCCTGCTTGCCATACTTGGCGCCGGATGCACCCACAACGACGGCGACATTGGTCCATGGTTCGGCACCTGGCAGCTTGAAGAAATCACTGCCGACGGCACAGTAGACACCGGATATCACCATGACATATTCTGGCAGTTCCAGAATACGGTATTCTGTATGCGTAAAGTCACCGCCATGCACGATGTATATCCCCGTTGGGGCACATGGCAGGAAACCGGCAACGACATCCTGCGGCTTGATTTCACCAATCATGACAATGACCATCCCGAAGGGAGCACCATCTACACCCCCTTTCCGGAAACCCATATCCGCCCCAATGGCATTACCGAGCTTAAGATTATGGAAATGAGCGGGTCAGAGCTTCACTTGCAATATGCCGCCCCCGAAGGCACCCTCTACGACTATTACCTCAAAAAGTGGCGGTGACATAAATTCTCTTCCGTATCGCTGCAATATCTGCCGATTATTTGTTATTTTTGCATTAATTCAACTTTCGCAAGCGAAAGTTGAGGGTTAAAAGGTTAAGAGGTTAAAAGCTTGCCATGCAAGCAGGTTATGAGGTTAAAGTGGCGGCGTTCACTCGACAATTTCAAATGACCGGGGTCACTAAACACTAAACCATAAACTATAAACCATAAACCTTTTAACCTTTAAGTGAACTTGCGAAACTTAAGTTTAAGGATAGCGATATGGAAGAATCACTAAGTCTGTCACAACAGCAACGATTGCAGCAAAGACTTTCTCCATTACAGGTCAAATTTGTAAAAATGCTTGAAATGAGCGGACCGGAAGTGGAGGATGAGGTGCAACGCGCCCTGGACGACAACCCGGCTCTGGAAGCGTCGGACATCGCCGATGCAGCCGCCTCCGACGATTCTTTCAACGAAAGCGCCGAGGAGTTGCGCATAGCCGACTACGCAAGTGAGGACGAGATACCCTCCTATCGTCTTGAAGCGCGCAACCACAGTGCTTCTGACACCTATTATGAGCCGGTTGCCGTAGATTCCTCATCGACACTTATCGACACCTTGTCGGCACAGCTTGCCGAGCATAACCTAACCGACCGCGACCGCCGGATAGCCATGTATGTAATCGGCAGTCTTGATGACAACGGCTATCTGACACGCGATTCCGCATCGATAGCAGGCGACATAGAGGAGCAGACCGGCGAGCCTGTCTCCACCACCGACGTGAAGCGTATGCTGGAGCTTGTAAGGCGATTCGAGCCGGCGGGCGTGGGAGCGGTCGACCTCCGCGACTGCCTGCTTCTGCAGCTGAAACGCCGTAAGGCAACAGAGACGGTAAAGACTGCCACGGAAATCGTGTCACACTATTTCGACCTGTTTTCCCGAAAGCATTATGACCGGCTTGCCTCGGCAACCGGACACACTCCCGGGGAACTGAAAGCCGCCATCGAGCTTATACGCAGCCTCAACCCGAAGCCTGCGGGAGTAATCGGCGGAGACCCCGCGGAAGAGCGCACACGCCATATAATCCCGGATTTCTCGGTAGAAATCGAGGATGGCGACCTGCATCTCACCCTCCTCAACAACATCCCCGAACTGCGTATCGAGGAGACTTTCCGCGAAAACGAGGCAGAGACGAAAACCGACATCTCCCGCAACCGCGAGGCGTCGCTCTTCATCAAGCAGAAACGCGACGAGGCGACGGAATTTATAAAACTGCTCGGCATGAGGCAGGAGACGCTTTTCAATGTGATGCGCGCCATCGTGAGGATTCAACGCGAATTTTTCATGAGCGGTGATGATGAGAGCCGTTTGAAACCGATGATTCTCAAAGACATATCCTCCATTACCGGCTACGACCTCTCGGTAATCTCCCGCGCGACGGCAGGAAAATATGTGGCGACTCCCTACGGCATACACCCGCTGAAGATGTTTTTCAACGAGCGTCCCAAGGACAATGACGATACCTCATCCCATGAAATCCTTTCGGCAATCAAGGAGATAATCGACGGCGAGGACAAGCACAAGCCTTTGAGCGACGAGGCGATTACAGCCGCCATCGCGGCAAAGGGATATGACATTGCCCGGCGCACTGTGGCGAAATATCGCGAGAAGCTCGGCATACCTGTCGCGCGGTTGCGTAAAGAGATGTAAACAATAGCTGATGACATCCGTTAATATATAGAAACTGACTTATGAACAAGATATCACATATAATCTCCTGGGTGCTTAGTCCGGTGCTTATCCCCACCTACGCGGTGTTCACCGCATTGTGGGTCACCATGCTCGCCCTGCTCCCTGTCGGGCTGCGAATCAACGTGGTGCTGATGACCTTCCTGCTCACATGCGTGGTGCCGGTGCTGGCTATTCTGCTCCTCTACAAGATGAAACTCGTGTCTCATCCGGGGCTTAACAACCAGAAAGAGCGTTACATACCGTATGTCATCACCGCTATTTGCTACCTCGGTGCCGCATGGTACATGTTCCGCATCCACGCCCCGTCATGGATGTACATGTTCATGGTGGGCGGCTCGGTGGCGGCTGTCGTGTCATGTATCGTAAACATCCGCTGGAAAATCAGCGCGCACCTCGCCGCCATGAGCGGTTACGTGGCTCTGCTCTTCCGTATTCTCGCCGACGGCATATACATCTGCAACATCTGGGTGCTGATATCTGTGGCGATACTGCTCACCGGTATGCTCGGCAGCGCCCGTATACAGCTTAACTGCCACACATTCTGGCAGGTTGTTGCCGGTGCCGTCAATGGATTTTTCTGGGTATATCTGCTTACATCATTCTAAACCCGTCATAATGAAACCAATCGTTAGTATTATCATGGGCAGCACATCTGACCTGCCCATCATGGGAAAAGCCGCTCAGGTGCTCGATGACTTCGAGATTCCGTTTGAGATGAACGCGCTGTCAGCTCACCGCACTCCCGCACAGGTGGAGGAATTTGCCTCCAACGCCGCTGCTCGCGGGCTGAAAGTAATCATAGCCGCAGCGGGAATGGCTGCGGCACTTCCCGGCGTAATCGCAGCAAACACAACGCTCCCGGTAATCGGAGTGCCTATCGCCTCGACTCTCGATGGAATCGACGCACTCCTTTCAATCGTGCAGATGCCTCCGGGCATACCGGTGGCTACAGTCGGCATAAACGGCGGTTACAATGCTGCATTGCTTGCCGTAGAGATGCTTGCACTTTCCGACGAGAAAGTAGCTGCTCGTCTCGCCGAGTTCAAGAAATCGCTTGCCGGCAAGATTGTTAAGGCTAACGCCGACCTCGCCGAGGTAAAATATAAATTCAAGACTAACTGATAGCCTGCGTCAACCTATGAGTGTTTTTGACTACAGACGGAGGGTGTCACGCGAGGTCAATATCGGCGGTGTACCCCTCGGAGGAGGCAATCCCGTGCGTGTACAGTCTATGACCAATACCTCCACCATGGACACCGAAGGCTCGGTGGCACAGAGCAGGCGCATCGCCGACGCGGGCGCTCATTACGTGCGCCTCACTGCACAGGGAGTCCGCGAGGCTGAAAATATCGGTGTGATACGTTCCGATCTTCGTCGGCAAGGATGCAATGTACCGCTTGTCGCCGATATCCATTTCAATCCGCGCGCAGCTTTTGCAGCCGCTGAAGTGACCGATAAAGTGCGCATAAATCCGGGCAATTTCGTTGACCCGGGGCGCACCTTCCGCAAGCTCGAATACACCGATGCCGAATATGCCGCCGAGCTTGACCGCATCGACAAGGCGTTCACCCCGTTTCTGGAAGTGTGCCGCCAACATGGCACTGCAATCCGCATAGGGGTAAACCATGGCTCGCTGAGCGACCGCATCATGAGCCGGTACGGCGACACTCCTGCCGGTATGGTGGAGAGTGCGATGGAGTTTCTGCGCGTCGCCGTCAAGCGTGAATTTTTCAATATCGTAATCTCCATAAAGGCGAGCAATGTGGTGGTGATGGTTGAGACCGTGCGCCGCCTCGTAAAAGCGATGGAAGCCGAAGGGATGAATTTCCCGCTGCATCTCGGAGTGACCGAGGCGGGCGACGGTGAAGACGGAAGGGTCAAAAGCGCCGTCGGTATCGGCACCCTTCTTGCCGAAGGCATCGGCGACACTATCCGCGTATCGCTCAGCGAGGCACCCGAGGCTGAAATTCCGGTGGCGAAAGCGCTGGTCGACTATATAAGCAGCCGCGCCGATTCCACGCCTGTCGAGGGTGAATTTGCCGACGGATACAATCCCGTAACCCCGCAACGCCTGTTGACCGCAGCTGTCGGCAGTATTGGCGGCGAAAATGCCCCGGTCGTAATAGCTGAAGGCGAAACGATACTTGACGATTACATAGTACTTGATGCCGCACTACCGTTAAGCGAGAACATCGCCAAGGCAAAGGCAAATCCCGGTAAGGTACTTGTAATCATCACCTCCCACATCAACCGTTCCGCTTCGATACAGGCACTCGCCCACTCGCTTCAACGAAGCGGTGTGGTCAATCCGGTTATCCCTATGATTGACTATGGCGACGCGCCGGTAGAGGATGTGACGTTGATGGCGGCAGCCGACTTCGGCGCGATGCTGCTCAACGGTGTGCGCGACGGCATATGGATTAAAGGTGACCGCCTTAGTAATGAAGATGTAGTACGCATATCGCTCGGCATTCTTCAGGCTACGCGTCTGCGCATCAGCAAGACCGAGTATATCGCGTGTCCCGGTTGTGGCAGAACCCTGTTTGACCTTCAGTCAACGCTGAAAGCGGTCAAGGAGGCAACTTCACATCTTAAAGGATTGAAAATAGGAGTTATGGGGTGTATTGTCAACGGTCCCGGCGAGATGGCTGACGCCGACTACGGCTACGTAGGCGCGGCATCGGGTCACATCAGCCTCTACAAGAACAAGGAATGTGTGGAAAAGAACATTCCGCAGTCCGAGGCTATCCCCCGTCTCATCGCCCTTATCAAGTCATGCGGCGACTGGCACGACCCCGCCTGATTTGCAAGCCGTTGTAGGGGCGAGTGGAAGCTCAATGTCACTAACTTAAGCAGAAGAGCCATAAATCCCCGAAAGGGGGATTCATCATGTTATCCGCGGGTAATGCCGGAGGCATACCCGTGGTTCAAGTTCCTCTCTCCTTGGTTCAACCCCGCAGTGGGTTGCATAGACGCTTGATTAGCATACATTTATGCAACCCGTTTCAGGGTTGTATAGTGTGGTGAGGCTTCCATTCCACGGGTGCCCCATCCGGGGCTACCCGCGGTAAACTCTATCTTGCCCTTTCCGGGCAAAATCCTTAAGTTAGTGACATTGAATGGAAGCTCGCCCGCGCATGTACCGGCAAGATATCAAAAGTTCCGGCAGGAATCATCTTGGAGAAATATTGATGATTCCTGCCGGAAACATTCTGCCTTAAGCTGCATTCCGTCGGTATCGCTACGCTCAACCGACGGCTAAATTTGGATTATCCCCTTCGGGGATAAAATCGAGCGTATAGACAACCCTAACCTCATAACCTTCAAGCCGCAGGCTGGATTTAACCTCATAACCTTCAAGCCCCAGGCTGGATTTAATCTCATAACCTTCAAGCCGCAGACTTGATTTAATCTCATAACCTTCAAGCCCCAGGCTTGATTTAACCTCATGACCCTTTTTACGCATAAAAATGCGTAAAAAATTTCCCATTTGTACATTGAACCGGTTGCTGCATGGTTTATATTTGCAACCTCAACCAATACTTACCACTATGAAACGCACACTAAAATTTGACGAAGAGTGGAAAGCGGCAATAGCCCTGCTTCCGCAGAAAATGCAGCAACAACTTACCGAGGCAATCATACGCTATCAGCAGACGGGAGAAGAAACGCAGCTTCCCCCGGTTGCCGCCGCATTGTTTATGGTAATCAAATGCACTATTGACCGCCGTGCGACTATAGCGGCACGTCAGCGTGAACGCAGAAACAAGAAAGCCGAATCCAAGCCCGCAGCAAAAACCCGTGAGGAAAAGACACTGCGCATAGGCATCACATTGAAACAGAACCGCCGCTTGCTGCGAGTCATGGCACGAACATTCAACATAGCTCACGCCGACATAAAAACAGCTATCGATAAAGTAATATCCGAACTAAACCAATCAGGCACGGAAGTCAACGACACGGAGACATTCCTGACCTACCTCAAACCTCATATCCGTTCACTTCATGACAATCGCCGAAAAATTACGGCATGAATCGCCCGGAATCCAGGCGGTCACTCAATGCCTTCCGGCACTTATTTGACAACGGCACTATATCCCCGTTGATTAGCATAATCTCGGCAGGTGTCGCTTTCGATATTTTATCAAGATTAACGATAAACGACCTGTGGACTGACACAAACCTATCGGCAGGTAATAATTCCGACATTCCTTTCAGAGTCATTCTGACTGTAATTTTTCCGGTCATAGTATATATCCGGAGATAATTTTCCATTGCAGCGACATATAGAATGTCATCTACAGGCACACGGTAGACTGATTTATCGCATTTAAGTGTGACAATCCCGCTTGACAATGCACTCGTCATATAAGCTCTCGCTTTTCCAACCGCACTTAAAAAGCGACTGTATGACACCGGTTTCAGCAGGTAATCCGATGTTTTGATGTGTGGTATTTATAATACAGAAAATCAATAGATAGACGTGATTTAAGCGTACTAAAAATGTACTTATTGCGATAATTAGAGGAAATGGAATAAAGGGATTTATGGATTTTTAAGGAGTGTTGGTTATATTTAATTCGATTCTTTTTCTCTAAGTTGCCATAGATTTGAAGCTCTGAATTGCAGGATTTGGAGAGGATGTTTGATTTTGCGCTCGAAATTTTCCTCTGATTATGCCCCGTATCTCGCCGATTTTGCGTAACTTTGCGTATGGAAGTTATAATATTCTTTTTCGCATCTTCTCTATTATGGGTTATAGGATTTCCGATAATAGCATACCCGTATTATAAGAGCTTGAAAAAAGAATATAATTGTCCTACGTGGCTTTTTGCTTTCGCAATTTCTTCGGCTCTACCGCTTCTCGCAACTCCTTTCATCGCTTATGTGATATTTGTTGCTGTATGGTTTAATAGAGCCTGCACAGCCATACCGCTGCTGCTATATCCATTCTGCGTTATATATGGCTTATATCTTTTCTATAAATCATTTACACAAAATGGTAAAGCCAAAGCCGTCTGGTATTTAATGGCAATATGGGGAGCCTTGATATTGCTTGCCTTATCTTTTTTCATCATACTTGAATTTTACTCAGGGCATATGTTCTTATAAAACACTTTCGCCATATAATCTCAAACTCTTTCCGATTATGAAGAAACTCGTAATTATACTTTTGACAATAACCTGTATCCAACTGTTATTGTCTTGTTCCAAAAATTTCGATATGGAAAATTGGGAGGGTGCAGTATTTGTATCGCCGACTAATTCCTATCGCGGCAATGATTTTCCTAATGACAGCGCAAGAATAGAACTGCTTCCCGACAGTGTTTGCATTGTTAAGAATCTATCCTTTATAGATTTTGCCACTTCATATAAATGGCCGGAGCAATTTACCGGCGAATGGTATTTATATGAATATGAAGGCTCCAAGTCTTTGATTATTAGCTATGATAAAAGACAAACCTCATTTGCAGTTATCCCATTTGATATAGATATAGTTGAAATCACCGCGTAATCCGTCTGTGAGTATAGAAGCTCCGGCAAATGTATACTTTTCTGTGGGGGCAGTGGCTAAAGTAACTTTTTTGCCGGTAGCTTTATTGAATTGGAACTCTTTTTTGAAAGTTCTGATTTTGACATTTTCTCTTATGGCAGTAGCTTGCAATACGCAATTCTCTGTGATTTTGATAGGTTTATTATAGCGTGTGCTCTTTTCGGTCGGTTCTGTTCCGTCTAACGTATAATAGATCGGGGCATCCCCCATTGTACTCAATGTAACTTCCACTGTGCCATCCGAAGACGGTACATCGTATTTTGCCGCTATCTCATAAATATGTTTTCCATAATTCACACCCATCTTGTTATATATAGCCAGAATATGATCAAGATTTCCGAGGAAACGTTCCCAATTCTTGTTTTCCGGTTGGGTCCATTGCACTTCACTTAATGCCGCCAAACGAGGTAACAGCATGTATTCAAGATGCTCATTGCTTAATATGTATTCCGTCCACAGATTGCCTTGCGCACCGATAATGTATTTACGTTCTTCTTCATTCAGTGAAGCCGGAACAGGTTCCAATGAGTATACTTTCTCCACAGGATTGTATCCACCGATAGCCAAAGGTTCATCCTGTGTGTTCATTGTGGGGTAATAATCCAGATATACATAATTATTAGGTGTCATGATTACCGGGTGTTTCAAGCGTGCCGCTTCAATTCCACCGTCCATTCCACGCCATGACATTACTGTTGCATTAGGGGCCAGTTCTCCTTCCAGAATTTCATCCCAGCCGATTATTTTACGTCCGTGATCGTTTAAGAATTTCTCTACGCGGGCCGTAACATAACTTTGCAGGAAGAATTCCGCTTTATGTTTGTCATTCGCTTTCAATCTTTCGGCTTTAATACGTGCCTGGCATTTCGGGCATTTTTCCCAACGGACTTTCGGGCATTCGTCACCACCTATGTGGATGTATTCCGAGGGGAATAATTCCATTACTTCTGTCAATACATCTTCTATGAAAGTAAAGGTTTTCTCTTTTCCCGGACACAATACGTCGTCACGTACTCCCCATTGACCGGATACTTCATATGGTCCACCCGTACATCTCAAATC